>Ga0272446_1005546_pt1 | contig 13822 bp, 13 predicted proteins | sample YNPCB0061_FD_194587 | JGI IMG/M metagenome (GOLD analysis project Ga0272446, IMG submission 194587) | Hot spring microbial mat communities from Yellowstone National Park, WY, United States - YNP-CB-006-1 | ecosystem: Environmental > Aquatic > Thermal springs > Hot (42-90C) > Sediment | place...
GCATTGCCGATTTTCAGGCCATTCAGCACCAGATTGCCGAACTGGCCACGCACATCGAGGCTGCGCGCCTGATGGTGTACAATGCTGCCCGCCTGCGGGATGCCGGACAGCCCTTCGTCAAGGAAGCCGCCATGACGAAATGGTTTGCGTCACAGGTGGCGGAGAGTGTCACTTCCCAGGTCGTCGAAATTTTCGGCGGCTACGGCTTCACCAAAGAGTATCCGGTCGAAAAATACTTCCGCGACTCCAAGATCGGAAAGATTTACGAAGGCACGTCATTTATGCAGCTCAACACGATTGCCAAGCTGCTGCTGGCCGACTGAGCTGCGTCATGGAATCGCACGATGGATAATGACGCACAGGCTGACCTGCTGATTGTGGGCGGTGGCCCGGCTGGCATTGCCGCCGCCCTGTGGGGCAAGCGGCTGGGTCTGGACCCGCTGCTGCTGGAAGCCGGTGCCCACCTCGGCGGGCAGTTGCTGCGCAGCTACAACCAGTCGGTGGACTGTCCGGGATTTTACGGACTCGTTGGCACGGACATCGCCGAGCGGCTGACAATTCACCTCGTACGCGAAGGCATACGTTTTCGGACAAGTGCCTTGGTGACGCAGGTGGATTGTGCCGCCCGGAAGGTCATCGTCAATGAGACGGAACCCTTCACCGGACGCGCTCTGGTGCTGGCGCTCGGCGTACGCAAGCGCCGGCTGGGCGTACCCGGTGAACGCGAGTTTGCCGGCCGCGGGGTGAGCACTTCAGCCACCCGCGACAAGGGGCGCTACGCCGGCCGGGAAGTCATCATCGTCGGCGGTGGGGACGGCGCGTTTGAGGAGGCCCTTATCCTCGATGAAGCCGGTTGTCGGGTGACACTGGTGCATCGCTCCGGGACGTTTCGGGCGCGTCCTCTCTACCGCGATCGCGTGTTGACGCATCCCCGGATTTGCGTCATGACGCACACGCGGCTGCTTGCCATTGAGGGAAGTCAACAGGTTGAGCGTGTCATCGTGGAACGCAGTGCACCGGGCGAATCCCCACATCAGCAGGTCATTCCGGTATCTGGCGTCTTTTTGGCGCTGGGAGTTGTGCCGGCGACCGAACTCGTTGCCGGGCAGGTGGCGCGTGACCCTGAAGGCTATCTCATCACGGACCGCCACGGGGCAACCTCCTGTCCCGGCGTCTGGGCCTGTGGCGATACGACGCGACCGCTGCTGTCGAGCCTTTCGACGGCTTTCGGTGACGGTGCTACTGTGGCCAAAGCCGCTTTTGACTGGCTTATGGCACAAAAGCAGTAGCGGCCAGGGCTGACTTTGTTTATCGTCGGCCGCATCCCCCCGCCCGCGTCCCGATTCTGCTTCTTCATCGTGGTGAGCGATGCTTTTGTATGAAATCAATGCCCGCCTCAATGGGCAACGCTTTGCCGACATCAGCGAGCGCCAGTTACAGGACTATGCCGCGCTTGGCTTTGATACCCTGTGGCTGATGGGCGTGTGGGCCATCGGCCCCGAAGGGGTGATGATGTCAAAGCGCCATGCCCCGGACTTTGTCGGCTCGCCCTACGCCATCAGTGACTACCATTTCAACCCAGAGCTTGGCGACGAAGCGGATTTTGCGGCGCTCCGCCGGCGCGCTCACCGCCATGGGCTGCGGCTGGTGCTTGATTTCATCCCCAATCACTTTGCCCGTGACACACCGCTCATTCTGACGCACCCGGAATACTTCATGCACAGCAACCCGGAGTGGCGCGATGAATACCGCGACGACTACTACTGGCATCCATCGGGACGCTGCCTGGCACATGGCAAGGACCCGCACTTCGCTGGCTGGGAAGACACGGTGCAACTTGACTACACCGTAGCTGGCACGCGGGCCCACATGCGCGACACGCTCGTTCGGTTGGCAACGCTTTGCGATGGCGTCCGGTGCGACATGGCCATGCTGCTGCTGCGTGACCAAATCCGTCGGCAGTGGTATCCGCGGCTGCCCCAGGAAGTCTTTGACCGCGCCATGCCGGGTGAGTTCTGGGATGAAGCCATTGCGGCGGCCAAGCGTGCCAATCCCGATTTCGTCCTGATTGCCGAGGCCTACTGGGATACCGAGCTGAAACTGCTCTCGCTGGGTTTCGATTATGCCTACGACAAGCGGCTGCTCGATTGTCTCGTGGCACATGATGCGCCTCGTGCTGTGGCTGAACGGCTGCGCTCGGTCTCCGAACTTTTTCTCAAAAACACGCTCCGCTTTACCGAAAATCACGATGAAGAGCGGGCGGCGGCGCGTCTGTCGCCGCTGGCCAATCGGCGCGCGGCAGCGCTGGTGTGCCTGCTGCCGGGTGGCGTTCTGATTCATCAGGGACAGATGGAGGGCGTCACGGAAAAAATCCCCGTTCAGCGCATCTGGCCGCTGCACCACCACGAGCCGGATGTGGCTCTTCAAACGTACTTCAAGGCACTGCTGGACCTGGCACGACGGCCCCTTTTCCGCCACGGCCACTATGCCCGCGCCGAGTCCAATCTGCCTCACGTGGTGAGTTTCTGGCGGGCCCACGGGACCGCAGCCGAACTGGTGCTCATCCCTGTGGGGGACGCACCCGTGCCACTGCCCGTCACACCGTGCGTCACGTTGCCTCCACCGGCTTACCGGGTCAATCCCCAGGCAGCGCAGATACGCCAACGCCCGGAACAACGGCTGCCGGTTGTAACCCGGAACGACTGCTGGGAACTGAACGCTGCGGTGCTGGCCACGGCGTTTGAAGCATCCCCGTTCGTAAGCGTCACCTTTGACGCCGAGGTTTGAATGTGAACGCCCGGCTCACGACGCTCCTCCATGCCCTGCGCTGCCCGGTGTGCGCTGGCGAAGCCCTCGTCTTTGAAGGCGAGTTTGAGGGGGTGCGCCGCACCGGGACGTTTTCCTGCCGTCAGTGCAGCGCCCGGTATCCGTTGCAGGATGGAATTGCCGATTTTCTGCCGACGGGCCACCCGGCGCTGACGCTGGCCCAGTTGACGGGACAATGGAAGCTGACGGCAACCGTGTATGAGCGCCTGTGGCGAACCCGCGCCCTTTCGCTGCTTTCCGGGGAGGCATTTCCGCCAGCGCGCGAAATTGGCTTGCTGCTCGATGCCCTTGAACCCACCTTTGCTGAAGATGGGCTATGGCTCGATGCCGCCTGTTCGACGGGCTACTACGGACGCCCGATAGCCAAACGACTCCTGGAGCAGGGCCGGACAGCTTCACTTGTGATTGGGATCGATCTTTCGCTGGCGATGCTGGAAGAAGCCCGTGCCTACGCCAACCGTGAGGGCGTCGCCGAAGCCATGCTCTGGCTGCGGGCGGATATGTCCGCGCTGCCGCTGGCGGAGGCCACGGTGCGGGGCATCGCCTGCGGTGGCTCACTCAATGAGTACCGCGATGCGCTGGCTGTGTTGAAGGAGGGGCGGCGCGTCCTGCAACCCGAAGTCGGACGGTACTTCGTCATGAACCAGCTCGACCCACCGCTCATCGTACGGGCGGCGCTGTCTTCCATGGGCGGGCTGACATTTTTCACGCGCCCCAAGCTGGATGCGCTTTTCGAGGCCGCCGGGCTGCAAAAGGTGACGGCCGCCGATTACGGCAAACTGGCCATCACCGTGCTGACCGTCTGAAGCCGGGGCAACGTCAGGCTTCAGGAAACGCTGGACGCCACCGCGGACTGAGCCGCCACGGCATCGGGCGGAACAGAAGCAAAAAAGGCACGCCAGTCGCTGACCGGAGGCGTGTCGTCAGAAACGATTTCCAGTGTCCTGCCGTAGGCCGTGTCCGTCCACAGTGCCTGAACGCAGACTTCAGCCACATCAGCACGTGGAATGGAGCCACTCGAAAGGGCATCGGCCGGAGCCACCCTGATGCCTTTCTGGAGCGGAGGCTGGTTGGTCAATCCGCCCGGTCGCACGATGGTGTAGCGCAGTCCCGACGTACGAACGGCCTTTTCGGCCTTGTCCTTCATCGTGAGGATGTCGCCAAAGGGCTTCATCATGAGGCTGAACGGGTTGAGCGGTTGGTTGATGAGCATCGAGGTGACGATGACGATATGTTCGGCTCCGACCCGCTTCATCGCTTCCAGCACATTGACGGTGCCACGGTTGTCCACAGCGTCAGCGCCGTCGTCGCCAAAACCGAAGAAGTCGGCAAGACCCTTGCCCGTATTGGCAAAGCCGACGCGCGTGCCAACACAGTTGATGACCGCCCGGACACCGCGCAGCGCGTTTTCCAGTCCGGCCGGGTCCCGGACATCCGCCACGGCCGTTTCAACACCCGGCCCGGCGACTTCTTTTAGTTTGGCTTCCGACCGGGCAATGGCGCGCACCTTGATGCCGTAGTGCTGCAACCGCGCCACAGCTTCCCGTCCAGTGCCGCCGTTGGCGCCCAGAACCGCTACGATACCTTCATAAGTGGGCATGAATCCTGTTCCTCACACACACGGTACGGGGGGGCGAAGGGATTGATTTCACGGGGCAGCCACCGGCGCAACCTGTGCTGCCGGAGATGGCGCAGGTGTCACGGCACGCACGACCGCTTCAGCCACGACTTCCGCCGCAAGCGTTCCCAGGCAGCCGACATCCGTTACCGTCGCCAGCAGGTCAGGCGCGGCGACGGAGACAGCAAAGAGGGTGTCACCGTCGAAGGGCGTGTGGACGGGGAAAATCGTCCGGGCCAGTCCGTCGTGGGCCATCTGGGCGACTTTCGTGAGTTCAACCTTGGAAAGGGGAACGTTGGTGGCCACGACCCCGATGGTCGTGTGGCTGGCCGGCGGCAGCGGCGAAAAACGGGTGATGCGTCCGTCGCGGATGCATGCGGCAAGGTCGGCAAAGCGGCCATCCTCCAGCCGTGCGCCGGCGATGATCTGCTGTGTTTGAGGATGCCGGACGTCGCCGACAGCATTGACAGCCAGCAGGGCAGCGACGCATACGCCGTTGGGGAGCGTGCGCTGAAAACTGCCAATACCGCCCCGTGAGGCGCGGGCAAAACCGAGCAGCTTGCCGACCGTTGCCCCTGCGCCGGCCCCAACGTTCCCTTCGACAACCGGGGCTGTTGTGGCGGTCAGGCAGGCCTGGTAGCCCGCTTCAGCATCGGGATATATCGCCGGGTCGCCGGTGTGCAGGTCAAACAGAATCGCCGCTGGGACAATCGGCACCCGCGCCACACCAACGTCAAAACCAACGCCCTGCTCCCGCAGGTAGCGGACGACGCCGGTCGCTGCTTCCAGACCGAAGGCGCTGCCTCCGGCCAGAACGATGGCGTGCACCTGGGCAACGAGGTTGAGCGGCGCCAGAACATCCGTTTCACGGGTGCCGGGCGCGCCGCCACGCACGTCCACGCCGGCTACAGCCGGGCGGTCGAAACACACGACGGTACAGCCGGTCGGCCGGCGCGTGTCGGTGAAGTGTCCGACGCGCAGCCCGGTAATGGCGGTCAGGGTCAGGTTTTCCATACTGCCAGACTTTCAGCCAAAGCGTCGCGCCAGTCACGCAGTACCGGCAGCCCACGGGAAGCATCCGCCGAGTGTGCCAGGACGCACGACATCGGGCGCTTTGCCGGGCGGCGCAACTCGGCTTCCGTCACACCAACCAGCGTAGCCTGGGCGTGGGAGCCAAGCCATGCACGTGCCAGAGCGGCGAAGTCATACCAGCTACAGGGTTCTCCGGCGCTGACGGCATGAAACAGCCCCCCGGTGCGGGCTTCCGCCAGATGACGCAGATACACGGCAACATCGGCCGCATAGCTGGGAAGAATGCGGTTGTCGGTGATGCCTTTGACGACACCGGGACGGGTGAGCAGGTCGCCAATCACGCTGGCAAAGTTCTTGCCGCCGTGTCCAAAAAGCCCGGCTACCCGCACGACGGCGAAATCCGGTGAAACGCTGTGCACGGCCTGCTCCCCCGCCAGCTTGGACGCGCCATAGACCGAAATGGGGTTGGGAGGACTCGTCGGCTGGTAGGGGAGTGGGCTGGTGCCGTCAAAGACGTAGTCGGTGCTGATGTGAATGAAGTAGGCCCCGATGGCCATGGCATTTTCAGCCAGGTGACGGGGGCCGTCCGCGTTGTGGAGAAAGGCGGCGGCGCGCTCGGTTTCACACGCATCCACGTTCGTCATGGCGGCGCAGTTGATGATGACGGCCGGATGGTATTGCTTCAGACAAGCGCGTACGGCTGCCGCGTCGCTGATGTCCAGCTCGGAGCGGCGCAGAGCGATGACTTCGTGGCTCCGGCGGCAGACTTCAGCAACATGGCGGCCAAGCAATCCGGCTGCGCCGGTGACAAGCAGGCTGGGCATGGTGGTGTGTCAGTCACGCGGACGACGTTTGTCCTTGTCGTCCTTGCCGCGCAGTATCTTCCAGACTTCCCAGAAACGGCGTTTTTCGCGCTTTTCCTCACGTTTTTCGGCCTGGCGCTGCCCGGTACGCGGAGCGCGCGCAGTTCCAGGGCCGGGTTGTGAGCGAGGCGTGGACGGTGGCTCCGTGCGGGTGGCTTCTTCCGGTGGTCGGGATGACGGGGGGGCCGGTGTTTCAGCGGGTGGCTGGGTCGGGCGCGCTACGGGGCCGGGCAGGCTGCTGCTCTCGTCCGGCGCGCTGCGGGGGGGGCGCGCGGCTTCATCCCGCGCCTTGTCGGCTGGTATCGGACGGCGGGCGGGCGGCTCTGCCGCGGCTGAAGCGGCTTCCTCTGGCGCGTTGGCCGCCGGCGTGGTGGCCGGGGGAGGGGCGGTTGTGACCGGCGGGGGTGTGATCACCGGTTTTTCGACAGGGGGTGTCACTGGGGCGGCGGAGCGCATCCAGCTTGTGGCAGCCAGCCCTCCGATGACCAGTACGGCCGAGATACCGCCCACAATACCCAGCCGCTGAACTGCCCTGGAGCGCGATTCGGGGGCCTTGGCCGTGGTCACGGTCTGAACCGTGACCATCTCCGGCGCCGGTGTGGACGCCGCGCCAATGGCCAGCGTACCCGTGCCTGCTCTGGGTGTGGGAGGCGCAGCCGCCTGGCTCAGATGGGATGACAATGGGGCAGCTTGTTCGTTCGTGTCTGATGGCTTTCCGAAAACCGCTGTCCCTTCCATGGAGACTTGTGCAGCTCCAGCCGATTGGAGGCTGTTGTTTTGGAGAGTGGCTTCCCGGGAAGGACGGACCTCCTGCGCCGGGGCGATGTTGCCATCTGGTGCCTTGAATGGCGCTGGCGCCGGCAGGGACAGCGGAATGGTCGGGCTGGGCTTTGCACCGTAGGCTGCGACATACGCGGCTTCAAGCCGGTTCCACCAGTCAGCCACCGAGTCCGGGCGGTCGGAGGGCTTTTTGGCCAGCGCCATCAGGACGGCTTCTTCCAGTACCGGAGGCACGTCGGGGTTGAGTTCCCGGAGTGGTGTCGGCGGCTTCTGAATCTGCGCCGTGAGAATGGCGGCAACCCGCCCCCGAAACGGTGGTTGCCCAACCAGCATCTCGTAGGCAATCACGGCCAGACTGTAGAGGTCAGACCGCGCATCCAGGTCCTCGCCGCTGCAATGTTCGGGTGACATGTAGGCCGGTGTTCCCACCAGTTCACCCGTGCGCGTGATACTCGACGAGGTTTCAGCCTCTTCGACGGTTTTGGCCAGCCCGAAATCGAGAACCTTGACCGTGGCGCTGCCGTCATCCCGCCGCTTGAGCATGATGTTGTCCGGCTTGAGATCGCGGTGGATGATGTTGCGGCGATGGGCAAACTCAACGGCAGCACAGACTTCGCGCAGAATCGGGAGCGCCAGCGGGGGTGGCAGTACCCCCTGTTCCAGCAGGATATGGCGTAGTCCCTTGCCCTCGACAAACTCCAGAATCAGGTAAGCGCCGCCGTCAGGAAGCTTGCCGAAATCATAAACCGTGACGATGTTGGGGTGTTCGGTGGCAGCCGCCGTGCGTGCTTCCCGGAAGAAACGTTCGAGTGAGCCTTCAACCGTCAGAATTTCCGGGCGCAGGACTTTGACGGCTACGGTCCGCTCCAGGAGCAGATGGCGGCCGCGATACACTGCACCCATGCCACCCTGTCCCAGGATGGCTTCCAGCCGAACCTTGTTGTCAATGATGCTCCCTACCAGGGATGACTCGGACGCCGTATCGGGCTGGGGCATAGGTCTGGCTCACATGTTTGGTTGGGGTTGCGTGACTTTAGCCCATCTGGGCCTCAGCAAATGTCACCATGCCTACGTGCAGGCTACATGCTGCATCGAGAATTGAAAATGCCAAAGCCGCGCCGCTGGCTTCACCCAGACACAGGTCAAGCTGCAGGAGCGGTGTCACTCCGAGCAAATCAAGCAACACCTGATGCCCCGGCTCGGCCGAACGATGCCCAAACACCATAAACTCCCGCGCCGCCGGTGCCAGAGCGACGGCCACGGCGGCGGCGGCCGTCGAAACGTATCCGTCGGCAACGGCTATGAGTCCTTCAGCCGCACACCCCAGAAACGCCCCACACATGGCGGCCAGATCAAGCCCCCCAACGTTCACCAGGATGTCGTACGGAGCATCGGGGCGCAGGCGATGGCGTTCGAGGGCGTGCCGGATGACATCCGCCTTGTGCGCGACGCCTTCCGGTGAAAGTCCGCTGCCACGGCCTGTCACCAGTTCGGGTGGCTTGCCGGTCAGGGCCGCCGTGACCGCGGCTGCCGCCGTCGTGTTGCCAATGCCCATTTCACCAATCGCCACGGCCCGGATGCCCCGTTGACGAAGTTCGGACACCGTTGTGTAGCCGGCGTGCAGGGCGGCGTCGCATTCCTCCGGCGTCATGGCCGGTTCGTGGGCAAAGTTGCGCGTCCCACGGCGTACCTTGCTGTGCCGGATACCGGACATGTGCGAAACATCGGCGTCAATGCCGACATCACAGATGACGAGTTCACTGCCGGTGAGTCTGGCGAGAACAGCAATCGCTGCCCCGCCGCCGATGAAGTTGTGCAGGTGCTGGTGGGTGATCCGTGTTGGAAACGCATTGACGCCTTCGGCACAGATGCCATGGTCGGCGCAAAAAACCACAATTGCCCGTGGCCGGGACTGTGGGGTTTCCGTCGCCTGAATGGCAGCTATCCGGGCTGCCAGGGTTTCCAAGCGGCCGAGACTGCCCGGCGGTTTGACAAGGCTGGCCTGCCGCACCGCTGCCTTTTCTGCCCAGACCGGCTGCGGTGGATGGATGTTTTCCAGAAGACTTTGCCACCAGTGCGTCATGACAGCGTACCGAAGGCCCGGCGCAGCGCGGCTGCCGATTCATCGAGGGCGCGGGAAGCGTCGTCAAACAAGCCCGTCAGCGCGAAAAAGCCGTGCAGCAGGCCGGCATAGCAGGAAACCGAGGTGGTCACACCGGCGGCTTCAAGGCGCTGGGCATACGCTGTGCCTTCGTCCCGCAGGGGGTCGTACTCAGCCACGATGATGTGCGCCGGAGGCAGGCCGGACAGGTCTTTTTCAAAGAGCGGTGAGAGATAGGGATGCCGCCGGTCCTGGTCGGCCGGGACGTAGTGGCGCAAAAACCACTGCATGGTTTCTTTCGTCAGCAGGTAGCCTGTGCCGTAAGCCTCATAGGACGGTTGGCTGTGGGTGACATCGGTCACAGGATAGACGAGCAACTGGAACACCGGCAGCTTTCCCTTGCGATTGCGCGCCATCAGGGCGGCCACGGTGGCCAGGTTGCCGCCAGCGCTGTCGCCCGCAACGGCAATCCGCGCCGGATCGCCGCCCAGTTCGGCCGCGTGGGCGGCCGTCCATTGCAGGGCGTCGTAAGCGTCAATGGGCGCTGCCGGGAAGGGATGTTCCGGGGCCAGCCGGTAGTCCACCGAGACCACCAGCGTCGGAGTCCGGTTGGCCAGAATGCGGCAGACGTTGTCGTGGCTGTCGAGATTGCCAATGACGAACCCGCCGCCGTGGAAGTAGAGCGTGATAGGCAACGGCTGGTCGCTCGGCGGCGCGTACAGGCGAACGGGAATTTCAGCCTGGCTGCCCGGAATGCGCCGTTCCTCGATGCGGGCCACAGGTTCCGGCGGCCCGGCCAGGGCCCGGAGCGCGAGGAACGACGCCCGCGCCTGCTCCGGCGTCAGCGTCCACATGGGCGGATTGCCCAGCGCTGCCATCTGGTTGAGAAAAGCTTCTGCTTGTGGATGCAGGGGCATCGGATACACCTCCGCTGCCAGGCGTGCGCGTTGTTCCCGCCCGGCTCAAGTCAGCTCTCACGTCAGCCGCACCGTCTGGTCGCCGGCGATGATCTGTCCAATCGTGAAGACTTCATAGCCGCGCGCGCGCAGGTTTTGGGAAACGGCCTCGGCGTCGCCTGCGGCCACGACCAGCGCCATGCCGATTCCCATGTTGAATACCCGGTGGCTTTCTTCTTCAGGGAGTTGACCCAGGGCGACAAGGTGGGAAAAGACCGGCAGGATGGGCCAACTCCCGCGCCGAAGTTCCACCGCACACCCTGCGGGCAGGATACGGGGCAGGTTGTCGAGCAGACCGCCACCGGTAATGTGCGCCAGCCCTTTCACCTGTCCGCTGCCGAGCAGAGGTTCGAGCGCCGGCAGATAGCACTGGTGCGGTTTGAGAAGTTCTTCGGCCACCGTACAGCCCAGGGCTTCAACCTGGGTATCGGTTTCGTAGCGCGCCGTCTCGAAAAACAGTTTCCGCGCCAGGCTGTAGCCATTCGTGTGTAAGCCTACCGAGGGCAGGCCCAGTACGACATCGCCGGGGCAGATGGTTTTCCCGTCAATGATGTGGGGACGGTCCACCCAGCCGACGATGAAGCCGGCGATGTCATACTCGCCATCGCCATAGAAACCGGGCATCTCGGCCGTTTCGCCGCCGATGAGGGGGCAGCCGAAGTTGCGGCACGCCCGGGCCAGTCCGTCCACAATCGCGGCCACGATACTGGGGGCAAGCCGGCCCGTGGCGATGTAGTCGAGAAAAAACAGCGGGCGCGCGCCCTGAACGAGAATATCGTTGATGCAGTGGGCCACAAGGTCGTAACCCACGGTGTGGTGAATGCCGGTCAGAAAGGCGATTTTGAGCTTCGTGCCAACGCCGTCGGCGCTCGCCACGAGCACCGGGTCGGTGGCGCCGGCAAAGGTCGGGCGAAACAGTGCGCCGAAGCTGCCGATGTCACTGAGCACCTGGGCGTTGAACGTCGTCTGTGCCAGGTGGCGGATGCGGCGCTTGGCTTCCTGAGCGGCCGCCAGATTCACGCCGGCGTCACGGTATGTCACCACGGTGGTTTCCCCATTCAGAGATAAAAATCTTTCTGGTCCGGGTCCTGGCCCTGGGTCAGTTCGCGGAGCAGCGTTTTGACTTCGGCCTGGGCGCGCAGACGGGCGTCCTCGTCGAGTGTGAAGGTCACACGCAGGTGATCGCCTTCGCGCAACCCGGCCGGAAGCAGGCTCACCGGACAGTCGAAATACACCCGGTCGTTGTCGTGGAGCACAAGCCGGGCAAGGCCCTCGGTCAAACTGTCCACGACGAGGTGGCAGGCGCTGGAAGTTGCCGGATCGTCCATGGGTATCGGCCTTTCAGATAATGGCTTAGGCGGAGAGTTTGGCGCGCACGAGGTCATTGACGGCTTTCCCGTCGGCGCGGCGTCCGGCCAGCCTGGCCATGACGGCTTTCATCACCCGGCCGATGTCCTTGGGTGAACTGGCTCCGGTTTCGGCAATGACAGCCGTGACGATGGTCTCCAGTTCGTCGGCGCTGACGGCCGCCGGCAGGTAGCTTTCCAGAAGTTCCAGTTCGGCCTGTTCCCTGGCGGCCAAATCTGCGCGCCCGCCCTTGGCAAAGGACTCGGCGGCTTCCCGGCGCTGTTTGATCAGGGTCGAAAGCAGCGCCATGACTTCGGCATCGTCAAGCTGGTGCTGCACCTCGATTTCCTGTTTCTGAAGCGCCGCCTTCACCATGCGCAGGGCTTCGAGGCGGGCGGTGTCCCTGGTTTTCAGCGCCGTGGTGAGGTCGGCAAGCAGGCGTTCACGAAGCGTCATACAGGCTCAATCAGACTTAATCCGCCAGCAGGGTAAGGTCATGCAGTTCGATGGCGCGAACCGTCGTGATGCCTTCCTGGTTGGTTTCGATGATACGGATGAAAGTGGGCAGGTGGATGCCGCCAACGAGCGCGTAGTGTTCCGTGTACTGGGCCACGCCCGAAAGCCGGCCGGTTTCGGGATCGAAGTAGGTCACAACGTAGTGCCTGGGCAGGTTACGCCCGTCTTCAGTGATGACCACGTCAAGCGTGGTGATGGTGAAGCGCGAGCCGTGCATCTGCCGGCAAACTTCGGTGATGACGCCATCCTGAATCCGGTAGCTGGAGCCGAGCGGGTCGCCCTCGAACACGATTTTGACCCCCAAGGCATTGTCCTCGCCTTCGGCAATGAACACGGGATAGTTGGTCGGCACGGGCATCCCGCCGCTGCGCTCCAGCCGGTGCGCCAGGTTCATCGCCAACACCCCGCGCAGCCACTCCAGGCTCTCCTGGCTCGCGCCGGGAAGGTCAAGGGTGATGTCGCGGATGGTTTTCAGCGTGACGTGGCCGGTGAAGGTGTGGCTGCCTTCGCGGAAGGTCACGGCCGCCATAAAACCGTGAAACTGGTCGTCCGGGAAGGTGGCCCGGCGGGCACGCGCGTCTTGCAGCAGCGTTTCGGCCATTGTGGAAGGGGCGTCGGGTACGGTGACAGAAACAGCCATGGTACGTTATCTTGAAACGGGTTCAGGTTTTTGAGCCGGCGAAGGGAGATGCGTCCAACAGCATACCCAGCACGGCCGTGGTCGTGCAATCCCGCGTGCGGTCAGGATGATGGATGCAAGGTGTGTATTTTGACAAACCTTCGGCGGATTGGCTACGGTAAGCGAATACGGTTTGATGTTGGTTGTCCATGGTTCCCCAACGGCGTCCCCGTGACGAGGAAAGGACTGTGTTTCTATGGCGCGACAGTGGAAAAACTACTGTGAGTTCGAGCCTATCGTGCAACGCATCGAGCACATGCGGGTGCTGGTGCTGGATAATCTCATCGCCTGCATGTCTGACCTCAACGAGAAAGCGAAGGACGAACCCAACTTCGATGCCGAGGCGTGGGTTGCCGAAGAACGCAAGATCGCTGGATTCGCCATCGGAAACATCACCCAGAACATCAACAACCTGGTTGTCAAGCCACACTGGCTGGTGGTCCGCCTCAATGAGCTGACGGATGCCCGGGTCGCCGATTTTGACCCCGATGCCATCATCATCAGCGGCACGCTGCGCGACTTTGATCTCTACAATCCGAAACTCATGGCCAACCTGGAGTCCTTTCTGCAGCGCACGACGGTTCCCGTGCTGGGCATCTGTGGCGGACATCAGATTATGGGGCAGGCGTTTGGCGTCCGGGTGGTGACGTTGGACGGTTTGAACCCGTGGGAAAAACGTACCGAGCGCATGCGGGAGTACCAGTATTACCTCATCCACGTCCTGCGCCCACAGGACCCGCTGTTTGCCGGTATTTTGACCGAACGTGGGCGGCGGCTGCCGAAAAACACCCTGCGGGTGTGGCAAAACCACGGGCTGATGCTGGAGCGCGTGCCGCCCGGATTTTCGTTGCTGGCCAAAAGTGAGCTGACCCGCAACCAGATTATGGTCAAGCGCGGCGACGGGCAGTTGCTCTATGGCGTGCAGTTTCACCTCGAAAAATCCTTCGAGGACTGGCGCAAGCTGCCCAGCCCGTGGGAACACCGGAACGAAAGCCGGGACGGACGGCGGATGTTTGAGAATTTTCTCATCGAGGCGCTCAAACACCGTGGTAAGGCGGATTTGGTACACGAGAAAGCCATTCTGCCGGCGCCGGTTGTCCAAAC
>Ga0272446_1005548_pt1 | contig 13819 bp, 12 predicted proteins | sample YNPCB0061_FD_194587 | JGI IMG/M metagenome (GOLD analysis project Ga0272446, IMG submission 194587) | Hot spring microbial mat communities from Yellowstone National Park, WY, United States - YNP-CB-006-1 | ecosystem: Environmental > Aquatic > Thermal springs > Hot (42-90C) > Sediment | place...
GCTATGCCAAACGACCTTGTGTATCTTTATGCCGTCGCCGATACGCCCCCGTCAAATCAAGCGGTTTCGGTCATTGAGGTCAATTCATTGTTTGCCTTAACCAAATACGTGTCCGCCGACGAGTTCAGCGAAGACGCGCTTCGCCGTTCTTTTTCAAACCTTGAGTGGGTTGAACGGCAAGTGCGCGAGCATGAGAGCGTCATTGAACAAGCAATGTCCTGCTCGACCGTTGTGCCGTGCAAGTTCCCGACACTGTTTTACTCCATCGAGTCACTTAAACAATTTTTACAGGAAAATTTCACGTCGCTTCAAAGCATCTTGGCGTTTCTTGCGCACAAAGAAGAATGGGGCGTGAAAGTGTATAGCAACGATGCCCTGTTCCAAGATGCTGTGGCGCAGGAATCTCGCATCAAAGAACTCGATGCGGAAATTGCAAGCGCATCAACGGGCAAAGCATATTTGCTTCAAAAGCGGCGTGATGACATTTTCCTCGAGCTTCTACGAGCAAAGCAAAATGAGGCTCTGGGCGAGCTTGTCCAATCGTTGCGTGCGATTGCCGTTGACGCAAAACTCAATCCCGTGTTGCCCAAAGCCGCCACTGAGCGCAACGACGAGATGATTCTCAACGCGGCGTTTTTAATCGAGACAGCGTCGCGAGAAAAATTTTTAACAACAGTTGACACCTTCAAGCAAACGCTCTCGACGCAAGGCATGACGCTTGAAGAGAGCGGCGCATGGGCGGCGTATAATTTTTGCGCACTGTCACCGAAACCTGCTTTAAGAACAGAATGACCAACGCTCGTAAAAATATCTCGCTGGTCGAACTGCTCGACCGTGTTTTGGACAAAGGCGCTGTCGTAAGCGGCGATGTGATGATTTCCATTGCGGGCATTGAACTCATTTACCTTGATTTGAAAGTGCTCGTGTCTTCTTACGACACGATGCGACGCTTGAAAGGACTTCCGCCCTTACCCGAGGGCGAGGAAAAAAATCTCTTGCCGCCATGACCAACAACGATGAACAAGACTTGTGCAATGCCGTTTCAAAATTGCAGGCGAGCGGCGTTCTTCCCAAACGGCTCGACCTCGACCCCGAGACCGTCGAGCAAGGCTTAGGTCAACTCGTGCTGACGATTGTCGAACTCGTGCGTCAATTGATGGAGAAACAAGCCTTGCGTCGAATGGAATCGGGAACGCTCTCCGAGAGCGACATTGAGCGCCTGGGCGAAACGTTGATGAAGCTCGACGCAAAAATCGATGACCTCTGCACTGCCTTCGGCGTTGAACGCAAAGACCTGAACATCTCTCTCGGCGACCTCGGCGAGCTGCTGTGAGGTAATCCTGTTACGAACCAGCATAAAATTCAGAACAGAACTGCGCGACAAAATTTGACCTAAAATTTTTTTGCCGAGTTTTTTTACTTTGCAGTTGCACGATGCTTCTCTGCCGCTCATCGTGCGATAAAAAACCACACATTGCCTTTATCCTGAATCCGCGCCGTGCGGATAACGCCAAAACAAAACTGAATATGAAGACCGCTCCAAAGCCGTTGGCTCTGCTATTGTGTTCATTGCTTGTTGCACTGCTCTTCAACTCGTGCAGAGACAAAGTAACAAATCCGCCGCCTGTTAGTGACCCGCCAAATTTTTTGACAATCGACTTTGAACCCGCTTGGTCGCCTGATGGAAAAACGATTGCGTTTTGTCGCGTTGATACGCCGCCGAGCCAAATAGGCTTGTGGCTCATCAACGCGGACGGCACGAACCCAAGACAGGCACTCAAAGACGGCTTTTTCAACAGCCCGACTTGGAGTCCCGACGGACAATGGCTGGCGTTTTCGGTCGGAGCGCAACTTTGGAAGATGAAACGAAACGGCGACAGCTTAACGCAACTGACGTTTCAAGGCAGAAACTTTTTCCCCGCTTGGAGCCCCGATGGTAAATATATTGCTTTTGATAATACGATTTGCGGCAGTGCGCTTGAGCCACCGCCGCCGAATTCCTGTGGTCTTTTGACAATGAGAAATAACGGCAGTGAAGTCAGGCTTTTAGTTCGTTATGGAAGAATGCCTACATGGTCTCCCAATGAACACCATATTGCTTTTATCGGGTTACGGTCGTCGGTATTTCGCGTAAAGGCATCCGACAGTTTGCAGTTGAATCAACTGACTTGGCTCAACCCTGACGAGTGGGATAATAGGTATCCCAAGTATTCGCCAGACGGAACCAAGATTCTATTCACGTCGCAAACAGACGGCAGTTTCCCACAGATTTGGGTGATGAACGCCGACGGGTCAAATCTGCGGCAATTAACCACCACACAAGGCTATTCGGCGTGCTGGTCGCCCGACGGCACGCGCATTTGCTACTGCGATTCCAGACTCTCAAACGGACGGCTCTGGATAATGAATAGCGATGGCTCAAATAAGCGGCAACTTACTTTTTAATCGCGTCAAAGGGGGGAACAAAATGTATTTCACATTTGGAAACACGGCAAGGCTTTTCATCTCTGTTGAAAGAGCTATAATTTCAAGGTATGACGCTGTTACAAACTGACATTAAATTTCTCAAAGGCGTCGGACCGCAACGCGCAGAGGCGTTGTATCGGGCTGGCATTCGCACATTTGAAGATTTCCTGAACACGTTTCCACGACGCTACCTTGACCGCACGGTCATCAAAAGCATTGCTGCGCTGCGCGAAGGCGAAACGGCGACCGTCGTCGGCGAAATCAAACAAGTTCGACTTGAAGGCAATTCGTTTAAGAACAAGCGGCTTGTTGTCTCGCTCGCCGATAAAACCGGTCGTTTGGACTTAACATGGTTTCAGGGTGCGCAGTATTTGGTCAAAGCGTTCCGCGAAGGAGACGCGCTTGCGGTCTATGGCAAGGTCGGATTTTTCGGCAGTCGCCCGCAACTGCTTCACCCTGAATTCGACAAACTCGCCGATGCAGAAAATGCGGACGAGGAAAGCGACGTGCCGACAAGCGATTACGACCTGTTCAACACAGGCAAAATTATTTCGCTCTACACCGTTACCGACGCGATGAAAAAAGCAGGCATCTCGACGAAATCGTTTCGTCGCCTGATGCGGTTGCTCTTGGCGCAAGCCGCGCCGCACATTACGGAAAACCTGCCGCCTGAAATCATCCATACCTACGGGCTTTCTGGGCTGCGAGAGGCTTATGAGAATGTCCACTTTCCGTCGTCGCCCGACGCCCTTGCGAAGGCAAAAGAGCGATTGAAATGGACAGAACTTTTTTACATTCAACTGCTGTTCGCGCTTCGCAAAAACGAGACCGAAACGACCGTCCGAGCCGCATCGTTTGAAAAAGTTGGCGATTACACAAATAAGATCTATGCCGCGCTGCCTTACGAAATGACAGGCGCACAGAAGCGCGTTGTCAGGGAAATTCGCGCCGATTTGAAAAGTGGGTTTCAGATGAACCGACTGGTGCAAGGCGATGTCGGAAGCGGCAAAACGCTGGTGGCGATTTTCTCAATGATGATTGCGCTCGATAACGATGCCCAATGCGCATTTATGGCGCCGACGGAAATTTTAGCAACGCAGCACTACATCACGCTCAAAAAATTGCTCGAGCCACATGGCGTAAAAATTGAACTTCTTGTCGGCAAGCAGCGAAAAAAACTGCGCGAGGAAATTTTGGAACGCATTGCTTCGGGCGAAGCGCAAATCGTCGTCGGCACGCATGCAATCATTGAAGAAAAAGTCGGGTTTAAGAATCTGGGCTTGGTCGTCATTGATGAACAGCACCGTTTCGGTGTGATGCAGCGCAAGGCGTTACAAGAGAAATCGCTGAATCCGCATGTGCTTCTGATGACCGCCACGCCAATTCCGCGCACGCTCACTATGACGCTCTACGGCGACTTGAACGTCTCGATAATGGACGAGATGCCGAAAAACCGAAAGCCGATTATCACGTATTTGCGGCACGAATCGGAGCGCGAGCAGGTGTTTGAGTTTGTAAAGGCTGAGATTCGAAAAGGCAGACAGGCGTATATCGTCTACCCGCTTGTCGAAGAGTCCGAGAAAATTGATTTGGCGGCAGCGACGGAAAGCTACCAACAGCTCAAAGAAAATGTCTTTGATGAGTGCCGCGTCGAGCTGATTCACGGCAAACTGCTTGCGTATGAAAAAGAAGACGCGATGGAAGCATTTAGAACAGGCAAGGCACGGATTCTTGTCGGGACAACGGTGATTGAAGTCGGCGTCGATGTTCCCAACGCATCGGTGATTGTGATTGAACACGCAGAGCGCTTCGGCTTGGCGCAGCTGCATCAATTGCGCGGTCGAGTGGGCAGAGGCTCGGAGCAATCGTATTGCTTTTTGGTGTATTCGCATAAGCTGACAGCCGACGCCAAAGAGCGGCTTGCCGCAATGGAAGCGACAACCGATGGATTTAAGATTGCTGACATCGATGCGAAGTTGCGCGGCGCAGGGAACATTATGGGAACGGAGCAGTCGGGCGTCGTGAGCGACTTAAAAATCGCCGACCTGAACACCGACCAACCGATATTAGAGACCGCCCGCGTTGCCGCATTTGACTTAATTGCAAAAGACGCGCACTTGCGATTGCCCGAACACCGTGTTGTGCGCGATTATTATTTGAAGCATTTCCGTGATAGATTCGGGCTTGCTGATGTCGGATAAACTCCGCCGTTAGATTTTTTCATCAAACATCGGTCAATGCCACGAAAAAACGCGCCGCCGGAACGCGCCAAACATATTCGCGCCCGAAGCCTGATGCGGCGCTCGGAAGACGATTTGCACGGCGTCGTGGTCGAGATTCGAAGCGGCGTGTATTTTGTCCGCACCGACTCTGGTGGCGTCTACGGCTGCCGAACCAATCGCAGCACGCATACAGAAAATCCCGACTCAACGCTGGTGGTGGTTGGAGACCATGTTCGGTTTACCGCGCCGTTTCATTCAGGCGAACGCAAGTATGCCGAAGGCGTAATTACGCTGGTGGCGGAGCGGCGCAGTTCGCTTAAACGCAGCCGCGAGCGTCGGCGCAATCGAAGCGGCGAATCAGAACATGTGCTTGCCAGCAACATCGACCAACTTGTCATAATTGCCTCTGCCGCTGAGCCGGCGTTTCGCCCAAAACTCATCGACCGCTACCTTGCCTATGCCGAGTTTGAACGGCTTGCATCGCTGCTTGTCGTCAATAAAATGGATTTAGATAGCGATGGCGCAGTGAGAGAACAAGCAAGGCTGTATCAAGACATCGGCTATGAAGCCCTGTTTTTAAGCGCGTCTACGGGCGAAGGCGTTTCAACGCTCAAAGAAAAACTGCTTGGCAAGACGTCGGTGTTTAGCGGGCATTCGGGCGTAGGTAAATCGACGCTTATCAACGTGCTGACAAATAGTGTTCTGCCAACGGGCGAGCTGAGCGAAAAATCCGGCAAGGGCGCGCATACCACCAGCAATGCCGTAATGCTAACTGTCTGCGCCCCTGACGACAACCGCATCGGCTATGTCATTGATACGCCCGGCATTCGAGAGTTCGGTCTGGAAGGCATTGCACGCGAAGAGCTGCGACACCTGTTTGTCGAGTTTAGAACATTCGCGCCCGAGTGCGCCTTTTCCTCCTGCACCCACACAAGCGAGCCGAACTGCGCTGTGCTGCACGCCGTCGAGCAAGGCAAAATTTCGCTCGACCGGTACGAAAGCTACCTGACGATTTACCACGAAGCAGAAGAATGATTTTCCGCTCCACCGTCCCGCGTCGGAAACCAACAACTCGCAAATGCGCTTTAATGAGATTGACATTGTTTAGCATTCACACGCATCAGCGCACACCATTATGAAAATTGCGGTATTCGGCGGCGGCATTGCCGGGCTCACAGCAGCGATTCATCTGCTTGATAAAGGTTACGAGGTAGACCTCTACGAAAAGCGTTCCATCTTGGGCGGAAAAGTCTCCGTTTGGAAAGACAGCGATGGCGACTCGATTGAATCAGGCTTGCACGTCGTGTTCGGCGGGTACAAGGAACTCCAATCGATGTTAAAAAAAATCGGCGCAGAAAAGCACTTCGAGTGGAAAGACCTTTCGCTTGTCTATGCCGAAAAGGGCGGCAGACAAACGCGCTTCGAAAAAGTTCAAGGACTGCCAAGTCCCGTTGCGGAACTCGTCGGCGGATTGAAAACAAACGTGATTACGTGGCGCGATAAGCTCTCGCTGGTTCGCGGACTCTTGCCGCTGTTGTTGTTCGGCAACGAAAGCTACTTTCGCTCTCAAGATGACCTCACCTACTCCGATTGGCACGCCCGACACGGCTGCACCGATAACTCCCTGCAACGGCTTTGGCGACCGATTTCGCTCGCGCTCAATTTCATCGAGCCGAACGTGATTTCGGCGCGACCAATGGTAACGATATTCAACTACTTCGGTCGCAACTATGAAGACGCGCGTTTCGGATTCTTCAAGGCAAATCCCGGCGAGAGCATGATTGCACCGATGAAGACCTACATTGAAGAACGCGGCGGAAAAATTTTTACAAACGCCCGTCTCAAAGAGTTTATCTTAAACGACAATGAGACCATTCAGAGCATCGCACTGGGCGACGGACGCTTTGTTGAAGCAGATGCATACATTTCTGCCTTGCCAGTTCACAGCCTCAAAAAACTCATTCCAAAAGCATGGCTCGCGCACGAGTATTTCTATAACCTCTTTCACTTCGTGGGCAGCCCTGTGGCGAATTGCCAACTCTGGTTCGATAAAAAAATCACTGATACGAACAACCTGATGTTCGCGCACGGAACGACATTTGCCACATTTGCCGATGTCTCAATCACATGTCCGCAGGATTTTCAGGCCGGACAAGGCACGGCGACAGGCGGCAGCGTATTGAGTTTGGTGCTTGCGCCCGCGCATCACTTGATGCATCTGCCTAACGATGTGATCACGGCGCGCGTTATGGAAGAACTAAAAACCATTTTTCCAAAAGCACGTGAGGCAAAGTTGTTAAAATCGACAATCGTGAAAATTCCCGAATCGGTCTACAAAGCCGTGCCGGGCGTCGATAAATTTCGTCCCGACCAAGCGTCGCCAATTGAAAACTTCTTTTTATGCGGCGACTACACCTATCAAAAATATCTTGCGTCAATGGAGGGCGCAGCGCTCTCGGGCAGGCACGTGGCGGAAAAACTAAGTGCAAAATTAAAGCACCATGCCCACACACCCGCTGAAACGGTCTGACAAAGACAATGGACGCGAGGTATATCGAGTTCAGTTGATTCTGGTGTCAATGGAAATAACGCGCACGAAGAGAGGGCTCAATACGCTATGCGACGTCGGCAAGCGGTTGATGCAACGCGCAGTAAGTTGGTAGAATAAATGTTAAATTACTGTTAATTTAATTTTTTCAATCAACTTTACGAAGCGTGTTATATTCTCCTGAGCCGCCTCCTGCGCCCGCCGTTACAATTGACGGCGAGGTCTTTGACCTGTATATTTCCAGCGCGCAAATCGCCGCGCGTGTAGATGAACTGGGAAAACAACTGGAACGAGACTATGCTGGAAAAACGCCCGTCGTTGTTGGCGTCTTGAACGGCGCAGCCGTGTTCTTGGCGGATTTAATCCGAGCCGCCGAATCGCTCGATATGGAGCTTGATTTTTACAGGCTGTCCAGCTACGGCGATAAAAAAATCTCGTCGGGCGAAATTAGAAAACTCAAAGATGTGGATATATCGCTCGTCGGGCGAGATGTGATTGTTGTCGAAGATGTAATCGATTCGGGCTTGTCGGTAAAGTATATTCGGGACGATGTTGCACGACGCAATCCAAAGAGCCTGCGCTTTTGTGCCTTGCTTTACAAAGAAGGTGTGGCGCAGTTAGATTTTGAGATTGACTATATCGGGTTTAAAATTCCGAAACAATTTGTCATTGGCTACGGTTTGGATATAGCCGAAAAGAAACGCAACTTAAAGGGCATTTACCGCCTCCGAGTATAAATGGGGGCGGACAATTGAGAAAGGTAGTATTGCAGTATGGCTGAAAATGAATATGTGAAAAACAAAGCGGGCGCGCCCAACAAAAAACAGGACATTCGCAACCGTTTCAAGCCCGTCCGCGAGGACGACCAACCCTTCGGCGGATTCGGCGGCGACAGTGACCCCGACGACAGTTCAAGGCGTTTTCTGCGCGTCTTGCTCTACGGCGCAATGCTGTTTGGACTGTTCGTTCTGCTCCAGCGATTTTTTACATCGACCGAACAACTTGAACCCGAAGTTTCATACAATGAATATCGACGCCTGCTTGACTCGAATTTGCTCAAAGATGCTCTCGTTGAAACCGGCGAACCGACCGTACTTCGCGGAATTCTCTCCAAATATGAAACACTGGCGCTTGCCGATGGAAAAGGTGAGCGCAAAACCGACCGATTTATTGTTAAACTTCCTGCGTTTGACCGCGCAACGGCAGACGACCTCGTCGCAAAAAATGTCCGCCTAAAAATCGAACCGTCTTCGGGCGGGATACTTCAACTGCTCGTTGTGTTCGGACCATGGATTTTGCTCGGATTAATTTACATGGTGATAATACGGCGCGTATCGGCACAAACCGGCATGTCGCGCAATGTGTTCAACTTCGGCAGAAGTCGCGCGAAAATGATTACTGAGTTCGATACAAAAACAGGCTTCAACGATGTGGCAGGCTGCGAAGAAGCCAAAGAAGAATTGAAGGAAGTCGTCGAATTTTTGAAAGAGCCGGATAAGTTTCAGCGTTTGGGCGGAAAAATTCCGAAAGGGGTTTTGCTTACAGGTTCGCCCGGCACGGGAAAAACCTTGCTTGCAAAAGCCGTCGCGGGCGAAGCAGGCGTGCCGTTCTTTTCAATGTCGGGCGCGGATTTCGTCGAGATGTTCGTCGGCGTCGGCGCCAGCCGTGTGCGCGATTTGTTCGAGCAAGCCAAACGCAATTCGCCTTGCATTGTGTTCATCGATGAAATCGACGCAGTCGGTCGCTCTCGCGGTGCGGGCTTGGGCGGCGGACACGATGAACGCGAACAAACGCTCAACCAACTGCTCGTCGAAATGGACGGCTTCGGCACAACGGACAATGTCATTCTCATCGCTGCAACCAATCGTCCCGACGTACTCGACTCTGCGCTCTTGCGCCCTGGACGCTTTGACCGCCAAATTGTCGTCGATAAACCTGATGTGCGCGGCAGAGAAGCTATCTTGAAAATTCACACGCGCAAAGTGCCGCTTGCCAAAGACGTGGATTTAACCACTGTCGCCAAAGGCACGCCTGGCTTTGCGGGAGCGGACTTAGCGAATTTGGTTAATGAAGCCGCGCTCTTCGCCGCCCGTGCCAATCGCACCGAAGTGCAAATGAACGACTTGGAAAACGCCCGAGACAAAGTCTTGATGGGGCCAGAACGCAAAAGTGTTCTCATCTCAGCGAAAGACAAAGAAGTTACGTCGTATCACGAATGCGGGCATGTGCTTGTCGCTAAGTTTACCGAAGGCAGCGACCCTGTGCATAAAGTAACCATTATTCCGCGCGGTCGAGCGTTAGGGTTGACATCTTATTTGCCGCTTGAAGATAAATACACCTACACGCGCAAATACATTTTAGCGACCATCACCTACGCGCTTGGCGGCAGAGCCGCAGAGGAACTCATCTTCAACGAAATCAGCACTGGCGCGGGCAACGACATTGAGCGTGCGACTGAACTGGCTCGCAAAATGGTCTGCGAATGGGGAATGAGCGAACGTTTGGGCCCTCTCAACTATGGCTCAAAACATCAAGAGGTGTTTCTGGGACGCGATTTCGGACGCACGCGCGATTACAGCGAAGAAACCGCTCAAACGATTGATTCCGAAGTGCGCCATATTGTTTCGGAGTGCATGGCAAACGCCCGCCGAATTTTGTCGGAACAAATCGATGTCTTGCATCGGCTCGCCAAAACGCTCATAGAGCGCGAAAGTTTAGACGCCGCCGACATCGACCGCGTTATCGCGGGTGAAGTATTGCCTGCTGTTCCCTAACGACTAAATAAAGGGTGTTTATTAAGAAGTCAACAGGTATGCAGTATTTTTACCTTGTCTTGACGGGCGTTGCGGCGGGAATTTTATCGGGAATGTTCGGCATCGGCGGCGGTGTGGTTATTGTGCCGATTCTGACGCTCGTCTTCGGCTACGCGCAGCAAACTGCCAGTGCTACATCGCTCGTCGCGCTCCTCCTGCCTGTCGGCATTCTCGGCGCATGGCAGTATTATCAAGCCGGAAAACTTTCCAACGACAATATCCAGTCGGGATTCGTTATAGCAGTAGGACTGCTTGTTGGTGTCTATATGGGCGTGAGGATTTCCATCGCCCTGCCGGAAGATATGTTGCGAAAAGCCTTCGCGGTATTTTTGGTGGCAGTCGCCGCACGGCTGTGGCTCGTTAAATAGTCGCCCAAAGAGTGTAGTATCTTTAATTAACCGTAGTATCAAACCGTGACCAAAGCAGACATCGTGAACATCATTTCAAGTCGAACCGGACTAACAAAACAAGAAACCGAGACGGTCGTCGATGGGTTTATCGAGGCGGTCATTGAAACCTTAAAGTCCGGCGAGCGCATTGAAATCAGAGGGTTCGGCACATTCAATGTGCGCAAGAAAAACAAGCGCATCGCCCATAATCCGCGCACGGGCGAAAAGGTCATCATCAAAGAAAAAGTGGTGCCCACATTCAAAATTTCAAAAGAATTTAAAACTGCCGTCAGCGATAAATTGAAACGCCTGCCGGAACAGGAGACCGAAGAGGCATGAACGAGACTAAACCCAACGGCGCAGCCAGTGCCAAACCGCTCGGCAAAAAAACAACGTGCTATTCTTGCGGTATGGTCGTTGCAGAAACTGACGAGAGATGTCCGCACTGCGGCAGCGACTTAAAGAATCCCACGCTTGAAGAAACATCAGAGCCGCTTGGCGCAACGGCGCCTAAAGCCGTAACGCCGCCGAAAAAATCCAAACAAAAAAAATTAGGTGCGGTAAAGCAAGAGCAGTTGATTCTCTTCTCGGCAGCAGCGATGTTGCTCGCCACGTTGAGCGTATTTGGGTATCAAGGCATGACGTCGGGCAAAAAAGGATTTGACTTATCAGGCGCAGCGGGCGCAGGCGCACAGCCCTTGAACGAATCCACGCCGCCAGCGCAAAATCCCGCCGTCAATTCGCGCGCACCACAGCCGCTCATTGCTGATAAGGCAACGATAGATAAACTTGCCGCCCTGCAACAGCAACACGATGCGGAAAAAGACAATGCGAAAAAACAAAAACTCGCGCTCGCGTTGGTCGATGAGTATATTGGACTCCAGCGCTTAGACCGAGCAGGGTTCTACGCCAAATCCGCCTACGAGGCATCGGGCAGAAAAGACCAAAAGCTGCTCCTGAAAGCCGCGAACCTCTACGACGACGCGCAGGAATTTCAAGCCGCCGCCGAACTGTATGAGATGTTTCTCGCGCAGCAGCCCAAGAATACCGATGCGAGGGTCGATTACGCCATTTGCCTCTTGCGCCTGAATAAGCCGCAAGACGGTGTCGCCCAAATGCGTCAAGCTGTCGAGGACAATCCGAAACATCAGAAAGCGAATTTGAACTTGGGAATCCTCTACGGACAAATCGGTAGAATAGACGAGGCGAGAAACTTGTGGAAGACCGCTCAAGCTATCGACCCCAGCAACGAGGCAGGAAAAAAAGCGGCAGAACTCTTGGAGCAGTTCAACGGTCAATGAAAGCAGTCAATATCTGACAAGGTTGCGTCCAGCGCGCTTAGCTTCGTAGAGTTTTTTATCGGCTTCGCTCAACATTTTTTCATGATTGACCGCCTTGACATTTTCCGCAACCCCGATGCTGAGCGTAACACGAAGGTCAGGGTGAACCATGAGCCAATTAAATTCTTCTACGGAGCGACGAATCTTCTCGCAGGCAGCGGTCGCGTTTGGAAGCGGCGTTTCCACGAACCCAATCACAAATTCCTCGCCGCCATAGCGGCCAAGTATATCCATCGTGCGGCACGTGTTTTTCAAAATTTGGGCGACCGTGCGAATGACTTCGTCGCCGATTTGATGTGAAAACTTATCGTTGATTTGTTTGAAGTGGTCGATGTCGGCAATCGCCGCAGAGAACGGATGTCGAAAGCGGCTGCTGCGCTCAAATTCTTGGGCAAGCGTGATGTCTAAAAAGCGCCTATTGTAAAGCCCGGTCAACCCGTCTTCACGGCTTTGTCGCTCCAATGCATGCTTTTGATCCTCGAGCTTTGCAAGCAGTTGTGTTTTTTGTGAATCAAGAAACTGTAGGGCTTCATTGGCAATTTCTAATTCGCGGCGCAATTCATCTAAGGCCATAAACGATCTTTCAGCTTTCAGTCGCTCGCGTTCCAACTCCTCTAAAATGAGCAAGAAGTCTCGCTCCACAGAGTTTTCATAGTCGCTCAGCAGCTCGACCAACCCAGCACGGTGCTGTCTCAGCAGCGACTTCGTCTCTTCTGTCATCAAGGCTTTTCTGGCAAGTTCGTCGCAGTCTTTGATGAGCCGCTCAATGCGCAACTTTTCTTTGCGTAAATCCTCGAGTAGCTTCGGCTGTTGCGACGGTATGTTGAGATGCTCGGTTTCAGTCATAAGTCTAAACTCATCGCGCAGCAGCGCAACAATTCATATTGTGTTAGGGCAGAACTCAACGAGCAGATGCAACATTGTAAAGTTGCAAAACGTGATCAATCAACTGCATCTTCGCCGCCCTGCTTGAAAACAATTGGCTGAGCTGTTTGACGGTTTCAGCAATCTCAATTGCCTCACGGAACCGTTCTGTTTGCAACGCAGCATCGAGCAGAAGTAACTGGCGGTGTAACTCCAATTCTCTTGCGGAGAGTGGTGTAAGTGTCTTTAAGCGCGCAAACGCGCCGCTGTAACGATGTGCGTCAATATCCTTTTCAGCCGCTAAAAGAGCATATAATTTAAACTTTTCCGATGTAGAATCCAGAGCAGAAAGTTCTACCTGAATCAGGCTGTCTTTAAAGTCGCCCGATACGACGGGAGAAAAAATCGACATATCAACGCCTGCCGTCAATGTCGAAAGACGCTTTACCGCTGCCACATCGTATCCAAACGAAATATGTTGCTTGTAAATGCGTTGCAGCAGGGCGGCGGCGGAATCCGTTTGTCCCGACTTGCTCCACAAAAGCGCATTTGCAACTGCAAATTCAAGCGCGACCGGCTTTTCAACGCGACGAATCAGCGAATCGGCTTCTCGAAAAGCCTCTGTGAATAAGCTGTCGCTCTGCGGGCGTTTACTTCGCGCGGCGTGCAGCAACTTTGTGTTCACGTATCCCAACGCCGCCGAAGCATGTTTGCCCTCGGTCATTGAGAGCGCCCGTCGGTAGAACGCCTCTGCATCATCATGTTTCCAAAGCGACAATGCCGCTGCGCCGCGCTTGAGCGACACCGCAACAGCGTGAGGACACTCTGTTTGGAAAATACTCTTTCGCTCGAAGCGAAATCGAACCGGCGATTCCAAGTCTGGCGGCACAGGAATTTGAGTAACAACGGATTTCCATTCTGCAATTAACTCTGTTGGCGATTTGTGGTAAAGGCTTTCAAAACTTGCGCCGCCATACAACGCTTTGAATTTTTCAATGCCGTAAGCATCAAGCAAGTATTTTACAAACGACCCCATGAGCGTATAACTGCGCCCGCTCAGCGTGGTGAAAAATCCAAAGCCACCAAGCAGGGTTTCAGGACTTGAAGGCGCGAAGCCGAGCTTGAACATTGCGGCAGAAAATTCATCGCTTGTCCAATCAAACGACGGTGTCTCGAG
>Ga0272446_1005549_pt1 | contig 13819 bp, 17 predicted proteins | sample YNPCB0061_FD_194587 | JGI IMG/M metagenome (GOLD analysis project Ga0272446, IMG submission 194587) | Hot spring microbial mat communities from Yellowstone National Park, WY, United States - YNP-CB-006-1 | ecosystem: Environmental > Aquatic > Thermal springs > Hot (42-90C) > Sediment | place...
ATATATCGAACGTTGGCAGTTTCCTCAGTTTATCGAGATAGGTACTGTATCTATCTTCGCAGATATAGGTTTTGCCTAAGATTTCAACCTTTGTTCCGAGTTTGATAAACCTAGGGCAAGCAACGGTTGTTCCCTCGTGCGTATCACGGCCTATGGCTGTTAGGCAGAGCTTTTTGCCATGGACTATTTTGGGGTTATGGCAACTATCTTCGCGGCTACATTTAGTGATGATAGCTTTAATTTTCTTGCCTAGGAGCCTATCTAGCTCATTTTGTAGGTCAGCTTTTTCTTGTCTTTCGAACACTGCCCATTTTTTGAGCAGGATTGCGCTTTCGGTGCAATCATATTCCGCCGGAGTGCTAGTCGTGGCCTCTTTGACTTTTGTACAAGGATCTGGCGCATACTCTTTGACTTCTACGGCTGTCTCGGTCTTAGCCCAAAGGATGAACGACATAATGCAGATGGCCAGGACTGAGAGGATGAAGATAATTTTGGTTTTAGTTTTCATATTTTTTCTCTTTCCACCCGTCCGCCATTTCCGGACAACTACTGTCATTCGTTGTTCCCTGCAGACTTAGCCGGAGGCATGGCGGGACGGGCAGAAAAAATTATTGTTTTCGGCTCAATTCCTCGCCGGAGAATACGTGAAAGCAGATGGGGCATTCAGTGTGGTCATATTCCCAGTTTCCATCTTCATCCGTATATCCAACCGGATCTGGGGTGACTCTCTCCCCGCAATCCGGGCAAAGAATGGTTTCGGGCATATTAGTTGAAAACTGGCGTTTTTAGTCTTTATGTTCAGTGCTATCGAACGAGATAGTCACGGAATTGGCGATGATTTTTGTCCGCTTCTTGCATTTCGAGCAGAGGATGTTCTTTTTCTTTTCGAGGTCTACACTTCGTGGTATCCACATCCATCCGCAATGCTGACAACGGATGACGATATTGGGTTGAGGACTTTTGTTTTCCATATTGCGTTCTTTAAGATTTACCATTGATTGCGTGCTCGGCCTTCGTAATACGCGATATTCTTTTTCAAGCTCTGCATGATTTCCTTGTAGCCCTCGGCCTGATTTTTGTAGTACGTATGCTTCTGGCCGAACTCTGAGCCTTGGGCGATAGCTTTGGCGCGTCCGATGGACATCCCCGGGTCATCCAGTAAGAGCTTGGAAAAATATTCGTCCATCATTGCCTTGGCCTTAGCCGCACGTTCGGTTGCGCGTTCGTAATAGTGCGTGATATATCCCAGCGCCCTTTGATTAGCTTCTGGAGCTAGAAGGCCTTTGTCTGCGGCTATTGCATCCCTGATTTTCTGGACATGTTCCATTTCGGCGATTTCGCTTTGGGGCATCCAGGGCATGATACCCTCGACCTGTATCGCTTCGCCTGGATTGAAATTTGCCACCTCTGACGCGTTTTCACCCCCTTGGTGGTAGTTTTTATCGTCTGGCGATTTTTCGTTCGTCCTAGGGGCGTTTAAGGCCTCGTTCAGAATTTGTTTTGGTTCCTCCATGTTCATAGTGCCTTTAATCTTTGCTATCCAAGCTTGACCAAGTTAAGTCATTTTCCGCTAAGCCATACTGCGTTTTGACTTTCTTTTGGCATTGGCATGGTGCCAAAGCGATTTCGCATAGCGGCTCCCATTTGGCGATAATCTGTCCATCTTTCATGAAGACTTCTTGCCATCCGTAGGAGTTACATGCATGGCAATTTAAGGCTGCGTTTTTGAGAGATGTCCGCAAGGCTTTGACTTTTTCTTTGTTGATCACGCCTTCTATTTCAGCCTGGATAGCGACTATCGCTTTGCCCATGACCGTGTCACTTCCCAAGGACACAAGCTTTTCCGGATGTTCATCGCGTCGGCGTATGATTTCGTTTGCCTGAGCCTCAGTGAGTTTGACCGATTTTTTTGACTTGCCGACCATGTAGGTCACGATTTTGTTTGTCATATCGTTTCCTCGCTCAATACCTCAAGCGGTTCTATGATTAGCGGAGCTTCTTTTTTGCTTAACTTGGCGAGATTTTCGTCAATGTATTTCCCGACAGTTTCGAGCGTCCATTTGAAGTCTGCATTTTCTTCTAGCCAGTCCATGACTTCTTTGAGCCTTTCTGGCTTATAGCCCTTGAGCAACGTGGCATATCTGACGTTCCGGCGAATGAATGATTGGCCAGCTTCTTTCGATTCGAACCGCAAGCCTTTGCGGATGGCATAGAGGGCGATGATGCGGATGTGTTCTTGCTTGTCATGGAGCCAGTCTTCTGGTTGGGTGATTTTTTCTGTTAGTCTTTCTTTTTGGTCTTCAATACCCCCTCGCGGCTTTGCCGCATCCCCCCTTGGGGGGGTAAGGGGGGGTATATATTCTTCTTTATTAGTCTTCTTATATTGTTCTTCTTTGTGTACCGTTTTCGGTACAGGTGGGTGTACCGTTTTCGGTACAGGTGGGTGTACCGTTTTCGGTACAGGGGGTGTACCGTTTTCGGTACAGGTAGTTATTTCGATTTCGATGACTGTTGCCCGCCCTTGGCTCTTGCTTGTGGTGAGGAATATCCCGTATCTTGGACCGTTTTCTTTCCAGTAATTTATCGCCGAGAATACACTTTTGCGGTCACATCCGATTTCTTTTGCTAGTGTCTTGGCTGACGCAGTACTGCGTCCATGGCTAATTATGGTTGCCAGGACTGCGATGTTTATCGCTCCAAGTCCATCTCTGAGCGCTTGGTTAGGAATAGCTGCGAAGGGATAAATTATTTTTGACATAGCAGCTTTGTTTTCTTGATAAGTCCCTTGCTTTCCAGTTTGGCTAAACATCGCATCACAGTGTCTCTGGAAAAACCGCATTCTTTAGCCAATAGATTGATTGACGGCCAACACACGCCTTCATTGTTTTTGTGAAACCAAAGCCAGGTGAGCAAGAGTTGCTCGTTGGGCTTCAGTCCTTGCATCAATCCGGCTGGGAATATGCCGAATGAACCTTTATTTAAGTACATAAATCAGTAGCGTTTATCCTCCTGCCTCCCGCCAGACCCGACCATGAGTTCGGGAAAGGCGGATGTACTTACAAAGGCCCATTCGGGCGGGAGACAGGAGATTGGATTAACAATCGCACCTGACGACCGAAGATAGGCATTTATCTGTTAGTTCAAAACTGGCGTTTTAATTAAGCTGATTTATGTCCTGTTCTATCAGGGCTAAATCTTTGCGTTCCTTAGCGATTTCTCGTTTTATGATGTCAATCGTGTGTCCGTATGCCCTGATTTGACCGAGCTTGCGGGCGTGAAGAATGAACAATCTCATCCGCTTTTTCCGTCGCAAGGCTTGGAGATTTTTAAGCTGGCCGCTCCTTGTGGCCGGCCAACGTGTCCTGTTTTGCATATTATTTGTTTAATTCCTTCTCCCTTTTTTTGAGGGCTAAGCAGGCAAGGAAGGCTGGTAAATCCTTCGCATGGTCCTCGTCGGTAAGCTCCAACACCCCACATTCCCCAGTATCTTTCGAGAAATGAAGGATGAATGCGCCATCAAGCTTGCCGTGTTCTTCTTCGTACGCTTGTCGATATGCGGCTACTTGGTAGCGGTGTTCGTTATAGACTGCCTTGCTAGTTTTATAATCTATGAGCACTGTCTGGCCGTTCACTTTGGCGATGGCGTCGACTATCCCCACGTATCCGTGTTCACGCGAATACACGATTTTTTCGGCATGGATGAATTTGACGTCGTTTTTGATATACCAGTCCAAGAAAGCATTTATTCCGGCTACGAGTTCAGGCTCTGCATCTTCAGGGATAGGCGGTATTTCGCCGCCATGTATGCAAGCCATAGCTGTTGATTCAGCGTAGGCATGCACCAGATCCCCGATTGAGGCGGCCTCTTCTTTCTTCAGCGTGTGTTGCTTTGTAGCCTCATCTATAACCGGCAAAAGCTGCCCTGGAAGGTATGGGCTTGGGTTAGTCTCTAACCATTTCCGCAGATAATCGGCGGTTAGATTGACGGCCCAAGGAATGAGAAACCTCGATTTGTCCACGATACCGGTGGCGGCGGTGGCAGAGATGAGGTAGTCTTTTGCGCCTGCGAGCTTGTAGCGGTGGCTGTCAGGCCAGAACGTGATTTTGACCGTGCCTTGGTATAAGGCGACTTCTTGTTTGTCTGCCATATTTTTAATTTATTGGTTCGATTTCCGCATTGCGTGCGGCTTCCATCTTCTTGCGGGCTTCCTCTAGTTGGGCTTTAACCGCTTCTACCTTTTCGGACGGCGCGACTGGATTTACATCAACCGCCTCGACTTTCATGGCTTCCACCGGCTCGCCTTGAATCTCCTCGCTCGTGTAAAGGCCGGACAATTCCTGCGGGAACGCTTTGCGCAAGGCCAGCGCTTCCGCGACCTTGCCGAGCATAAGTTCCGGCATTTTCTCCCAGAATGACGTCGGTTTGCCGTCTTTCGTCGTCTGAACGTAGGATTTGTACTTGGCCACGGCGTAAAGCGGTTCTTTGAAGTCCGTGCGCATAACCCCGACACGTGCCGCGAGAGGCGGCGTGTCTTCAAGCCAGACATCTACCCATTGGCCATCCTTGCCGCACCATTCGACTGGCGTCTGTCCGGCATATTTGCCGGAACGTTCGGCCACGAGGCGTAAGCCATCTATCGAGACTTGTATGGCCATAACCTCACGTTGTTCGCGGCTATCCCAGCGTTTTATGGCGTAGATTTGGCGGCTGAACGGATCGAGGCCGGTGCGCTTGCATTGGCCGATGAATAGCATGAGTTCATCCCTGGTCGCTCCTTTGGCAATCGTGCGGCTTATCAAGTCCACTTGGGCTTGAGTCATTTCGCTTTTGATGGCAAGTTTATTGTCGTTTTTCATAGTGTCCTGTTAGTGCCTATCTTCGGTTGTCGATGTGCGGCGTATGCCGAACATGTCGTTTCAATGCTTGACCCGTGGGTTTGCCGTTATACAAAAACCCCTGGTTTTCTGACCGGGGGTTTCGTGGAATTGTTTGATTGTGGTGCGCGTTCCTTACCGCTTACTCCACTGAGGTGCGCGGCGGGCGCCTTTGAGTCCGAATTTCTTGCGTTCTTTCTCGCGTGCGTCGCGTTCGAGGTAGCCTAGCTTCTTGAGCGATTTACGGAACGTCTGATTCAATTGAATCAGGGCGCGGGCGATGCCGAGGCGAACTGCTTCGGCCTGACCACGGATGCCACCGCCCTTGACCATCACGCTGATGTCGACCGAATTCTCCTGGCCACTCGTCTTAAGTGGGCTCTTTACGATTTCGCGCAGTTCGAAGGTAGTAAAGTATTTATCGTAGGCCTTACCGTTGACTGTAATGACACCTTTGCCATTCTTGATCAAACGGACGCGGGCAACGGCTCGCTTGCGGCGGCCGACCGTTGGGATGAACGAACCTCCCTTGGCCGCCTTAGCCGCTTCTTTTTCTTTCAGTTCCAGAGCCTCAATTTTGGCCGCTTCCTTCACAACCTTCGTTTCCTCGGCCGCTTCGGCCTTCTTCTTAGAGGCCACCGGTTTTTTGGCCGGTTCTTTCTTTTCCTTAGCAACAGCCACCGGTTTTTTGGCCGGCTTTTTCTTATCTTCTTCCTTTTTCGCTTTGGTCGGCATAGATCTAGGTAATAGTCAGGCGCTTAAGACGCGCGATCTGCTGGCGGTTTTTGGGCAACATATATTTAACCGCATGGCGCAAAATTTCAGCTGGTTTTTCAGCACGCAACTCAGAGACCAGCTTCCGCTTAAGCCCTCCGGGACGGCCTGAGGTTCTATAATGCACTTTTTGCTGCCACTTCTTGCCGGTAAAAACAATCTTATCGACGTTCTTAACCTTCACGAAATCGCCGTGGTCAATGTGTGGTTCGAAGTCTGGTTTGTGTTTACCTTGAAGTAAAATCGCTATACGCGTTGCAAGGCGGCCAACGACTTGCCCCGCGGCGTCAATTTCGTGCATCTCGCGCTTGACTTGCGACCTGCCTTTAATTTTCTTCAATGTCATATTAGTCTTTCACCAGTTGGATCTGGGCGATTTCCGCGCCGTCGCCTTTGCGCGTGCCGAGTTTTATAATCCGCGTATAACCTCCCTGTCGTTTGGCGTAGCGAGGACCGAGCTCCTGCAAAACCTTGTTGACCGCCGATTCGGTGGTCAGGACCCGCGCCAGCTGGCGGCGGGCCGTCAGGGTCTGGGACCGGCCGGCGGTGATGAGCTTCTCGACTACCGGGCGCAAAGCCTTCGCCTTGGCCAAAGTCGTGTTTATGCGCTCATATATCACCAGACTCGTGGCCAAATTGCGCATCAGTGCGAGCCTAGGTCCGCGCTTGCGGTCCAGCGTTTTGCCTTTACGGTTATGTTTCATAGTCGACATCCTTTATCAGTGTAAGGTGATCCAACAGCACGCCGACCGCGGTGCGACAGGCTTCGAGCGCGTCCATAGTCCCGTCGGTCTCTATCGAGAGAGTTAGTTTGTCGTAGTCGGTCTTCTCGCCTAGACGGGTCGCCTCAACTTTATACGAGACATTCACCACCGGATTGTAGAGCGCGTCAATAGCAATCGTGCCGAGGTCGAGTTTTTCCTTGACACGCTCCTCGGTCGTACGATAGCCGCGACCCTGAGCCACAGTTACCTCCATCTCAAGCGAAGCGTTTTTGTCTGTTAGAGTGGCTATAACCAAATCTGGATTGCAGATTTCGACATCAGAATTTTTAGTCAAGTCGGCGGCGGTCACGACCTTCTCGCCTTTTACGCTAAGTGACAACTTAACCGGCTCTTCCGAAAAGCATTTTAGACGCAACGATTTTAGATTAAGGATTATCTCGAGCACATCTTCCTTAACGTTCGGTATGGTGGAGAATTCATGTTCTACGCCCTTGATACGCACCGCGGTCACGGCAGCACCCGGCATTGACGAAAGCAACACACGCCGCAAGGCGTTGCCAATGGTCGTGCCGAAACCAGGCATACATGGTTCAACTATCAAGACGCCTTCATTTGGGCGTTCTCCGCGGTTAAACCGGATTTTAGAGGGGAGTAAGAGTGATTCCATATGGAAAAGAACGTTAGCGGGAATAAAATTCTATAATGGGTTGAGGCTCAAACACCTGCTTAAGTTCCTCTCCGGCCGGCACACTCGTCACCTTGGCCGACAAGCTCTTCAAGTCCGACGAAATCCACGATGGAGGATCGACTTTAGTCGTCTGTTCAGAAAAAGTCTTCCACATCTTCTTTTCGCGCTTGGTATTCCGGATGGCGATAATGTCCCCCGGTTTTACTTGGTACGACGGGATGGTGACCTTGCGGCCGTTCACGTCGATATGGGCGTGCGAAACCAGTTGACGGGCCGCGGCGCGTGTCTTAGCGAATCCAGCACGAAACACCACGTTATCCAACCTCAATTCTAACAGACGGATTAGTGTCTCGGCCGTATTACCTTTAATTTTAGTAGCTTTTTCGAAATAGTTCCGAAATTGACGTTCAGACACGCCGTAAATGAGTTTGGCACGTTGCTTCTCACGCAACTGTTTACCATAGTCCGTCTGGCGACTACGACCAGTCGGTCCATGAACGCCAGGTCCATAAGGACGCTTTTCTAAAATCCTCGCCATTTTCTCGCGGCCATCGAGGTTAACTCCTTCGCGCCTAACGCGTTTTGCGGTGATTCGCGGTCTCATAGATCTGATGTATTACATTTATACGCGTTTAGACGCGGCGCGGTCGCGGAGCACGACAACCGTTATGCGGAATCGGTGTGCAATCCTTTATACTCAAGACGCCGATATTATTCGATTGAAAAGCCCGGATGGCGCCTTCTCGGCCCTGCCCAACGCCGGAGACATATATATTAACTTCCTTGATGTCGTACGCTTGAGCTTTATCCAACGCGTTTTTAACCACGACCGAGGCAGCGTAGGGTGTGGATTTCTTAGGCCCTTTAAAACCGCACGAGCCGGCGCTTGACCACGATAAAACATTCCCATTTAAATCGGTGAGGGTCACGATTGTATTGTTGTAGGTTGCCTGAATGTATGCCCGAGCATGCGCAACTGAAGCCTTGGCTTTAACCTTGCGCTTGCTTTTCGAGGGCTTGACCGCAGTCTTATCTTTACCCTTCTCTGCAGTAACGATCTTTTCATCTGCCATAGTCGTTTATTTCTTCTCAAGTTTACGTTTGCCTGATCCCATTGTCCGGCGCGTATTGCCGCGTACAGTACGCGAATTGGTTTTAGTCCGCTGTCCACGAGTCGGCAGGTTGCGGATATGCCTCATACCGCGGTAGCTACCTATGTCCTTGAGACGTTTGATATTGCCCAAGACTTCGCGGCGCAGTTCACCCTCTACTTTGATATTCTTTTCAACGAAATCGCGTAATGCATTAGCCTGAGCTTCGGTCAAATCTTTGACCCGAATATCGGGACTCACGCCGGTGGCCTGGAGAATTTTCTTAGCTGTAGCGGGGCCTACCCCATAGATATAAGTCAAACCGACCTCAATTCTTTTTTGGGCCGGCAAAGTGACTCCTGCAATGCGTGCCATAGATGATATTTAGACCAATCAGCCAATTTTGTTTGATGCGCTGTCAGATTAACCTTGACGCTGTTTATGCTTGGGACTCTTCTTGCAGATGACCACAACCCGGCCCTTGCGGCGAATGACTTGGCAATCACGACACATGGCTTTTACGGATGACCTTACTTTCATAGCGTATAAATTAGGCCGCACGGGCTTAATAGGCGGTTAAACTGCTGTCAAGCGGGCTACAATCTATATGTTATGCGTCCTTTTGTCAAATCGTACGGGGTGATCTCTACTTGCACTTCATCTCCAGGAGTCAACCGAATGTGATTCATCCTCAATTTTCCAGCTAAATGACACAAAATCGTGTGTCCATTTTCGAGTTTGACTCGAAATGTAGCTGAAGGCAAAGACTCTTCAACGGTTCCCTTAACTACTAAAAAATCCTTGTTAGCAGGTTTATTGGCCTCTCCCATAGGAAAGATGTAATTGATGCTGGTAAATTATAGCTTTAAAAACTTTAATTTATTGGCTAATTGTAGCAACAGAACCGGCCTGAAGTCAAATCAAGCGTCTTAGGCACCGGTAACAGTTGCTTTAATGCGCCTGATGCCAGCTGAAACCGCTTCTTCTTTTTGAATCTTAAATAATCCTAACTCACCAGTCCGGCTCACATGCGGCCCACCGCAAATTTCTTTCGAAAAATCACCAATAGTATAGACACTTACCCTCTCCCCGTACTTTTGTTCGAAAAGTCCGATAGCGCCGCTTTTCTTAGCTTCTTCGACGCTCATTTCATCTCGTTTAACCTCCAGGTTGCGCCGGATGGCGTCATTGACCAACTCTTCGACCTTCCGGATTTCCTCCGGCGTCATCTTCTGGGGATGGGAAAAATCGAAGCGCAAACGCTCTACCGTGATATTGCTCCCCTTTTGCGCGACGTGGTCGCCCAGGACTTTACGCAGCGCCGTATGCAAAAGATGGGTGGCAGTATGCAGGCGCGTCGTCTCAATCGAATGATCGGCTAAACCGCCTTTGAAAGCTCCAGCAGACGCGGTCCGCGATAATTCTTGATGTTTTTCGAATTCGCGCTTGAATGCCGCGACGTCTAAATTGCCGCCGCGCTCGCCGACCAGCTCCTCGGTCAGTTCGAGCGGAAAGCCGTAGGTCGAAAAAAGCCTGAATGCCTCTTCGCCCGAGATGACGTGATCGGCCATCATGCGTTCAAATTCCCTGAGACCCTTCTCGATAGTTTTGGCAAATTTTTCCTCCTCGCGCCTAATCTCGTCGACGATGCGCGTCCGGTTCGTCTCCAACTCGGCATAATACCCGCCGAACTCTCCGATGACCGCCGCCGCCAAGTCGGACAAGAATGGCTCGGTTATCCCAAGACGACGGCCTTCGCGGACCGCCCTTCGGATCAATCTGCGGACAATATAGCCCTGGCCGACGTTGGACGGCAAAACGCCGCGCTGGTCGCCGATAATGAAAGTGGCGGCCCTCACATGGTCAGCAATAATGCGCATGGACCGCGTATTTCTTTCGTCGACTCCGTATTGTTTTCCAGATTTGGATTCGACTTCCGAAACCAAAACCTGGAATTCTGGTAAGTCGAACACGGTCGACGCGCCGTTCAGGACCGCGACCGTGCGCTCAAGACCCATACCCGTGTCCACGTTCCTGGACGGCAGCGGCTTCAGCGCGCCTCCATCCACCTCGCGTTGGAATTGCATGAACACGTTGTTCCAAATCTCGACGAACCGTCCGCAGTCGCAGTTCGGATGGCAAATCTCGCCGTAAGCCGAATCATGGGCCTTGCCGGTATCGTAGAAAATTTCGGTATCCGGACCGCACAAACCCTTCATGGTCGGGTGCGGCCACCAGTTTTTATTCTTGCCGTAAGCGAAAATCCGCGGACCGTCTGGGCCGTCGGCTGGCTTGTCTTTACCAGCAACGCCCATGCTGGCCGAAATGCCGTGAACTTCGAATTGCGCCTGCCAAATAGCCACCGATTCATCATCACGCGGCGCATCCTCGTCTCCTTCAAAAACTGAGATGTAGATGCGCAACGGATCGAGGCCAAACCACTCCTTGCCTGTTAACAATTCGTATGACCAACCGATGGATTCAGGCTTAAAGTAATCCCCCAATGACCAGTTGCCGAGCATCTCGAAAAACGTCAAATGACGATTATCGCCAACTTCCTCAATATCTCCAGTCCGGATGCACTTTTGACAGTCAGCTAACCGACTTCCCATAGGATGCGTCTGTCCGCGGAGATACGGGGTGAGAGGATGCATCCCGGCCATAGTAAACAGCACGGTCGGGTCGTTTTCCGGTATCAAAGACGCCGACGGGATGACGGCGTGGCCTTTGCTTTTGAAGAAATCAAGAAATTTCTGGCGAGTTTCGTTTAACGTCATATTATATAGCGTACTTCGTACTTCGTACCTCGTCCAGGGATTACGAAGTACCAAGTACGAAGTACCAAGTACGAATTACGTTCTCACGACACCTCCCCCACCGCCATCTCGGCGACCTCGTCGATCTTCTCCAAGGGCGCCGTATCGCCGTTGTTCTTTTTGGCGATGATCTGGTGGTAGACCAGCTCGGCCTGGTTGGCGAACACCTTGAGGAGCGAGACTTCCATTTCGGCGACGTTCGCTGGGTCTGCGACCAGGATGAGATAAGCCTTAATCCTTGAATTCTTGCGGTCGGACGGCACGGCGATTATCTCGCGCCCGTCTTCGGTCAGCATGAAGGCGTACGGCGCGCCGAATTGGTGCAGATTCTTCAGCTCCTTGTTGGCGACGCGCAGCGTTTTACCATCGAGGCTCTCATGATGGTATTCGCGCTCCGTCCTGAGCTTCTCGATATCGAGAAAGCGTACCAGTGCACCCGTGGCGTTGACGCTGGCCGCGGCGTTCGCCAAAATCGAACGCATCAGGTCTTTTTCATATGATTCCTTGCCGACCAGCGATAGCGACGTTTCGTTGACCAGCTTTTTCAGCACATCTATCTGACGGTTGACCGAACCGATGTACTTGTACGATTCGAGCAACTCCTTAATGGCTTTTTCAGATTGCGAGAGCGCCTCATCGCGTTCCTTCATGCGGCGTTCCATGATGCGTTCATAAAGGGAGAATGTCGCGAGCCCTGACAGACCAAAAACGAAGATGAAAATTTCCTCAACATGCTGTTCCGGGATGCCGAAATAATCCCGGCTGATGAGCGAGGGTGACATCACGGCCAGCACAAAAAACAGCAGGTAGAGCAAGGAAATCCATTCCAGACGGCGCGTTCCTCCCTGGCGTTCGGTCGTTTCTGGCATACGATATCGGTCAATTATACCTGGCCGTGATAATTCCGCCACCTAGACATTCGGCTCCGCGGTAGATGACCGCCGATTGGCCAGGCGCGACGGCCTTAACCGGGTGTTTGAAGACCGCCTTCACGCGTTTGCCTCGACCTTTAGCCAAAACCGCCAGCACCGGTACCTGGCGATACCTGACTTGAATGGCACATGGCTGTGGATAAACAAGAGGCTTACCTAAGGTCCAATGCAGATCGGATATCTCAACCGACGTCGAAAAAAGCCGCGGATGTTCAGCGCCCTGCACAATGATAAGTCGGTTATTTTCGAGATCCTTGTCGGCCACGAACCACGGTTCGCCACCCTTAGCCACCTGAATGCGCTCTCGTTGTCCGATGGTATAGCCGTCAAGCCCTGAATGGCGGCCGAGGACGCACCCCGCCTCATCCGTGATGTCGCCGGGTTTGGCCGGAATCCTCTTCCTCAGGAACGCGACCATGTCGAGCTTGCCGATAAAGCAGATGCCCTGGCTGTCCGGCTTGTCCGCGACCGGCAATTTGAATCGCCTGGCGAGCTTTCTGACTTTCGATTTTCTCAAGCCGCCGATTGGGAACAAGCTCAACCGCAATGCCGCTTGCGGCACGCGATACAGGAAATACGACTGATCCTTATCCGGATCCATTCCGCGCAAAAGATGCGTCGTGCCGTCCGCGTCGCGCTTGAGTCTGGCGTAATGGCCGGTCGCGACGAAATCGCATCCCAGCTTGCGTGCTTCCTTCAGGAATAGGCCGAATTTTATCTCCTCGTTGCACAGCACGTCCGGATTCGGCGTCTCACCTTTGGCATAACCCTTGAATAGCAGATCCACCACCTGGCGACGGTAGGCTGTCTCGAAATCGAAAGTCACGAGCGGGATATCGAGCTTGGCCGCGACGCGCAACGCGTCCCGCCGCTCCCCTTTCCAGGCGCATTCCCCGGTCGCCAAATCCTTAGTGTCGCTCCAATTCTTGATGAAGCCGCCAATGACCGTAAAGCCCTGCTCCACGAGCAAAGCCGCGGCCACGCTCGAATCGACGCCGCCCGACATCCCAACCAGAACTGTCTGCCGGAGCTTAGCCATATCATCTGCTGAATCGTGGTAATAATAGACTCATTTTTTCGCCGTCAAATACTCGAACGCGTTGCATCTTGAACAAAGTCGAACTGGAATATGTATTGCCTGCCGAAGCCGCGAAAGCCATCCGGTAACCCGCGTCCCGGACCATCTGGATGACGCGATCATCATACTTGCCGTAGGGATATGCAAAATAATCCACCTCATGGCCCAACATCTGTTCGATTTGCTCTTTCGACCGCCTGATTTCCGCCCACTGCGACGGTGGCTTGTAGGCGGTCAGCCAAACGTGGTGCATGGTATGTGAGGCCAGAGTCGCCAAACCCGATGCGTCGAGTTCTTTGAGCATGGCCGTATCCAAATAACCGTTTTTGCGGAAATAGTCCGTGATGATAAAGAATGTCGCCTGGAACCCGAATTTTTTGAGGATCGGAAAAGCGTATTGGTACTGGTCGCGGTAGCCGTCGTCGAACGTAATCATGACCGGCTTATCCGGCAACGCGGTCCCGCTCGCGACCGCGGCCAACAATTGATCGGGCGTTATCGGATTGTATCCTAAGGACGAGATTTCATTCATCTGCTGCTCGAAAGATTCAGGCGTTACGCTCATGAGGCGCTGGGATTTCGTCAGCTTCGCGGTGATTGGCCAGATGTGGTGGTACATCAGGATCGGCACATGGAGTACGGCCGGCGCGCGAGGCTGGGCCGGCGTCTGCGGCTGGGCCTGCAGCTGGATCGAAGTCGTGGTTGGCCGGGATATGGATGGAGTTTGGGCGACCGACTGAGCCGGCGCGAACGTCTGTCTTAGCTGGTTCATGGATTTCTCGCGCCGCGCCTGGATTTCGACCCTCAAGTCATGTAACTGGCTGTAGCGGATGTCTAAAA
>Ga0272446_1005550_pt1 | contig 13815 bp, 11 predicted proteins | sample YNPCB0061_FD_194587 | JGI IMG/M metagenome (GOLD analysis project Ga0272446, IMG submission 194587) | Hot spring microbial mat communities from Yellowstone National Park, WY, United States - YNP-CB-006-1 | ecosystem: Environmental > Aquatic > Thermal springs > Hot (42-90C) > Sediment | place...
CGGCGCGCGGCGAGGCGGTGGATCCGCAGCACATGCTCGACGAGGAGCGCCAGCACCAGGAAGAGCAGCGCCATCGGCAGCGCCACGATGAGGCTCAGCGTGAACCACCCCTCCACCGGATCGCCCAGCAGCAGCACAGCCGCGGCGTAGAGGGCGTAGCCGAAGAGCCCGACGGCGGAGAGCGCGCACACCCCGGAGAGGAAGCGCATCGGCCGCCCAGACAGCCCCGTCAGGACGTCGAGGGCATGGCCCGCCGCCGCCAGGCCCCGGTGCGTCCGGCGCGGCACGCAGCCGCGAACCGTGCGCGTCGCGAAGCCCGAGCGGATCGCCAGGCCCCGGAACAGCGACGCACCGTCGGCGTGGCGCAGCAGATAGGCCACGACGTCGCGCCCGAGCAGGCACTGGCGCGTCAGCCGCGCCTCCGGCACACCCGTCAGCACCCCCATCGCGGCCCAGGCGAGACGGCGCGCCATCGGCGGCTCCGGCCCCTCGACCAGGACCACCCGGGTGCCGTCGCGGAAGGCCTCGATCTGGGCCTGCGCCGCACCCCAGTCCGGGGCGAGGGGGTCGACGACCAGGACGCAGTCGGTCACCGCCGCCTCCGCGCCAGCGAGCGCCGCCGCCCCCTCGGGGACGGCGTCGGCCAGGAAGATCGCCGTCGTGTCGGAGACCGTCGCCAGGGCCTGGCGCACCACCCCCTCGGCGGGCTCCGGGCCGTTGGCCACCAGCACCACGTCGAGGATCCCGACCGCCCCGGACAGGGCCGCCTGGCCGCCGCACACCGCGGCCTCCACCGCCTCCGGACCCATCGCGGGATCGAGCACCATCACGAGCGTGGCATGGGGCACCATGGGCGGCGGATCCTCTTTCCGAGACGTCAGCAGGACGGAGGCGGAAGATGGGCGCGTCCGGCGGCGGCGCGCACCGCGCCGGCGGGCAGCACGAAGGCCTCGGTCGCCCCGAGCGCGCCTCGTCGCACCGCCACCACCATTCCGAGCGTCCGTCCGTCCGCACCCCGCAGCGGCCCCCCCGAGAACCCCGGCCCAGCGCCGTCGAGGCGCACCACGAACCCCTCGCCGAAGGCCGCCAGCCGCAAGGTCCGCCCGGACGCCTCGCCGGTCGCGGTCCGGAGCCCCTCCCGACCCGCGCCGATCGCCAAGACCGGCGCGCCCGCCGACGGCGGATCCCCCGTCTCCAGCCCCCGCCCGGACGGCGCGGACAGGATCGCCAGATCCAGCCCCTCCGCCCGGCCCACGACCGTCGCCGGACCCACGCCGGGCAGGCGGACCCTGGCCCCTGGCGCCAGGCCGCAGACGACGTGCGCCGCCGTCGCCCACCGTCCGTCGCCCAGATCGAAGGCCGCTCCCAAGCGCAGGCCGGTCTCCACCGCCGCCGCCGAGGGCGGCGCCGCCCGCGCCGGCGCGGACGCCAGCAGCAGGGCGCACGCCCCGGCGAGCAGATCAGCGGCCCGGCGCGGCCAGATGGACGTCGAGCGCATCGAGCGCGTCATAGACGGTGTCGATCTTGCCGCCGAGCACGGAGACCACCATCGGATCCTGCGCGCTCGGCTCGAATAGGACGGGACGTCCGTCGTCGCCCTCCCGCGCCAGGAGCACAGCCTTGACGGCCATGTGGGATCCCACCACCCGCACGTCCGCCACCGCCGGACAGAAGCGCGCCGCGTCCCGGCGCATCTCCTCCGCACCGCTCGTCCCCGCCAGCGCCGCCAGGGCGGCCTCGGCGTCGGCGTCCGGCGCCACCGTCCCGCGCGGCGTCCAGCGCACGTGGCTCAGCGTATGCACCCCGGGCCGCGCGGGGAAGGGCATCAGCGACCAGAAGGGGCCGTCCATCACCGTGATCGCCAGCCCCTCGAGCGCCGGCGGAACCACAACCGCCGCCAGCTCGGTCAGCTCCCGCCGCAGGCCGGCGCGCAGCGCCACCCCCGCCTCCGTCAGCCCGCCGTAGGTCGCATTCACCACGAGATCCCCCTCGAGGCGCGTCCCGTCGGGCAGATCGACCCCGCGGCCGCGGATCCGGCCGCGCACGCCGAAGCGGCAGCGCACCCCGGCGGCGGCCAGGCGCCGTTCGATCTCCGCACGCAAGGCGGCGGCGTCCAGGGCCGGCTCCTCGACGAGGAAGGCCGCCTCGACCATCCCCGGCGCGAACAGCCCCTCGAGGTCGCGCGGCAGCGGCTCCGTCGGCGCCCCGATCGCGTCGGCGAAGCGGCGGAACTGCCCCGCCGTCACCTTCGAGCCGCGCGCGGCCACGGCGTAGATGTGGCGGAACCCGTCCACCACCGCCGCCGGGAAGTCCGCACGGAAGCGATCCATGCTCGCCTGCGCCCGCCAGGCCGTCGCGAAGGCCCGCGGATAGTGGAGGCCGGCATGCACGCGCGCCTGGTTGAACCACGACGCACGGCGCATCGCGCCCGGCTCCTCGTCCAGCAGGCAGACCTCGTCCCATCCCAGCGCGCGCAGCCGCAGCGCCGCCATCGCCCCGTAGAAGCCCGCGCCGAGGACGATCCCCCTCATGCCGCCTGCGCCGCCCGCGCCCGCTCCGCCGCCGTCGGACGCCAGACCCCGAGGCAAGCCTTGCCCAGCTCCTCCAGGATCGCGGCCTTGCCCCGCCAGCCCCCGATCTTGGACGGCACGGATCCGTCCTCCGGATAGGCCCGGCGCACCGGCACCTCCACGCAGCGGAACCCCGCGCGCGGCGCCTCGATCGACATGTAGTAGTGGAGGTTGTAGCGCGCGAAGCAGTCGCGGAAGATCGCCAGATCCGGCGAGCGCAGCAGCCGCGCCGAATGGCCCCGGAAGCCGTTGGTCGTGTCCGTCCAGCCGAAGCCCGACGCGAGGCGGATCGCCGGCGCGTGGATGAGCTTCACCGCCCGCTCCCGCTCCTTGGGCGTGCGCACCGCCTCGCCGCCGGCCATGAAGCGCGAGCCCTGGACCATGTCGAAGCCCGCGTCCAGCGCGGCCAGGATCCGGGGCACCCCCTCCACCCCGTCCTTGCCGTTGCCGTCCATCGTCAGCACCGCCTCCGCCCCCTGGGCCAGCGCCCAGGCCATGCCGAGGCGCAGCTGCGCCGACAGGCCCCCCGCCCCGGTCTTGTGCAGCACGACGGCGACCGTCTCGCCGAGGCCGTCGGGACGCAGCGTCCCGTCCGTCGAGCCGCCATCCACGAGCACAACCCGCACCCGCCCGCCCAGGGAGTCCAGGACCGGGTCGAGGCGGCGCAGCTGCGCGTGCAGCCGCGCCTCCTCGTTGATGACCGGGATCACGAGCGCCACCGGCGCCGTCCAGGGACGGCGCACCTCGACCCGATGGGCCGGCACGTCCCAGGCCCCTGGGATGGCGGCGGAGGAGAGGACAGGATCAGAGGACATCGGCGTAGATCTCCCGGACGCGAAGGAGGGCCTCGGCGAGCACGGCCAGGCCCGCCGCCTTCATCTCGAGCGAGAGCCAAGGGGACGCCGCCGCCGGCAGCGCGGCGGCGAGGCGGGCGTGGGCGGCCGCCGGCGGGGCGAAGGGGCCGAGCCCCGGCTGGCTGGCGTGCGCATGGAGGCAATACGGCGCGGACGCCGCGAGCGCCGGACCGTCCGCGGCGCCGGACGCCTCCAGCTGGCCCCCGTCCCACTGGATGCCGAGCCCCGGTTCGCCCACCGCCTGGACGACCTCCCAGGCCTCGGCCAGGGTCGTCGCAAATTCGCAGCCATACATCGCCGGGTTCGGCTCGAAGGCGATCGCCGCCCCCTCCGCCCAGGCCGCCCGCGCGCAGCGCCCGAGCACCTCGACCGCCTCGGCCTTCGCCTCGGCGAAGGACCGCCCCGGACGGCGCATCCCCGGCGCGCCGAAGACGCAGACGCGCGCGCCCAGGCGCAGCGCGATCCCGGCCACGCGCCCGCAATGGGCGACCAGGCGATCCTGCCCCGTGCGATCGCCGAAGAGAGCCAGGCCCTCGATCCCGAAGAAGATCCCCTGCAGCGCCGGGATCGCCAGGCCCCGGTCGTGCATCCGGCGGCGGAGATCCTCCGCCGCCCCCGGGCCCCAGTCCCAGTCCGGCATGACGGTGGCCGGCGCCAGCTCGATCCCGCCCACGCCGTGCCGGGCCAGGATCGCCAGGGCCTCGGCCTCCTCCTCCCGCCGCCAGGCGAGCGAGGAGACCGCGAGGGACTTGCGCGTCATGCCCAGCGCTCCTGGCGCAGGAACATCCCGATCCGCCCCATCATCACCCCCGCGTCCGCCAGGAACGGACCCGCCCCGCCCCGGCCGAAGGCCCCGGCGTACCGCGTGCCCGCCGCGTAGCGCGGCGCGGGCTGGCCGGCGACCTCGGCCCCGATCTCGAGGCCTGGGAAGAAGGCGTCGCGGATGGCACCCGTGCGCACCGGCTCTGGGAAGAGGTGCGCCAGCGGCAGGCCCGCCGCCCAGGCGCGGTCGATGTCCTCCGAGAGCCAGGCGACGTCATACCACTGGAAGAGGGCCTCGGGATGGACCTTCCCGAGGAGATTGCGATGCGCCATGTCGTAGAGCGCGTTCTTCTTGAGGCCCTGTCCGAAGAGCGCGGGCAGGCGCAGCACCAGGGAGGCGGGGAAGCGCTCCTGGACCTGCGCCTCGAGCCAGCGGCGGTTGCGCCCGTAGGCCCCCGTCGCCCCCGTCGCCGGCGCGCGCTCGTCGGCGGCCCCGGCCGGGTCGTCGAGCACGTCGATGGTCGAGATCAGGGTGACGCGCTCCGCCCGCACCGTCTCGAGCACCTCCCACAGGCGCGCGATCCCGGCGAAATCGGCCTCGGGCTCCCGGTTGGCCTTCCACTTCACCGCCGAGACCCCGGCACAGACCAGGTGGCGGACCGAGGCGCCCCGCAGGAGGCCGATGGAGGGGGAGGCGAGGCATGCGTCGAAGCGGCGCTGGCGGGCCAGCAGCCCGCCCACGAAGCCGGTGTGGCCGATGAGGACGTCCATTCGGGCGGCATTCCTTCTGCAGAGCTCCGGCCGCATATGGGAACGCCGCCCTATCTCCGGCGCGGCCCCGCCCGCCCACCTCCCGGAACCGCCGCGCCCATGCGCCTCGCCCTCCCGCTCCTCTGGCTGCTCCTCGCGCTCCTGCTCGGGATCCAGGCCGTCCAGGTCGTCGGGCAGGTGATGAACCCGTCGTGGATTCCCTACAACGGCTACTTCCAGAACGCCAATCCGGTGGAGCGCCTCTGCCTCGGGCAGTGGCCCGGACGCGACTTCGATCCCTACCTCGGCCTCGGCACCCCCTGGCTCGCCTGGGCCCTCTCCCCCCTTCTCGGCTGCGATCCCCAAGGCGCCGACGCCGCCTACCAGCTGCTCACCCGTCTCCTCCTCGCCGCGGCCCTCGCCGGCGTCGGCTGGGCCGCCGGCCTGCGGGGACGCGCCACGCTCGTCCTCTTCGGCGGCCTGATGCTGGTACAGTCCGGCATCGGCGGACTGCTGCCGCTCCTCGGCGTGCCGACCCTGCAGATCCTGAACCCCGCCGTCTCCCTCTTCGGGATCCGCGTGGCCGTCCCCCTGCTCCTCGTCGTCCTCGCCGCTGCCGCCCTGTCCCGCCTCCCCGGCCCCCTCGGCTGGGCCCTCGCCGGCGGCGCCGCCGCCCTCGCCGCCCTCCTCGCCCCCGACAGCGGCGCAGCCGCGCTGGCGGGGATGGCCGCCCTCCTCCTCGCCGACCACTGGCGGCGCCATCGCCTGGCGATCCGGCCGATCCTCCTTGGCGCCGCTGCGGCCGCTGGCGCCTGCACCGCCGTCCTCGTTCTCGGCGCCCTCGTGCTGACCGGCGGTCGGCCCGATCTCTGGCTTGGCTGGCTGCTGTGGGAGATGCGCACGGCCCAGGGCTGGATCTTCTCCACCGATCCCGACGCCGTCGCCGCCGCCTGGCATCTGCCCCTACGCCACCCCGCCTCGATCCTCCTCGTCCTGCTGGCGTTCCTGCTGGCCCGGCGCGGCGACGCCCGGCCCGCCGCCCTCGCCGGCGTGGCCGGGGCAGCCCTCGCCGCCGCCTGGGTCCCCTACCTCGGCGGGATGCAGAACGAGCGCTACCTCAGCGCCATCGACCTCGTCCTGGCCACGCTCGCCGCCGCCGCCATCGTCCGGCTCCTCCCCACAGGCCGGATCCGCGCCGGCGCCGCGCTGGCCGGCGTCGCGGTCGCCCTGCCCGTCTCGCTGCTCGCCGTCCCCGGCGCGCTTGCCTCCTGGAAGGCCGACAGCGTCCCGACGCCATGGGGCGGCCGATCGCATCCCTCCTGGCAGCCGCTCTGGGAGATCGGGGCGGAGGTGCGCGCGGCCGGGGGCCATCTGGTGTCGCTCTACCGCGGTCCCCTCGCCCGCGCCGCCGGCGCGCCGCCCACCGGACGGCAGGACTACCTCATCCACGCCTTCAGGGCAGAGGATCTCGAGGCCTGGCGCCAGGCGGTGATCGACGCGCGCTGGGTCGAGACGCTGGCGCCGGAGTCCCTCACCTTCGGACGCTGGATGGAGCGCGTCTACTGGCCCGTCCTGCGTGAGGTCTACCTGCGGCATGCCCCCCGCCGCGACGTCGGGCCGCTGCGCCTGTGGGACACGCGGGCGGAGCGCCTGACGCCGGACGGACAGGCGATCGCCTGCCGGATCGGAGAGGACGCCATCCTACATCTCTCGGCCGAGGGCGTCCTCGAGCCCTTCCTCGCCGAGATCCGTCTCGAGATCCCCCCGGCCGCCGCGCCGATGGCCGTCGAGCGCTCGCCCGCGATCCCGGACCGCACGCCGGCGGGCAGCCACGCCCTTCCCCCGGGACGGACCCGCCACGTCCTGCCCGTCGATCTCGTCCCCGGGGCGGAGACGACCGTCGAGATCCGCAACGGCCCCGGACGCCTCGTCCCCTCGGCCTGCGCAGCCACGCTCTTCCTGCCCCGCGCGCGCCTCGCTCCGCCGCCCGGCCCGACGCCGGACGGGCCCCACCTGGCCCAGTCCTGGACCCTGACGCACCCCGACGGGACGATCCGCCACCGGGTGATCCTCGTGGCCGACGATCCCGCCGCGCGGCCGCCCCGGCCCGGCGAACGCCTCGACGCCTGTCCGCACCTGCCGATCCGCCATGTCCAGTGGCTGCGCGAGAACCGCACGGCCCTCGTCCTCGAGAACGACCGGACGGAGGCCTGCCTGCCCGACCGGACGCGCACGACCGTACGCCTGCTGCCCCCGGAAAGCCCCCGATGACCCGACGCCCGGCCGCCCTGCCGATCCTCCTCGGCGCCATCCCCGCCCTGCTGCTCCTCGGGCTGCTCCTCTTCGGCGTGCGCGGCGTCGCCTTCGCCTTCATCGAATACCCCCTCTTCGCCCAGCCCACCGTCCTGCTCGCCGGCCTCGCGCCGTCCTGGGCGGACCTCGCGCTCGCCTTCGACTGGATGGGCCTCGACGGCTTCGAGCGGCCCCGCTTCCTCTCCAACCTCGCCCAGGCCGGCACGGTGCGCCTGCGCTGGCTTCTCCACGACGCCGGCTTCGCCCACGCATCCGTCGGGCTGCAGTGGATCTTCGCCCTCGCCGGCGTCCTCTTCGGGGCGCTGGCCGCCCGGCGCCTCCTCGGCCCCGGCGCCGCCGCGCCCGCGGCGCTGGCGCTGCTGACGAGCGTGGGCGTCCTCTCCCACGTCCTGATGCTCTTCCACCCCGCCAAGGCCATCGCCTTCGCCGCCGCCGCCGCGATCCTCTGGATCGCCGCCAGCGCCCAAGCGCGCCCCTGGCGCGCGGGCGCGCTTGCCGGCGCCATCGCCTTCCTTGGGATGAGCGGCGACGAGACCGCGCTCCTCGGCGCCCTCCTGCCCGCCCTCCTCGTCCCCGGCCTCCTCTCCCGCCGCGCCGTCGGCTACTGGCTCGCCCAGCTCCCCTTCGGCCTGGCCTTCCTCGCCTGGGCGCTCTGGGGCGCGCCGTCCGCGGTCGCCGCCGCCGGGCAGCCCCCCTTCGACATGCTCGCGGCCATGGCGCGCTACGCAGGGACCAACATCAGCCGCAGCGCCACGACCCTGGCCGACCTGCCGGCGATGATCGGCTCGAACCTGCTGACCTTCCTCGCCCACGCCGTCTCGCCCCTCTCCGACCTCGCCGTCGCCGCCCTCGAGGTCCCCGGCGCGCGGGAGCCCGTCCTCATCCACACGCTCGAGCCCCTCTATCCCGTCTCGCCCACCTGGGGAAGCCCGGCCCTCCTGCTGCTCATCGGCGCCCTCCCCGTGGCTCTCCTCGCCGTCGGCGCCGCCTGGCTGGGGGGACGGCGGCGCGAGGCCTGGCCGCTGCGCGTCCTCCTCGCCCTGCTGCTCTGCGCCGTCCTCCTCGCCGCCCTGATGCGCGTCCCCGCCTCCGGACAGTTCTACTACGGCGCCATCGCCGCCCTGCCCGTCGCCCTCCTCCTCGCCTGGATCTGGACCCGCACCGCCCCGGGGCCGCTCCTCGGCGGCCTCGCCTCCCTCTGGATCGGCCTCGCCGGAATCGCCAACGCCACCTATCAGATCGCCCAGTGGCAGGTGTGGGGGCAGGAGCAGCCCCGCGTCCATCCCGCCGGATGGCCCGCCGATCCGGCCAAGCGCCCGAAGTGGCTCCAGGCGGAGGACCGCATCGCCGAGCGCCGCGCCGCCGGACAGGCGTTGCTCGCCGCCGCCGCCGCCGATCCCGCGCTCGCCGGATCCCGCGTCGGGATCGCCTTCCGCGCCCAGGACCTCTTCGAGCGCCCGACCTTCCTCACCGAGGTCGACAACGCCGCCCGCCCGCCCGCCTGCGACCTCTGCATCCTGCCCCCCGGCCCCGACGGCGGGCCGGCGCCCGCCACGCTCTGGCGGGGGGCGGCGCCGTCGGGGGCCTGGGCCGACGCGCTCTTCCTCTTCGACTGCCGGCCTAACGGGGAGCACGCTGACGCCTGCCGCAACACGATCCGCGGAACGCCACCCGAACCGCGCGCCTCCTGGCTGCCCGACGACGGGCGCACCCTGCGCGAGATCTTCCAGTCGCGCGCGCGCGAGCGCGCAGAGGCGTGCCGCCGCGTGACCGCCTCCGAAGGAAAGGACCCGGCCGCATGCGGACCCCTCCGCTGACCCGGCCCGCCATCCTGGCCATGCTCGCTGCCGCAGGCGTCGGCGTCCTTGCCGGCCTGTCCTTGCCCACGCGTCCCGCGCCGACGCCCGAGCCCCGCGCGGACATCCCCGGCTGCGACGGGCGCGCCGCCTGGCGCCTCGCTGCCGTCGAGGCCCTCTTCACCGGCCAGCCCCGCCGGCCCGACCTCCAGGCCTCCCCGCTCGGCCAGGCGCTGTGTCGCCTAGCCCCGGAGCCCTCCGGCGAGGCGACCGCACGCGCAATCGCCGCCGATCCCGCTCCCCACCGCGCGCTCGGGCTGAACATCCACGCCGCCTGGACCGCCTACGTCGGCGAGCAGCCAGGCTTGCCGCCGAACGAGATCGACCGACTCCGCCGCGCAGGCCTCGACGTCCACTACCTCGCGCCCTGCGTCCGCCAGGCCGCCTGGCTCCTCCAGGAGGTGCCATTCGGAGACGATCCGATCGCCACCGCTGCCACGCCGCAGGAGGCCCGTCGCCTTGCGACCCGGACCGCGCTGCGCGCGCGCGAGGCCGATCCCACATCGGTTGCCGTCTGCGAGACGGCCTTCCGGAGCCGCCTGCCATGATGAGGCTCGTCCTCGCTGCCCTCGCCTTCGGCCTCTGCCTCGGTGCCTCCCTCGCTGCAGTCCAGATCCCGGGCTTCCGGACACTAACCGAGCCAGGAGGCTTCCGCCTCACCTTCGCCGTCCTCCTCGAAGGAACGGGCGACGCCGCCACGGCCTGGGGCGCGATCTGGGCCGCGGCGGCGCCCGGCGTCACCATCGCCCTTCTCCAGACCGTGCTCGCAGCCTGGCTCGGCGCTGGGCTCCTCCAGCGCCTCCTGCCGGGCGTCGGCGCAGGCGCGGCCTGGGGCCTCGGCATCCTTCCGGGAGGCCTTGCCGCGATCCTGGCCGTCCGCCTCGCCGCCGACGGCGCGCGATGGAGCGAGCCCGCCCTCCTGCCCGCCTGGCTCGGCGCGGCCGCCCTCCTTCTGGGCGCGGCCGCCTGGCGGCTGCGTCCGGCACCGCCCTCCCTCCGAGCCGCCGTCGCATCGATCGCCCTGTTCGGGCTCCTGCTGGTCTTTGGGGTGCAGTTCGGCGCGCTGCACGTGACGGGGGATTCGAGCAACCTCGCCCTCTCCCTCCTGGCCTCCAACGACGTTCCCCGCGTGCCGCTGCACCACGGCGACACGCTCTGGGGGCTGCCGGCGCAGATCCTCGCGGGCGGCCCTCCGGACACCGCGCCCCACTGGCTCTCCGCCCTCTGGATCTGGCACGCCGCCGCCCGGCTCTCCCTGCTCTGGGCGGCCTGGACGGCGCTGGCCGCGCTCCTGCCGGGCCGGCCGCTCTGGGAGCGCGCGGCGCTGACGGCCTTCCTCTGCGTCGGGGCGCACACGCTCGTGCCTTGGCACAGCCCGCTCGTCTTCAACAGCGGCAGCCCGCCCCTCTTCGCGCTCCATCCCGACACCTGGGCCGCCATCGCGCTGGCCTGGGGCGCGGCCGCCCTCCTGCGGTGGCCGACTCGGGCCGCGCTCGGGGCATCGGCGATGCCCCTCGTCTCCATCGGCGCGCTGCTGGGCGGCGCCCTGGCGGCCGCCGGATCGGCGCTGCGGCGCGCGCCGACGGCGGCTGCGGCCTGGCTCCTCCTCGCCTGCGCGCTGCTGCCGGGGATCCTGCCGCTCCTGCCCTCCGGCGCCGGACTGGCCCTGACGCTGGCCGCCGGGACCGCCGCCGCGGCCCTGCTGCTGCCCGCCGTCTCGCTCCGCCGCGCGATCGCCTCCGCCTCCCTTCTGGCGCTGGCCTTCGCCGTCGGCAGCATCGTCGTCGGCGGCCCCTTCGATCCCTTCCCCGATCCGCGCGGCCAGGCGGCGCTGCTGGAGTGGCGCGGCCTGCTCTTCGGGCCCGACGGGCGCGCCGTGCCGGTGTTCGGCGCCGACGCGCCAGGCGCGGGCGCTCCCAACCCCTACTGCGGGCACTTCGCCGGCGCCTTCTGCGCGGACGCCCCCCAAGCCTTCCTGCGCCTCGGACTGCCCGCGGCGCTGCTGGCGTCCGCCCTGCTGCTGCGCCCCCTGCCGAGGCGCACGAGCGGCATCGGCGCGGCACTCGCGCTGTCCGCCGCCGCCCTTGCCGCGGGGATTTTGCTGGTCCATTGGGGCTTTCCTGATCCGGCGCGCACGGGGTTCCACCCGATGGCGTCGTGGCTGCGCACCCGCCTCCTCGAGCCGGGCTGGCACATGGCGCTGCTGCTCGGCGTCGTCCTCCTCGCGCGGGCGACGCGCCCAAGCGTCGCCGCCGCGCTCGCGCTCCTCTGGACGCTCGCGCCGATGGCCCTCGACCGGCTGCCGCTTCAGATCTGGAGCAACGCGCGGTGGCTCCTCTCCGGCCCCTAGTCTTCCGCCCATCCCGCAAGGACCCCGCCCCATGACCCCGACCACCCGCCGCGCCGCCCTCGTCGCCGCCACCCTCGCCGCCGGCGGATTGCTTACGGCCGATCTCTCCGGCTGGCTCGACGGCGACCTGCCCGCGCTCGCCGAGGCCTACCGCACGGCTCTGCCCGGGATCGAGAGGCTGTCGGATGGCCGGGATCCCCGTCTGGAGGAATTGCGCGCGCTCGCGCCGGCGGAGCGGCGGCGGCGCCTGCTCGCCATGATCGGAGAGGACGCGGCGGCGGGGCGGATCGTGCGCGCCGACGGCTGGCCCGCCACGTCCGTCGAGGCCGCGCTGGCGGCCCGGTTCTGAGGAGGACGAAACGATGGCCGACGTCGGATTCCTGCCCTTCGCCGATCTGCCCGAGGAGATCGAGACGACGGTCTGCATCGTCGGCAGCGGCGCAATGGGCCTGATGGCCGCGCGCACGCTGCACGCCGCGGGGGTGCGCGACCTCGTGATCCTCGAGGCGGGCTCGGACCACGCCGAGCCGGAGCTGCTCGAGTGGAACGAGATGGAGGTCGTCGGCCTGCGTCCCTACCACGACATGCGGGCCGCGCGCACGAGCATGATCGGCGGCTCGACCAACTGCTGGCACGGCTGGTGCCGTCCCTACGCCGCCGAGGACCTCGCCGGCTGGCCCTGGGGGTGGGACGACCTCCTGCCGCACTACCGCGCCGTCCATGCGCTGCTCGGGCTCGGCCCCTTCGAGTTCGAGGACCCCAACGCCTTCCATCCGGACGGGGCCGCCCGGCCGCCCTACGACCTCGGCCCGGGCCTGCGCAGCACGATCCGCCAGGTCAAGGGCGTGCGCTTCCTCGACCGGATCGCCGGCGAGACCGCCCGCCTGCCGGGCGTGCGCGCCCTCCAGCACGCCGTCGCCCTCGATCCCGTCCTCTCCGCCGATGGCTCGGCGATTGTCGCGCTGCAGGTCGGCACCTGGACGGATCCCGCCCTGCGCAAGACCGTCCGCGCCCGCGCCTTCGTCTTCGCCGGCGGCGGCCTCGAGACACCACGGTGGTTCCTCAACGCCGACGCGCGCGCCGGCGGCACCCTCCTCAAGGGCAACGACGCCGTCGGACGCCACTACGCGGACAGCATCCACGTCTATGGCCTGCTGCGTCCCTGGCGCACCATCTGGCAGGTGTCCCGTCCCGAGATCCCGGACGGCCCCGAGGAGATCCGCCTCGCCTGGCGCCTCTCCCCTGAGGAGGAGCGCCGCCTCGGCGCCTCCGGGGCGCTGCGCCACGGCAACGACGAGCCCGACACCTGTCCGATGCCCGCCGACGGCCGGATCCTGCAGCGCTTCACCGGCCCCGACGCGCCCTGCTTCCGCGTCATGACCTCCTTCAACGGCCCCTCCACCCCCTACCACGAGAGCCGCGTGCGCCTGGGCGATGGCGTCGATCGGTTCGGCTGGCGCCGAGGCGTGATCGACTGGCGCACCCATCCCGACGACCTCCCCCGCCTCGTCCGCCTCGCCGAGGCCTTCGAGGCTCGGTTTCTCGCCAACGGCTTGGGACGCCTGCGCCTGTCGGCCGTGCTGCGCGAGCGCGGCTACGCGCTCGAGGACGGCACCCTCAGCAACGGCTGCCACCACCTCGGCACGATGCGCATGGGCGATCGGCCCGGAGACTCCGTCTGCGACCGCAACGGACGGATCCACGGGCTGGCCAACGCTCTTGTCGTCGGCACCGCCCTCTTCCCGTCCTTCGCTTGGAACGCGCCGACCTATACGGCGTTGGCCCTCACGCGCCTGCAGGCGCACATCCTCGCCGACAGCATCAGGAGTCGGCCTTAGTCCTGATCGCCTTCATCTGCCAGGAGACATACGCGCCCGCTTTGCCGAGACGACATCTAGCCTCTCTTCCGGCGCCGCCGGTTGAACCTCGAGACGGAGGACAAGGACATTATCGAGTTGGTTAAACAGCGACCAAATCTGGTGGCGGCTTCGCTTTTCTCGACGTCCGAGCCGCGACCGGCCGCACCCCACCGAAGTAGGGATTGGCGTCTCGCGGGTCGGCGGGGCAGTCCCTCGCCCCGGGCCGGCCCGATCGGAGGGATCGGACCCGTCTCTCGGAGAAGGCGCGCACGACCTCTCCGAGGACCGCATCCTTCCGCTGGAGCACGGAACCAATCGCCAGCGCACGGCGCTGGCCGACGTTCCGCGCCGCATTGCGGTCGGCATGCAGGGCATGGCCGCACCAGAGGCACCGGAAGCGGGCCTGCGATGGGCGGTTGTTCTTGTCCACGCAGCCGCAGGCCGAGCAGGCCTGCGACGTGTAGGCGGGATTGATCTCCTTGGCCACGACGCCGAACCGAT
>Ga0272446_1005551_pt1 | contig 13809 bp, 12 predicted proteins | sample YNPCB0061_FD_194587 | JGI IMG/M metagenome (GOLD analysis project Ga0272446, IMG submission 194587) | Hot spring microbial mat communities from Yellowstone National Park, WY, United States - YNP-CB-006-1 | ecosystem: Environmental > Aquatic > Thermal springs > Hot (42-90C) > Sediment | place...
AATAAGCCTGAAAATCCTTGAAAGCCTCTCCTAGCAAGCATTTTAGCGGTTTTGCCGCAAAATCCTTGAAAGCTAGACTGTATAAGGGTTTCAGCGATTTCAATCACTATTTCCCAACAGGTCTAATCTTTGCTGACTCCAACCCGGTTGCAGCTTGTCTCCCCCCTCAACCCCGTGAAACCAATCACCAGGGGTAAAGTAGCCCAGATAGGCAATTCTCCAAACGCAGTCGTAAACTTTACCAGCCAGCAATTGCTCCCACAAAAGGGAACAGAGCACGGTGAAAATCAAGAAGAATATCAGGAACTTAAGGACAAAACCCATAAATGGAATGAATACGAGTAGACTGGATTCTCATGGTTACTGCAGCCTCTGTCTCTATCGGCAGAATGATTCCTTCCTCCACTCTATGGGATCTCGCAGAATCTTCAATGGACAATTAAGCGTTCAGGCACCTCAAGCTGAAAATTCAGGAACAACTTGCCGTAAATTAATTAAGAAGCATTCAGAAAAACTAAACATTGCCATTGTAAGACTCAATTATTTCGTCGGCTGAATATTTTTCAGGGCGGTTTGAGTCTGTCGAATACCTATAGCGGTTCCTGATCGGGTTAGGTACACCAGAAGCCTTGCTGGTCAAGCGTTACAGGCATCGCTATGTACCTCGTGCTAGCGCAAGTAGCTATATTGTCTGTCGGACATCCATTGTCTGTCGGGCGTCCATTGTAGGGTATCGCCACAATCGATTCCTGATCTGCCAGACCTTTCTGTGCGATAGGAGCTTTATGCTTAAAATCGCGCGCAGTTCACCGTTCCCTCTTAATCCATAGCAGCTCAATGTCTGTCACTAATTCCATTCGATTTGATAATCTGCGGGGCGATCTCTTCGGAGGTCTAACAACCGCTATTGTTTCCTTGCCCCTAGCGCTAGCCTTCGGCGTCGCTTCTGGCATTGGCCCGATTGGGGGGCTATACGGGGCTATTTGTGTTGGCTTTTTTGCCGCCCTGTTTGGCGGCACCCCTACCTTGATTTCTGAACCAACCGGTCCGATGACCGTAGTGATGACCGCGATCGTCGCAGGACTGGTGGCCAGCAACCCAGATAATGGATTGGCAATGGCCTTCACCGTAGTCATGCTGGCCGGTCTGTTTCAAATCATCTTTGGCATTTTCAAGTTAGGAAAATACATTACTCTCATGCCTTATAGCGTCATTTCCGGCTTTATGTCCGGGATTGGCGTCATTCTGATCATTTTACAAATTGCTCCGTTTCTGGGTCAGCCTGTCCCTAAGGGGGGCGTTTTAGGCACGGTGACAGCCCTGCCCCAGTTGATCGCTAATGCCAATCCGGTGGAGGCTCTGCTGGGTGGGCTAACATTGGCGATCATCTTCCTGATGCCGAAAAAGTGGAAGCGTATTGTCCCACCGCAATTGGTGGCCCTGATTGTAGGCACAGTCATTTCCTTGACCCTATTCCAGGGAGTCGAGATTCGCCGGATTGGCGAAATTCCCCTGGGTTTGCCGCCATTGCAAGTGCCCACCTTTTCCGCCAGTCAACTGACGGTGATGTTTGTGGATGGGGTGATGCTGGGTATGTTGGGCTGTATTGACACCCTGCTCACGGCTGTGATTGCCGATAGTCTGACCCGGACAGAACACCAATCGGATAAGCTGTCAAGCATCTAAATTGCATATAGGCTTTTCTGAAGCTCTTGCTGGTAAATCTTTACAGCGTTTGTACCAGCGCGGTTTAAATGACTAACAGCTTAAGGAGTTAATTGGCCAGGGGATTGGCAACATCATGTCTGGCCTGTGTGGGGGCCTGCCAGGTGCAGGGGCCACCATGGGAACGGTGGTCAATATTCAAACTGGCGCCACCTCCGCTCTGTCGGGTTTAACCCGGTCTCTGGTTCTGCTGGTGGTGGTGTTGGGGGCAGCCAAACTGACTGAACCCATCCCCATGGCGGTGCTGGCCGGAATTGCCCTCAAAGTAGGGATCGACATTCTGGACTGGAGTTTCCTGAAGCGATCGCACCTGGTGTCCGTCAAGGGTTCCCTGATCATGTACGGGGTCATGTTTTTGACCGTGTTTGTGGACCTGATTGTGGCTGTTGGCGTCGGCGTCTTCATTGCCAACATCCTGACTATTGAACGCTTGAGTAACCTGCAGTCTAAGGAAGTTAAGCTGATTACGGACACCGACGATGATGTCCGCCTGACGCCGGAGCAAAAACAGTTGTTGGACAAGGGCAATGGACGAGTGCTGCTGTTTTACTTAAGTGGCCCCATGATCTTTGGCCTGTCCAAAGCTATCTCGCGGGAACACAATTCCATTAAGGAAGGCGATGTGCTGGTCATGGACTTGAGCGATGTCCCCTTACTGGGGGTGACGGCTTCCCTGGCGATCGAAAATGCCATTCGCGATGCCTATGACAAAGGATTGCAAATCTATATCGTTGGCGCCAGCGAGAAAATTCAGAATCGCCTGCAACGCCTGGGCTTATTTGCTCTGGTGACTCCAGAGTACATCTTCAGCGATCGCACCGAAGCACTCCAACACGCTGTGGATCTGGTCCACAGCAAAGGGATTGACGTATAAGCTACTGAAATGTTTCTGCAAGTCTGGCAAAGGATAACAGTATCGGCGATTGCTCCTCCAACTTCCTGCGTCAGCTACGGTGATTACTTTCCAGCATAGGATGAATGAATCAAGTTACTGGACTCCGCAAGCGACGTTGAACGGACCCTGTTCAATTCACTGTTATGTCCTGGAGTCCAGCAGCCCTCTTGATCCTTACATCCTTAGCCACATGTTAATGAATCCTCTTTTCCTGATCAAATCCGGACTGGCCTCCCTGTTTCCTCCCCTGCCCTTCCTGGCAATGGTTGAAGCTGAATATGCACCCATTGTTCTCACTGGCGTTCTGCTGAGTCTGGTTATCATTTATCTGGCCAGCAAATTGGGCGCTGAATCCGCCAAACGACTGGACTTTCCTCCTGTTCTAGGTGAATTGGTGGCCGGTGTGATTGTCGGCATTTCGGCCTTGCACCTGGTGATCTTTCCCGAAGGTGGAATGCAAGCCTCTGACTCGGTGATTATGACCATCCTGCAGTGGATTAATGGTCTGACACCGGAAGCCCTGACTGGCGTATTTGAATCCCAGAGTGAGGGTATTTCGGTCCTGGCGGAATTGGGTGTGATTATTCTGCTGTTTGAAATTGGACTAGAATCCGACCTCCGGCAACTGAAGGAAGTGGGAATTCAAGCCACGGTTGTCGCCTGTATCGGAGTCGCGGCACCTTTTGCGGCAGGTACGGCAGGGTTAATGGCGCTCTTTCATGTAGCCGCCATTCCAGCGATTTTTGCGGGGGCTGCGTTAACGGCAACGAGTATCGGCATTACCTCTAAAGTGTTGTCAGAGTTAGGTCAACTTAAATCCAAAGAAGGACAGATCATTGTTGGTGCGGCGGTGATTGATGATGTCCTGGGAATTATTGTTCTGGCAGTCGTCGCTAGTTTAGCCAAAACCGGCGAGATTGATGTTGCCAATGTAATTTATTTGATCGTCAGTGCAACTGCCTTCTTGATCGGCGCCATTTTGTTAGGCGGCATTTTTAATCAAACTTTTGTCGCCATTGTAGAAAATTCGAAAACCCGGGGAAACATTGTCATTCCCGCCTTTATCTTTGCCTTCTTTATGGCTTTCCTGGGCAATGCCATCCACCTGGAAGCGATTTTGGGAGCTTTTGCTGCGGGTCTGGTACTGGATGAAACCGATGCTCGGAATGAGCTGGATGCACTGGTTAAGCCGATTGCCGATCTGTTGGTGCCCATCTTCTTCGTCACGGTTGGTGCCCGGGCCGATTTGGGAGTGCTGAATCCAGCGGTGCCGGACAATCGAGCTGGTCTATTGATTGCTGCCTTTTTGATGGTTGTTGCCATTTTGGGCAAACTGGTCACCGGTTGGGCTGTATTTGGTCAACCTGGCATTAACCGTCTGGCGATCGGGGTAGGCATGATTCCGCGGGGAGAAGTGGGTCTGGTGTTTGCTGGCATTGGTTCGGCCAGCGGCATTTTGGATAAGCCCCTGGAAGTTTCCATCATTATCATGGTGATTCTGACGACCTTCCTGGCGCCGCCGTTTCTCCGCCTTGCCTTTGGCCAGTCCCAGGAACCCCCGACTACTGGCGAGCCGGACCATGCTCCAGTTGTTCTGGCCAGTGAGTCCCAACCTGTGTCCTGAAGTCTGGGTGTTAAACCCCGGAATGTTCTGACAGAGATGGTTCGGGTGCGTCGGCTTCTATCGGCTCTGGCGTTGTTGGGTGGGGTTGGCTATACTTCCGCCGCCAAAGCTTGTAATACATAATGGGCACCGCCGATCGCGACAGCAGCAGAGAAGCTACTTCCCCAGCCATTAGGGAGATGGCCAAGCCCTGGAAGATTGGGTCTGTCAGGATAATGGCCGAACCGACAATCACCGCCAGCGCTGTTAACAACATGGGTCGGAAGCGCACGGCACCGGCATCAATCACGGCTTCCTCCAGGGGCATGCCTTCCTTCAACCGCAGTTCAATAAAGTCCACCAAAATGATCGAATTCCGCACCACAATCCCAGCACCGGCAATAAAGCCAATCATCGAGGTAGCGGTGAAAAAAGCCCCTATTAGCCAGTGGGCTGGCATAATGCCCACCAGAGAGAAGGGAATGGCCGCCATAATCACCAACGGCGTCAGGAAAGACTGGAACCAGCCCACCACCAGGGCATAGATCAGCACCAGCACCACGGCAAAGGCCAGACCCAGATCGCGGAACACTTCGTAGGTCACCTGCCATTCCCCATCCCACTTCATGCCATAGGTTTCAGTGGTCGGCGGCTGTTGGGTCAGATAGACCGAAATGGGGAAACCACTCTGTTTCGCCAACTGGGCGATTTTCGGTTGCAGATCCAGCATGGAGTAGACTGCACTTTCCACCCGGCCTGCCACATCGCCCGTGACATAAACCACCGGCTGCAAGTTCTTGTGATAGATGCTGTAGTCAAGGGTGCTGGTTTCGGTGTTAATCAGCTCACTCAGAGGCACCAGGTTGCCCTTGGGTCCTTTGAGCTTGAGGGACTTGAGATCTTCCAGGGTGGTGCGGTTGGCTGGACTAAAGCGCAAATTAATAGTGATATCCTCGCGGGCGTTCTCATCATGCAATAGTCCTACCTGACGCCCGGCTAGGGAAATCTGCAGGGCTTCGGAGATTTGGGCTGGCGAAATACCATTCAGGGCCGCCTTTTCCCGATCGATGGTGAGACGATAGTCGGTCTGGGGCGCTTCCACATACCAATCCACATCCACCACGCCAGGTGTGTCCTTATAGGCCTGGCGCACCTGCTTGGCCAGTTCAATCTGACCGCTGTAATCCGGACCGTAGATCTCCGACACCAGAGTTTGCAAGACCGGCGGGCCAGGAGGAATTTCCGCCACCTGGATGCGGCCATTGTAGCGATCGACAATTGCCTTCAGGTGGGGCCGGATGGTTTTGGCCAGATCATGACTCTGTAATTTGCGATCGCCCTTGGGTAAAAAGTTGACCTGAATATCGGCCACATTAGGACCAGAACGCAGGAAATAGTGACGCACCAGGCCATTGAAGTTATAGGGTGATGCCGTGCCCACATAACTCTGATAGTCCGTCACCTCCGGCACCGTAGCTAGGTATTGCCCCATCTCGCGGGTGACCCGAGCCGTTTGCTCCAGGGTGGTGCCTTCTGGCAAATTCAGCACCACCTGCAACTCGCTCTTATTGTCATAGGGCAGCATTTTCAAAACCACCAGGCGCAAGCCCGCCAGTCCCACCACCACCAGAACCAGCGCCAGGGCCGTCGCCACCAGAAAGGTGGTGCCCCGACGGGGATAGTGGATCAGGGGATACATGAAGCGACGGTAGAGCCGACTCAGGGCATCTTCCTGCTCATGCCCATGGGACAGGCTTTTGGCCGCCGCATAAACCCGTAGGGTGGTCCAGGGCACCACAATAAAGGCCACCAGCATGGAAAAGATCATGGCAGCGGAAGCGCCCAGGGGGATGGGCCGCATATAGGGACCCATCAGGCCACCGACAAAGGCCATGGGCAGAATCGCCGCAATCACGGTCAAGGTCGCCAAAATAGTGGGATTGCCCACCTCGTCCACCGCTTCCAAAATGATCTGTTGCAGGGTTTTGCGGCGGTTGCTGGACTGTTGCAGTCGCTGTTTATTCTCAGGCAGTTGCAGATGGCGACCGACGTTTTCCACCACCACGATCGCGTCGTCCACCAGAATGCCAATGGAGAAGATCAGGGCAAAGAAGGTGACCCGGTTGAGGGTAAAGCCATAAGCCACAAAGCTGGCCAGGGTCAGGGCCAGGGTGACGGGAATGGAAACCGCCACAATGATGGCTTCTTTTTTGCCCAGGGCAAACCACATCAGAATGGTGACCGAGATGACGGCAATTCCCATGTGCACCAGCAGTTCATTAGACCGCTCGGCGGCTGTTTCGCCGTAGTCCCGCGTCACCGTCAAATGGACATTCTGGGGAATGTAGTTGCGGCGGATTTGTTCAATCTTATGCAGCACCCGGTGGGACACCTGAATGGCATTGGCCCCATGCCGTTTGGCAATGGCAATGGTCACCGCATCCGTTTCCCCCAACAGCGGTGACTTCGCCTCCTGACTCTTGGCTCCCGGCTCCTGGCTCTTGGCTTCTAGCTTCCGCCCCCCGACTCCCTGTCCATAAAACACATAGCTGGCTGGTTCCTCTGGTCCATCAGTAATCCTGGCCACATCCCGCAGGTAAACCGGCTGGTTATTGGACACTGCCACCACCAAACTCTGGGCATCCTCGGCCGAGCGAATGAAACTTTGGGTCCGCACCAGGAAAGATTGATTTCCCTGGCTGAGGGAACCACTGGCCAACTCCATATTCTGGGCCTGCAGCGCCTGGGAAATTTCCAGCGGGGTGAGATTAAAGGCATTCAGCCGGGCTGGGTCCAGTTCCACCCGCAGTTGCCGCCGTTGTCCGCCGATGATTGTCGTTTCGGAAACATCCGGCACCTGCTTGATCTGCTCATCCAGTTGAGCGGCAATCTGACGTAACTCAAACCCGTTGACCTGGTCACTCCACAGAGTCAGGGTCAGGATGGGCACATCGTCAATCGAGCGGGACTTAATCAGCGGTTGCGAGACCCCTGCTGGAATTTTGTCAAAGTTGGCATAGAGCTTGTTGTAAAGCTGGACAATCGCATCATCGGTGTCTTGCCCCACATAAAACCGCACAATCACCAGGCTGGATTCCGGCCGGGAGGTGGAGTAGACATATTCCACCCCTGGCAATTCCTTGATCAGCTTCTCCATCGGAAAGGTGACCCGCTGCTCCACTTCCTTGGCGGTCGCCCCTGGCATCTGGACAAACACATCCGCCATTGGCACCGTGATCTGGGGTTCTTCCTCTCTAGGCAGGATGAAGGTTGCCCCCAGGCCCAGTAGCAGGGACACCAGAATAATCAACGGCGTCAACTTGGAATCAATAAACCGTTTGGCCAAATTGCCCACAAATCCCAATTTGTGGGATGGGGGGGAGGAATGGAGCATGTCTGAATCAGTCATAGGGAAGTGCGTTTTACTCTATCGTTGATTGCCTTCGCTCCTCCGGTCCCACCGCTGTGGCATGGCAACGCCAGAACGCAGAGGAAAAAACGATGGCTTCAAGGGTTCAGCAAGCGGGCCATCAACAAAGGGGCGATCGCCGTTGCGATTAACACAAGCAGCCACAGCCGGCCTTCCCACACCCGGTAGTCAGCCAGCAAGGTATCCCAGGAATGCCCGAAAACATAGTGGCCAACTAGAAATTCAAAAGCCGTTGTCAGGCCAATCCATAGCAGGCCAACGCTAAAAGCCGTCACCACCCAGGCTGGGCCCTGGGTCAGTTGGGCATAGAACCCGGCCAGGGCAAAAATTGCCAGCATCGCCGCCACACTTTTGTAGACATGGGTGGCATACTCACCAAATCTAGGCGCGAAGTACGCCTGAGCAATATACCCGTTCACCACCGCAATGACCGCCAACATCACCCAAAACGCAATGGCTAGCACAATGGTAAAACCGTTCATACCGTCCTCCATTCGTGATTGCATCAGAAAGGCACGGACATTGAAATCCTCGATTCTCTGGTTATATCGAAACAGTTTGAGGAAATTGTGAAGGGGGTCGGGGGTCGGATGTTAGGTGGCGGGTGTCAGTAACCAAAACCCAAAAACCAGCACCCAAAACCTGACCGCTGACCGCTGATAGCTGACCGCTATTTAACAACTACCGGCTGGCCATCACTCAGTTGGGCAATCGGGCGGATCACCACGCGATCGCCGGCAGACAGACCAGAGGTAATTTCCACCTGGTCATTGCGGGTTTTGCCGGTCTTCACCCAGCGCAGGGTTGCCACTGCCTGGTCTGGCTTTGCACCCGCGGTCAGGACATAGACGCCCTCCAGTTGGCCCCGACGCAGAATGGCACTGGTGGGTACCATGATGGCCTTCTGGGTTTCGGCAGTCGGCAACTCCAGGCGGCCAAACATGCCGGAGATCAGGTTGCCAGGGTTACTCAGGGGAACCTTGACCAGGAAACTACGGGAGTTGGGGTCCGCCGCTGGGACAATTTGTTGAATTCGGGAGTCCAATGTCCGATTAACTGCATCCACCCGGACCTTGACGGGCTGGCCCACCTGGACATAGCGCAAGTTATCTTCCGGGACAGAAATTTCCAGTTCCAGCCGGTCGGGATTCTCTAATTTCACCAGAGCGGTGCCAGGGGTGGTCATCTCTCCCTCGTAGGCCATTTTTTGGGTCACTACCCCGTTAAACGGCGCCGTGATCGTGCCATAGCTTTCACTGACGGCTGCCGATGTGACCGCTGATTCTGCCTGTCTGATGGCGGCCTGGGTACGAGCGATCGCGGCCTTGGCCTGACTAATTGCCGAATCGGCCTGGGCCACCCGCGCTTTGGCCACATCCAGGTTGGTGTTGGCCTGATCCAGCAGGGACTGGGCTACAGCTCCTTCAATCCGCAGTTTGGCCATGCGGGCCTGTTCAATCTGAGCCAATTTAAGCGATGCCTGGGCTTCCAGCCGCTGGGATTCCAACTGGCTCAGGGTTGCCTGGGCTCGAGCCAGTTCGGCTTCCGACTGCAGCACCCCCGACTTGGCCTGATTGGTCTGGGCGGCAATGTCTGTCACATTGATACGGGCAATTACCTCGCCTTTCTGAACCCGATCGCCCGCTTCAAATGGCAAATAAGTGATCCGGCCCATCACCCGGGTAGATAGTACCGCCTGTTCTGGAGACCGGATCGTTCCCGACAGTTCCACCTGTTGGGCCGTCACTTTGGGAGTCACCGTCAGGGTTTCCACCTGCGGTGGTTGGACGTCCGTTATCGCCGCGGATTCGGTCGTAGAATGCCTCATGCTTTGTTGGATGGCCCAAACGCCACCCGCCAGGAGGATCAGGCCGCCCGCCAACAAACCCAGATTTTTAGGAGAGGCCTTGGGAAAGCGGTTCTTGGTCGGGGCCAGTTGTTCAGATGTTGCGTGTGTCATAGAACCTTCCTGCTCTGTTGGGAAACTCACCTAACCCAAGCCCCGCTTGACTGGATAGCCTGCTTGACTCCAGGCAAACAGACCACCTTGCAGGTTGTAAACCTTCTGATATCCCTGGCTGATCAGCCATTGGGCCGCCATCTGGCTGCGGCTGCCAGACAAACAGGTCACCGCGATCGCCTGATCTTTAGGAATTTGCTTGAGAATCTGATTCCGACTCAGGCGTCGGGCTGCAGGAATGTGGCCCATCACATATTCCAGCCACCCCCGCACATCCACCACCGTCAGTTGGGCCTGGCGAGTCTGGAGTTGGGCAGGAGTCAGAGCGATGAGTTGGGACTTTTGTTTTTGCTTAGCTTTAGTTTTCATGAAGGAGTTTTAGCTTAAGGGATTGATCGGCAATCAGCAAGTGGGAACCGTGAAGAAGATCGTTGGTTGGGTTGCAGTATGTAGATTGCTTCCCGTAGGGCGACCCCACGCTGGCATGGGTTACTAAACTTTGGCCATGGCCGCAAAGGACTTAATAAAGGGACCAGCCATCCGAGGGTCTTTAATCATGGCTGCGTAATCCCCTACCCGAAACTGCAGTTTGCGGGTCATGTAGGCCATGCTGAGGCCCATCATGTTCAACCCCTGTTTTAACCACTTCTGCCAGTGGTCGCGATCGGCCCGCAGATCCCAGTTCAAAGGCTGGCCGGTATAAGCTCCCGCACTGACAACCCGACCATCCACCACCTCCAGGACACCGCGGGGGGTTGGTTCATCTTCAAATCCATAGCCAATCACGGAGTTAAAGTGTATTTTGGCTAAAGCATCGGCCAACTCTGGTTCACGATTCCACTGTTGACCAAAGCTTTGCATCCATTCCGGTGAAAACAGGTCTGTCATCAATTCACTCCTGACTAAAGGATAACTTTCAACTATTGCTAGTGCAGCGTCAACTCTAGAAATTAGGGTTTGTAGTCAGCGCTTCAGCGCTAAAGCGCCGACTACGAGCCAATGGGTTCACCTTAAAATTAGGGTTTGACAGAACACTAGCCCACAGGCAAAGTCTTCAGGTAATCACACCTTGGGACACAACCGGCACTGTTGACCGGTCAGGCATTGTCTTTTGCTAACGTCGGATCGTTAGGTGATGCCCTGGATCGGGACTGGCGGGCATGGGTACAGAGGTTAAGCAATTCCAGGTCCACGACTCGGTAGAAGCGCCATACTCCCTCCCGTCGGCAGGCCACCACCCCCGCATCTTTCATCAGGCGCAGGTGCTTGGACACGTTGCCCTGGTGCAGCCCGGTGCGATCGCAAATTTCCTGGACACTCCGCTCTTGATCGCAAATCACCGACAGGATCTGTAACCGGGCTGGTTCTGAGAGAACCTTAAAGCGACTCGCCAGCCCTTCTAACTCATTGGGATCAAGTGCAATTTCCATAGCGTTCTGTTACTGCTGTGAAATTGATAGGGTTGCAACCAAAACGCCAATCCTGTTCATTGAGTGATCCTCCTAAAAATCTTTAGCTGGTCCCAGCAGGAGTTATCTATCCCGGTTTAATGTCCCAGACTGGCACTCAGTTCAGGAGAGATTGGCTCTACCAGGGGCAGTCTGATGGCTTGCAGGATCATCCGCTCGAACCAGGGCATGGACCACCCCATCCGCATCTTGTCCAGGAAGTACTTCTCAAAGCCGGTCTTCGTCCAAGAAACCCAGGGACCCTCCACGGTGAAGGCCCGTCGCCGTTCTCCCGTCGCCGGATCTGGCAGTAAGGGATCAGCCAGGAACAGCGCCCCTGTGTCGCCAAAGTCGGCAAAACAGATCGCCTGCAATGTGGGAACCAGTTCAGCCCCAGAATGGACGCCCAGATCGCGGGCAATGTTGTGGGCGGCGGCCATTACCATGGCCTCAGTCATCTGGCCGACCTTAGGTACTCCAATGGGAATCGGGGTTTGTTCAATCGGTTTGAGTTGGGTCACGACCCCCACAGCAAAAATGGAGGGGAAATTGGGATGGCGGTAGGTGGGCAGGACCGGAACAAAGCCCTTGGCGTCAGTCAAGCCTTCCGCTTCGCGCAAAAACTGGGGCCCCCGGAAGGGAGGTAGGAACATGGCGTATTTGAACGGTACGGTGCGGCCATCCACCAGATGGATTGTGTCCGGTTCAAACCGAGCGATCGCAGTATTCTCCATCAGTTCGATTTCCCGATCGGCCAGAAACTTGCGCACCAACCAGCGGGAATTGGCCATACCGCCGATACCTAGGTGTCCGGCGTAGGGTTCGGAGGTGATGAAAGTAATCGGCACTTGCTTACGCAAGCCTTTCCGCTTCAGCACGTGGTGAGCCAGTAGGGCAAACTCGTAGGCTGGACCAAAACAACTGGCCCCCGGTGCTGCTCCTACTGCTATCGGGCCCGGATCTTGCAGGAATTTTTCCCAGGCTTCCCGAGCCAACAAGGAATGGTGTGGGTTACAAACCGATTGGGTATAGCCGGTTTCTGGCCCTAACCCTGGCAGGGCATCCAGCGCCAGTTCTGGGCCCGTGGCAATGACAGCGTAGTCATAGTCAATGGTCTGGTCGCCTACTGAAAGCTTGCGCGTGCGAGGATTGATCGCCGTTACCGCGCCATGAATCCAGCCAATTCCGTGCTTGGGCACAATCTTGCTGATATCCAACTGAATCCGGTTCAGCGATCGCAACCCCAGGCCCACCCAGGGCAAAGACGGCACGAAGGTAAATGTTGGCCGGTTGGAAATCAGTGTTACCTGGTGCTCCTTCGGCAGGGTATGCCGTATTTCATAGGCTGCTGGTAGTCCTCCCAATCCAGCCCCAATCACAACAACATGAGCCATAATCACCATTCCCCCAAAGCGAGTTTTCAGTTTTCAGTCAGGATTTGGGGGATACTCCCCCAGCCTCTTCACCCCTCTGGCACGCCCAACCGCCGCAAAAGCGTGATCAACGGACACCAATTGGTAAATGCTGATTGCACCAGGTTTAAACCAACAAATGCCGTTAATAGCAGCCAGTAGGGGTTCACCAAGGTTGCCAGAAGCAGACTTAACAAGACCACGCCTCCAGCCACCAGCCGCACCCACTGATTCAAGGTCCATTGCCGCCGTCTGAACCGCCTGGAGCCGATTGATTTCACCATGCTGCCTCCCAGAAACACTGTACAGACTGCTTTTTGTATATATCACTATACGTTCATATAATAAATTATTCAATATGGTAGATACAAATTGTTGCATCCTGGGTTCACTGCCGTTTGAAAGGCTTGGTCATCACAGGTCGCCCTCCCCTTCGACCAGCAGTAGTCCTTGCCTCTGCTGCTGCTTGCAGCCTCAACCTCAAGCGATTGCCATTTCAGCCGAAGTGCCTGATATTGGATAAGTCATAGGGCAATCCTTCTTCTGTTGGGCTGGACAGGCTATGAATTGGTGGCAAAGACTGAAGAAAAATCCGCTGGCCTGGTTCGGAGCGATGCTCCTGCTAGTGTTTTATCTGGCCGTAATTGGGGCGGAATTTTTTGCCCCCTACGATCCCTACGCCTCTCAGATTGATGGCGCGTTATTGCCACCCACCCAGATTTATTGGACCAATCAGGCTGGTCAGTTCATTGGCCCCCATGTTTATCCCACGACCCAGGGACCAGTGGACCTGAAAACCGGCGATCGCGAACTGATTGTAGACCGCAGTAAGCCTTCCCCCATTCGTCTTTTCGTTCAGGGGACAGAATATCGGCTGTTCCAGATTAAACTGCCCCTGCCAACCAACTGGTCCCTGACCAATCCGAAATTTGAGGAAGTGGAACTGTTTCCAGGCATTCCTGGCACTCTGCGGTTGTTTGGCGCCGCAGGAGAAGGCAAATTGAACCTGCTGGGCACCGATGAGCAGGCCCGCGATCAGTTCAGTCGGTTGCTGTTTGGGGGGCGGATCAGTCTCAGTATTGGTCTGGTCGGAATTGCCCTCGCCTTTCCGCTGGGTATGTTAATTGGCGGCATTTCCGGCTACTTTGGCGGTTGGCTGGACAGCGTCATTATGCGTCTGGTGGAAGTGCTGATGACGATTCCCAGCATTTATTTATTGGTTGCCTTGGCCGCCGTTTTGCCGCCTGGTTTGACTAGCGCCCAACGCTTCTTGCTGATTATTTTCATCACATCCTTTATCCGCTGGGCTGGCTTAGCCCGAGTCATTCGGGGACAG
>Ga0272446_1005552_pt1 | contig 13809 bp, 12 predicted proteins | sample YNPCB0061_FD_194587 | JGI IMG/M metagenome (GOLD analysis project Ga0272446, IMG submission 194587) | Hot spring microbial mat communities from Yellowstone National Park, WY, United States - YNP-CB-006-1 | ecosystem: Environmental > Aquatic > Thermal springs > Hot (42-90C) > Sediment | place...
GTTGCGTGGGCTGGGCGGGCTTTTGGGCATGGGCCTGGCGCTGTTGGGGGCGGTGCTGCTGGTGCTGGGCGGGGGTGGGTTGCTGGGGGTGGCCCTGGCGGTTTGGGGCTCGGTGCTGGCCGCCCTGGCGGTCTGGGGTGGCGACCTGCTCTGGGCTGCCCGCCGCCCGCTGCTGGGGGTGGCCTTGCTGGGTGGTGGGATGGGCTGGCTGGTGGGCCGGGAGGCAGTCATGGGGGTGTGGGCAGCATTAGCGGCCAGCGCTATGTTCCAGGTGGTGTGGCTGCTCAGGCAACCGGAGGCCCTGGCCCGGCTGGGTTGGCTCTGCCTGCACCTCAAAGCCTGGATGGTGTTGCTGGCCCTGGCGGTGCTGGTGCGCGTTCCGGTTCCGCTCTTGCCCGAGGCCTTCCCCCTGCTTGGCACGGTGCAGATGGTGCTGATTAGCCTGGCGGCACTGCTGTGGGGATGGGGGCGAATCGGAGTGCGGATTGTGCTGCTGGCTGGCCTGGCTTTTGTCCTGGGGCTTGGGGTGGAGCTGCTGGGCAGCAAGACGGGTATTCCCTTTGGCCTGTATACCTACCAAGGGGCGCCGCCGCCTACCGTTGGGGGCGTGCCCTTGATTGTGCCTTTGGGCTGGTTTGCCTTGGTGCTCTCGGCCCACGTGCTGGCTGGGGGGCGGCCCTGGTTTACGGGCTTGCTGGTGGTGGCCTGGGACCTGGGGTTGGAAGCCCTGATGCCCGCCAAGGGCTACTGGACCTGGCAAGACCCTCACCCCCTCTGGTACGGCGCACCCATGCAGAATTACCTGGCCTGGTTTGCGGTGGGCGCGGTTATTTCCTGGATGTACGGGCGACTGGGGCCAAGCCTGCACCAGGATGGCGCTTTTGCCTGGGCCTACCGCTTAGAGGCCCTTTTTCTCCCGGTGGGCCTGGCCCTGTTTGGCCTATGGCCCGCAGCGGTGGTGTGTGGCCTGGCCATGAATGTGTTAGCGTGGTTCGACCGGGTTCAGCGGCTTGGGTGGAGCAAGCAGGCTGGGTGGGCTACGAACCGTGAGTGCGACCTGTAAAGCTTGTGGTGATGCCCTTATGATGCGTCCTTGGGAACGATTGTTGAGATTGGCCTTCAGGGCTTTGTTTCGCCATACCGTGCAACGGGGCCTGCGGGGCGTGTGGGTACAGGGCAATGTGCCGGGCCAGGTGTGTGTGTTGGCGGGCAACCATCATTCCTGGTGGGATGGCTATTTGCTGCCGGTCTTGTTTTGGGAAGCTGGAAAACCTTTCAAAATCGTAGTCGGTGAGCGCCGCCTGCAGGATTTTTCCTTTTTTCGGTATCTCGACACCGTTTCGGCCAGCAAGCCCAGAGATGCCCTGGCTGCCCTTAAACGAGGAGAAGTGTTGATTGTGTTTCCAGAGGGCGAACTGCGCGGCCCGGGGGCAGTGGGTGAGCTGAACAAGGGTACGGTCTGGTTTGCTGAAAAGGCAGGGGTTCCGATTGTGCCGGTAGCCTCGAGGGTGGTGTTGCGGGGGCATGAGTTTGCCGAGGCCTACCTGGTTTTTGGCGAACCCATAGGGCCGGATTTGAACCTGTTGCACGAACGGCTGGAGCAGATGCTCGCCGAGCTGGATCATCAAATTCGCACTGCTCCCGCGGAGGAACCGCTGCCGGGCTTCGAGCTGCGCCTGGCCGGACGCAAGAGCACCCACGAGCGTATGGCCGGTTGGGGTGCGGCCCTGGGCAAACTGATGGGGGCACTGGAACACAGGAAGCCCTGAAAATGTCTGGCAGGCAGAACGGCATGTTGAGCTTCCTTCTTTACTTCGTGCTTTTTTGGCTGGGTCTGAAGCTGTTTGTTCTGCTGATTAATGGGGCGGTTTTCCCGGTTTTGCGACGGGGGCCACTGCAAGGCAAGCGCCCCACGGTTTCCCTGCTGATCCCCGCCCGCAACGAAGCCCACAACCTGGTGGAAACCCTGCCAGGTTTTTTGCTCCAGGGGGTCGAGGAGATTCTGATCCTCGACGACCACTCCACCGATGCCACGGCCAGGGTAGTGGAGCAGTTCAGTCGCCAGGACGCTCGAGTGCGCCTGATCGCAGGCCTGCCCAAGCCCGAGGGCTGGATGGGGAAGACCTGGGCCTGCCAGCAGCTGGCCCAGGCCGCCCGGGGCGAGGTGCTCATCTTTACCGATGCCGATGTGCGCTGGGGTGAAGGGGGGGTGCAGGCAGTGCTGGCCCGCATGGAGCAGGAAAAAGCCGGGCTGGTCTCGGTGTACCCGCGCCAGATTACCCTCACCCTACCGGAGCGGGTTTTGTTGCCCTTGATTGACGACGTGCTGCTGTGCTACCTGCCTTATCCCATGATTTCTACGCCCTTCCCTTCGGCCTCGGCGGCCAACGGGCAGGTGATGGCCTTCACCCGCCTGGCCTATCTGGCCGCGTGGGGGCACGCGGCGGTGCGGGGGGAGGTGCTCGAGGACGTGCGGCTGGCACAAAGAACCAAGGCGGCGGGCCAGCACATTACACTGGCCCTAGGGGGGCGCCTGGTGGCGGTGCGGATGTACCACAGCTTTGCCGAGATTGTGGAGGGCCTGGGCAAAAACCTGATTGAGTTTCACGGGCGCAGCCGCCTGCTGCTGGCCCTGTCGTATCTGGGGCATCTGCTGGCTTATACCCTGTGCTGGCCGCTGGCGCTGTTCGACCCTATTTGGCTGCTGGTGGGGGGGATGGGGCTTGTGGAGCGCCTGCTGCTCAACCTCAAAACCGGGCGGGAGTGGTGGGAGGTGGTGCTGGTTCCGCTGGCACCTCTTTATGCCACGCCCGTCTATTTGCGTTCTGGGCAAAGAAGATACACCTGGAAAGGGCGGGAATATAGCCGATGAGGGCCATTGTTATTGGGGCGGGTTTTGCTGGGCTGGCGGCGGCTTTGCGGCTCAGGAAGGCGGGGCTCGAGGTCACCGTTATTGAGCAGTTCGACCAGCTGGGCGGCAAGGCCATGGGCTGGGAGGGAGTGCCCAGCGGGCCCACCGTCCTGACCTTGCCGGAGATTCCCCGCATGATTGTGGGCGCCTTTGGTAAAAGCCTGCCAGAACTCAAGCCGGTCTCCCCCCTCACCCGCTACACCTGGCCGGATGGGCGGGTGTTTGCGCCCGAGCTCGAGCTAGAGGCCACCCTAGCCCAGCTTTCGCCCCAGGAAGCCCGCGATTACCGGCGCTTGCTGGACGAGGCCCGAAGCCTGTACGAAGGGGCCAGGGACACTTTTATTTTCGCCCCACCCCCCCAGCTTCCCGAGCTGGCGCGCTATGGCTTGCGCGACGGCCTGAAGGCCCACCCGCTCAAGCCGCTCTCCCGGCTGGTGGCCTCGGGCCCTTACCTAACCCCTTTTTTCCTACGCTTCGCCACCTATATGGGGGCCAACCCCTACCAGGCCCCGGCGGTGCTGCACAACATCGCCTGGGTGGAGCTGGGGCTGGGGGTTTTTCACCTGGCGGGGGGTATGCGGGCCCTAGCCGATTACCTCTTTAGGCTGGCCCAGGCCCAGGGCGTGCGGTTTTTGTTTGGGCACAAGGTCTTGCAGATGCAGCGACTCTCAGGCCAGGTGGGCGCGCTGCAAACCGACCAGGGCTGGCACAGCGCCGACCTGTATATCTCGGCTGCCGACCGGCACTTTACCTTGCAGTGGCTGGGCCTGCCCCTGCCAGGGTATGCCCTGGGGGTCTCGGGCTTTGCCGTGCTGATGAAGCTCAGCGAGGCGGTGCCGCTAGGCCACCACATTTATTTTTCGCCGGACTACCGTGCCGAGTGGCGCGAGATTGCCGATGGGCGCTGGCCGCAGAACCCCACCCTGTACCTGCACACCGATGGCAAAGCCGCGTTTTTACTGGTCAATGCGCCGAGTCTGCCCCATGTTGGGTCGGATGTGCAGGGCTATGCGCAGCATCTGCTGGCAAGGCTAAAGCCGCTTCACCCGCTGCCCATTGCGGCCTGGCGGGCCATGAGCCCACAGGACTACAGCCAGACGGCCTACCGGGGGGCGCTTTATGGGCGGGCTCCACATGGGCTTCTGGGAGCCCTGCGCCCCGGCTGGACGGTGGCCGGTCTGCGCAACCTGGCCCAGGTGGGCGGGACCGTACATCCGGGTGGAGGCGTGCCCCTTTCGCTGCTCTCGGGCTGGAATGGGGCTGGCTGGCTGCTGGACAGGTCTCTAGGCCAGAGGGGAGGGGTGGCTTGAGGCGGGTGTGGCCAAAGCCCAGAGGCTACCCCTGGGGGCATTTTGCCCACCTGCCCCGCTGGGCGGGTGAGCCTTTAGCCCTGCTCGAGGAAGGGGCGGCCTTAGGGCCGATTTTTGCCCTGGGCCTGGGCCGCTTAGCGGTGGTGGGCTATAGTCCCGACTGGAACCGAAGGCTGCTCACCGACCTAGAAACCTTCCGTTCCAGGGGCAGTTTTTCCAGTCTGGTGCCTTACCTCAACGGTGGCATCATCACCACCGACGCCCCCGAGCACAAGCCCAGGCGCCAGGCGTTGGATCCCCATTTTCACGCCAGGGCCCTGCGGGGGCTCGAGGAGCGCCTACGGGTGGCTTTGCAAGAAATCAGGCCAAAAGGGGAGTTTGAGGCCGGGGCCTGGGCTTCCCGGGTGGCCCAGACCAGCCTGAACGTGGCCTACTTTGAAGGCCAGTTTCCCAGGGCCGAGCTGGCCCGCTTCCTAGCACCCCTCAAGCAGCCCTTTCCAGCCCCACTGTTGCCGCACCCGTGGCTTTTTGCCCAGGTTCGGCGACGGGTGGGCCAGATGCAAGCAGCGGGCTATGGCCTGGCGGCCCACCTGCCTACAGAGGAAGTTCTGATTGGGCTGGCCGCCGGCTACGACACCACCGCCCACACCCTGGCCTGGGCCCTGTGGCACGCAGCCAGCTACCCCGAGTGGCACAGCCCGGCAGGCCATCCTTTGCTCATCAAGGAAACCCTGCGCCTGTATCCCCCTGGCTTTATCGGGAGCCGCCGGGTGGCAAGGGCCCTCGAGCTTGACGGAATCCTCATTCCCCAAGGTGCGCTGGCGCTCTACAGCCCCTACCTGACCCACCGCCACCCCGACCTGTGGAAAAACCCTCTGGCGTTTGACCCTGCGCGCTTCGAGGGCCGTATTCCGGCCTGGGGGTATCTCCCCTTTGGTGGGGGTGAGCGCATTTGCCTGGGGATGCACTTTGCCCAGATGGTGCTACTGGCGGCGCTTTCGCTGTTTGGGCGACTAAAGCCCTTGCGGGGCGACCCAGCGCCCAAGCCTGGTCTGACCCTGGCCCCCGGGGGTGAGCTATGGCTCTATGCGGGCGGGTAGGGTAGAACAGCTCAAGAACAGGCCCAATCTTCCCTGGTAATTTCCATGGGCACGAACTCAGCCTTGGGAGCCAGGCCAAAATTGAAGCGTGGGGCCTGGACTGGCGGAGCATCTACGTAGCGGAAGCCCGCTTTTTGGAAGGCCCGTTGGGCGCGGAGGTTGTGCTTGTAGGTGCGTAGCTTTACCTTTTGTAGCTTCAAGGTGCTAAAGGCGTACTCGAGCACCGCTTTGACCGCGTCGGTGCCGTAGCCATGCCCCCAGCGATCCTTGACGCCAATCAGGATGCCGAGGGTGGCCTCGCTGTGGCTCATTTCGTAAAGCTCTACTGTGCCCAGCCACTCACCCTGCTCGTCGAGAATCCCAAACCCAACCCGGTCGCCCCGGCTGACCTCGCCCATGACCACCCGCTTGAAGAGCCACAAAGGCATTTTGAGCGGACGGCTTCCATTCCAGTCGGCAATTTCGGGATCGCGGAAGCAGTCGTAAAACCGCCGCCATTCGGTCTCGGTGAGGGGTTCGGTAAAGGGTTTGAGGGTTACCTTTCCGTAGCGAGGCCAGGTGTTGCTGAGCGTCACGCTTTTAGCATACGCCAAAGCGATGAGGGCTCCCAAAGGCAAGGCACGCCCGTGGAAACCCTCAAACTTTGTTTCCCCTATGGCTGGCCCGATGCAGGCCTTACGGGTACAACCCCAGCAGGGCACGCGCCTCGAGCACCCGGGTGGCGGCCACAATGTAGGCTGCAGTGCGCAGCGAGACCTTTTTGTCCTGTGCCACCTGCCAGACAGCCTCAAAGGACTGGCGCATGAGGCGCTCGAGCCTGGCGTTAATTTCGTCTTCGGTCCAGAAGAAGCTGTTGAAATCCTGCACCCATTCGAAGTAGCTAACCGTAACGCCGCCCGCGTTGGCGATCACGTCGGGTACGACCAGTATCCCGCGCTCGGTCAGGATGTCGTCGGCGGCGGGCGTGGTGGGGCCGTTGGCGCCCTCGGCGATAATTTTGCACTGCACCTTCCAGGCGTTGGCTTCGGTGATTTGCTTTTCCAGGGCAGCCGGAACCAGGAACTCGCAGGGGGTGGTCAGCACCTCGGCGGCGGGAATGGGCTCGGCTTTGGGGTAGCCTTTTACACCGCCCATCTGCTTGGCGTAGGCGGTGAGGTCGTAGGGGTCTATACCGCCATCGTTGCGAACACCGCCGGTTACATCCGAGACCGCAACAATTTTTGCTCCGTGGTCATGGAAGATGCGAGCAGCCGCGTTGCCCACATTGCCGAAGCCCTGCACCGCTACCCGGCTACCCTCCAGGGACAGCCCGATTTTTTCTGCGGCGGCGGCGGCCGTTACAAACACCCCGCGCCCGGTGGCGTCTTGCCGCCCCAGCGAACCGCCCACCGCGATGGGCTTGCCCGTAACCACGCCCGGCGCGGTACGCCCCACATTCATGGAGTAGGTATCCATCATCCAGGCCATCTCGCGGGCACCGGTGCCCATGTCGGGGGCCGGGATGTCCTTGTCGGGGCCGATGATGATGCCAATTTCCGAGGTGTAGCGCCGGGTTAGGCGCTCAATCTCGCCGGGGCTTAACTTGCGGGGGTCTACCCGGATGCCGCCTTTACCCCCACCGTAGGGCAGCCCCACAGCGGCGTTTTTGATGGTCATCCAGGCCGAGAGGGCCATGACCTCGGAGAGGGTTACGTCCTGGTGATAGCGAACCCCCCCCTTAGCTGGGCCTCGGAAGGTATTGTGATGAACCCGGTAACCCTCGAAGTGGGCCACCGAACCATCGTCCATCTGGACGGGTACATCCACTATCAGGATGCGTTTGGGTCGCTTGAGGTCTTCGACCCAGAAGGCCAGTTTGCCCAGATAGGGGGTGACGCGGTCAACCTGGGCCAGGTAGATTTCCCAGGGGCCGATATCGTCGCTGCAAAGATAGGAAAGGGGTTCAGATTTCATACGTTCCTCCGGATAACGGGTGCTGGCTGATGTGTGAGAGTAGTGGCTTTTTAGCCATCAGGGGTAGACGCCCCGCAGGCGGCTGGCCTCGTTGATGCGCTCGACGGCCAGGGCATACGCGCCGGCCCGCAGGTCGCCCTGGAGGGGTTTGGCCCGCTCGAGCACGGCTTGCAGGCTTTGATGGATAAATTCGCGAAGTTTTTGTTGAATCTCCACCTCTTCGAAGAAGAACATAGAGAGGTCTTGCACCCACTCGAGGTACGAGAGCACCAGGCCCCCGCCGTTGGCCAGGATGTCGGGCACAACCTGGACGCCCTGGAGCTTGAGCAGGTACTCGGCCTCAGGGGTGATGGCCCCGTTGGCCCCCTCCAGCACCACCTGGGCGGTAATTTGCTGGGCGTTGTGCTCATGGATAACGCCCTCTATGGCAGCAGGAACCAGATAGTTCACCTTTAGCGTAAGCAACTCGTGATTGGTGATAAACCGTCCTCCGGGGAAACCCTCGAGGTGGCCGTGCTGGGCGTAGTGCTGCTCGAGGGCGACCACATCCAGCCCCTCGGGGTTATACACGCCACCCCGGCTGGTGGAGACCGCCACCACCTTGAGCCCTTCCTTGACCGCATAGCGGGCCACTGCGCTACCCACCTGTCCAAAGCCCTGAATGGCCATGCTGGCCCCGTCCACCGGCCAGCCCTTTACCTGGGCCAGGTCGGCGAGGGCATACACCAGGCCCTGCCCGCCGCCTTCATCGCGGACGGCCACCCCGCCGAGTTGGGTGGGCTTGCCAGTTACGGCGCTGAGGGCGGTCTGGCCCCGGGTCATGGTAAAGGTGTCCTGGAACCAGGCCATCACGGTGGCGTTGGTGCCCACATCGGGGGCCAGCACGTCTTCGTCCGGCCCGATGAGTTCTATAAGCTCGGTCACGTAACGGCGCGAAAGGCGCTCGAGTTCCCGCCTCGAGAGCTTGGCGGGTTCTACCGTCACCCCCCCTGCCGAGCCGCCAAAGGGCAGGCCAAACACCGCCGATTTCAGGGTCATCCAGGCCGCCATGCCGCAGGTCTGGCCCAGCCCCACCTCGGGGTGGTAGCGCACGCCCCCCAGCGCAGGGCCGCGGGCGATGTTGTGAATCACCCGGTAGGCGGTAAAGTTGCGCACGGCCCCATCGTCCATCACCACCGGCAGCGAGATGCCCACAATGCGTTTGGGGTGGGTCAGGTACTGGATGGTAGCGGGGTGAATTTTGGCTACCTGGATGGTGGCCTCGAGGCGGCGTAAAAAACTATCCCACAGGCTCGAGTCTCCAGGGGGGCGGTAGGCGTTTCTGAGTGGCATTGTGAGACCTCCGTGATGTAAAGCAGGGCTATTGTGGCACAGTTTGGACTGGGCGTTTGCCCCTATTTTCAACGCCTATGAGTATACCTGCCCCAAGCTTCCAAGCCGACAGGGTGAGCTGGACTGGTCGGCATTGCCGAGCTTTGCACCAACCCGGTAGGCTGTCAAAGGTGATGATATGAGTGAAGCCCGTACCCTTGAACTGGTTTTTCCTGAGCACGCCAACCCCGGCGGCAACGCTTTTGGGGGTTTTGTACTGGGCCTGATGGATAAGGTGGGTTCCTACGCGGCCATTCGTCACGCCCGCAAACGCTGTGTGACCGTTCGGGTGGGTGAGGTGGTGTTTGAGGTGCCCATCAAGGTGGGCGATTTGCTGGAAGTGGAGGCCAGGGTGGTGCGGGTGGGCCGCACCTCGCTGACGGTAGAGGTCGAGGTCTACCGCGAAAACCTGCGCGAGCCCAAGGTACTGGCGACCAAGGGCAACCTGACCTACGTGGCTGTCGATGAACATGGCAAACCTACGCCGGTGGATGGATAGGCATCGCCTGAAGAACCCCACCGAACCTGGCCCGGCGTCAGGCCTGGTGGTTTGTCATGGATGCGCCCAAACCGAAGGGAGCCATTTTTTGCAGCCTCGAGCGGGGTTAGCTGACCCGCACCAGCTCGCGCTGGGCCAGGGCCTCGAGCTCATCTCGGTAGGCCGAAGGGGGGAGGGCCCGCAGGGCTGCGATGGCCTGTTCTACCCGTGACGCAATGGCTTGGATGACCTCGAGGTCGGCTCCCGAAAGCACAGCCAACTCTTGCAATCGGGCAATATCGTCGGCTTTGCTGGCCCGGCGCTTGAAGATGGCCCCCACTTCGTCGGGGTAGGCCTCCAGCAGCCGCAGGGTGATGAGTGTAACTTTGCCCTCGCGCACATCCCCGCCTGCCGGCTTGCCCAGCACCTCGGTTGTGCCCATCAGATCCAGGTAGTCATCGCGCATCTGAAAAGCCTGGCCATACAAGGAGCCAAAGCGGGCCAGGGCCTCGCGTTGAACTGGGGGCACATCCCCCAGCACCGCGGCCCCTTCGCAGGCGACCCGCATGACCGAGGCGGTTTTGCCGTCGATGATGCGCTCGTAGTTCTCCAGCGAGTAATCGTGCAGCGCTGCCACCTGAAACTGCAGCACCTCTGCTTCGGAGAGCTGCCGGGCCGTTTCGGCAAACATGGCTACCAGCTCCATACGCCCGGTCTGGGCCAGCAGGGCCATCAGCCGCGACAGCAGGTAGTCGCCCGATAGCACCGAGACCGCGTTGCCATACTTGCGAAAAGCAGCTTCCTTGCCGCGCCGGGTCTCGGCGTCGTCTACCAGATCGTCGTGTAAGAGCGAGGCCGAGTGTAACAGCTCTACCGCCAGGGCTAGCTCCATGGCGCCTGGTACACCCCCCAGGGCGTTACTGGCCAAAAAAACCAGCCGGGGCCGCACACGCTTTCCCCCTGCAGTTACCAGCTCTTCTTCAATGAGCTGGACAAACTCCACCTCCGACCGAACGACATCCCGCAAGCGTGATTCAAACTCGGATAGCTGGGTTTCAAGGTCGAGGGTGAAGGACTTGATGCTCATCTGAATGATTATAGCCCCCATCCCCCTGCACAACCGGGGCTCTCGTCCCTATTGACCGGCTCGGGCATAAGGGCAGCTCTGTAGGTGTGATTTACGCAATCCCGGCAAGAAGCCCTGTGGATGTTGCAATATGTACGTTGAAGACTAGTTGAAGGCTACATGACAGCCGCTAGCTACGTTAGGCCCGCTGTTAGGGCTTGGCTGGAATGGGGCCCTCCAAAACATACAAGGCCAGCATAGAAACCTGGAGATGCCGACCATTGCTGCAAGGACATTCTGCAAATGCTTTGCCTTATGGATTTATGCGTACTGGGGCAGGTAGAATAATGGAACGCGTTGTACCGTTTAGACTTTGGGCTACATAGCCGGTGATGTCCAGGGTGCCTGGATTGGCACTAAAGGTGAGCTTTATGGTTTGCTTGGGGCAGCCGTCTGGTGTGGTTTGAGACGGGCATTCGGGTACGCCAAATCCAGACAGAACTGGCCCGTTGGTGTTGACCTGGGTAACATACGCCGATGGGCTTCCCGGGTAGGGTTGTACCTCAAAAACCACCTCGTAGCCGCTACCTGCTGGCCCGAACGATACGGCGTGAAAGCGCACCGTGGGAATCCCAAAGTCGCTAACAAAATTGCTGCAGCCAGCCAGTGCAAAAGCGGCTACTACCAGCACAATGAACTTTTTCATCCGATCATCTCCTCTCTCCATTTGGGGTTCAAGACGAAGAACGAGAGCCGACTAAGCCCGGCCAGAAAGTCTACGTTCTCCACCGCTACTTCCTTGGGCACTTCCAGAACTGCTGGAGCGAAGTTCAGGATACCCTTTATCCCTAACTCTACCAGACGGTCGGCTACAGCCTGGGCCGAATCAGCAGGAACTGCCAGAAGGCCGAAATCGATGCGTCTTTCGGCCACGGCCCGCGGCAGGTTGTCCATGCTTTCAACCTGCAAACCCCGGAAGGTGGTGGTGATTTTGGAGGGATCACGGTCGAAGAGACCCCGCAGTTCGAAAATCTCACTAAAACCAGGGTAGTCAGCAATAGCCTGACCCAACCGACCCATGCCCACAATGCAGAGCCCCCAGCGGCGGTTCAGGCCCAGGATTTGCCGCAGCTCACGGCGCAAAACCTGTACCGTGTAGCCCACTCCCCGGGTGCCATAGCTGCCAAAGTAGGAGAGGTCTTTGCGTACCTGAAAGGCGGTAACCTGGGCTTCTTCGGCTAGCTGTTCGGAGGAGGTGCGGTTGATACCCCTGGCCTCGAGGTCTTCTAAAATCCGCAAGTAAGTGACCAGACGAGAGATGGCCGCACTGGGTACTTTAGCCATTGGCAACTCCTGTTGGGTGCATCTAGCGAACCTCCAAAACCTCGAGGCCCCTGGTTCGCAGGTCCGCTGCAGCCGCGGCGGTATCTTCCAGGGGCCCTACCCGTACCTTAACCAGGCCGCCCTCCTGCAGCAGCACCACCGGGTAGCCTGCCTGTCGTACAGCTTCGATGACTGCCTGGGCACTCTGGGCGCTGCGGAAAGCTCCAACCTGAAGGTAACGGCTGGTTGCAGCCCCGGTTTCGCTTTGAGGCGGTGCAGGCGAAGCCGGGTTGGTGGCCGGAACCCGCCCTACTTGTGGTTGGTACTGGCCAAGGGTATCGGCGACGGCGCGGGCTCGAGCCTGGCTGTAGGGGCCGACCCAAACCCGGGTCAGGTCATCGCTGGCCTCGAGGCCCACCGGATACCCTTGCTGACGCAAGGTCGTGGCCAGGCGCTCGGCGTTTTCGCGGTTGCTAAATGAACCCACCACCACCCTCCAGCCACCCCCTGCCTCAGCGGTCAGGTTCGGGCGCTCGGCTTTTGCAATAGGTGTGGGGCGGGCTTGCTGGGGGCTGGCGGTTTTCCGTTCTTCTACTTTGGGCGGTGCCGGGACAGGCTTGCCAGCAGGTGAGGGGGCTGGGGGCGATTGCGGAACGGGCAACACTGTAACCACAGCCTCGGGCTCTGCCTGGGGCTTCGCTTGAGGCGGAGTGGGGGTTTGCTGCGGGGGCTTTGCGGTTGTGGGGGCGCTCTGGGGTGTTGGTGAGGGCGGCGTGGGTTGCTGTGCACTCGGCGAAACACTCGAAGGGGGCGACTGGCTCCCTTGCGGCCCGCTAAAGGGGTTCACCCCAACCAGGAAAAACACCACACCTGCCATAATGGCTGCAACCAAGAGGAAAATCAGCGCATCCAGCCAGTTCGCTCGAATCCAACCCATGCCATCAATCTACCGCAATAAGTCCCGGGCGGGTGCATAGCCCAGGTCGGCCGAACGTTGCCAGGCCCGTCGGGCTTCGGCCACCCGGCCCAGTGAGCGCAGGGTGAGGCCCAGGTTGTACCATGCCACGGCATTGCGGCCATCCAGTGCTACGGCTTGAGAAAGCACCCGCTCCGCATCGGAGTATTTGCCTGCGGAGTAGAGCGCTGCGCCAAGGTTGGCCGCGGTTGCGGCACTTGGAGCCAGGGCTTGGGCTTTTTCAAGCGACGCAGCGGCAGCGGCATAATCCTTGAGGCTAAACTGTGCCACCCCAAGGAAGAACCAGGCTTCGGCATGGTCGGGCTTTTGTTGGGTTACCTGCAAAAGCGCCTCAACAGCTTCGCTGTAACGGCGCAGGGCGTATGAAGACTTGCCTAGCAGGAACAAGGCTTCTAGCTTTTCAGCGCCCTGGCTGGTTTTGACGGCCATTTCGGCAAAGCGACCTGCCTCGGCAGCCTGGCCTAAGCGGTCGTAGGTTGTAGCCAGACCCAGCAGCACCTTGGGCTCATCGGGGTTTTGGGCATAAGCATTCTGGAAGGAATCCAAAGCTCCCCGTGCGTTGCCATCGCGCAGGCGGGCTACGCCCAGGTTGTAATGAGCCGCCCATAGCTTGGGGTCAAGACGGATGGCTTCCTGAAGGGAGGCCTGTTGTTCGCGGCCCTGTTGCAGGCTGGATTTTTTGAGCAGCAGTTGGGCCCGGACGGCGTTATCTTTGGCTGCTTCCAGGCCCCGCTCGATCTCGCGCTGGGCCCGCAGGGGCAGCCCCTGGGCAATATAGATGTCGGCGATTTGCGAGATGGCCTGCAGGTTGGCGGGGTCGTTGTTCAAAATCTGATACAGCACGGGTAGGGCCTCGAGGGGCTTGTTGGCCTTGACCAGGCTATCGGCCAGCAGCGAGGTCAGCTCGGCGTCGCCGGGCATTTTTTCCAGACCTTTGCGGGCGGCAGCAGCAGCGGCTTCGTATTGCCCCTGTGTGCGTAAGGCCTTAACCTGGCCTACATAAGCAGGCTTTAGTTCGCTGGCACTCAGGCCGGCTTTCTCACTGACCTCAATTGCCCTGGCAAAGGCTTGGGCGGCTTCGGCAGCCTGGCCCTGGCGGTCACGTACCACCCCCAGGTTGAACCAGCCTTCAAAGCGATTGGGATCGAGAATGGTTAACTGGATAAACTCGAAGGCAGCGCCCCGCAAATCGCCCAGGCGGTACAGGGCCAGCCCCAAACCAAAGTGTGCGCTGTAGTTGGAGAAATCGCGGGCAATTACGGCTTCAAAGCCCTGCACGGCTTCGTTGAGACGCCCGGCCTCGAGGGCGGCCTGGGCCTGT
>Ga0272446_1005554_pt1 | contig 13808 bp, 12 predicted proteins | sample YNPCB0061_FD_194587 | JGI IMG/M metagenome (GOLD analysis project Ga0272446, IMG submission 194587) | Hot spring microbial mat communities from Yellowstone National Park, WY, United States - YNP-CB-006-1 | ecosystem: Environmental > Aquatic > Thermal springs > Hot (42-90C) > Sediment | place...
TTGCGTCAGTACATTGAGAACCCAAATAGCCCCGACTCTGACCCTACGGGTACAGAGCGTTGCTTCTCGGCGGATTAGCTAAAATAGGCGACTGCTGTACAAGGAAATACCCATGAGTTTGATTCTTGTTTATGATGAACTAGATTCTACCAACAGTGAGGCGTGGCGGCTGGTCGATCGACAACAGGGTAGGCATAAGATGGGGATTTGGGCGCGTACACAGACCCACGGTCGGGGACAGCGGGGGCATACATGGGATTCACCGGTGGGGGGGCTATATCTGTCGGTGTTATTGGCGTTGAATTTACCCGTAGAGCGTGCTGGCGAAATTACCCTGTGGTCGGCTTGGTCGATCGCTACCCATCTGAATAATTATGTGCAAGGGGCACCGATTCGGCTGAAGTGGCAAAATGATTTATTTTTACAGGGGCGGAAACTGGGGGGAGTGTTGACGGAAACCAAAGTGCAAGGGGAGCAGATTCGCTGGGCGGTGGTGGGGATCGGCATCAATTACCTGAACCCTGTGCCTGCGGGGGGCATTAACCTGCACAGTGTGAATCACGCCATTCCTTCCTTGGACTGTTTAGTGCAAATTGTGCACCGCTCGATCGTGGCGGGGTATGACCAGTGGTTGAGCTGGGGCGAGGGGGAATTAGAGCGCCATTATCAACTGTTGCGTCTGCCTGCGTCTTGAGAATCTATTGCTCTGGCAATTTGTCTGTCTTGGGATTTCTTAGCATAATTCAGTTGAGAATAGGGACTGCCAACTCCTATTGGTTAATCGAGTAGGATTGCTATAGATTAACTTTTCCCATATCCTTAAATTTCAGCAATCAGTGGGGCTAACTTGCCAAATATGACTAAACTTCCTTTTCTCTCAGGCGCAGAAATTCGCACTAAGTTTCTGGAATTTTATCAACGCAAGGGGCATCAACTCCTGCCCAGTGCTTCTCTAGTGCCTGAAGACCCCACTGTCCTGTTGACGATCGCTGGGATGTTGCCCTTTAAGCCGATTTTTTTGGGTCAAAGACAGCCCCCCTTTCCCCGGGTTACCACTGCCCAGAAATGTATTCGCACCAACGATATTGAGAATGTGGGTAAGACCGCCCGCCACCACACTTTTTTTGAGATGTTGGGGAATTTCAGCTTTGGTGATTATTTCAAGAAAGAAGCGATCGAATGGGGTTGGGAATTAGTAACTGAAGTATTTCAACTGCCCGCCGACCAGTTAGTGGTGAGTGTATTTCACAGCGACGAGTCCGCCTTTGCCCTGTGGCGCGACCATATTGGCATTCCAGAGCATCGCATACAAAAAATGGGGGAAGATAATTTTTGGGCATCGGGGGTAACTGGTCCCTGTGGTCCCTGCTCCGAAATTTATTTTGACTTCCATCCTGAATTGGGTGATACTGCCATCGATCTGGAAGATGACCACCGTTTCTTAGAGATATACAATCTGGTATTTATGGAATTGAATCGGGAGGCGGATGGTGCTTTGACTCCTCTGGCTAAGCAAAACATTGATACGGGCATGGGCTTGGAGCGCATGGCGCAAGTGTTACAGGGAGTGCCCAACAATTATGAAACGGATTTACTTCTGCCCATAATGCAAAAAGTGGCAGAAATGGCAGGAGGGGATTATTTTCAGAGTGAAGAGAAGGGGAAAACTTCCTACAAAGTGATTGCGGATCATATGCGGGCGGTGGTACACATGATCAGCGATGGCATCACTCCCAGCAATGTGGGTAGGGGCTATATTCTGCGCCGTCTGATTCGTAGGGTGGTACGGCACGGTAAACTTTTGGGCATCGATCGACCATTTGTGAATCAGGTGGGAGAAGTGGCGATCCAACTCCATGAACCAGTCTATCCCCATCTGCGCCAGAGAATAGAAGTGATTCAAACGGAATTGGAGCGCGAAGAGCAGAAGTTTTGCCAAACTTTGGAACGGGGCGAGAAACTATTGACGGAAATTCTTGCTCGACCCCAAACCCAAGCCAGTAAGCAGATTATGGGTACAGATGCTTTCACTCTCTATGATACCTATGGCTTCCCATGGGAACTGACGGAAGAGATTGCCCAAGAACAGGGTTTGACTGTCGATCGAGAGGGGTTCGATCGGGCGATGGCTGAGCAACAGGAGCGGTCTAAGGAATCCCACACCGCTATTGATCTGCTGGCGCAAATTAACTGGAATGCTGTGGCGCAGGAACTGGGTCAACCCACCGATTTTGTGGGCTATACCAGATTGAGCGGGGCGGGCATTGTCAAAGCCCTATTTGTGGACAATCGCAGGGTAGAGCAAGCCCAAGCAGGCGATCGAGTGCAGATTATTCTCGACCAAACGCCTTTTTATGCAGAAGGGGGCGGTCAGGTGGGCGATCGGGGCGTGCTTACTTTAGGCCATACGGAAATCATCATTAACGATGTGCAAAAGCAAGCTGACCTATTCATTCACTATGGGGAAATTGTCAGGGGCAAAATTCACACTGAAGACATTGTGAATACTAAGGTGACCGTATCGGAACGCAGACGCATTCAGGCACACCACACTTCTACCCATTTACTCCAATCAGCCCTGAAAAAAATTGTGGATGATTCCATCAGTCAGGCGGGGTCTTTGGTGAATAGTGAAAGATTGCGATTTGACTTCCATTTGTCCCGTCCTGTCAGTCCTGAAGAATTACGGCAAGTGGAACAACAAATCAATAATTGGATTGCCGAGGCGCACCCTGCCCAAATCAGTGTCATGCCCATTGAGCAGGCAAAGAGTAAGGGGGCGATCGCCATGTTTGGGGAGAAGTACGGCGATATGGTGCGGGTGGTGGATTTTCCCACCGTGTCCATGGAACTCTGTGGTGGAACCCATGTGCATAATACTTCGGAAATCGGACTGTTCAAGATTATCAGTGAGGTGGGGATTTCGGCGGGGGTGCGACGCATTGAGGCGGTGGCGGGTCAGGCGGTTTTAGACTATTTGGCTGTGAGGGATCAACTCACCAAAGAATTGAGCGATCGATTCAAAGCCCGTCCTGAAGAAATTCTCGATCGAGTGCAGGCATTACAAACCGAGTTGAAAAATACCCAAAAACAGTTACTCGCCCTACAACAGCAAATTGCCCTCAGCCAAGCGGATCAACTCTTGGATCAAGTGCAGACCGTAGGCGCATTTCGTATCCTAGTGGCGACCCTAGAACAGGTATCTCCAGAGGCATTGCAAACTGCCACCGAAAGGTTGTCCAGTAAGTTGGGCATCAACAGCGCCGTAGTGTTGGGTACTATTCCCGAAGTGGGAAAAGTCAGTCTCACCTGTGCCCTGAGCAAAGAAGCCATCCAAAAAGGACTGCACGCGGGTAAATTTATCGGCTCGATCGCCAAAATTTGTGGTGGGGGTGGGGGTGGCAAACCCAACTTCGCTCAGGCGGGGGGTAAAGAGCCAAGCAAACTCCCTTCAGCCCTAGCGGTCGCCCAAACCGAGTTGATCTCAGCCTTAAGTTAGTGAATAATATCGGCATTTGTGGGGCACACCGCACAGGCAAAACTACCCTCGCCCAACAATGTGCCAAAGTATCGGGCATACCTTTTTTAGCTACTGCCGTCAGTCAAGTATTTCAGGACATGGGCTTGAACCCCGCCCAACCATTGCCATTTGCCACCAGATTAACGGTACAAAATCATATCCTCGATCGAGCCGTGAGCCTATGGGCAAATTTCCCCGATCGGTTTATCACTGACCGCACCCCCATCGACATGATGGCTTACACCTTGGCGGACATTCAAGGCACTACGGAAGTGCAGGCACATGGTTTACAAGCCTATCTCGATCGATGTTTTCAGGCGACCAACCAGTATTTCCGTCAATTGGTAATTGTGCCCCCCGCCATTCCTTTAGTATTTGCCGCAGGTAAAGCCGCCTTGAACCCCGCCTACATTCAACATATCCATTTTCTAGTGGTGGGACTGAGCTACAGTCAGCACATTAGCCCAGACATAAAAGTAGTACCCCTACCTGAGCAGATTATTTCCTTACCAGACAGGGTGGAATTTGTGAGGCAAAACCTCGATCTAAATTTGGCAGTATAAAGTCCCCTCTCCCAGAGGGCGAGGGGTTGGGGGTGAGGGTCTACAAATTATTCCCTGCTTCCTCGGTAACCAGACAACTCCGCCAACTTTTCTAAGCTAGTCAGACCATCCACCCGCTGACCGTTGATCTCCCAAGTGGGATAACCAGTAATGTTCTTGGCACGGCACAAATCGGGTTGGGCATTTTCCCCGCGCGGATCACACTCAATGTAGGGCACCTGCTTAAAGGCTTCACCGAATAACGCCTTTTGCTCACGACAATGGGGGCACCAGAAAGCACCATACATTTTAGAGTTGGTATTGCGCAGATGAATGGCTAACCTGCCCGCAAAAGAATTATTCACCGCCACCGCTTGGGACTGCACGCCGTAAATGATCAGCGTGCCCGTGAGGGTCACCACCGCCACAATAAAACCTGTAAAAACTAATTGCCCCACATCCTGCCAACGGTTGCCCCACAGGGTCAAAAGCCAAATCACAGTCACATTACTGGCAGAAAAGATGCAATAGGGACAGCCCGTTTTGAGCACAAACGCCAACAGGTACATGAGATAGCCACTAAAAACAAAGGTGGCTGTGGACACCATGAACAGCAAAAATGCAGTAGTTTGACGGAATTTATCTTGGTTCTTGCCCTCTGGCACAAACTTGGGCGCGATCGCCAATCCCCCCGTAGTCAGGTAGCCCAACATACCAAAGATGGGCAGGGGAATACCGAAAATTTGGGCATATTCACTGCTGAGAACGAGATCGCAACCTTGCCCTTGAGCGTCACAAAGGGCGACCCCGCCGCCGAGATAGTGGGAAGCGGTCAGGTAACCAGTCAGTAACACCCCCACTGAGGCGAGGACAGCAATGATCACAGGCGACCAGCGGACAATCCATGACTCTTGACGATTACGGGCACTGCGCATACTGGACATAGGCTTACGGAAAATGGTTGACTACTCTACAGATTTATTTGAGGCTTATTTAATTGTACTAAACCTACCCTAAAAGTCATAAATACTTAACAATGGCATTTTTAGGCAAGGTTAATCATTATGGCATTAGAAAATTGCCGTCGATCGTGGCTCGATGTAAGATAAAAGACTAATTTATTGAATTTAGCAGACTCATGGTCAAACCTGGGCGCATTTTGGCAGTTATCCTCATCCTATTGGGCTTGGCAATCTATTGGTCAATTAGTCGCCCCCCCAAGCTGGGACTGGATTTACAGGGGGGAGCACAGCTTACTTTACAGGCAAAACCTAACCCAGAGCAAGGGATTACGGAAATTACCCCCAGGGTGATGGAGTCGGCGCGGTTTATTGTGCAACAGCGCATCGATGGTTTGGGGGTGGCAGAGGCCCAAGTATTGATTGTGGGAGATGACCAACTATCGATCCAATTGCCTGGGGTGAGTGATCCTGCCCAAGCGGAACGGGTAATTGGTAAAACTGCCCAACTGGAATTTCGCCAACAGCGCCAAGGCACGGAAGGGGAACTGCGGGTGCGCCAATTTGAGTCCCAACAATTGATTCAGCAGTTATCCCAACTCCTTGCCCAGTCAGCGCCCGCGGAACAGATTGCCGAAGTGGAAGCCAAAATCACCCAGAATCGCCGCGCCATTAGGGATTTATTTGACAGTGTGGGTTTGACAGGCTCTATGCTCAAGGACGCGGTGGCTGTACCCTCCCAAAATCAAGGTTTTTGGGATGTGAGTCTGACTTTCAACCAAGAAGGGGGCGACAAGTTTGCCAAAATGACGGGAGATTTGGGGGGCACTGGTCGGGCGATCGGCATATTTTTGGATGAAGAGATCATTAGCCTTGCCAGCGTGGATGTGAAATTTCAGGGTAAGGGCATCACGGGGGGTACGGCTGTAATTCAGGGGGCATTTAGCCTAGAGCGGGCAAATGAATTGGCTTTGCAGTTACGGGCGGGGGCACTGCCTGTGCCGATCGAGCTGGTGGAAAATCGCACGGTGGGGGCGACCTTGGGGGCGGACAGTGTACAGCGCAGTATCTATGCGGGGATTGCGGGCTTGGTCTTGGTGTTAGTTTTTATGGTGGTCTATTACCGCCTTCTGGGGGCAGTGGCAAATTTTGCCCTGATTGCCTATGCCATTTTTACCTATGCCCTATTTAGTCTGTTGGGAGTGGTGCTCACTCTGCCGGGGATTGCGGGGTTCATTCTCAGTATCGGTATGGCAGTAGATGCCAATGTATTGATTTTTGAACGCACCAGAGAAGAATTATCGGCGGGGCGCACCCTCTATAAATCGGTGGAAGCGGGTTTTAATCGGGCGTGGTCGAGCATTTTAGATAGTAATGTCACCACTTTGATTGCCTGTGGCGCTTTATTTTGGCTGGGTTCAGGATTTGTCAAAGGCTTTGCGGTGACGCTGGCGGTGGGGGTGGCAGTCAGTATGTTTACTGCTATTACCCTGTCTCGATCGCTCCTGTTGACCCTGATCACCAATCCCATTTTCAAGAAACCTTACTTATACGGCGTGAAATCGATCGGTAAGGTAGCTGTCAGTCAATAGGAGGAATGGCATCTATGAATGTGCAAATTAACGGCGAAAATCATGTTTTACCAGAACCCCTGCCCCTACTAGAACTCCTGCAAAAATTAAATTGGCATCCCCGCCTTGTGGCGATCGAGCTGAATGGGGAAATTTTACATCGGCAATTTTGGGCGCAAACCATCATTCAAGATGCAGATACTTTAGAAGTGGTAACGATCGTGGGCGGGGGCTAAGAGGATTATGGATGAGGATCAGGGAATTTGAGATGCTTGAATTATTTTTACTATTTGTCCAATTGCCCTGTGTCCTGATCCTGTTGTCTAGGTTGGCAGGCGGACGCGATCGTTTACCCCCTTTAGAGCCGCTCTGGGAAACTATGGCTGAACCGCCTGCGGTATCGATCGTGATTCCTACCCTCAACGAAGTGGAACGGTTACCCCATTGTCTGGTTGGTCTCAAGGGGCAGTCCGCCCGTGAAATTTTGGTGGTGGACAGTAATTCCCAAGATGGCACGCGGGAACTGGTGCAAGAACTAGAACCCAATTTTCCCATTCCTCTGAAATTGCTTACCGATCCGCCCCTCCCGCCTGACTGGGTGGGCAGACCCTGGGCGCTTCATAATGGCTATCTGCAAGCTGACCCCCGATCGACATGGATTTTAGGTATTGATGCGGATACTTTGCCCCAAGCGGGGTTGGTGACTACCCTAGTGCATACGGCGGAAAAACAGAATTACGATGTGGTATCTTTGTCGCCCCGCTTTATCCTGAAATATCCGGGGGAACAGTGGTTTCAGCCCGCCCTGTTAATTACTTTGATCTATAGGTTTGGGGCAACGGGGGATGCAACTAAGTTCAGGGATGGCGATCGGGTCATGGCAAATGGCCAATGTCTATTGATCCGTCGATCGTGGCTGGACAAAATCGATGGCTACAGTTGTGCCAAGGGTTCTTTTTGTGATGATGTGACTTTGGTACGCAGGTTAGCCCAGCAGGGAGCGCGGGTCGCCTTTTTGGACGGCAGAAATTTAATCTGGGTACGGATGTACACTTCCTTTCGGGAAACATGGCAGGAATGGGGACGCTCGATCGATCTCAAGGATGCCTCTACCCCTGCGCAAATTTGGGGCGACTGTCTATTTTTACTGGCGGTGCAAGGTTTACCCTTACCCCTGACCCTCTGGCTGTTATTGGTGCCAAATGGCAACCTATGGCGATCGTGCCTTTTGGGCTTAAATATATTTTTATTACTCCTCAGGGGGCTATTGCAAATCGGCATCAGGTCAAGCTATACGGAAGTGGGCATTTGGTTCTGGCTGTCGCCCTTGGCTGATCCCCTTGGGGCATTACGGATTTTCCTGTCCGCTTGCACCCGTCCGCGGCGGTGGCGGGGCAGAGAATATAATTAGTTCACTCATTTTTGCGCATACCATGTCTTTACCAGCCTTGATTCAGGCAATGTGCCAACCCCAATTTTATGACCATCCCGTGGCTGACTCGATCAAGGTATTACAGACCCACATCTCCTTTGTAATTTTGACGGGGGACTATGCCTATAAGGTAAAGAAAGCAGTAAATTTTGGCTTTTTAGATTTTTCTACCCTAAATAAACGCCGTCATTTTTGTTATGAAGAAATCCGCCTTAATCGTCGACTAGCCCCTGATTTATATTTAGGAGTAGTGGGTATTACTGCCAGAGGAATTATCGGACTTGATGAAGATACACCCCCAGATCAAGTATTAGAATATGCGGTAAAAATGCGTCAATTTGATCAACAACAATTAGGCTCTAATTTATTCGATCGGGGGGAATTTTTACCAGAATATGCCCAGATGTTAGGTAAACAGGTGGCAGAATTTCACCAGCGGGCAATGACTAATGAATATATCAGTCAATTTGGTACCGCTTCAGCTATGCAAAAGGTTGCCCAAGACAATTACCATCACACCTTGAAATATGTGGGCATTGCTCAAACCCAAAGCCAATTGGAGGAAACTAAAGCCTACACCGATCGTATATTTCAGGAAAAGGCGCACATATGGCTCGATCGAGTAGCCCAAGGCAAAATCAGGGAATGTCATGGGGATATTCATTTACAAAATATCTGTTTGTATCAGGGGAAAATACAAATTTTTGATTGTATTGAGTTCAACGAACCCTTTAGAAATACGGATACCCTTTACGATGCTTCATTTCTAGTGATGGATTTACAATTTAGGGGCAGATGGGATTTAGCCAACATTTTCTTAAATAGCTATTTAGAATTTAGCAATGATTACAGTGGCGTAGAACTATTAGCCCTATTTTGTAGTATGCGTGCCTACATTCGCGCCAAGGTTACTTCTTTTTTGTTAGATGATGCTACCATTCCCCCAGCCCAGCGCCAATCTGCGCAACAGACTGCCCAACAATACTATCGCCTAGCGTGGCAATATACCCAACCCACCCAAGGACAAATCTGGATGGCGTGCGGTGTCTCTGGTTCAGGAAAAAGCACCCTTGCCCGCCAACTCGCTCCCCTACACAATGCCATCATCATCCGCTCTGACGCTATCCGTAAACATTTGGCAGGCATTGATCTGATGGAACGGGGCGACCAGTCCATCTATAGCCCCGCCATGACCCAACAGGTGTATGCCCAATTACAGCATTTGGGGATCAGCCTTGCCCAAGCAGGTTACACCGTAATTTTGGATGCCAAATATGATCGATTGGAGTGGCGCACGCCCCTAATCACCACCGCCCAGAGGATGGGTATTCCTATTCAGATTCTTTTTTGCACTGCGCCTACGGAAGTGTTAGTGCAACGGTTACTCGATCGAGCCAGTGCCAATAATGATATTACCGATGCCACGGTGGATTTATTAGCCCAACAACAGCAAAATTTTCAGCCCCTGACAGAAACAGAAATACCCCTAATTAAAACTGTATAGTAAGGAGCATATCTTACTCCCCTCGCAAGGGCTGGGGGTGAGGGCAAAACTGCCAATGTAAATAAGGCAGATTATTGCTGGATAGGGCACTACGGTATAGTTAATGGGAAATTGCCCCTAACATTCCTGCCCAATTTATGCCCTATTTAATTTTGTTCAATAGCGATGGCACAGAAGATGTATGTGAATTGCAAGCAGGCATAAATACTATTGGCAGACACCCCGAAAATACAGTTTGTCGTAATCATCTCAGTTTGTCGCGCCACCATGCCCAAATTTTGGTCACTGCCCAAGGGGTGTTAGTGGTAGATAGCAACAGCCGTAACGGTACTTATGTCAATGATCAGCGGGTACAGCGGGCTACTTTACAGGACGGGGATTATCTGCGCTTTGGCGAAATAGCAGGGCGGTTTGTCCACCAAGTAGGCAAAACCAATTTTGATGTGGTCAAACCTGTTACATCGGAGATTACGGGCATTCGTGATCTGGTAGAAGATAGCCCATCCCCCAGCCGCAGTAGTCAAGGTTCGGCAATCAAACTCCGATCGACCATCAGCATTGAGGAGCGCACCCAAGCCAAGCTGAATATCCTACTCCAAGTCAGTCGGGAATTGGGCATGGCGGGAGAACTAGAACGACTCCTTGCCAAACTGCTGGATTTGATTTTCGCAATTATGGAGGTCGATCGGGGCGCAATTCTATTGGTGAATGAACAAACAGGCATCCTCGAACCTAGAGCCGTCAAAACTAGACACACCGATCGCCAACAGCGGATTTATAGCCAGCGCATCGTTAATTTCATCTTGCAATCGGGGCAAGGGGTAATTTCCAATAATCCCCAAAATGATAGTCGTTTCCGCGAGTCCGACTCTATTTTGATGCAATCCATTGGCGGGTCTATGGGAGTGCCCTTTAAGTTGCACGATCGATCGATCGGGGTATTGTATGTGGACAGTTTACAGGGAATGACCACCTACACTGAGGAGGACTTGGAATTTCTCGCCGCCATTGCTGGGCAAGCCACCATCGCCATTGAAAATACTTTACTCTCCGAACGCATCCGCCGCGCCGCGGTCAATCAAGCCAAATTTGCCCGCTTTTTCCCCAGGGCAGTGAGCCAAAAACTCCTAGAAGCAGACAGCCTAGAGATCGTGGAAACCGATGCCACAGTGGTTTTTGCCGACATTGCCAACTTTACCCAACTGTCTTCGGTCATGCCCCCCAAACAGGTAATTACCATGCTCAATCAATACTTTACGGTGATGGTGGAAGACATCATTTTTCCCTATGAAGGCACTTTAGAGAAATATATTGGCGATGCCCTGTTGGCGGTGTGGGGCGCTCCCTATGCCAAACCCGATGACGCGGAACGGGCTTTGCGCGCCGCCATCGCCATGCAAAAATCCCTCAAGGAACTAAACCGCACATGGACAAAAAATAGAACTATTCCCCCCGAATTTCTGCCCCTGCAAATCCATATCGGTATTCATTCGGGACTGGTAGCCGCAGGTAATATCGGTTCACCCCAGTTGATTCAATACGCCACCATTGGGGATACCACCAATCTCACTAACCGCATTTGTAATGAGGCAAAGGCTGGCGAAATCCTCCTTTCCCAAGCCACCATCGATCGACTGGCAAAAATGTCCCTGACTGACCTACCGATCGAGAAATTACCGCCCACCTATCTCAAAGGTAGAAGCGACAGCATCCAGCTCTATCGCTTGCATTGGTCAAGTATTCCCTAGTCTGGTTCCCTGAGTAATTGTTTAATAGTGCCAATCAATTCACTGGGTTGAAATGGTTTGGCAATGTAGGCATCTGCCCCTTGTCTCATGCCCCAGTAGCGGTCAAAATCCTCCCCCTTAGTAGAACACATGACCACTAATACATGCTTGGTTTGCGGATCAGCCTTCAGTTTACGACAGAGTTCATAGCCATTCATGCGGGGCATTACCACATCCAATACCAAAATATCGGGGCATTGCTCAGCAATCAAATCCAGTGCTTCCAGACCATCGGCGGCGGACTGCACCCGCATACCCATTTCTTGGAGTATCTTGGTGATCATCTCCCGTTGGGGCGGGCTATCTTCAACAACTAATACACTGGCATTCACAGAAGTATAACTCTCCGGATAGTAAGGTAGTTCAGCTGTAGCCGAGTCTTGGCTTGTAGGACGATCAATTGTTTGCATCATGGGTTACATCGGTAATTATATCTCATGGGGAATGACATTCATAACCAACTTCTGGCTAGGCGGTTTATATGCACTGGACTATCACAGTTGAGTTAGCCGAATTGAAGCATACAACTTTAGATATAGGCAGTTTGTAATCGAGAATACTTTTCCTTGCCCATCTGTAAGCGGGGAATTATGTTAATCTATAAAACTATGATTCCCCCAGATTTGTCCCCCAGTAGTTATCTTGTGTTAGGGATTGCCCACTGCTTTTACAAGGCGGATGGGGCGGTGCATGGAATGCGCATTATTGAACCCATTCCCTCTGCCTCTTTAGAAACTTTATTTAAGCAAGTGCCTACAGCTTATGAGGTGGCTTGTGCGGTGCAACTGGGGGAGGTCTTGAATGACCAAGGGGAATTGCTTGTTCCTGTTTTATTACAAGCCTATGAGGCGCAACCTTGTATGGATTTTGCGGAAAGAGCGATCGCCTGCGCCCGTACCTATGCTACCCATCCCCACGCCCAGTTGATTCCCTATGGTAATCTTTATCAGGAATTTAATTTTTCTTTAGAGAAGAAACGCATTCTCAATGCCAAGCGCATAGTGAAGGATGAAGACAATATCAAACAACATGGACACACCCACAAGGTGCTGTAATTTGCCTTGCTCCCCATACCGTCTAAGCCGATGATGAGATTCGAACTCACGACCTATCGATTACGAATCGATTGCACTACCGCTGTGCTACATCGGCATTGTCAGATTAATGATAATACCAAAAAATTAGCCCCCTGTCCATTGACACAAAAACACCGTCAACCAATGGTGCCGATCGTGAAAAATTGACACCGTTTCTAAGCCATGACGGGATAGGGTCTGCTTAAGTTGTAGGGGCATAAATTTACGGGAAATTTCCGTTAACAGGGCTTCCCCTGCGGTAAGGGTAAAATTTACATCAATGGCGGGAATGGTAATGGTCTGGGTACGCTCACTAATTAGGTACATTTCAATCTGTTGCTCCTGTAAATTGTAGATTGCTGAATGCCTAAAGTAGTCGGGGACAAAGTTCGCCCCAAAGCGACGGTTGAGGTGCAGGAGCATATTTTTATTAAATTCGGCGGTTACACCATAATGATCGTTGTAGGCAGATTCCAGGATATGGGTATCTTTGTGGCAATCTACACCCAATAAAAAATAATCCCCCTTGTCCATTGCCCCAGTAACTTGGCTGAAAAATAGTTCGGTTTGGCTGGGGGTAAAATTGCCTAAGGTACTGCCCAAAAAACACAGCAAACGACTGCCCGTAGTAGGTGGTAATTGACTCAGGGCGGTTTCATAGGTGGCAACCATGCCATAGATACTCAGATTTTTATACTCTTGCATCAACTGACGGGCGGTGTGGGTTAAAATTGCCCCACTGATGTCGATCGGTACATAGGTCAAGGGTTTAGGGAAAGCATTTAGGAGCAGGCGGGTTTTGGTGGAACTGCCACTGCCCAACTCCACAATCTGGGTGGCTTGGGTGATGCGGGCAATCTCTGGGGCACTAGCTGTTAAAATTTGCGCTTCCGTGCGGGTCAGGTAGTATTCGGGGAGGGTACAAATTTTTTCAAATAGGTCTGACCCTCGATCGTCATAAAAGAACTGACAGGGGATAGTGCGGGGCTGATTCTGTAAACTACTGCGCAGTAATTGGGCAATGTCACTGGCAGGTATGGCTTGGGTCAAATGCACAATTTGCAGATTGGGGGCGGTGCAGGCGATCATGGTGGCAGGGGATTGAGACAATAATTCATAATCATCTCTGGTAGTGTGAAAATGTCCCATCTCTCCCAAGGGTTAAGTACACTATCAAATACGCATCTTGAGGATTGACATACTCCCCACAGTTAAAGCTGGGGAATTTTTGTTACTGGTTCTACGACCGCACTTATCCCATCCATAGCAGAGGTGCTTGTCTTCCCAAGCGTTCCGTTAAACTAAGCAATTATGTCGCCATAACTGCTCATCTATGGCTAACGCCACCTGCGGAACAGAACCGTACATGAAAGTTTCCCCTCATACGGCTCCTCTGCTGGATAGCCCTTGTCATGGG
>Ga0272446_1005556_pt1 | contig 13805 bp, 10 predicted proteins | sample YNPCB0061_FD_194587 | JGI IMG/M metagenome (GOLD analysis project Ga0272446, IMG submission 194587) | Hot spring microbial mat communities from Yellowstone National Park, WY, United States - YNP-CB-006-1 | ecosystem: Environmental > Aquatic > Thermal springs > Hot (42-90C) > Sediment | place...
AAGGGTCGCGGAAAAGGGTCGCGGAACAGTCGCTCAAAAACGCGCATTTACACGTGCAAATGTCCACGTGTCCCCCCAGAGAGAACGAACGATTTGTCATGAGCGTTAAAACCACATTGATTGGATCACCACTCCTTCGGACGATAAGCAGAACACTTCTTCTGTTTGCTGCATCGCTCTGCGTGCAGGGTTGTTTTCTGTACACTTTTTTGTCCACTCTTGCGGCACAATCGCTGCCTTCTGCCACAGAGTTTGACCGCATATCGCTCGAACGTGGTCTTTCACAAAGCAGCGTCCTGTGCAGCGTGCAAGACCGAACGGGGTTTATGTGGTTTGGCACGCAAGACGGTCTGAACCGCTTTGATGGTTATACCTTCACGGTGTACCGGTCGGTGCAAAGTGATACGAACTCGCTTTCAGACAATTGGGTGCTGTCGCTACTCTCCGATAAACGCGGCAACCTGTGGATAGGAACGCGGCGAGGTTTAACGGTCATGGATGCTACAACTGGGCAGATGCGTCGTTTTTTTCACCATGCCAGTTCACGTCCCAACACCCTCAGCCACAATCGCATTTTTAGCCTGCTTGAAGACCGACAAGGCATCATCTGGATAGGTACTGAACATGGCTTAACCCGCTGTCATCCTCAAGACCAAACCTTTGTCGCCTACTATGCAGACTCCTTGCGCCCCCATGCTCTCAGCGACGACCGCATTTACTGCATACAGCAATCGGCTGACGGCACGCTGTGGTTAGGCACCGAACACGGTGTGCAGCATTTCGACCCTACATCAGGCAAATGCTTGCGTGTGGTGTTGCCAAACGGTACCAAGTACAGCAATCTTCGCGGCAACAGCGTCCGTGCTCTCGCTTTTTCTGCCGACGGCAGGTGGCTTTTTATCGGTACGTTGCAGGGTCTGTACCGCTTTGATGTGCGCTCACAGCAACTCACCACGTTGGATAGCGAAAGCACTGTTTGGTCATTGCTTTCAGAACCCAACGGTTGGCTCTATGTTGGCACAGGCAGCAGTACGGGAATGTATGTGCTTAACGCTGAGGGCAACCGTTTGGCATCGTTTCAACACCGTTCCGCCGACGAACGAACGCTTGCTGCCAACAACGTCATTTCACTGTACCGCGACCGCTCCTCTACGCTGTGGGTTGGTACGCTCAACGGCGGCGTGTGCACGCTCAATCCGTTTCGGAAAAAATTTACGCCCTACCGCAATGACCCCGTGAATCCCCGAAGTTTACCCAATAATCAAGTCTATGCATTTTACGAAGAAGACCCATCTACGTTGTGGATAGGCACCAACGGCGGCGCAGTGCGCTTTGACAGGCGCGCAGCAACGTTTGAAACCTTTGCGCTTGATGCGCTTGCCCAGCCTTCAGGGGAACAGTCCCTGAGAAGTGCAGCAAATCCCACCAATACTCCCACCAACATCACCACAGGCATTTCGCCAACCTTGAATAACCCGGCATTGAATAACAACATACGCTGCATCACCAGCGACGCTGAGGGCAATCTCTGGTTTGGCACACGGCAAAACGGCGTTATCCGCTATAATCCTCGTGCAACAGCAAAACAGTCGTGGACATGGTTTATGCACGATGATAACGATTCGACCTCTATTCCCAACGGTCAAGTCTGGCGCATCGTGCAGGACAGCAAAGGCTTATTGTGGTTTGGCACAGGCAATGGTATCGCACGGTTTGACCCCAAGACGCAACAGTTTCGCACGTTTTTGAGCAGCACTTCGGCAATGCTGTTTTTTAGTACCGACCACGCCTTTGCGGGCATTGTGGATAACGGCGACGGCACACTGTGGCTGAGTTCGTACAGTAATGGTCTCTGGCTTGTCGAAGCACGGTGTGACTCCGTGCGCGTTCTCAAACAGCTGATGCATGACGAGAGCAACGCGCAATCGCTTATTACCGACCGCGTTACATCTATCAACAAAGACCGCAAAGGGCGGCTCTGGGCAGCAACGGCAAACGGGCTGAGTTTACTCAATCCAGACGGCAAAACATTCACCAACTTCACTGAAGCCGACGGGCTGCCCAATGCGTTTGTTTACGGCGTGGTCGAAGATGACGCTGGCATGTTGTGGATAAGCACCAACAAGGGTCTGAGCCGTTTGAACCCCGAAACCCGCCAGTTTCGCAACTATGACATGGGGGACGGCTTACAAAGCAACGAGTTTAATCGTGGAGCATTAGTACGACTTTCCACAGGCGAACTCGCATTCGGCGGCATTGGCGGTTTTAATCTGTTTCACCCGTCTGCCATCCGCGACAACAACTATTCTGCGCCTGTTGTTCTCACAGCGTTTCGCGTGTTTCAAAAACCCTACCTCAAACTGCAACGACCTTTGCACGACACACGGGCGATTTGGCTTCGGCACAACGAAAACTACATTGCTTTTGAATTTGCCGCGCTCGATTACACCAACCCGCTCAAAAACACCTATGCCTACAAAGTCGAAGGCATTGATGAAGAATGGATTTACTGCGGCACACGGCGGTACGCCAGCTACACTAACATTCCACCGGGCGACTACGTACTGCGCGTCAAAGCCGCTAACAGCGACGGTATATGGAACGAATCGGGGTTAGCAGTACGCATTATCGTTACCCCGCCTTTTTGGAAAACGTGGTGGTTTTTTCTGTTGTCTGCTGTTGGTATTGGTAGTGCAAGCTATGGCGTGTACAGACTGCGGGTGCGGGCAATGCGGGCGCAAAATAAATTTTTGGAACGCCAAGTGCGTGAGCGCACGGCAGCTTTGGAAGCCGAACGTGCAAAATCTGAACAACTTCTGCTCAATACGCTTCCGCCCCCCATAGCAAAACGGCTTCTGAGCGGTGCGACCACCATCGTTGACCGTTTTGACCACGCATCGGTGCTCTTTGCCGACCTTGCTAATTTTACGCTGCTTGCCTCTTCGCTATCGCCAGAGCAACTTGTGGAGTTGTTGGATGCGGTATTTTCGGACTTTGATGCCATAGCCAACCGCTATGCCTTGGAAAAAATCAAAACCATTGGCGATTGTTATATGCTCGTTGGCGGCGTTCCTGAGCCTTGTGCTGACCACGCCGAACGCATTGCCGATGCTGCGTTGGAGATGCTCGCGCTGTTGGAGCGCATGAACGGTGTCCTTAGCGTACAGTTGGAACTTCGCATTGGCATCCACACAGGCAGCGTGATTGCAGGCGTGATTGGCAAAAACAAGTTTTCCTACGACCTTTGGGGCGATACCGTGAACGTGGCAAGCCGTATGGAATCTCACGGTGAAACAGGAAAAATTCACTGCTCAGAAGAGGTGTACCGCCTGCTCTCGGAACGCTATGTATTCCAGCAACGAGGCGTGATTGACGTAAAAGGCAAAGGACTGATGACCACGTATTTTTTGAAAGGCAAACGCCCGGTAGTGATAAAAAAGTAGCGGATTTTGCATATATTTGTCAGGCAACAATATTCTCCAAACCATCTCTGTCTTTGACGATAAGACAACCATCGAAACTCATATTCATATCCGCACCAAGTGTGCAGGTCAGAACGTTTACGGTCAACTCTTCTATGAACACTATCTTTCGTTATTGGTGCTTTTTGCTTTTCTCTGCAAGTTCTACATTACCAGTACTGCACTCACAGCCAATGAGTGAACCTTTTGGCTCTTTGGGTAAGCACGTCAATGCCGATAAGGAAGACTATGCCGCGTGGGTGGTGTACGCAAAAATTCCCGGAGCCTTTGATACACTCTTTATTTACCAGCGCACGACCGTTGACACAACAGGGAACTGTCCGCAAGTCCCGTACAGCATCGGTCTTTTACGCTGTTCGAGACCCCAAGATTCGCTTACAACACCTCAAGCCAATAAACGAAGGCTGGAGTGTTGCCTTGCCATATCAAAATTCTGGCTCGCTCAACCAAGCCACACACGGCGCATCCGTGATGCTATCTGGAAACCGCTCTATTCTTGCTGGCGAACGTTCCATACAAATTGGTTCAGCAGTGGGGACAAGCTATATGCTAGATTTGTTCGAGTTGTATCAGGCTGCTTATGCTCGGTATGATGTCAGCGCAGGGCGACCAACAAACGAAACACGCATCATCGTACGCCCCTTAGATGCGGCAAACACTGATTCTACATGGGAATCACAGCCGACTGTGTCCAACGAGGGTAGTACAAACGAGCCCACCTTTGGAAAAACACTTTTTTTTGTCTCTAATCGCCCTGAATCCGAGAATGACACCACAGACGATATGAATATTTGGTTCATGCAGCGTACCATTTCCGGACAATGGAGTAAACCCAAGATTGTACCGGGCATTAACACTCCGGGCGATGATATTTCGCCGCATTGTGGGGCTGATGGTAAATTTTACTATTCCACCAATTGGGATTTTGCGACACAGAGCATTGGAACACGTGGTCAGGATATTTATCGTTGCTCCTATCGTGATTCCGCAGGTGTCCTTTTGCCGATTTTACCGGTGAATTTGGATGTTGCTTTAGCCCAAGATGTCAAGCGTTTTCAGGAAGGTATTCATAGTCAAAAAGTGAAAAACCTGCCTCGTTCTTCACTGGACAAGCCAATTGTTATCAATTCCGAAGCCGATGACTGTTTTCCGTACATTACTGCTGATGGACGGCACATTTTTTTAACCTCTAACCGCAAAGGCTCGCAAGAACTTGATTTGTATGCTTTTAGTTTGCCTAAGCCTCGCATTCGCCTGCGCGTCAACGTCCGAGAAATCGAAACGAATGAACAAGGAAAGCCGATTTCAGAGCCTCGCTTGCTTGAAGGTGTAAGTGTGGCTGTGCGCAACACGCAAACCAACACCGTGTTCAAACTTGCCTCAGCAACAGATGAGTGTTTCTTGGAACCCGACCGTACCTATCGTTTAACACTGGACATCCTCCTCAAAGAACACTGCTACACAAATTCACTCAAAGGTGATGAAGTGCTTTCGCTAACAACGACCTTACCACGCGACGGCGATACACTGTACGTGCGGGAGTTTACGATTCTCAAACAACAAAAGCCCATTCCTACCTTAGAATTTGTGCCGACCGGAGCATTGGCATTTTTCATCACGGGATATTGGAAACCCACAACAACACAAAATCTTCGAGAGTTTCGATTACGTCACAAAGCAGATTTCTTCAAAAACAGCATCTTTGTTGATTCGACAGACCTCAAAACTGCAGACGCAGACAGCAAAAACAAGCGTTTAGCTTCGGCCGCCCCCACGACATATCGTAATTACGATGATATTGCTATGGCGATTGATACGCAGTTTGAACGAGAATTTGGGCGACTTGCCGAGGCGTTGGAAAAAATCGAACCGCTACGATTTTGGGAAGAGCGCGTCAGTTGCGGGCGCGACACGATATACTTGAAACTTACCGTGCGAGGCTACACCGACCGACGAGGGCTACGTGACGGATATTACGGTGATGTGCCGGTTGCTGGGAAAGACCGTACAGGAAAACTCGTGCAAATTCCCACAGGAGACCGCATTATGCGCCAAATGCCTGCTCTACCTGACAGCGGACAACGAGGCAATGTCAAACTCTCAATTTTGCGAGCGCGATTTATGGCAGAAGCCTTTCATCAATTCATGCTGCGAAGAGATTCTGCCCGCAATATCTATCGCTATCTCGCAGAAAACAACAGGATATTGCCGCCGGACATTATTGGCATGGGATTCGACAAAGAGCGTTTTCAGCAGACCGGCGAAGAGAACGATTTATACAGCCGTCGTATCGAAATGAATTTTGAACTCGTGCGCCGCGCTGCATCTCATAGCTTTACACCAAACCTTACCACAGTTCCTTCTGTTTCAGCATCAGCAACTCCTGCTTCAACGACAGTTTCAGGGTCTATTTCGTCTATTTCAGCAAAAGATTCCACACAGCATGGAAGCCCCATATCGGTAGCATCCAATTCAAACGTTCACGCGCTTGTACCACTTTCTCCTTCAAGCCTGACAAACCCTCTGCTGTCTGAGACTTCTGCTGCCTTCCCGATAACGGTGTTGTCTCCCGGTGATAGCAGCACATTACCGCGTTCCACGCCTTTTCCGCTACACAACAAAGAAGCAGAGCGGTGTTATACAATTTTGTACACATCGTTGGAAGGAAATAAAGCAGAAGCAATCAAATTGAAAGACATACTGCTTACCCGTGGTGTCGGGGACGCACGGGTAGATGTGTACATCAACCCAATAGGTAAACGCTTTTACAGGGTGTGTTCAGGATGCTTTCAGCATGATTATGAAGCATTTGATTATCTCAAGACCCTTCCATCTATGCGAGAAATTCTCAATCTCAGTGCAAAACCCGTTGTGATTCGGATGTGAGTAATTGAGCGTTTATCCATGCCAAAATCGCCTTATTTTTCCATTTTATCGTTCCTAATTTATGCAACATTCTATCATCTTCGTTACTCGTGCCAGCCTCTTTATGCTTGCTCTTACCCTCGTAGCATCATGCGCTAACGTCAAAAAAATTGAGTATGAAGACCTTCTCAAACAATATGGTATTCAACGCCGACCGATTGATTTAGCACAAAGCGTAACAGTGCGTAGCAATGGAGACCCTCCAATACCAGGGAAAGCACCTGTTTCAAAACCTGATAGAATTATCACATTTCGGTCTCTGAATGAAAAATTTGAGATTAAGGCTGGCGAAACGGTTAACATCGTCTATGACGGCGTGAACCCTGAAGACACCTATCTGCGGTACGAGCCAACCGATAATGGCTATTTAATGCAACTTGCGTCAGTGTATGAACCTGTCAATGTCGTTTTTCGGCAAGTGTGCGAGTTGTTCATTGTTGCTAATCCAGCAATGACCAGCGTTATTGTCGCCGATAATCTCCGTTTTGAGCAGATTGTCTGGACACCGCGTGCAGATGGCTCATGGGAAGTGCGAATTGGCACCACAGGCGACCGCAACTGCCGTTCGCAAGCACTGGACTACTTACAAAAACTTCGCACCAACGACTACGAGAGAAATATTCGGAAACGTGGCAAAAACTAATGGTTGAATTGCCTTATCTGTCTTTTTCGTTTGTGTTCTTCCAATGTTCAAGAGAATTTATGAAAACCGTTCCATTCTCATTGCTTGTGCTTGGATGCGCTTTTTTTCTGCATTCATGCGCTTCACAGCGAGTGCAAGACATTGCCCGGTTTAATGTTGAACTCAATGCGCCGATTCCAAATCCTGTGCCTTGTGCGTCCACAAAACCCGATTCCGTGCTTTCCGTCTATGCTGCGCGTGAGCCTATTTTAGTGCCTGAAAACTCTCTCAGTAAAGCAATTTGTCGAATTTTAGTTGTAACGCCGTGTGAAAACAAGCGCAGTACGCCAACAATCCTTGAACTCCCTGCAAGTCTTATCAAACGGATTAGCGACTTAAGTACCCCACTTGCCCCGCCGAAAAAACTCAAGCCCTTAGAGCGTGAGGCATACAGAAATCAAGCACCGTGCTGCCGCGAGCGCACTGGCGTAGCAGGCTTGTTCGACAAAGTAGAACTACGGCTCACCGCAGGTTATCGTGGCGGAAGCGATTCGGTTGTCTATCCTTCGGCAGCAGGCTCGGTATTATATCGCTCGTCGCTGTTGGGGTTTGAGCGCGGTGGCTCTGTCCTGACAACAGGCTTTGAAATGGCAGGGTTATGGTCGTTGCCAATCATAGATAACACTCGCAGGCTGCAAGCAGGTGTCGTTGTCGGTGCAACACCGATAGACGGCTCAATTTTTATACCTCTTGGCGCACAAGTTCGCTATACCTTCCGCCAACGTCCGGTAGATGAATTTGACCCGCTCTTAGCAGACTATTTTACCTGTCATACGCCCTACATTGTTGCTCAAGTTGGAATGCCCTTCGATTGGCAGACAGGTGCACCGTATCTGGGCGCAACATGGCAACAGCAACGATACTTTTGGGGCGCAGGCATCGGATACGATATTGCTGTTGCTTGCGGTGTTGATATATCGTTTGATGTAGGTATCCGCCAAATGAATGTACCGTTACCAGCAATAGATTGTTGCTCCAATATTTCACCCGATGCACGGTTTCCTTTCCGTGCCTCAACGGCACTCATGCTTCGGTTTGGCGTAACGTTTTAAGGTCAATGTTTTTGCAGCACTTGTTCACTATTTCCTCATCTCTTTATTTTGAACGATGCAATCATTTTTCACTCCTATTGTTCCAACGTGCTTCCAACGTCTTTCACTGGCACGAATAAAGCAGTCGATATTGCTCTTTGCTTTGGTGATGGCTTTCATTTTTGGGCATAGCTGTATGCAGACCGTTACGCCTGCTGCACCCGCAACACGCACGCTCACGGTCTTTACACGCCTTTTGCCAGATGGAGTACCGCTCTCAGGGGTAAGCATCGTGGTGATAGCTGAACAGAACGGCGAAACAATGACGAGCGGCATCACAAGTAACGAAGGCTCTGCAGTATTACGGTTAGAAAATGTTCCCGCTGTTGGACGGAATGTTATTGTGAATGCTTCCAGATTAGGACAGCAGCAGCGTCTTCAAGCACTCGTTTGCAATGATACGACTATTACACTGTTTTTTAATAATCAGGCTTCGGCGGTATCAAACTGTGCAAGACTTGAGGGTGTAGATTCGTTACGCTTTCGTACTGAGATTCCTGTATCTGACTCGCTCGTTCAACATGAGCCAAGCGGTATCGCAGAATATACACGCTGTTGGTCGTTTGTCAATAGCGGCAATGACAGCATTACCTTGCCCATAACGGCACAAATTCGCAATAGTGCGCCATTTCGACTGAATGCGATAAGCATTAACGGTCGTTCTTTTGCAATAAACCTTGACACGGTACGCATACCACCTTCAGGCACACTGTCGCTCTGTTTTGCCGTTAGCACGGCAAATGCGGGTTCATTTAGCGCAGAACTTTCTCTCGGTATGTTTTGTCGTTCGGGTGAGCGCGGCGTTTTTCGCCTGCGGTTGCGTGCGCTTGTTGTTGCAAAATCGTGTGAGTGTCAATCATCGGAAACATCGATAACAACAGCCGAACGAATCGCTGTGGGCGCATCGCAGGACGTAAGCAATGTCGTCGCTTACGTGAATCAACTTTCTTGTCCTGTTAGTGTGAATGTGCTTGGCATTCGCACACAGCAAGGCTTGCCAAGTTCTTCGCAGCCGGAATGGTCTTTGATTGAGCCGGACGCACGCTCCTTCCCGCTTCAAATCGCTGCTGGCGGACGCTTAACGGTGCGATTGCGCTTTGCGCCTCGCGGACTGGTTTCACAAGGCGAACGGTTATTGCTGGAGATTCGCCCCCAAACGACACAACAACGTTGTACCGTAGCCGTGCGCCTAAACGGTGTAGTATGCAGAAACGATTGCCCGATACTCTAATCGCAGAATGCTTCCACTGCCTTTGCTGCTCTTCCTGCTGTACCACAAGGCATTGAAGAAGTAGTATCGTCGCGCTTAGACGGCAATATTTTCGTCACAGTTCCTGAATTGGGCATGACAAACTCTGTTACAAGAACATATAGTATCCTCAATCCTTCAACCTCCTGCACTGTCAGCGAAGTTACGATAACACCTTCTTTTTCTGACCAGTATTCAAGCAGATTTTTTACGATTTCGCCGCGTTCGCTGACGATTCCGCCCGGCGAGCGGGGATTGTTCCAAGTACTGTTTACTCCTCCAGACGCAGCAACCTTTAGCATGATACTCACCGACCCCATGCGACGCACCGGCACGATAGCAGATTCCAGTTTCTCCGTCGGTATTCTGCTGAATACTCCAACGTGTTCGCAGCGCGTTACCCTCAGAGCGCGCGTGAGCAATGTACCAGATATTAGCCCCATTCTTAATCTACGAGCATACCGCCAACGCACACGGCTCAAGCCTCAAGAAGAAAACGAAGTGTACGTTTTCGGCGAACAATCACGACGTATATTGCGCTTGTCAAGCGGCTTACCCGGTTTCTTTCCACCGCCTTCGGGCGATATTTATGTTGATGTGTTGAATAATGATTCCTCCGCTCTTCCTCCTCAGCCGCCAACTATTCACGTTGTGCCGTCGAGTAGAACAAGTGGTATTGCACTTTGGCGCACAACATATGCCGAACAAGATTTTGACAATGTGAATCAAACGTTTCGTACATATCTCGCCTCTCCTGCACTATCGTTTACAGCAACGAGTATTCGCCCACAGATAGGACAGGTCTATGCGTTTCGGATGACTGGCGGCAATGTAGCATTGTTGTATGTACGACGTGTAGATAATGGTACGGAGACGAACACCAATGGGCAGTCAGGCGTGGAATTTCGAGCAATTTACCCGATTGTTGGACGATAGACCCACTCATGGCATAACGTAGTGAATCTGCAAGCGGCTCGTGTCCATCTGCGGTGTACGCCGTGTGGCTTTGCTGAGTGCGTCCTGAAAGCGGCGTTGTGCCTCTGTGTGAACCGATTGAAGAATATCCGACTGCTCTACCGACAGCCGCGCCTCGCGCTGCAAGGCATTCACAGCATCTTCACGGTCTTGGGCGGTAACGTAGTTCCAAAAGCCACTTTCATCGCGGGCAACGTTGTACTGCTTCATTTCCAGCGACAACAAACGCGGCGCAGGCAAGTGGACACGCACCGCCAATGCTGACGAATCCGTTGCAGGCGTGATGGCAAGCGCAAACGAATCTTGCAGGTTATAGCCCGCTTTGGCAACAAACTCGCCACGCAAGACTAATCTCTTCGTACTGCCCAAAAACGTATGCTGCCACGTGTATTCTTTGAATATTGTCTGCTGTACCAACGCCAATTCCATAATCGGCGAACGCTGTTCAATCACCGTCAGACCGCTTATGCTCACGCGCGGCGTGATATTCAGTGCCGAACGCACTTGTTCGGCAGCATTGGAAGCAAGCTGTTGCGCGGTTTCTGCGGCATTGTCTGTGGCACGTTGCACACCCACATATCCTACAACTGCCAGCAGTATAAAGATGAGCAGCACCAGAGTTCCAGTAATGAAGAAGCTTCGGGAAGCATTTGGCTGTTCGCTTGAGCATGGCTTCATCTTATGCCTCCTGTGGTATTGCGCTAACAGCCTCATGGGCAACGTTGCCATTCGAATTCTTCGTGGGCGCAAGCGACGTAGTTTGCGGCACAGCCACGAAAGATTTTGCTCTGAGTACAACGATGGTCATATCATCATGCACCACCGCGCCATTTGACCACTCTTCAGCAAGGCGTTTTATGCCTTCGACAATCTCGCTGGGCGCGGAATGTTCACGCACAAGCATTGAAAAACGCTCTTTGATGCGCTCGTAGCCAAGCATTTCTTGTTCGGCGTTAAAGAGTTCGGGCAATCCGTCGCTCATCAGCAGCAGTATATCGTCTGGCTCAAACGGCACGGTAAGTTCCGTGTAGGGGAACTCGCCCACACTGCCGAGTGGTAATGCCTTAATAACCCATTGTTCTACTGCTTGCAGTGTGCTGCGATAATGCAGCACGGGCGGCATACCCGCGACGGCTATGCGGGCAGTGTTGTGCTTGCATTTGACCAACGCCAGGCACATGTACATCCCGCGCAGATTCATGTTGCGGATGCCATGGGAAATTTTGCCCAACACCGCCACGGTATCGTTGTCCGAAGCTAAGGTTTGCACGTAGCTTTTAGTCGTAGAGACCAAGAATCCAGCTTTCATGCCGTGTCCAGTGGCATCACCAATAGCGGTAACGAACGTACCATCTGCCAAAACCTTAAAATCGTAATAATCACCGCCTACTTCGGTCGCTGTTCGCATATACGCCGCCACATCGTACAACGGATGCTCAGGAACGGCACGCGGAAGCATAGACAACTGAAGCGTGCGTGCTTCTTCAAGTTCTCGGGTTTTACGGGCGTTGTCAGCCTCCAAGAGTTTTTGCCGCATGGCTTGTTCGCTGGCAAGGCGTTCTTGCTCAAGCGTTTTATCGGAAAGTTGCCGCACTTGCAGCACTTGGTCAGCAAGATGACGATTGGTTTTGGCAAACGCCAGCGCGATATAGACCGACATAGCAATCGGAATACCGAGATACCCAGCAACAACAACCGTGGCAAACTGCTCCCATGATAGCACAGGACTAATGTCGACGACAAATTCGGTACTCCGAACAACCCACATCACGACAAAGTCTAATACGCCTACGCCCAATATCCACGAGCCGGGCTGTTTTTTGAGAATACCGTGTTTAATGACCACGCGCAAACCCTCTATCGAACCAAGTGTCATAAACCCCAGCCAGCAATACTCTATGGCGATGTTCTTTGGAGCAACGAGCAAGAGTGCCGAATTGAGAACACATGCCGCAGCCACGCCCCAAATTGCGCGGGGCATGGTGGGATAAAAGATAGTGTATAAAAATGCCAAATAAAATCCCACCAATACTGAGGTATAGAGTGGCGGAGCGATGTGCAACAACGGGGCAAGCGCAGGATTGGTGGAAAAGACTTCCGCATGAATGACCAAAAAGCGCACCAAAAGCGTTGCTGTGAACAGGCTATACCACAGATTCACTTTTTGGCGCGGATAAAAAATAAACAAGCACCAATGCAGCAGTGTCAGTGCGGCAAGCAAACCACAGGCAAACAGATTTTTGACGGTATGCTCACTGGCAAAGGCAGTGTGGTCAGCCACAGCGTTATTGAGCGGGCGAATGTGCATGAGTATCCCCGCACGGTCAGCAAATTTGCCATAGCGTTCGTAGTCTGCACCACCCGCATAGTTCGAGTAGCGCACTGCCAGCACATAGTGAGTTTCAGAGCCAAATTGCAGCGCGAACGGCTGTCCTTGTGGATTATAGCGCACTTCGCGGGGTTCATTTGCCACGATGGTGCCGAATTTTTTCACGAGCCGTCCGTTTAGGTATAATTCCGACGCGCCCATTTGCCACAGTTGCAAGGCAACAGACCGATTTCTGAGCACCGAATCAATCACGATGTGCAGTCGAAACCAGCCTCGCCCGCCCCAGCTCTGTCGCGTGTGCATGTCATTGAGGTCAAGAGCAATCGGCAGCGCATTCCATCCAGAATCGTTCCAGTCAAGCAGAGCGTAGCGCATATCATCCCCTGCTTTATACCGCCAAGCATTGCTATTGGCAGCATCGGGAACAACCCAGCATTCTCGCTCGCCCAAGGGTGTGGTCTCAGGAGATTGCGTGCCAGCAGGCTTCGCAGCAACAAGTGGTGCATCCAGCAATGACGAGGGCAGCACCACAGCACCGCCTTTGACGGTCAATGGTCGTGCCTTCATACTACCAGCCAAAAGGTTGCCTTCTGCTATCAGCAGTATCAACACGCATAATGCAGCCGAAAAATACTGCCTCACGCTACCGCAACACAGTGTACACCCTATCTCCCGACGTATCATCACGTAATCCTTCTTTTCAGCCTTTTCAGCAAAATGCTATTCAGCAACAATTACTACGCTGTTTTCGCTACTTACGGTGTTTACATACAGAGGTTTCGCTCTGACTGCACATTTTCTGATTGCCAGCGTTTTTCTCTTGCCAGCATTTTGACCCTTAAAATACGTCTTTTTCCGATGCTGACAACACCGTTCTTTCGAGCAAGAAGGTCTATTACAGAACATATCAACCCCTTACAGAACATTGAACAGAGCGTTGATGAGAACATTAGACATTATCTATCATAAGTATTTGATTACGGAAAACTGAGGCGAAGATTGGCTAGTCCGCAGGCTATTTCCATGACCAAGTCCCGCGTAGCCGCCTTTTTGAGCCGCACAACTTCTTTGA
>Ga0272446_1005558_pt1 | contig 13803 bp, 8 predicted proteins | sample YNPCB0061_FD_194587 | JGI IMG/M metagenome (GOLD analysis project Ga0272446, IMG submission 194587) | Hot spring microbial mat communities from Yellowstone National Park, WY, United States - YNP-CB-006-1 | ecosystem: Environmental > Aquatic > Thermal springs > Hot (42-90C) > Sediment | place...
GTGGACGGCCAGGATCGACGCGTCCACCGCCGAACCTACCCCCGCAGAGAGGCCCGCCAACAGGGCCGTATCCAGGTGAAACCCCATAAAAACCAGCAGGCCCGCCGACCAGAGGACCACGCAGGGAACCGAAAGAGCCCCGATGAGGGCGTTTATCATGGAACCACCCAGGCGACGGACCAGCACCAGGGTTACCAGGGCCACCGCCCCGGTCCCCTGCAGGGCCGAAAGGACCACCGAAACGAAGGAACTCCACTCCTCTGCCCCCCGATCGGACAAAACCTGAAACTCCAGGGGAAGGGCTTTCAATTCGGCGATTTTGTTCCCCAGAGCCCGGGAAAGGTCCTGGGAACGGACCGTACCGTTCCCGTACACCGAAAGGATCACCGTGGGTTCGCCGTTCAACCGGGAAAGGGTCTCGCTGGCACGGTCCCGTTCGATCACCACACCCAGGTCCTTCACCCTCAGGGGCCTGCCGTTGGGAAGGCCGATCCAAGCGGAGGTCAGGTCTTCCACCCTGGGGTACCTTCCGTCGAAGAGGATATTCAGTTCCCTAGGGCCCTCCCTCAGGTACCCCGCCGGAAAAATTCGGTCCGTAGAACCCAGGGCCTGGGCCACCTGGTCCGTGGTTATGCCCCGGGCGGCCAGGATCCGGTCATCCAGCAGTACCCCTATTTCCCGGATCGCCGTTCCGGCGATTTCCACCTCCGCGACCCCCTCTATCCTCTGGAGGGCCGGTTTGACGGATTGATCCAACAGGGTCCCCAAGGGAAGGGAAGGCTGTTCGGATTTCCCTTCGATGGGCCTTTGAACTACCGCCGCAGTCCAAAGGGGTACCCGATTTTCCTGGGAACTGACGATCTCGGGGCGCTGAACCGATGGGGGCAGGTCCTCGTACACCCGTTGCACCCCCACCCGCAGGGCTTCGTAGGCGTCCCGTTGCGATGCCTGGAAGCGAACCAACGAACGAACGCTCCCCCCTTCGATGGTAGTTCGAACCTCCCGGACCCCCGGGAGGGAAAACAGGGCGTCTTCCAGGGGAATGGCGATACTTCGTTCCATTTCCTCGGCCTCCACCCCAAAATGGCGCAGGGTCACGGCGTACCAGGGGTCTTCCCTCCCCCGATTCCCCTTTCCAGGCCCCTTAACCAGGGCGATTACCGAGAGGGTCCCCAGGGCGATGATCAAACAGAGGGCTGTAATGGGGCGATAGAAGTAGGTCTTTTGAAGAACCACCGACCTCATGGCTCCACCTTCCGTGAAAACTTCCCCACAAAAAGAACCGGAAGGACAAAAAGGGTGATAAAGGTTGATGAAACGAGGCCCCCCGCCAGGGCGGCGCTAAGGGACCGTTGGGGACTCCCTGGGGGGGATAGGAGCACCGGGATGAGGGCGCACAGGGTCGTGGCGCTGGTGACGAGGACCGCCGGAAGTCGTTCCACCGCCCCCCGGTAGACCGCCCTGGGGACCCTCAGGCCCTGGGCGAGCTTTTCCTGAAAATGTTCGTACAGGACGATCCCGTTATTCACCGCGACCCCAAAGAGAATCACCAAACCGATTGCCGCCGAAGTATCCATCGGGGCGTCCAGGGCCGCCAAAAGGGGGCCCGTTCCGGCTAGAGAAAAGGGGATGGTCCATAGGAGAAGCAGGGGGAGGAACGGAGATTCAAATTGACTAGCCAGGGTAAGGTAAAGGAGCAGGAGGACCAGGCAGAGGGTTTCCACCAGGATCCCCCGGTACCGTTTTAGAACCGATTCGTCTACCCGCAGAAGGCCCGGGAGGGAAAGGGAGGCCGATAGGGCTCCCGGGGCCCTGGGGTTCTGGACGTCCAGGTACACCACATCCTGCCGGTCCAGCCGGTAGAGGGCCGTATCCGTCTCCAATCGATGAATCGAAGCCACCGAAGCGAGGGCTACGGCCGCCCCCGAGGGACCGATAACGGGGGTGCCTTCCAGCGACGGGGGCAGGGTGGCGGTAACCCGGAGGTCCACCGGATGGCCGTCTATTTCCAACCGGGGGCCGTACACCCCCTCGGTGGTGGATTGAATAGTCTCGGCTATCCGGTCGATGGAAAGCCCCGCCTGGACCAGCCGTTCCCTATCGGGGAACAACCGAATTTCCGTCCGTTTTTCCCAGGGCCTTAGGGTATACTCGGTGGGGGGGACCGTGTTGACCAGTTCCCCCTCGATTTGGGAAACCCGACGGGCCAATTCTTGCCGATCCCCCGCCACGATCATAAACGACGAAGTCCGGGCAAGTCCCAACAGAGCCTCCCCGGCTTCTTGGGGAAGGGTAATGGAATAGTGGGTAAGCTCCCTTCCCGCGGAAGCTCCAATTTGCCCAATACTTTTAAATAGGTCTTCCATGGCCACATTTTTTGCCAGGGAACAGTGGAAGCTTAGTCCCTCTTTCCGGTAATCCACCCCCACGGTGGACCCAAAATCCTCCGGTTCGGCCCCCGACCGGCCAAAGACGGCTTCCACACCCCGCAAACGACCCAACTGGACCGCCAAGGCTTCCCCCGACTGGGCGATACGCTCCAGGGACGTCCCCGAGGGAAAGTCAAAGCGGACCTCCAACTCCGAAACGGGGGGTACGGCGGTGGATCGGAAGGGTCTTTGGATAAGGAGCAGGGTTCCCCCGGCCATCCAAAGGAGGACGATGCTAAAAAGGGGAGCGGGTCTCCGAAGCGCCGCAAAAAGAAGCCGCCGGTACCACTGGTCCCAGGGGGAGGACCTTCGGCGCGGAAGTCCCCTGGGGGTCCTGTACAGGAACAGGTACAGCGACGGCAGGGCGATTTGGGCGTAGAGCCACCCGGCGGCCACAGAAACGCTCACCGACAGGGCCAGGTCCCCGTAGAGGGCCCCCAGGGGGCCGGGTAAAAAGATGATAGGCACAAAAACGACCAGGGTGGTCGCCATACCCCCAAAGCTGGAGGAAGCCACCGACAGGGCCCCCGTTCCCACCTCCAGCGGAGATGGCCCCTGGGAAATTCGGGAAGTGGCCTGACGTATCGCCTCCAGAACCACCACCGAGGGGTCGGAAACCAGGCCTATCCCCAGGGCTAGACCCCCCAGGCTCATCCCGTTGAGGGAGCGGTGGGTCCCCGCCAGGGCTACCACCACGGCGGCGGCGCTGACGGGGATGGCAAGGGCCGTCAAAAAGGCGGGCCGGAGGCTCCGGATAGAAAGGGCTAGGATTAAAAAGACCGCCAGCATGCCGATTAGGGCGGACCGGGATAGATCGAAGAGGGCCTGGAGAATTTGGATGGATCCGTCGTAGCGAAGTTGAATATCCGCGTCCCGGGAAAAATCCCGTCGGGCTTCGGAGACCACCCGACGAATATCCCTTATCAGAGCCACGGGGTCCCTCGTCGGCTGGCGGTAAACCTCCAGGGCCACCTGTTCCCGTCCATCGGCTATAAATACGCTGTCCCTCCGAGCGGGTTCCATTTGCAGGGTTCCCAAATCTGCGGGCCGCAGAGGGTGACTGGGACCGGGAAAAAACAGGGCCCCCAACTCCCCTAAGGATGCCGGCCGGCCCGCGCTTACGACGGTCAGTTCCCTATCCCCCTCCCGCAGGGTGCCCGCCGGGAGGTCCGCGCATTCCTGGGACAGAATACGACCCACATCCGCCGGGGCCAGGGCGGCGCCGGCGGCCCTGCTACCGTCCAGGCGGAGGACCGCCTCCTTCCGGGTCCCACCGCACAGCACCACCGCCCCAACCCCCTCCACCTTCCGAAGACGGGACCGCAGTTCGTACTCCGCCAGGGTCCTCGCAAAGGAAAGTTCCCCGCTGGAAACAGAAATAACCGCGATGGGCCTATCCTCCGAGGATCGGGGTACCACCAAGGGCTTTCGGACTCCCTCGGGCAGGCGGGGATACACCGCGTCGATGGCTTCCCTCACGGCGGTGGAGGCCTGATCCATATCGGCTCCCCAGGAAAAATCCAGGACCACCAGGGATTCCCCTTGTCGAGATACGCTTCGGACCCGTTCCAGGGCCCGGACCGAACTGACCGCGTCCTCCACCACCAGGGTTACCAGGGACCGGATTTCTTCGGCCCCCATCCCCGGGTAATCGGTTTCCACGGTTAGTTGGGGGATACTCAATTCGGGCAACTCGGAAAGGGGGAGCCGCCCCAGGGAGTACAAGCCGGCGGTAAAAAGGGCACAGATTCCCATAATAACCCCCACGGGCCGACGAAGGGCCGTGTATACCCACTGTTTCATAGCGCCTCCTACTTGGTCAGGGGGAGCACCGTTTCTTCGGTGTTGACGTTCCCCCCCGTATCCCGCAATCCGGAACCGATCCTGAACAGGGCGAGCCCCGAACTGGGCTGGTTGGTAAGGGTTCCCCGCACCGAAATTCGAACGCAGTTTGCCCAGGTAAGGGGAGGATCGGAGGGGGTATACTTTTCAAACCCCACGTCCAGGGGGATAAAGGAAAAGGCCCCGTTGGTGGTTTCTAGGCGGAAGGCGTCGATGAACGAAAAGGGATCCACACCCCTCTTCTGGCCCTCCGGAGTTTCGGCGGTATCGAAAAAGAATTCCACCCAGGTGGGGGTCCCAACGCCGTAGGGATACCCCCCGCTCTCCAGGGGAAGGGGTGCAAAGGGGGCCTCGACGGAAAAGTTTTGTATCGATTGGTCCATGGCCTCCGGTCGGGGGTCTAGGGGTAGGCGAAGGCCCCGCAGGGTAGGGGGCTTCGATAGTTTCCCGTTTACCCGAAGACGCCAGGTCCAGGTCTGGGTACTCCCATTCCCCTGCCCGTCCAGGAGCCCCGGCCGGAGGGTAAACAGGTAGCCTTCTCCGTAGGAAAGCTTCTGGGGAAACTCCACGCGGAACGCTACAGCCTTGCCGCTGGGGGGAACCAGGGTCCACGGGGTGGATGGGAACAGGGTCAAATGGCTCTTCAGGGAATCCGCGTCCACGGGTTCGGAAAATTGGAGGCCCAGGGAATAGAAGGTCTCCCAATCGGTATTTTCCCGCACCTCCTGCCCGTCCTGGGAACTAAAAGAAAGGTTCTGGGCGCTATAATCCGGCGGGACGAGGGTCTGGACGTTCCCCAAGCTCGGCCCCTCCGTATCGGTTCCTACGGTAAAGGTCCTGTGGTAGGCTTGAAAGAGCCGTCGGCTTGCCGCGTCGGTAAAATCGGAGGCCACGGTGAGGGTATACGGGGTACCCCAGCGCCAGAGTTCCTGGGCCACAAAGCGGATTTCCCTGCCCGAAGGGCCCACCTCCCAGCGTCCCGAAATCCCTGGATTAAAGGAAATAAAGGATTCGCAGGAACCCAGGGTAACGGGGGTGGAAAACTCCAAACGCAGTTCCTCCGGCGGATTGTCCAAAACCTCACCGTCCCGGATGGAACAGCCCAGGACCCGGGGAGCGTCCCCCGGCAACCGGGTGCTAAAGGTACCCTCAAAGGGGCGTTCTAACGAAAGCCCCTCCCGGTCCTGGGCATCCGTACCCAGGGTAAGGCGGTAGTCCCGGTTTTCGGCAAAGGGGGTGTGGGGGACAAAATGGAGCCTATCGTCGTCCCAACGGAAGCTTCCCACCAGGGGGCTCCCCTCTTCGGTACACGAAAAGGCCCCCTCCACGGAGGATCGATCGGGGGGATGGGAGAACTGGAGGGACACGTCCAGGGAACGGGGGTTGTCCTTATACCCCGCTCCAGGAGCCCAGGCGACCACCTGGAAGGGGGAACTCCGTAAAATATCACAGGAGGGGGTTACAAACAGAGGGAATACCAAAATAAAGACCCAGGGTAGGATCGACCCATGTTTCATGGCAGAACCTCCAAAAAGAGCACATGATCCTCCTTACAGTACTGGCCCAGACCGTTGAGGAGGCCGGCCTTCCCCCCGGGGATGCGGAGTTTATAGAAATGCTTTTCCGTCGACGTACCCCGTTCAAGGTTGGACCAGACAAGACGGAGCGTATCGGAGCCCAGCCAAAGGGCGCTTTTTAGGGATACGGGGCGGAGGGTGGGGGGAAAATAACTTTCCAACCCCACCAGCAGGGACCCACGGACCTGGGCGGTGGGGCTAAAGGGAAGGGAAAACCGGATCGTCAGGGCCAAAAGGCCCTCCCCTTCTTCCACAAACACGGGGTAGGATCGAGCATCCGCCGCGGTGGTCCTTGGGGGGTCCGAAAGGGGGTCGGTCCTATCCGCCTGGAGAGCGGCCAGGGTCAGGAAGGGAACGGCGCAAAAAAAGGGTTGCACGTACTCTTGGATAAGCCCCAGGCCCGAGGAATCCCGGGCGGACGTTGCGACGAAGAGACGGTACGAGGTCTGGCATTCCCAGCCCTCCGCACCCACAAAGACCGCCGTTTGGGGGTCCATCAGCTCCACCGAACCGGTCACCGGCGGGTCAAACCGAATCGCCGAGCGGAGGCTCTCCCCATCCATGGGCTTGGAAAACCGAATTGCCAGGCCGTCTGAAAGCTCGATTCCGTCCAGGGAATCCCCCGTATCGATCCACTGGGAGGAAGAATACCGTACCGGGTAGGTCCGGAGGATGGTTGGTAGTTCCCGATCCGCATCGGTCACCAGGCGTCCCGTTTGGGCGCGGGCAAGGGACACCTGGTTCCGGCTTTTAGCGGCGGTCGAGAGGGTCCAGGTGTACAATTTCCAGGGCGTCAAGACCCCCCGGGGGAGGACGGTTACAGCCCTATCGTCCCCATCCCATCGGAATTCCAGGCCCTCCGGGACGTCCCACGTCAGGGCCCCCTGGACGCTGACGCGGTCCATGGGTTTGGAAAAACAGAGCCGGATACGGGCACCCCGGGCCTCATCTACCCCGACGGAGGCCCCGTCTTGGGGGGAAAAATCGACCACGGTGGGGATCTCGTCCCGAAGGATCCCGTAAAAGGGAATTTTCACCTGGGCCCGCAGTTCCCGACCGTCCCGGCTGGGCAGGGTCCCCACGAGGGCTAAGTCGTACCGCTGACCCGGCGCCCAGGGGGCTCGGGGTATAAACCACAAACTGTTCCCCTCCCAGTGGAGTTCCCCCTCCACGGTCCCCTGGGGGCCGCTGATAACCAGGGCCCGTTCCACCTCCTGGACTTCCATGGGCGTATCAAAGCGAAGAATCGCGGGGGAATAGGGATCCGGGAGGATCTCGTTAGCCCGGGACGGTACGGTGGATAGGGAAACGGGCCGAAGATCGATGAGGTTGCAGGAATTGCAGATAAGTCCCAGGGGAAGTACCAAGATACTGTAGATCCCTACGCGCCACTGTCGAACCGATCCAGCCAAAGGGCTCTTTTTCCCCCAGCCTCTGCTCCGCCATCCCCTACTCCACGGGCCGAACATGGCTTCCCTCCCGAAGTTTTCCATCCGGTTTGTCGACCACCAGGTCCCCCTCCTGAAGCCCCCCGAGGATCTGCCGTTGGGCCCCCAGAAGCTCCCCCAGTTGGATAGTTTGGAGTCCCACCGTTCCCCCTCGGTATAGGAAGACCCGGCCCTGATCCTCCCGTTTATCCAATACCGCCGTTTCAGGGATGACCAAAACCCGTTTGGAAGTCCCCAGGGTAAGGGTAAGCCGGGCGAACAGCCCGGGCCTCAAGGACGGAAGGGCGCTCTTGCCCCTCTGGTCCAACCGCAAACGGACCGTAAAGGTGTAGGACCGGGTATCCGCCCCGGGGTAAATAAGGTCCACCACCGCGGGGTAGGAACTATCCGTCCCATCCACCGCGATCGAGGCCTTCATCCCCTGCCTAATCCTCAGGGCCTCCTTTTCTTGAACCGGAAAAATCCCGTACAAGGACCGATCGTCCATCACGGACACCAGGGGATCCTCCTTTTTTACCCGCTCCCCCCGCTCCACGTACCGAAGACCAATCCTACCGGTCAGGGGACAGCGGACAGATAACTCCGACAAGGCCAGGGTCGTGGACTCCAGCTCCTTCTGGGCCCCCAACACCTGGGCCTCCGCCGAGGCGACCTGGGCCCGTAAGGAAGCGGTGGCCAGAAGAATCAGCTGACGTTTCCGTTCCTCCGCGTCGGCGGGGACTGGGTACCCAGCGTCGGCCAAATCCTTATCTCTCAGTCCGATACGGCGAATTTCCAAATCCCGTTCCATCAGGTTGATTTTTTCCTTTAAACTTTCCAGGGAAAACCGGGAATTCCGCAGGGCCTCTTCCGTAATCCCCCCCACGGAAAACAGGGCCTCCTGGTCCCGTACTTTTCGTTCCTCCTCGCTGAATTCCCTCCGCCCTTGGACCAATTCGGCCTCCGCCTTTTCCAGCTCCAGGATCCGGCCCTCCGCCTGAAATTGGCCTTCCACCAGACGGGACCGACTAAGGTCCAGGGCCGCCTGGGCTTCCGCCAGGGTAATGTGAGCCCGGCCCTGGGCTAGCAGGATCTGATCGTTTCGGATGCGCCCCAAGAGGTCCCCTTCCGACACCGGATCCCCTTCCCGTAGGGGAAATTCCTCCAAAACCCCATCTTGGCTCGCCTTTACTTCCACCTTTTTTTCGGAAGCCAGGGAACCGAAGGCCAGGACCTGATCCGGTACATCCCGAAACGTCGCCTTTACCACGCCCACGGGCCGTTCGACCGGCGGGGGGCCCTCGGCGGTTACCCTTGCGCAGGCGCTCAAGCCCAGAAGGAACAAAAGGGTAGCACCCTGGACCGCCAGCGTTTTCCCCCTATCCGTCCAAGATCCCTGAAATTTCATCCCATCCTCCCGTAGCGACGGCTAAAATCGTCTAAAGATCCGGGGCTAAGGTCCAAAAGTATTTCTAAATCCCGTTCCGCCCCCAAAAGATCCACCGCGGCGGAAACCAGGGCTTCTTCCCGTTTTCCCGCTTCGATTTGCCCCTTCATCAGTTCGAGCCGGGTGATCTGACCCAAGGTACCGCGAACTTCCAGTAGTTGGCTTTTTTGTTGTCCCACCCGTACCGCCTGGGCGGCCAGGTCCCGTTTCTGTTCCAATAAATGGCAGAGTTTGATGGCGTTTTTGATCTTCCGTTCCACCTGGCCCATCAAGAGCTCGTAATTTTCTTCCTCCTGCCGTAGGGCTCCTTGGGCGGCCGGAACGTCCAGTCCGCTGGCCGGATCGGGCAAGGCCTCGCCGCTACTCCGGAGCCGGGCGGTTTTATCGTAGGGCCCATCCATACCCCCGGAACCCTGGAGTGAACCGGAAAGGTAGGGGGTGGATACTTGAATAACCGCCCCAAGGGTCCACGCGTAGTGGGTCAGGGGGTACTGCTTTCCGCTGACGCTAAAATCGCCGGTGACCTTAACAGTGGGGATCCACGCCAGGGAAAGGGCCCGTAATTCGGCCTTCCGTTTAGCGATACCCTGTCGGGCCACCATCAACTGGGGATTTACGGCCCGCCCCACCGATCCCGCGACCTCCGGGTCGGGGTAGACCGTTTTTTTCTCCAGATCGATGGTCTCCGCTAGAGGAGGCAGAGTTTGTAGTCCCAAAAGTTCCGATAATTCCCGTTCCGCCTCCTCCGTATCCACCCCCTGTTTATCCAGATCCAGTTGGGCTTCGATCCTGGTAAGTTCCGCCTCCCGGAGGTCCGTTTCCAGAGCCAAGCCCCGCTGGAATTCCGCTTTTAGTATTTTCAGCTGTTCTTCCAGGACCTCCAGGGAAGCTCGCTTAATTCCAACGATCATTCGGCCCATCAGGACCTTCCGATAGGCCCCCAGGGCCGACTCTCCCAGTTCCTGGGTTTTCCGGCGAAGCTCCGCGTTCTCCAGTTCCATTTCCGCCACCTCCACCGAGCGGCTTAGGGAAAGACGTCCCCCGTCCCATACCAATTGTTCCAAAGAGAGGGTGTAGGTTTTTATAAAACTGTCTTCTCCGGTCATCGATAGCCGATCCTCTTCCCCGCCGCTCACGGTCAAACGGGGAAAAAAGGCCCGGAGCCCCCATTGCCAACGCCGCCCCCGGAGGGCGGCGTTCACCGCGGCGGATCGAAGTTCCACCGATGAGGATACCGCCAAATCCACGGCGTCCCGGTACGTCAGGGGCCGGTCCTGGCCCCCCACAGCAGGGTTCCCCAGGAGGGTCTGGGGAAAGAGGGAGAAATAGAGGCCACAAAACAGGACGTTTTTTAAACCATAGGCCTTCCGCCGGGGGCTGGGGGAAACGGTCATTTTGTTTTACCCTTACCGGCGGCGGAAAAGGCGCTTTGAATCGCCGACCGCAGAAGGGCCGTCAGGTCCGAAGAGTCTGCCAGGGTGTGCCTTCCCCCCGCCAGAGCCCGTCCGTACAGGGTCGGGGCGTTGGAAAACCGAAGCTGAACATCCAGGACGATGGACCGTTCGGTCTGCCACCCCACCGAATATTCCCGTTCCACCGCCGAAATATCGACCACCAGGGCCGCGTTTTGATCCCCCCGAAGGGGCACAAACCCCCGTTCTACCAAAACCAGGGGAACCAGGCGGCCCAATTCCCGTTCGATGGACCCACCGTCGATCTTTCGATCCACGCTTACCGTTCCCACCGCCACAGCCCCGGCGGTGGGGGTTCCGTCGGCCGACGCCGGTACAGCCCAGGCTTCCCCCTGGGGTCTAAAAAAGGGCGCCGGCAAGCTTGAACAGGACCAGGGGCTCAGCAGGGGGATGATAAAAACGACCAGCCCAAGGGGCCCAGGTACGATCCTTTTCACCGGGAGGCCTCCTGAATGGCGGATTCCAGGGCCCCAAGGGGTTTTTGCAGTGCCGATTGGGGTGGAAGCAGAGCCCTGGCGGTCCTCAGGTCAGCCAGGGCCCCGGCGCCATCACCCCGGCGCCAACGGAACCGTCCCCGGTCGATAAACACCAAAGCCCCCTCCGAAAGGGCCTGGGCCGCCCTATCCAGCAAGGAACCCTCCGTCCCCTCGCCGGGGCCCCCAAGGGTGGCGGCCAACTGGAGGGCCCCCACATTATCCGGGTCCTCGGCGAGAACACGCTCTAAAAGCCCCAGGGCCCGGGCCCCCTCCCCCCGCTCTCCCCAGATTCGGGCCAGAAAGAGCTTGCCCTCCACGTTATAGGGCCGCCGCTGGAGGGCCCGGTTAAACACCCCCTCCGCTTCGTCGACCCTTCCAAGGAAAAACAACGCCTTTCCCCGGAGAATCAGGGCGGGGAAAAAGGATCCCAGGAGGCGGCTTTCTTCGGCGACCGCGTCGAAACGTCCCGCCGAATAGGCCGTTAAAAGAGAGCTATACTGCTTTAGCAGTTCCGGTGAAGCCTCGCTTTCCGCAAAAAAGCTACGGGCCCCCACAAGGATCCCCAGGGCTATGAGGAGGATCAGTATAGGTACAAGGGGGTATCGGCCCAGGGCTTTCATCCCTGTGCTCCTAGAACAAAGCGAAGCCGTTCCGCCAATCGGCCGGTGGCCTTTTTGAGGGAAGCGGTGAGGTAGGATTTAACGGCTTCCTCCTGGGCCACCGAACCCATGGCGGAGAGGGCAAAAAAGGTGTAGGGATTATCGGGAAGCGATAGGAGAGGATACAGATCCCCTAGAGTATCCACCTGGTTGGACGCCAGGGCCCTCCGAAGGAGGGTATCGATTTCCCCTTTGGTCCGGAGTGCCGGACCATCCTGGGCCTGCAAGCCCACCGACTTTGCCAGCCAAGACCGCGCTTCGTCGGCGTAGGGCCCCTGGGGAGCCAGATCGACGCACCGCTCAGCGTACTCGGCCGAGAACCGATTTTTGGCAAACCGCATACCGTGGTACCAGTAGGGAGGAAAACCTTCAAAACGCCCCTGGAGCATCCCATAGGTGGGGAAAAAATCACCCCCGGTCTTCCCCTGTTCCCCCTGGCAAATCAACAACAGGAGGTGGGAAAAGGAATCCCCCTTTTCCGCGATGGAAGGGAGGGTTGCCAACAGGGCCTCCGCCTGGGACCACTGGGACCGACTAAAGGCCACCGACGCGTCCACCGCCTGGGCGGTCTCCCTGTTTTGGGGAAATAGACTACGAATTTTACGGAGGGAATCTTCGATCGTGCTAGGGGAGAGGGGAGCGTTCCCCTGGTTATCCGGAGTAGGCCCCCGGGAATAGGCCCACAACAGTTCCTTGTAGGCCGCCAATACGGCCCCCGGTAAATCGCCCCCCCGTTCCCGCAGGGACGACTCCACTAAACCCAACCCCGGAACGTACCCCCCCAGCCGTTCCCGTTCCGCCAAATCTTCCAGGGCCTGTTTCAGCTCCTCGGCCTCCATACGGATACCAGCGGAACTGTCTCGAGAATTCTCAGCCGCCCCCGGCGCTTCCCCCATCGATAACCCCGAACTACTCCCCGGTTCCCCCTTCCCGCAGGCCAAAAGCCCCAGGGCCAAAGGAATTAACGAAACCACACTCCATCGCACCATAGTTTTCGACCTCCGCCCTACATACGGAAGGATCAACTAAAATGCTTTAATGTTTGGGAAAAATAAATGAGCCCCAAGGGGGTAAACAGGGGGATGGACTTGATTTTATTAGAAAAAAAATGAATCAAAGAGACTCAACAGCAAGCCCCTTCGATTCATCCCTAATCCTCCGATTTTGGAAGAAAAATGATTTTTGAGTCCCCTCTAAAAACCAATTGTTTTTAGAGGGGACTCAAGCAATTCCCTACATATTCAAGCGAATGACGTTCCACGAAAGGGGTTCAAGAACCGCGGAAAGGTGATCCTTCTCAATACGCGCTTTTCCCATTACGACTTTGGGAACAACCTCGTTTGGATTTTTCGCCGTGTTTACCGCCAAATGATTCGGATGGGTCATTTCGATATGTTCGGCCACCCGTAGCCCCATAAATCCGGAAAACACCCCCTCCAATTCCAGTTTTTCATTTTGCGAACGGTTCACCGCGAAAATGGTAATTCCCTTGGAAAGAGGATCAAGCACCGCCAGGGTTTCTAGGTACGGCACCGCTCCGTATTGTTTGGTATCGTAAACAGGGGAATCCACCTTAAGATTAAGCACCACACCACGACCAAATTTTGACGCGTGCATAAAGGGATAGAAGATGGTTTGACGCCAGGCGTTCCCGCCGTTTTCGGTCATAATAGGGGCGATAACGTTCACAAGCTGGGCCAAACAAGCGATCTTTACCCGATCCGCGTTCCGCATCAGGGTTAACATCAAACAGCCCACCACAAGAGCATCCTCAAAGGTGTACACATCCTCTAACAACGGGGGCCCCACGGTCCATGGTTCCACATTCCGGTCTGCGTCATTGGAATGGAACCACACGTTCCATTCGTCAAAGGAAAGATTAATAGTTTTTTTGCTTCTTTTTTTTGCCTTAACAAAATCGCAGGTAGCCACCACGGATTTAATAAAGCTATCCATTCCTACGGAACAACCAAGGAAATTCCCCAGGTCTCCATCCCTATTGCCGTAATAGTTATGCAGGGAGATATAATCCACCGAATCGTACGCTTCTTCTAGAACCGTGGCTTCCCAGCCCGGGAAGGTTGGCATTTGATTATGGGAACTTCCGCAGAGGACCAGCTCTAGGTTTTTATCGTAGAGCTTAATAGCCTTAGCAACCTCGTTCGCCAACCGACCGTATTCCTCCGCTGTTTTGTGTCCTACCTGCCAAGGGCCGTCCATCTCGTTTCCTAAATTCCACAGTTTAATTCCGTAAGGATCGGGAGTCCCATTAGCCTTCCGGAGGTCACTCCAATAGGAACCCCCCGGGTGGTTACAGTACTCCACCAGGTTTCTGGCCGCATCGATACCCCGGGTCCCCAAATTTAGCGCCATCATAGCCTGGGTATTCGCTTCCTTTGTCCATTTCATAAATTCATCGAGACCAAAGGTGTTCGGTTCCACGGACCGCCAAGCTAAATCAAGCCGCCTGGGAC
>Ga0272446_1005559_pt1 | contig 13798 bp, 12 predicted proteins | sample YNPCB0061_FD_194587 | JGI IMG/M metagenome (GOLD analysis project Ga0272446, IMG submission 194587) | Hot spring microbial mat communities from Yellowstone National Park, WY, United States - YNP-CB-006-1 | ecosystem: Environmental > Aquatic > Thermal springs > Hot (42-90C) > Sediment | place...
CCATCGGGACTTGGCCCTGTACTTCATCCGAGGCGTGCATCCCAGGCAGGTCTTCGCCCAGTACATGGGCCGGGTAGGCGGCTTGACCGGCGGCCGGGACGGAAACATGCACATGGGCGACATGAAGCTTCGCATCGTGGCGATCATCAGCGCGATGGCCGCCTCGGTTCCGGTGGCATGCGGGGCGGCGATGGCGCTGAAGTACCGGGGCTCGAAGAACGTCGCTTTGTGCTTTTTCGGCGACGGGGCTACCAGCCGCGGTGACTGGCACGAGGGCCTGAATCTGGCTGCCGTTCAAAAAGCGCCGGTGGTCTACATTTGTAACAACAATCAGTACGCCTACTCGACGCCGCTGTCCAAACAGATGGCTTGCGAAAATGTGGCCGACCGCGGGCCGGGCTACGGCATCCCGGCCGAAATCGTGGACGGCAACGATGTGTTCGCCGTTCATTCGGTCGCCACGCGAGCCATCGCTCACGCGCGGGCGGGGCATGGTCCGTACCTCATCGAGTGCAAGACTTTCCGCATGACCGGACACGCCGCCCACGACGGCGCCGACTATGTGCCCAAGCACCTGTGGAAAGAATGGGAGGCGAAAGATCCCATCTTGCGCATCGAACGCCGTATGGTAGAGTCCGGTTGGGCCTCAGAGGACGAGATCAAGGGCGTTCACGCCGAGATCCGCCGCGAGGTGGACGAAGCCGTCGCGTGGGCGGAGAACAGTCCGTTCCCCGATCCGGCGACGCTGCTGGACAACGTGTATGCCCCTCCCAAAGGAGCCTGATATGCCGGTGACTTACGTAGAGGCGATTCGGGAAGGCATCTGGGAGGAGATGGAGCGGGATGACTCCGTTTTTGTGATTGGGGAGGACCTTGGCGTATACGGCGGCGCCTTCAAGGTCACCCTCGGCATGCTGGACCACTTCGGAGAAAGACGCGTCATCGACACGCCCATTTGCGAATCCGCCATTGTGGGGGCGGCCATCGGCGCCGGACTTATGGGGCTGCGCCCGGTGGCTGAAATGCAGTTTGCTGACTTCATCTCCTGCGGTTTCGATCAGATCGTGAACTTTGCCGCCAAATGCCGCTACCGCTGGGGCGCCGCCGTTCCCATGGTGGTCCGCGCGCCTTCAGGCGGCGGCATCCGCGGAGGACCGTTCCATTCCCAGAATCCCGAAGCTTGGTTTGTCCACACTCCGGGGTTGAAGGTGATCGAGCCGGCTACCGCTTACGACGCCAAGGGCCTGATCAAAGCCGCCATCCGGGACGACGACCCGGTCATTTTCTTCGAGCACAAGGCGCTGTACCGCCGGATTAAGGAAGACCTGCCGGCGGGGGACTACACGGTTCCTATCGGCAAGGCTAAGGTGTTCCGCCAAGGGCGCGACATCAGCGTCATCACGTACGGCGCCATGGTGTGGACCGCAATGGAAGCTGCCGAGCAGCTCGAAAAAGAGGACATTTCGTTGGAGATTGTGGACCTGCGCACCCTGCTGCCGATCGATGAGGAGACCGTGCTGGCCAGCGTCCGCAAGACCTCCAAAGTGATCGTGCTCCACGAGGATACGCTCACCGGCGGCATCGGGGGCGAACTGTCGGCTCGAATCGTCGAAAAGGCCTTCGAATCGCTGGACGGACCGGTGATCCGCATTGCCGCTCCCGATACGCCCGTGCCTTACAGCCCTCCGCTCGAGGACGCTTTCTTGCCTAACGCCTCCAAGGTGATCGAGAAGGCGCGCTGGCTGGCGGCGTATTAATCGATGCGGTACAGCCGCATTCCCCCGATCTCGAAAACCTGCGTGATGCCCCAGTAGGAGGCGTTTTCGTGGAGATCCTCGGCGAGGTTCTCATGGTCGTCGACGATCAGGTAATGGACACCGCGGGCTTTGAATTCCGCCATGGCGGCGCGGCGCCGCCCCCGTTGGGGCGCTACATTCCGTTCTTCCGCCCGGTTTGCCAGCTCCATCCAGGAGCCGCTTTCGCCCAGTCCTTCCACGCGAAGCGAGACCGGCTGCCATAGGCCCGCTTCCAGCCCCACGGCATCCACCGTTTCCACACCGCCAAAGTCGATTTCCACCCACATGCCGGGTTTCACCGGTTCGCGGGAGCACCACCGCGTGATCAAGTTGTTGTCAAATGCATTCGGGACGTCCCAGGGATTCGGCCGGGCGTCGATGCGCCAGCGCGGCTGGCGCGGGACTTCGGCGCCGCCGTTCCAGACGCGCATTTCCGAGATGGACCACTCGCCGTCCGCGGGCGGACCAAGCTGGCGCACGCGGATCTTTTTCAGACGGACGGGCGTGAAGCCGTAGCGGTAATCGAGGAGGGTTTCTTCGGCTCGCTCGGTGGCGGTCATCAAGAACTCTCGCAGTTGGTGGCCCAGGGCGGACTGGTAAAAAACCAGGATCTGATGGCGCGTGTAGGCTTGTGGGATCATGCTCACGGCGAAAATCTTTTGCACGCCCGGCAGAACCGCATCCAGCTTGCGCGCCGCCGGATAGGAGGGCAGCCGCATGGCGATGAACTGGTCCTCGGGGATGCGGCGCAGCGCGGCGGCGAAGGGAGGGTTGTCCAGCCTCCAGGCATAAGGGTGAAGATACTTCGGTAACACCTGGGGCAGCGAGATGACGGCGTGCGCCACCGCCAACAGGGGCAACAAAACAGCGGGCCGCTGCATGGCCATTCCCATCGCCAGCGAGACGAACGGCAGCAGCGGCAGAAGGAAGCGGGCGCCGAAGTTCGAAACGTAGCCGGGGAGCAATACCAACGCGAAAGCGAACAGGCGTCTGCCTTCGCTGCGGCGCAAGGCTAGCAGGGCCAGGGGCGCCAGGATGAACAGCGGACCGATCGCACCCTGCGAATGGTGGCCCGACACCAGTGCGTCCCACAACCCCGCCCAGCGGCTGGAGCCATCCTGCATGACGGCCATGTTGGCCCGGTAGCCGATTTCAAAAGACACCGTGACGTAAGGATTGGGAAACCAGCGGTTGAAGAACGGCGCCAGCGGGTTGCCGGCCCAGATCCAGTTCTTTGCCAGCCACGGGAGCACCATTGCAGCCGCCGGGATTCCCGCTACGAGGAGGGCTTTCCACCAAGCCCGCCCGGCTCGCCAAGCCGCCCAGCCGAGGATCAGCGGAATGACGAAAGCGCCCGTGTATTTCAAGGCGTAGCAGTAGCCTGCCAATAGCCCTGCAAAGGCCAGCAGCCGCGCGTCTTGGCTGTCCTCCCAGAGCCGGAACAGGTAAAAAGCGCCGAATGCGGCTGCGGCCAGCGCGATGTCATTGTACGCGCTGATGCCGTCGATGCCCGCCAGCGGGCAAGCGAATACGGCAACGGCGGCGAAGGCTCCCGCCGCCGGCGCGCCGAATCGCCTGCCGTAGCTGACCAGCAGCAGCGGAAGGGCGAGCAGATACGCAAAATGGACCATCGCGGCGGCGGAGTTCCGGCCGAACAGGTAGGCGAACAGGAACAGCATCTCGATCCCCTGAGAGAGGCTGGCGTACATGTTGGTCGGCATGGGGATCAGCCCTTTGGCGCGGGCATACGCTCCGACCACCTCCAAATGGTAAGCCGCTCCGTCCGGGCTCACCTCCGGCGCCAGAGCATGGAAAAAGTACTGAAAGCCGTAAACCGCCAGGACTGCCGCCAAGACCCAGCGCCACAAGCGAGGCAGCGGCGGCAGAGCTTCTCCGCGGCTGCGTCTGTGGCGCCAGAGAGCGGCTGCGATCAAAACCGCGGCGAGCGCCTGTAGCGCGCCCCGGCGCACCAGATGAACGGTCCCCAGCAGGAACACAATCAGACTCAGCGCCGCCGATCCGCACAGGAACGCGAACACCGCGAACTCCAGCCGCCGCAACTGATGCCGAAGGTCCGCCAGCAGCAAGGCGCCCAAGGCCGCCGATGCGCCGACGGTGAGGCCCGCGCCGTAGAGGATGCGCCACACCGCGCTCATTGTGATTTGAACCCCGCTCGAACGAGTTGTACGCCGAGTTTGTTTCCGTCGCTAGGGGCCACCCAGTACTTGTCCATCACCAGCTTGAGCCTGGTTTCCGGCCGGTACTCGAGGAATTCTTTCGGAACCGGCGCTTCAAAGCTGTATTCACCCGGGCGGTTGCAGCGAAATCGGCCGGCGGACCGGTCGTTGACGCGAAATTCGATCTCAAACGGACCGGTCACCCTGAACGTCTCCTCGATCACGACAAAGTCCACCCGTAGCTTACGGTTCGCGATGTCTTTCAAGCGAAACTTCAATTCCGCTTCGCCGAACGTCCAGCGCCGCGGGGTGTTCGGCGTCAGATCCAGGCCGCGAACCACGTACCGCTTGATCCATGGCGAATCCATGGAAACAAAGTCTTCCAGTTCGATCGGCGGTGGGTCCGGGCCGAACTCAGATGGCCGTTGGGGCGGCGGCGGGATGGGCGCCGGATAACGAGTGCAGGAAAGCGTCTGGAGCAGCGCCGCAGCCGCAAATACAATGAGAAAACTGCGCCACAAAAGGGAAGTATAGCTTATGCCGCGGTGTAGCGCCTATTCGGCGGCTTGCGCTTCGGCTTGCAGTGCAAGCAGGCGCCGGGGATCGAACAAATGGAGGGGACAGTAGTCTTTGCGCGACCAGCGGGTGCCCGGCTCAAAACGGATTCCCAAGAAGTAGCCGACCTCCCGGTATACGCAATAGCGAACCCGGCCCACCAGTTCTCCGCGGGTGTGGGTTATCCTCACCACCGTGTTCAAGGGGATCGGATCATCGAGTTGTAAGCAGGCGCCGCTTGCGGAGATGTCTTCCAAGTTGGCGACCGCCTGCTGCGTCGGCCCTCCGGACTCTCGCCACGCCACGCTGACGAGATCGGCGCAAAGCATTCGAGGTTCTAACCTCCGCTCCTCCATACATCCCGTCTATCGTCGCTCGCGTGCGGAAGGTTTAGCAGACCCCACCCCTGGATTTTTACCTAACACTCCTAAGGGAAAAATGGGGACACCCCGCTGTGTGTCAGGCGCGATCAGGGTCTGGAGGCATCATTTATTACGAGCGCTCGATGCGCCGCAACATGTACGATTCGGGGTTCAGCTTGGTGTGCTCCAGCTTTCGCCAGTCGTCGTGCACCCGCAACAGCCGGCCGGTGACGTGGTTGGACCGTTCGCTGGACAAAAACAACGCCAACTGAATTTGTTGCTCCGGCGGAACGCCGCCAGAGTCCCGGACATGCCGGGCCTCATCCAGGCTCTTACGCCCTGCGCGTTCCCCCGCCCGCAAGATCTGATCCGTAATGTGGGTGTAGGTGGCGCCGGGCGACATGCAATTGACCTGAATGTTATAGTCAGCCACCTCGGCGGCCAGCGTTTCCACCAGGCGGACCAAGCCCGCTTTCGACGCCGCATAGGCAGACTGGAAAGGGCGGGCTTTGGTGGCTCCCGGCCCGGTGAGGGCGATAATCTTTCCTGCGCGGCGCCGCTTCATCTGCGGCAACACGGCGCGGCAAGCGTTGGCCACGCCCGCCAGGTTGGTGAGCAAGGCGCCCGCCCATTCCTCCGGCGTGGACTCCTCCAGCGGTCCCACCGGTCCCAGCACGGCGGCGCAGCAGATCAGAACGTGCACGCCGCCGAAATGCACATCCATGCGCCGGACGGCTGAGGCCACCTGCTCGTAATCGCGAACGTCGGCGCGCAACCGCAAAGACACGCCCCCGGCATGTTCGATTTCCAGATGAGCCAGATCCAGTTCCGCTTTGCTACGCGCCAGCAGCCCGACCTTGGCTCCTTGGGCTGCAAACCCGATGGCCAGCCGTTTGCCGATTCCTCGCCCGGCGCCCGTGATCAAGACGCCCCGATCCTTAATGCCGCTGAACTCGAGCTCCAAATCTTCAGTATCGCGCACCGGCGCGCGTCACTTGGCGGGCGGCTTGACCCGGTCCATGTATTTCATGGTGGCGAGGTCGAGCCGGATGGCGTCTCCGGTCTTAATGAAGGGCGGGACCATCACTTCAAGGCCGCTTTCCAGCTTCGCCGGCTTCCAGGGACCATCGGAAATCTGGTGCGAAGGCGGCGCCGTGTCGGCGATGCGCACCTCGAGAAATTCCGGCATCTCGACGCTCACCGGCTGCTCGCCAAGGAATTCGACCGGGACGCGCATGGATTCCGTAAGCAGGGCTGCCTGCTCGCCGATCAGAGCGGCGGGCACCGCTACTTGCTCGAACGTGTTGGGATCCATGAAATGACAGTCGTCGCCTTCCCGGTACAGGAATTCCATGGGGCGTTTTTCGATCGGAAGCGTCTCCAGTTTCAAGTCCGCCCGGAAACTATGCTCCCAAAAAGTGCCCGTGGAGAGGTTTCGGAGGCGGGCGTGCGTCACGCCGCCCATCTTGCCTTGGCCGGGGTGATATTCGGCTGAAATGACCTTGTAGTTCTGCCCTTCAAAGCGGATCGCCATGCCGCCTCTAAGTTGGGAAGCGCTTACCATGTTGACTGTCTCCTCGCCGAAGCTCTGTCTTCTCCACAGTCTATACCGGCTTGCCGCCGGATGCTATCCTCACGGTTTGGAGGATGATTCCGTGCCGTTTATTCATGATGATTTCCTGCTTCAGACCCGGACCGCCCGCAGGCTTTATCACACCTTCGCCGCGGCCGAGCCGATTCTCGATTACCACTGCCACCTGCCGCCGAAGGACGTGGCGGAAAACCGCCGCTTTGCGAACCTGTTCGAGATCTGGCTGGAAGGGGATCATTACAAGTGGCGCGCCATGCGCGCCAACGGCGTGGCGGAGCGCTACTGCACCGGTGACGCAACGCCGTACGAGAAATTCCTGGCGTGGGCGAGAACCGTTCCTCACACGCTCCGCAATCCGCTCTATCACTGGACTCACCTGGAGCTTAAGCGGTATTTCGGCATCGATGAACTTCTGGACGAATCCACCGCGCAAGCCGTTTGGGACCGCGCCAACGAGCTTTTGGCGGGCGAAGAGCTGACCGCCCACGGCATCCTGAAAAAGTTCCGGGTGAAAGCCGTTTGCACGACCGACGATCCCACCGACGATCTGTCGCACCACAAGGCCATCGCCGCCTCTGGCCTGGAAACCAAAGTGTTCCCTACATTCCGGCCGGACAAGGCGCTCAACGTCCATCTGCCGGAACAGTTCAACCTGTGGGTGGACAAGCTGGCGGCGGCCAGCAACGTTGACATCACTTCATTCCCGCGATTTCTCGACGCGCTTCGCCAGCGGCACGATGCCTTTCACGCTCTCGGCTGCCGCCTCTCCGATCACGGTCTGAACCATTGCTTTGCCGATTTCTGCGGGGAGGGCGCCGCGGCTCGCATCTTCGAGCGGGCGCGCGCCGGACAAGCCGCCTCCGAAGAGGAGCACCGTAAATTCGCCTCCTTCCTGATGTTGTATTTTGGCCGCCTGGACGCCGAAAAAGGATGGACCAAGCAACTGCATCTGGGCGCGCGCCGCAACAATAATTCGAGAATGCTCGCCCGGCTCGGGCCGGACACCGGCTTTGATTCCATCGGCGACTGGCTTCAGGCGGACGCCCTCGGCGACTACCTGGACAGGCTGGAACAGGAGGGGGCGCTGCCGAAGACCATCATCTACAACCTCAATCCGGTGTGGAATTATGTGTTCGCCACCATGATCGGCAACTTCCAGGATGGCGCCACCCCCGGACGCATTCAGTTCGGCAGCGGCTGGTGGTTCCTCGACCAGAAGGAGGGCATGGAATGGCAAATGAACGCACTGTCGAACGTCGGTCTTTTCTCCCGTTTTGTGGGGATGCTGACCGATTCGCGTTCCTTCATGTCCTATCCTCGTCACGAATATTTCCGCAGGGTGCTTTGCAACCTGATTGGCAGGGATGTTGAAAACGGCGAATTGCCGGACAGCGACGAACTATTGGGTCCGATGATTCGCAACATCTGCTACCACAACGCTAAGAATTATCTGGGACTGGACATTATATGAGCCGGCGGTGGATTGGGCCCGCCGCGCTTTTGTTGGCCGCGGTTTTTGCCTTTTTCTGGCCAGGCGGAGGCCGCCGAGCGATGCCGCCCGCCGCGCCTGCGGGCGCTCCGCCGCGCCCGTTGCCGGTGAATGAGATCGTCATTGACTTTGAGGGTCCGCACCCGCGCATTATCCGGGGCGTATATCCTGGAAGCGCCGCTTGGCGCTGGGTGCAGCCGTCAGTCGCTTTCGCGTTTGATCCGCCGGATCCCCATTTCAGGGCTTTCGTCGAGTTGGATTTCAATTTGCCCGTCGAGATGTCGAGCCGCTTCCCCAATGTTTTGGTGACAGCATGGGTGAACGGCGTCGAGATCGGGCGAAAGATCTGCTCTCCCGGGCGGCAAATCTTCGCGGCTGAGGCGCCGAAGTCCGCCGTGGCCAAGAAAAATCCCGTCGAAGTGGAATTCCGCTTCGACCGCAGCTACACGGACCCGGCGACCGGACAAGAGCGCAGCGCGATTCTTTTGCGCGCTGCGCTGCTCGAGTATGAACGCACCGCCGAATACCGTAAGATGCACCAGCCGGCTGTCGAGGCGGCTTTCGACGAAGAACTCCGCGTGCGGAAACTCGAGCTGACGCCTGCCAAGCACAAAGAACTTCTGCGGTTATTCCACGATCTGCCTGTATGGAAGAACCTCACCTTTCTTGGGGTTCCTATCATCAAGAATCCGCTCGACCTTTGGGTGGTGCAGCAGATCATTTACGAGCAGCGTCCCGATTTCATCGTCGAGACGGGGACTATGCGGGGCGGTTCCGCCTTGTATTGGGCTTACACTCTCAACGCGATGGGACTCACCGGCTCGCGGGTGATCACCGTCGATATCCAGAATCTGTGCCAGGACGCCGCTCAGCACCCCTTATGGAAGCAGTACGTCGAATTCATCCTCGGCAGCTCCACGGATTCGGAGGTCGTATCGCGCATAGCTGCCCGCACCCGGGGCAAGAAAACCATGGTCATGCTGGATTCGGATCATCGGATGTTCCATGTTCTTAAGGAACTGAAAATGTACTCGCCCATGGTGAGCAAAGGCAGCTACCTGATTGTCGAGGACACGCACATGGACGGCGTTCCCACGTACCCGGACCAGGGCCTTGGACCTTACGCAGCAGTGCGCCGTTTCCTGGCCGAAGGCGGCAACCATTTCTTCGAGGTGGATACGACCCGGGAGGCGATGATCCTGACCTACAATCCCGGCGGCTGGCTACGGCGCAAGTGACGCCGGGCGTCAATCGTCCTTGCCGCCGTTCGGGTCCGCCTATACGGTCTCGTCCTTCCAGCCTCTGGCCTTGAGAATCTTTTCCAGACGCGCCCGGAGCTGGCGCTTTAAGGGCTGCGCGGACGGCTCTTTGGCCAGTTGCTTCAGCTCGCGGGGGTCGTTCGCGTAATCGTACAACTCTTCGCCTTCGCGCCCCGCGTTCCACATGGTGTAGCGATAGCGCTCCGTCCGCAAGGAATAGCCCATGACGACCGGTTTTCCGGCGCGGCGCACCTGGGAGACCGCCGGACGATCCCAAGCCGCGTTGGGGTTGTCCAGCAACGGCCGCAGGCTCACGCCGTGCAGATTCGCCGGCGCGCCTTTCAGCCCGCACAAATCCGCCAGGGTGGGGTAAATATCCAGAAACTCAACGGTTCTCGGGCAACCTCTGCCACGCGATTTCACGCCCGCCCCGGCGATGATGAGCGGCGAACGCGCCGCAGGCTCAAAAACGGTCTGCTTCATCCACTGGCCGTGCTCGCCCAACTGGTAGCCGTGATCGCTCCAGAAGACCACCGTTGTGCTGTCTTGGAGCTTCAGCCGCTCCAAAGCGTCCAACACCCGGCCCACCTGGGCGTCCAAAAAGAGAATCGTGGCGTAGTAAGCGCGCATGGCTTCCAGCCGCTGCCTTTCGGTCATACCCCAGTGCGCCGGTTTGGTGAAATAGGCCCACTGCGGAGCGATAGTCATTTCCCATTCCTCGAACGGAATCAGTTTCACCCGCTCCAGCGGGATCTGATCGAAATACTTCGAAGGGGCGATCCAGGGCACGTGCGGCTTGTAAAATCCGCATCCCAAGAAGAACCGTTCGTTGCGGCGCCGTTCCATCAGTTGAATGATCTCGCTGGCCACGATGCCGTCGGTATGCTCCGTGTCCTTGGCCGGCGAAGCATAATAAGCCACGGCGGAGCCGATGCCCCGGTTGGGAGTGTAATTGGTCAGGTACGGTTCTTCTTTGGTTTTGTCCACGCCAATGGGGTTTACTTTGTGATTCCATGACGGCGGATCGTCCAGTCCGTCCGTTCCAATATCGCCGGGGTTTCCGTAATGGTAAATCTTGCCGACCCGCGCCGCGAACACGTTGTTTTTCTGGAACAACTGAGGCATGGTCACCACATCGGGAATTGTGCTCCGGAAGTGCGTTTTCAGGTCGTAAACCTTGGTTGTGTCCGGAGCAAGGCCGGTCATGATCGAGACCCGCGAAGGGCTGCATAGGGGAAACTGGCAGTAGGCGCGGTCAAACCGTACGCCGTTGCGCGCGATGCGGTCGATGTTCGGCGTGCGCACGACATCATGACCGTAAGCGCTGATGCAGTGGTTCAGGTCATCGGTGGAAATGAACAGGACGTTGCGGGCGGGACTGCCCTGACCTTGCATGGCGGCTCCCGCCAGGCCAAATAAGAAAGCTCTTCTTGATACCGGCATGCAGGTATTCTATACGATATGCACCGAAGAGAGTTCTTGGCGCTGGCGGCGGCGCCCGCGCTGGCCGCAGCTTCTGACGCTTTGTTGGTCCGTGAAGCCGAGCGCGGCAAGATCCGCGGGTTTTTGAACCGGGATCCCGCGGCAGCCAAACGCATTGCCGCCCATGCCGACAAGATGATGAAAGCCGGGCCGTGGAGCGTGACCCACCACCGCCCCAACAACCCGCGAGTGGCCCGCAATGACTACTACAGCGAGGCGCCCTACTGGTGGCCGGATCCGAAGAACCCCGGCGGTCCTTACATCCGCAAGGACGGAGAGCGTTACCCGGACCGCAACTTCGCCAACCGGATCGCCATCGGCGAAATGTCGGAAGCGGTTTTATCGCTTGGCATGGCCGCGGCGTTTCTCGGCCGTGAAGCAGCCGCCAGGCGCGCGGCGATGGTCCTGTCCGTTTGGTTCTTAGATCCGAAAACCCGGATGAACCCGCACCTGGAGTTCGGGCAGGCCATCATGGGGCGAAACGAGGGCCGCGGGGCGGGCATCATTGAGACCGTCTCGCTCATCTATTGCGCGCAAGGCATTTTGCTGCTCGAGGCGGCCGGAGGGCTGGACGCTAAACTCGCCGGCGGATTGCGGAGCTGGTACGCCGAGTATCTGCGGTGGATGACAACCAGCAAGAAAGGCGTGGACGAAATGAACGCCCGCAACAACCACGCTACTTGGTGGACCGCGCAGGTGGCCGCCTTCGCCGTCTTGACCGGGGATGCAGCCGCGCAGCGCCTGGCATGGGACCGCTACCGCGAGCACTTGCTGCCCACGCAGGTTCAGCCGGACGGCCGTTGCCCTCAAGAGGAAGCCCGCACCCGCTCACTGAGTTATTCGGCCATGAATCTGGATGGATTCTCCGTGTTGTGCCGGATCGCTCAACTGCGCGGCGTGGATTTGTGGCGTTATAAAACGCCTAAGGGCATCGGCATCGAGAAGTCGTTTTACTACCTGCTGCCGTATGTGCTGGACCCCAAGTCCTGGCGCAAGCCACAGATCACCAGCTTCGACCAGGACCGCGTCGTTTATCCGGGGCTGGCAGGACTCGGTCTCGGCTCGGCCGAATTGCTGGGCGCGTACCGGCGGCTGCCCCGTGCGGATGCGCCTTGGGTGAACTTGGTGAGCCTGCTGGTGAGTGCGGCATGAGTTCGCGCCCGCCGGCCGGCGGTGGTAGCATCTAGCCATGGAAGTGACACGGCGTCAGTGGATGCTGGTTCCAGCGGCGGCGCTCGCCTCTGGCGTGCCTCAAGCGCCTTTCGGGACTTACCGCATCTCGCGATTGCTGGTGGGCGGGAATCCGGTGAGCGGCAACTCGCACTGGTCGGGCGAAATGGACCGCGAGATGGCCGACTACTTTTCCGCCGCGAACGCAAAGAAACTGCTGGCAGCCTGTGAAGCGGCAGGCATTAATACCTGGCAGTCCCGCGCCGACCGGCATATCATGCGGCTCCTGCGGGAGTATCGCAATGAAGGCGGGCGAATCCAGTGGATTGCTCAAACAGCCAGCGAGCTAGCCGACCTGCGGCGCAATGTCCGCGACGCAGCCGCCGCCGGCGCCATTGGCATCTATCATCACGGCAGCCGGACCGACTCCCTGTTCCGTGCGGGCAAACTCGGCGAAATCAGGGATCTGGTGAAAGCTATAAAGGACGCCGGCGTCCGTGCTGGCGTAGGCGCTCACATTCCGGAGGTGATCGACGAAATTGAGAATCAGGGCTGGGAGGAAGTCGATTTCTACATGACTTGCCTCTACAACCTTTCACGGTCCAAACAAGAAGCAGCGAAATTAGCGGGGGGCGACCCCAAGGGCGAGTTCTTTCACGATCCAGACCGCGAGAAGATGCTGGAGCGAGTCCGGCGCACCCGCAAGCAGTGCCTGATCTTTAAGGTGTACGGCGCCGGTCGTAAGTGCGGCTCGCGGGAGGAGATGAAAAGCGCCCTGGCGCAAGTATTTCGTTACGCCAAGCCTCAGGACGCCGTCGTCATCGGCATGTTTCCCAAATACAAAGAACAGGTCGTGGAGAACTGCCGGCTGCTCGAAGAAGCGCTGCGCGGCGGCTCAAGTTGAACTCGGCTCATTGCGGCTCGCGCACGCGCAGGGTGAAGGAAGCGCTGGCGCGCACACCGTCGCTCCCCTCCGCATACAGCGTGTACCTCGTGCTCGCTTTGGGCGCCACCTCGAAACAACGGCTCAAAGCGGGTTTCAATTCCTCGACCTTAGGTTCGATCCGCACGGAAACCGCATTCAGCACGCCATAGCACACCAGCGCGCGTTCTCCGCGGGCTATTTCCGGCGTGCTGGCGTAAAACTGAAGGATTTGCACCCCGGGCGCCGCATCCGCCAGCGGCTTAGGCAACTGGCGGGCGCGCCGGATCCGTTCGGCGCGCCTTTCGGCTTCCCAATCGCCGATCGTACGGTGCAGGTAGACCCACAATACGTAAACGACGGATACTCCCACCACGCCCCAACCGGTGCGCTGAATGATGCTTCTGGTTCGAGCAGTCATCGCTTCGCAAGGCTCGGGCGCCCGTGTCCCACTACCTCTTAAAGCTTGGGCAGCAGTGAGAGCACGCCGGGGCTGGGGTTCGGAATCACATGAGCCGCGATCAACCGCCCGAGCCCGTCCACTCTCGCTTTCCCGGCGTCGATCGCCGCCCGGACCGCCGCCACATCGCCTTTGATCACCACGGTGATGTAACCCCCGCCGAGCTTTTCGCGCGCCAGCACTTCCACCGCCGCCGTCTTGACTGCCGTATCGATGGCTTCAAAAACGGCGGTGAAGCCCTGCGTTTCGATCAACCCGACGGCAAACGAAGATGAATCTGCCACGGCTTTCTCCCTTTTCCCTTTTTTCTCCGCCGCCGGCATCACGACCGTCGGCTGTTCGATCAGCGGATTGAAGTCCAGCGGCGGCTCCAGCGCCGGTGTGGAGGCGTCATGTGGAGCATTGATGACGTCCGCAACGAATTCCACTTCCATCCCTTGCGCCAGCGTTCGCGCTTGTTCGATAGCAGCCTGCACATCCGCCACGCTGCCCTCCACTTTCACGATCACTCCCGGGCGGTCGTTTAACTCGACTT
>Ga0272446_1005560_pt1 | contig 13798 bp, 21 predicted proteins | sample YNPCB0061_FD_194587 | JGI IMG/M metagenome (GOLD analysis project Ga0272446, IMG submission 194587) | Hot spring microbial mat communities from Yellowstone National Park, WY, United States - YNP-CB-006-1 | ecosystem: Environmental > Aquatic > Thermal springs > Hot (42-90C) > Sediment | place...
GTGCTCGCCTCGACGCCGCTCAGCTCGCCAGCGAGTACGGCCCCCTCACGGTTTCGCCGGCCCCTGAGCAACAGCCTCCGCCTCGCTGAGCGCCTCTCGTCCACCCGACCAATCTGCCGGCCCGCTCGCACTCACCCAAGACGTCCTTCGTGCAGCGGATACGATGAATCAGGACGCGATCGATGAGCTGGAGAGGTTGAGGCGAGAGGTGGACTGATCGGCGGTCGCTCGGCGGGGATTGAACTTCGACGAGAGGGAGTCGATGAGCCGAGACGAGGTGCGGGAGTCGATCGGTGGGTTGATTCGGCAGGGGGAGAGGGAGATCGCGCGGCTCGGGCAGGTCGGGGCGATCGAGCCAAAGAGCGAGCTCATGCATCGGGTGTGGCCGACGGTGCTGGGGCTCGCGGAGGCGATGCTGGCGGCGATCGAGGAGGACGGCGAGGAGGGGATCGCGGTCGATCTCGTGGCGCGGACGGTGGGGCTCATCCTGGGGATGGCGCAGCTCCTCGATAAGACGCTGCCTGAGGAGCAGGTGAACGAAGTCGCGGCGCGGGCTCGGGAGGTGGTCGATGAGCTGGTGGCGCTCGTCGATGAGGAGGAGCTCGCGGCGTATGTTGCCGAGGCAGTGAAGGTGGTCGAGCCGCACGTGGCGACGACGGAGCCGGTGGCGCCGACGACCGAGGGGGCGGGGTGAGCGGGGAGGAGGAGAAGGGCGGCGGACGGCTGGATGCGGAGGGGGAGGAGACGCTCGCGGATTTTCTGTCGCGGTTCGAGCAGGGGAGCTTCCAGTACATTCTCACGCGGCTCGAGCCGAAGCAGGCGCTGTTTCAGGGGCAGATGCGGAAGGCGAGCGGGCACCTCGAGCGAGACGCTGCATGTGCAGCCGACGGAGGAGTACATCCGCGATAACTGGGGCGGCGGCGTCTACGAGATCCGCGTGATGGGGGCCGAGCGGGGGAAGGGCATGCGGTTCAAGGCGTCGCGCAAGCTCGAGGTCGCTGGCGACATTCGGTTCAAGGCGGAGTCCGTGGCGCCTGCGGCGCCGCCGGTGGTGACGGGGCCTGCGCCCGAGCCGAAGCTGGTGAAGCGGATCCTCGACGACGCCATCGCGGAGAAGCGGCGGGCCGAGGAGCGGCTGGAGCGCGAGCGGCATCACCTGCAGGAGCGGCAAGCGGCGCCGTCGCAGGATCCGGGGATCATCCAGACGACGCTGGCGACGATCGAGCGGACGTCGCAGGCGCAGACGGAGCTGCTACAGCGGCAGCTCGAGCGGCGCGATCAGGAGCTCGCGGAGATTCGGAAGCTGCTGGAGAACCAGCGACGGGAGCGGTCGGCGTTCGAGGATCCCGAGGTGCTGAAGGCGCTGTTCTCGCGCGGGGCGGATGATGGGGCGCGGCAGGTGGACCTGTATCGCCATGAGCTGCAGGCCGAGCGCGAGCGGGTGAGCCGTGAGGTACAGGCGGAGCGGGAGCGCGTGATGCGGGAGCTCGAGGCTGCGAGGGAGCGGGTGACGCGCGAGGTGCAGGCCGAGCGCGAGCGCGCAACACGGGAGCTCGAGGCGGAGCGCCGAGAGCACGAAAAGGCGGTCGCGCTCCTGGAGCGGCTCCATCGCGCTGAGGTCGAGAGCGTGAAGACGGCGTTGGGGCAGCTCGTCGCGACGAAGGACGAGACGATCCAGCGAATGACAGAGGAGGTGCGGGCGCTGCGGGCGCAGACGCAGCCGCACGACACGCTCGCGGATCTGGAGCGGATGTCGAAGGTCGTGACGGCCGTGAAGACGCTGGTGCCGGGGCTTGGTGGCGAGGCGGAGGCCGAGGCGGAGGAGCCGAGCACTGTCGAGCGGCTCGCGCGGATGTTCTTCGACAGCATGACGCGGGCGCCTGCGGCGGCGCAGCCGCAGGTCGCGGTGCCCCAGCCGGTGATGGCGTTGCCGCAGGTGCGGCGGGCGGCGGTGCCGATCGTGCCGATGCCGGCGACCCGCGGCGTGCCGATGGTGCGGGTTCCCGAGGCGGAGCGGGTGGTGGCGCCGACGCCGGAGCGAGTGGAGGCGCCGGCGGAGCGGCAGGACGAGGTCCCAGCGGCGCTCCTCGAAGGGGTGCCGTTCCTCGAGGCGGCGTTGCAGAACGGGCGCGAGCCAGTCGAGGTCGCGCGGTCGGCGATCTCGCTGTTCGGGCGCGGCGACCTCCAGGCGCTCATCCAGCTGGGGCCGGACGCGATCGTGAGCGCGATCGAGGCGCGGGCGCCCGAGTCGATTCTGGCGAGCGCGGGTGGGCGACGGTACCTCGCGAAGCTGATCGATGCGGTCGCCGACGAGTTCCGGAGCGGATAGGCACAACGACGGGCGGAGGTTCTTCCCGTACGTAGAGGCGTATCAGCGGGACGGCGCACACGGTCGACGAGATGCGGCGCCTCGCGCTCGCGGCGCAGCGGAGCTGGCCGCTGCGCCGCCTCGTCGAGAGCGCCTGCGCGGAGCTGCGCGGGAAGGACTATCTGTCGGAGCTGGCGGCGCTGTCCTTTTTTGTCTGGCGGAATGTACGGTACCAGCGGGACCGGCGGACGACCGAGCTGGTGAAGACGCCCGAGGCGACGCTGCGGACGCGCGTTGGAGACTGCGACGACATGGCGACGCTGCTCGCGGCGCTGTCGATGCTATCGGGGGCGGAGGCGCGGTTTCAGGCGGTGGGGTTCCGCGGCGACGGCGTGCTGACGCATGTGTTTTGTGAGGCGCGCGATCCGCGGAGCGGGCGGTGGTGGTGCTCGATCCGGTCGCGGGGCCTCGGACGGCGGAGATGCTTCGGCGCGTTCGCGACGTGAAGACGTTCCTCGTCGACGTGTGAGTGCCCATGAGGGAGCCCGACTACTTCGACGTCTTCGCGGCGCGGCTGGCGGCGTGCGTTGTGCGCGGACGCGGTCGCGGTGGCGACGCGTTGGAGCTCACTCGGCGGCTCGAGCGCGTCCGACGCGGGCTCGGGGCGACGTTCGTGTTGCTTCGGGGAGGGGACGTCGAGGGGCGGCTGGCGGCTGTGTTGGCGGAGCACCTCCGCGGCGAGGTGGCGCGGCTGCTCGGCGTGATGGACGTCGCGTGCGATGAGCTGGGGCTCGGCGAGACGCCGCCGATGGTGTCGGCGCAGACGGAGAAGGACGATGTTGTCCAGCACAATATCCGGCCGGTTCTGCGGTCGCACAAGGACCCGAAGCGGTACGCGAAGCTCGTCGAGGCGCACAAGAAGCAGGTCGAGGAGCTCGAGGCGCGCCATTACCGCGGGCTGTGGTGGCCGGCGTACAACACGCCGATCGTCGACCTCACGCAGGACGATATCGCGTTGGCGTCGGCGTACCTCGCGGGGAAGTTGACGACGAAGGGGTGCGCGCGGTCGGACGCGGCAGAGGCGGAGTACCGACGGAAGAACCGCGGGCGGTACATCTTCGATCGGATCCAGGCGATCGCGGAGGCGGTGGCGTCGGCTGTCATGGGCGCGATGTTCGGGCCGCTGGGCGCGCAGATCGTGAAGCTCGCGCACCGCGGGAAGATGGCGCTCATTCACAAGGTCTGGAAGCTGAAGGCGGCGGATGACCCGCAGTTCAAGGCGGACCTCGCGAAGCTGCAGCCGTCGGAGCAGATGAGCTATCGCGGGTTTCGGTTCTGGCTGCGGCCGATCGGGAACATGCTCGCGCAGGAGCTCGGGTGTAAGGCGGACCTCGAGACGCGGCTGCTGATTCACGGGCGGTTGTATCGGACGCTCGATGTGCTCGCGGCGAGCTTGCCGTCGGCGCGGAGCGGCCCGGGGCTGTACGACTACCCGTCGGCGTTCGGGATGCTGCGCGGGTCGATCTTCCCGCCGCGTGGGGCGCAGCTCGACGGCGCGCCGCCGAGCGCGGCGGAGGAGCAGCAGGTCGAGGCGATCGTGAGCGACCCGTCGGTGCAGGCGGCGTTGCGTGCGCCGCCCGCGTCGGGCGAGGCGATGTCGGCGGCGTTGATGCGGTCGGCGCATTCGGTGCGGGGGGAGGTCGCGCGGCAGCGCGCGGCGCAGGTCGCGGCGGCGGGGGGAGAGCGGTCGGCGCAGATCTGGCCAGTCCTGGTCGTCGGTGGCGTGGCGCTTGGCGCTGCGCTCCTGGCGGCGCGCTGACGCGCTCGACGAAGGAGAGCCCGTTGTCGAAGTACGTGAGGGAAGGACTCGGGGAGGCGGGGAAGAAGTGGTACCAGACGCTCCTCGATGTCGTTGGCGAGGCTGGCGCGTCGGTGGTCGAGGGGCAGGCGGGCAAAGCGGCTGGCGACGCGATTCGCGGGCTGCACAAGGGATGGACGACGGCGGCGTTCAATCGCGGCGGCGGGGCGACGATGGTCGTGCCGAAGCAGTCGGCGCCGCCTGCGCCTGCGCCGCAGCGGTATCTGCCGCAGCAGCCGGTCGCGCCGCAGCGGATGCCGATGCCGATGCCGCAGATGCCGATGGTGGCGCCGTCGTCGGGCGCGATGATGCCTGCGGCGGCCGCGGTGGCGCCGCGTTCAGGGATGAGCCCGCTCGTGCTCCTGGGGATCGCGGGGGCGGGGGCGGTCGTCGTGTACCTCCTCGTGCGGAAGAAGCCCGATGCGCGTCGGTGACGCGCGGGCGGTGCTCGAGAAGGGGCTCGCGGCGCTGCGCGGGTACGACGTGTTCCTGCGTGACCGGACCGTCGCCGAGTGGGCGAAGGCGATCACGTGGGCACAGTTCCTCGATGCCGAGGAGGTGCGGCTGCGGAACGAAGAGGCGCACGAGTTCTGGTCGCGCCTGTCGGAGACCGAGAAGAAGAGCCTCGTGGTGGAGTGGATCGCGCTCGTCGATGGCGGGCGCGAGCTGCTGGCGCCCGGGAATCGCGGCGGCGTGGGCCAGGGGTACGGCCCGACGGAGGCGCTGCCGCCGTCGAAGGCGCAGGCGGTGGCGAGCTGGGGCGCGCGGGCGAAGGCGTTCTTCGCGCGCATCGAGCGGCTGCGGGGGCAGAAGCGCGTCGAGGCGCGGACGGATCCGCGGTCGTGGGATCCGTTGTCGTCGCTGAAGACGCTCGGGACGGTGCTCGCGGTCGGCGTCGTGGGCGCGGTCGTCATCGGGGTGTTCGTGGCGGTGCGCGCGCGGCGATGAGGCGGCGGATCGCGTCAGTGTGGGACTGGCGAGATAGTGTCTATCGATATTTCGCGATCCCGACGGTGCTCGATCTCGGCGAGGAGCCGCGGCCGCCGCAAGCGCGGCCGCCGATTCGACCGGAGCTCGGTGACGCGCCCGAAGTGCTCATGCGCGTCCTGCCGCCGGGATCGCTGTACGTCGGCGCGGGGCGCGCGCGAAGGGGGAGATCATGACGAGTCGTCGGTCGTGAGCGTGCGACGGGCGTTGGCGATCTATCGCGCGTTCCAGGCGCGCGCGCCCGACTTCGTGACGGCGCTCGACAAGCGGATCCAGTTCCCGGCGCGCATTGGTTCGGTGGGGCGGGTGAAGCGGCTGCTGTACCGCTCGGCGAAGTGGACCGATGGAGAGGAGGAGCACGCGTACATCCACGACTACGAGAGCCCCGTCGAGTTCTGCGAGCCGTGGCGCGAGGGGCTGCGCGCGGTGAAGTCGCCACGGTGGCCGCGCGAGCTCGTACAGCTCGGCAGCGCCGTCGAGCTCGAGCTCGCGACGCACGCTGGCGAGCGCGCGTTCGTGTCGCCTGTGCGCGGGACGCTGCTCTGCGCGACGCCGAACGGAAGGACGCTCGTCCTCTTGCACCCCGGCAGCGGCATCGTCGCGGCGCTCGTCGGAGGCGAGCAGCGCGTGACCGACCGAGGAGTGGAGGGCTGAGGAGATGAAGCGCTCGCGAAAGAAGAAGGGACGACGGAGGACTCCACGCGCGAAGCGGCGCGTGAAGCCGACCGTCCGCTACGCGAAGAACCCCGGCGTCTCGTCGCTGCTGCTCGTCAATCCGGCGGAGAGGCTGAGGGCTGCGGTGAAGCCGATCGTGAAGGAGGCGGTGGAGACCGAGATCAAGAAGACGATGCCGAAGAGACCAGCGAAGCCGGTTCCGGCGCGACCCCAAGCTCCGAAGGCGAGCGCGCCGCCGTCGGCGCCGAAGCCGAAGCCGCGCCCGCAGAAGCGGCGACGGCGTTCGAGCGGCGGTGGCGGTCGATCGGGGGCGGATACGGCGGAGCTCATCAAGATGCTGAAGGAGCGCTACCCGGCGTTCAAAGGGCGGAAGCGTCCCTATCGCGGGAAGAACACCAATCGCGGGCTGAAGACGCTCGAGCGCGATCGGAAGTCGATCCTGTGGAACCTGAACCGCGGGACGCCTGCGGCGCGCGACTGGGTGTTGAAGAACGTGCCGCGCATGAACCCGGGGAGCGTGGCGTCGATCGGCGTCGGCATCGGCGGGTTCCTCGCGACGCGGATCCTCTCGAACGTGGCGTCGAAGATCCCGCTGCTCAATCGCGTCGGGCCGCACCTGCCCGTGCTGCTGTCGGCGGGGCTCACCGGGCTCGCGTGGTGGCTCACGAAGACGCGGCCCGACTATCGGCAGCCGCTACTCCTCGGGACGGGGCTCGCGACCGTCGACCAGGTGCTGCGGAACTACGTCCCGGCTTATCTGCCGTCGGCGGCGGGCGTGCTCGGTGGGGTCGAGCCGTCGTGGTCGGCGCCGCAGCTCAGCGCGTATGAGGAGCCGATGCGATATCTGCCACCCTATGACCCGCTGAGCGGGCTCGGGTGCCCGCCCGTCGGGGACGCGGCGTATGACGACGGGACGGCGGGGTTCGACGTCGGCGAGGCGGCCGCGGGGTACGACGGCTACGACGTCCGCGAGTCGTTCGCCGATTCGGGCGATGGCCTCGAGGGGTTCGTCGCGCAGGAGGCGCCCGCTGGGTTCGATGGGTACGTCGCCGATCAGCTCCGTGACGTGCCCGAGGACGCGATGGGCGACGCGCCGGGCGGGATGTACGTCCCGGCGCTGCAGGGCGCGGAGGACTATCCCGTCGAGGGGCTCGGCGCGACGCACCGCGAGCGGATGCAGGACGCGGCGGCGTTCATGTTCGGCGGCCCCGCGGCGCTCGCCAAGCTGCGCCTGATGCGCTCGCGCAATCGGCGGCGCGCCGCGCAGCGGACCGCGATGCGGAGCGGGCTGACCATGCCCGGCGAAGCGCCGCCAGGCGCAGACATGCGGCCCGTCGTGAACGTCTACTGCCCGCCGTACCGTCGGCGATCGCATTACGCGCAGCCCGCGAGCGCGGAGCAGCGCGCGCTCGTCCGCGTCCCGGCCCGCGAGGTCCCGCCCTCGACGGCGGCGCCCGCTCCGACGGTCACTGTCGCTCCGACGAAGCCCGTGAGCGGCCTCGACGGCGCGCCCGGCGGAATCTTCGGCAACGAGTAGCCACGCGACCCCGAAGGAGGATCATTCGTGCCGAAGCTCGAAGGAGTGAAGGAGCGCCGCCACCAGCCGTTCTACGACACGCTGGTGCGCGCCGCCGCGAACACGGCGCCGACCCCGCTCGTCCCGTCGATGACGCGGCTGTTCTCGTCGGCGAACATCGGCAACGTCGCGCTCACGAACATGAAGGCGGCCGGGCAGCTCAGCTCGGACCAGACGTACGTCATCCACGCGCTGCGCGCCTTCCTGTACTTCCGCGGCGCGCAGGCCGCGGACATGTACGCCGGCTGCGCGAGCCAGCTCTACTGGACGTTGGAGATCGGCGATAAGCCGTTCTTCCAGATGGGCGCGTGGTACTTCGGCGCGGGCGGCGGCATCGTCGGTGGCGACGCGCAGTCGCTCGGGACGCCGGACCACCGCGGCATCCTGAAGCTCGGGCAGACGATCTCGATCCCCGCGCGCCAGGGCTTCGCGGTCATCGGCGAGTTCCACCCGATCGGCCAGGCGGGCGCGGCGTTCTCCGACGTCCGCACGAACCTCATCAACGCGAACGCCAACATCGGCGACCGCGTGATCCAGTTCGTGCTCGACGGCATCCACTCGCGCGAAGTGCTCTGACCGGTGGCGCCGCGCGGGAAGACGTCGCGGCATCGGCGCTATACAGAAAAGGCGGGCGGCGAGGTCGTCGTCGAGGTGACGCCGATCGATGACGCGGACTGCGCGCGCGAGGGGAAGAGCGCGGTCGAGGTCCGCATCCTCGATGGCGGCGTCGTGATCTGGAGGCCGTCGGCGCCGATCTGCCTCGGCGCGGCGTACGACGGAGACACGCGGCAGGGGCGCGCGAAGGCGGCCGACGACGCGATCGGGTTCTTCGAGCACGCGATCGGGCGCGTGCAGCTCGGGACGCTGATCGCGGGGACGATGCGCGCCGAGGATCTGATCCCGACGTTCCTCGACGAGATCGAGCGCCTGGATCCCGATCGCGCCAAGGAGATCCAGCGCACCTACGGCGACGTGATCGACGCCAGCGACTACGAGAGCGAGGACGCGGCGTGGCTCCTCGACAAGCTGTTCGACACGCTCGAGGAGCTCGCGCCCGAGGGCTTCTACTTCGGCGCGCACCCTGGGGACGGCGCCGACTACGGCTTCTGGCCAGTCGAAGACGACGACGCGTGACGAAGGGAGACCCGCACTGAATGAACACGACGCAGAACCTCACGACGGCGAGCCCGCAGGAGCTGGCGCGGATCATCGCGCAGCTCCAAGCGGACCAGCAGAAGCTGCTCGCCGATCTGGCGGCGCTGCAGCGCGCGACGCAGCCCCCGATGGGGGGCGCGCCCGGGCTGCCCGCGTGCCAGAAGCAGCAGACGTTCGCGTACTCGGTGGAGATCCCGCTCCGGCAGGGGACCAGCGGGCGGACGCCGGGGAGCTTCTCGGTGTCGCAGGATGGGCCGTTCGTCGCGCTCGCGCTGCAGGCCGCGTGGCGCGAGACCTCGGGGCCGTTTGCCGGGCGGTGGCTGCCGCCGTCGTCGAACGAGCTGTGGCTGCGCTCGGTCGCGACGTTCAACTTCGCGGCGGCGCCGCGGCCGGATACGTGCGACTTCACGTTCGAGATCACGGATGGGAACTCCGATCGGAACTGGCAGGACAAGCCCATCCCGTCGGCGTTTCTGTACAGCGTGAATGGGCAGCCGGCGTACCTGCCGGTGCCGGGGATCTTCCCGCCGAACTCGACGGTGACGGTGGCGATCACGCCGATCCGTCCGGTGAGCGCGGATGGGCAGCTCACGCTCACGTTCTGGGGCTACAAGGCGCTCGGGGTGCGCTCGTGATGTTCGGCGGGCGTGGGCGCGGGTTCGGCTGGGGCGTCGGCGGGACGGTGCCGCCGGGCGACGTGCCGCCCGTCGACGCGACGGCGCAGAACGCGTGCGGTGTGGGGCGCGTCGATCCGCCGCCGCCGGTGACGCCGCCGCCGGCGACCATGCCCGCGACGGCGGTGCGCGTCGTCGAAGGGCTGTACGCGCAGGTGCCGCCAGCCGAGGCGACGCTGTTCCAGCGCGAGGCGATGGTGCCGTTCAACCTCGCGGCGCGTGGGGCTGACGACAGCGGGACGATCTTCTCGTTCGTCGTCCCCAGCGGGCAGACGCTCCTCCTGACGGACGCCGAGTTCTCGGCGCTGCGGGCGAACCCGATCACGCCCGGCGATCAGCTCGGCGTCGAGCCGCGGCAGCTCGCCGGCTACGTCGCGCTGCACCTGTTCGTCGACGAGCGGAGCCCGATCGATCTCTATTCGGAGATCGTGCTGCCGACGGGGGCCGCGCCCGGCGTCGATCCGATCCGCGGGTCGTTCTTCTCGGCGTTCGGGAGCGTCATCGGCGGGGCGGCGCGCCAGCCGTTCGGCGTGCTCCGCGTTCGGGAGGGGCAGTCGCTGCGCCTCGCGTACACGGTGGCGCGCGCGCCCGTGATCGGCGTCGACACCATCGGCGCGCTCGCGCGCGGGTTCCTCGTCCCGACGGCGATCGCGGCGGCGAAGACGGCGTCGTAGTCGGAGCCGGGGGCGGGCGCGTCGCGGTCGGGCGCGCCCGCCCTCGCGGTCGGAGGACTGCATGTACGCACTCGCACCGCGCGGCGTCGGCTCATGGGACCAGACGTTCCTCGACGCGATCGTGACCGGCGCGCAGCGGACCGATCCGGAGCTCGCCGAGATCGTCCAGCTCGCGCGCGAGATCATCGCCGTCGAGCGCGGGCCCGGCGGCGCGCTCGACCCGCGAACACCGTCGACGTTCAAGGTCTCGGACCTGCGCTGGCCGCTGAAGACCTACCTCGGCTATCGACGGCAGCCGCTGCTCTTCATGGCCGTCCCCGTCGGCGATCTTGGCGATCGCGTTCCTCCTCGGCCGCGCCAGTCGATAGCCCCCACAAGGAGAAGCGATGAGTCGTTACGTGTCCGAGCTCGGGGACAGCGACCCCGAGCGTGAATCGATTCTCGGCGACGCGCCGCAGTCGCCGACGCCCGCAGCCCCGTCGAAGGACGAGCTGCTGAAGGTCGCGATGACCGACCCGATGGTCGCGGCGAGCGTGAAGTCGGCCGTCCCCGCGCCGTCGGCCCCGCCGAAGTCGAAGCAGCCCGATAAGACGATCGGCCTGCCGACTCCGCCGCACTATCGGCCGCCCGGCCCGGCACCGACCACGCCCACGAAGAAGTCGCCGCCACGTCCCGTGCAGCCGATGCGGCGCGCGCCACCGACGGACGTCGCGACACCCTCGGCAGGCGCGGCCGTGGCCGCGGCACCGGCGAACTCGCGGAAGGGGCTCCTCGTGGTGGCGGCGATCGCGGCGGGGGTGACCGGCCTCGTCTACTTCATGCGACGCAAAGACGACCGGCGGAGGGGCCTGTGATGGACGCGCCGCTCATTCACGCCGCCACGGCGTCGATCGAGTCACGCCCGACGCGCCAGGTGCGCGTCGTCTACAAGGGCGTGTCGATGCTGTGGGACGAGTACCGCGAGGGTGGCGTCCCCGCGCTGCACATCGTCTGCCCGCGCTGCGAGTGCTTCGGGCTGCTCACCGCCGGGCACAAGTCGTGGCGCGTCGACGACCGCGGACGACTCTCGGTGAACGAGCCGTTCCGCTGCGATTACTGTCTAGCGCGATTCGGCGTCACCGACGGACGAATGCTCGACGCGTGAGCCGACGCCGTCTCCCTCCGTGGGAACGGCACGAGCGATGGCAGATCGAGTACCTGTGCGGCCTCGAATACGGCGACCTCAGCGACGAGAAGTTTGGCTCGTTCGCCTACAACTACGCGGGCGTCCCGCAGTGGGCGCAGGATGACTTCGACGACCTGTGGGAAGAGGGCGTCGAGTACCGGACGGTCATCGGCCAATTCCTGTTTGGCAGCCCACCAGAGGTGATCGTCCATGACGGCGCGGTCTGGCGTTTGCGCCGCGACTACCTCTGCTCACCGGAGGTGGAGTGCCCGCGCGAGGGAGTCGTCGCGGGGCGTCGGTGCGGCCTCTGCGACGCGCGCCAAGGAGAGCCCCACGGGATGATCTACCTCGGCGAGGGCTGGCTGGAGGTCGTCTACCGGCATGACGCGAATGACGACGACGAGGTCCAGGAGTAGACAGAATGTCGAGCCCACCGAACGCCTCCGATCCGGAGGTGGTCAATCCGGCGGCGCACCTCATCGGCCGCCTCTTCGAGGTGCTCGCGCAGCGCCTCGACGAGGCGCTCACTCCAACGACGCGGGGCTACGTTGGTGACGACGAGCCGCGCGGCGGTCGTGATCCGCACCGGGTGCTCGGGCTGCCGCGCGACGCGACGCCCGCGGACGTGAAGCGTCGCGTCCGCGATCTCGCGCGCATCTTCCATCCCGACGTGAAGGGCGGGAACGCCGAGAAGATGGCCGAGATCAACGACGCCGCGAAGGCGATCCTCGCGCGCGAGGCGAAGGCGGCGCGATGACCTGGGTCGAGCGCTACGGGCCGCTCATCGCGAAGGCCGCCGGGCAGGACGTCCCCCTCGCGATGCTGCTCGGGCACGTGAAGCTCGAGTCGGGTGGCCGCCCCGAGACGCGCACGCACCTCGACGAGCGCGGCCTGTTTCAGATCCACCCTGGGACGTCGAAGTCGATGGGCTTCGACCACAACCGGATGTTTGACCCGCAGTACAACATCCAGGCTGGCGTCGAGATGTTCCGCCGCATGGTCGACCGGCTCGAGAAGCACTTCCCGAGCTGGTTCCCGCGCCGTCGCGACGAGATGTTCTGGCGCTTCGTCCGCTTCGAGTTCGCGATCGGCAGCGGGGCCGCGCGGCAGATCCTCCGCCGCTTCGAAGCGATCACGGGTCGCCCCGCGCGCTCTTGGGACGAGTTCGTTTCGTTCGTCGAGGCCCGCCGTGACGAGCTCCTGAAGCTCGTGAAGCACGATCCGGTGAAGTGGGCCCACGCGGTGAACCGCGTCTTCGCGACGGGCGCGCAGCTCGTCGGCGGAGCCGTCGGCGCGATCGCGGGGGGCGGCCTGGCCGTCCTCATCGCCCTCGGGATCGGCGCAGTGGCCCTCCTGTGGATCCGCTCGCGCGCCGAGCGCGCGCACCTGGAGTCCTGATGACCCGCGCCATCATCGTCCTTTGCCTCGTCGCGCTCAGCGCGTCGTGCGCCTGGCTCTACACGTTGCCGACCGTCGGGCCGCGCCCCGCCGAGCCGCAGATTCGCTTCACCGGCTTCAGCGATTCCGACACGGAGTGGCCGCCTCACCCCGAGGGTTGGCGCGATGTGCGGCGATACGACCTCGGCGGCGAGCTCTCGGACTCGCTGAACTACGAGCGTCGCCTGATCCTCATGCGCGAGCTCGAGCGCGCTGCGCGGGTCCAGGAGGTCCTCGGGGGGGATCTGTTCGTCGTCGGGATCGAGGAGCCTCCCCGCGACAAGCGCACCGGGACGCCATCCGCACCGATCGCGCGCGTGTACAGCGCGACGAAGCAGCGCGCCGCCACGATCGAGCTGACACCGACGGGAGCGCCGCGGCGGATCACCTTGACGCCCGACGTGAACCTCCCGCTCGCGGAGAGCGAGCTCCGCGTGGCGGTCCAGATCGCGAAGTCGGACCCGCGGGCCGCCGACGCGAACGCGCTCGACGGCGGCGCGATGGCGCGCCCGCCATCGGCCGATGGACACCGTCGCGCGTTCGTCACGCTCGCGCCGCGGCTCGGCACCAGCCCCATCTACATGGCGATCGTCGATCTCACGACTCGCACCGTCGAGTCGATCCGCCACCGAGGTGCTCAGTGAAGCGCGCCCTGTTGACGATCGCGACGCTCGCGATCGCTGTGCTCTCCTCATCGTCGGCCTCCGCCGCGCATCACGTCGACTGGAACGACTGGAGCTTCGACGTCGGCGTGTACGGTCACTCCGGGCTCGAGCTCCGGTACGTCACGCGGAGAGGCCGTTCCGTCCTCTACCAAGCCAGCTTCCCCGTGATGCGCGTCGACTACGCGCCAGGGAGCTGCAACGAGTCGCCCTTCGCAGACCTGATCACGCCGGAGAACATCCTCCCGAGGTTCACCATCGCGAACCTCGACGCGTACGCGAACTGGTGCGGCGAGAAGATCTGCGCGCGCACGTACAGCGCCGCCGGCGCCAACTGGATGGAGCTGAGCGTCCTCGCGAACGAGGGCAACTACCTCATCTACCAGGCCTGGTATCTCAGCGATCGTGGCGAGATCCTCGCGCGCGTCTACTCGAAGGGCGAGCAGTGCCCGAACGCGACCCACCGGCACCACCCCTATTGGCGTTTCGACTTCGACGTCGGTCCATCGGTGTTCGGATAGGGGGCTCGATCCAGGCCGGATCTCCGTCGGCGGCGTGACCGCGTAGAGAAGTTGCGAAGGGCCATCGTTCCGGGGTCTCTCGCGGTTACCAAGCCAGCGAGGAGAT
>Ga0272446_1005561_pt1 | contig 13797 bp, 12 predicted proteins | sample YNPCB0061_FD_194587 | JGI IMG/M metagenome (GOLD analysis project Ga0272446, IMG submission 194587) | Hot spring microbial mat communities from Yellowstone National Park, WY, United States - YNP-CB-006-1 | ecosystem: Environmental > Aquatic > Thermal springs > Hot (42-90C) > Sediment | place...
TTGGCCGACGCGCCGACCACCTTCAGCACGCGCTTGCGGTCGATCGGCCGGCGGCGCTCCGGCAGCGGCACGCGGCGGCGGCCGGCCATGTAGTCGGCGGTCAGGCTCGCGCGGTTCTCGAACACCTGCGCGGGCGGGCCGATCGCCACCACCTCACCGCCATGCACGCCAGCCCCGGGGCCCATGTCGACCAGCCAGTCGGCGGCGCGGATCGCGTCCTCGTCATGCTCGACCACGATGACGGTGTTGCCGATGTCGCGCAGCCGCCTGAGCGTGCCGAGCAGCCGCTCGTTGTCGCGCTGGTGCAGGCCGATCGAGGGCTCGTCGAGAACGTAGAGAACGCCGGTGAGCCCCGACCCGATCTGGCTCGCGAGCCTGATCCGCTGGCTCTCCCCGCCCGAGAGCGTGGCCGACCCCCGCGCGAGCGTCAGGTAGTCGAGGCCGACATCGTTGAGGAAGCCGAGCCGTTCGTCGATCTCGCGCAGGATGCGGCGCGCGATCTCCATCTGCTTCGGGGAGAGATGGTTCGGCAGGTCGCGGAACCAGGCGGCCGCCTCGCGGATCGAGAAGGCTGAGGCCTCGCCGATGTGCAAGCCGCGGATCTTCACCGCGAGCGCCTCGGGCTTGAGCCGGAAGCCGCCGCACGTCTCGCACGGTGCCTCGTTCTGGTAGCGGGCGAGTTCCTCGCGCACCCAGGCGCTGTCGGTCTCGCGCCAGCGCCGTTCGAGGTTCGAGACGACGCCCTCGAAGGGCTTCCTCGTCTCGTAGGCGCGCAACCCGTCCTGGTAGCGCATCGTCACCGGCGTCTCGCCGGTGCCGTGCAGGATGGCCTCCCGCGCTGCCTTCGGCAGCTCCTTCCACGGCGTCTTCATCGAGACCTTGAGGTGGCGGCAGAGGCTCTCGAGCGTCTGGCGATAGTAGGGGGAGGAGGCGCCCTCCCAGGGCGCGATGGCGCCCTCGGCGAGGGAGAGCCTGTCGTCGGGCACGACGAGCCCGGCGTCGAAGAAGGTGGTCACGCCGAGCCCGTCGCAGGCGGGGCAGGCGCCGGCGGGGGCGTTGAAGGAGAAGAGCCGCGGCTCGATCTCGGCGATGGTGAAGCCCGAGACGGGGCAGGCGAACTTCGCCGAGAACACCGTCCGTTCCGGCTTCGCACCGGCCTTGGCATCGGCGTTCTCGGCGATGGCGATGCCGTCGGCGAGCGCGAGCGCGGTCTCGAAACTGTCGGCCAGACGCGGCGCGATGCCGTCCCGCACCACCAGGCGGTCGACCACCACCTCGATGTCGTGCTTGCGCTTCTTGTCCATCGCCGGCACGGCGTCGATCTCGTGCAGCGTGCCGTCGACCTTCACGCGCTGGAAGCCGCGCTTCTGGAGCTCGGCGAGCTCCTTGCGGTACTCGCCCTTGCGGCCGCGCACGACGGGGGCGAGCAGGTAGAGCCGCGTTCCCTCCGGCATCGCCATCACGCGGTCGACCATCTGGCTCACGGTCTGCGCCTCGATCGGCAGGCCCGTCGCGGGCGAGTGCGGCACGCCGACGCGCGCCCAGAGCAGCCGCATGTAGTCGTTGATCTCGGTGACGGTGCCGACGGTCGAGCGCGGGTTGCGCGAGGTGGTCTTCTGGTCGATCGAGATCGCGGGCGACAGGCCCTCGATGCTGTCGACGTCCGGCTTCTGCATCAGCTCGAGGAACTGCCGCGCATAGGCCGAGAGGCTCTCGACATAGCGGCGCTGCCCCTCGGCGTAGATGGTGTCGAAGGCGAGCGAGGACTTGCCCGAACCCGAGAGGCCGGTGATGACGGTGAGGCTCTGGCGGGGGATCTCGACATCCACCCCCTTGAGGTTGTGCTCGCGCGCGCCGCGGACGCGGATGGGCGAGGTCATCGCGGGACCACCATGGGGGCACCTCGTGGGGGAGAACGGGAGGCGAACAAAGCCCAAGTGGGGGTGGCCGCGCAAGCCGCCAGAGGAGGGGAGAGCGGCGGCGGGCCGATCAGAGCCGCGTGTGGCGGCGCCCCGGCCGGCAGCCTACACTCGCCGCCCGATCAGCGACTCGATCCCGGAGGGCCCGACATGGCCGGCAGCGTGAACAAGGTGATCCTCGTCGGCAATCTCGGCCGCGACCCCGAGGTGCGCACCATGCAGTCGGGCGGGCGCACCGTGTCCTTCTCCGTCGCCACCTCGGAGACCTGGAACGACCGTGCGACGGGCGAGCGCAAGGAGAAGACGCAGTGGCACCGCGTGGTGATCTTCAACGAGAAGCTCGGCGAGATCGCGGAGAAGTACCTGCGCAAGGGCTCGAAGGTGTATCTCGAGGGCCAGCTCGAGAGCCGCAAGTACACCGACAAGGACGGCAACGAGCGTGACATCACCGAGGTGGTGATCGGCCGCTTCAAGGGAGAGCTCACCCTGCTCGACGGTCGCCAGGGCGGCGGCGGGCCAGGGGGGATGGAGGACGAGGGCGGCGGCTACCAGAGCCGCCCTGCCGCGCGGCCTGCGCCCGCCAAGCAGGGTGGCGGCGGCTGGGACAGCAAGCGCGACCTCGACGACGATATTCCCTTCTGAGGCAGAAGGCCGCGCGAAGCGGCCCTCATGCCCCGAGCATCACCGCAACAGGTCGCGCGACCGCTCGATCGCGGCGTTGGCGCATTCCTCGTCGATCGCCCCGCTCGGCGCGCCGCCGACGCCGATCGCGCCGATCACCTCCTCGCCAGAGCGGAGCGGCACACCACCGCCGAGCAGCAGGAAGCCCGGGATGTGCACGAGGTTGCGCGCGCCGGGGTTGCTCTCGGCCGCCTGCGCCATGGCGCTCGTGGTGTTGCGCGCCGAGGCCGAGGTGAAGGCCTTCTGCCCGCTCGCCGCGAGCGTGTGCGGGCCCGCGCGGTCCCCGCGCAGCACCGCGCGCACCAAGCCGGCGCGGTCGACCACCGTCGCGGTGACGTTGGAGGTGCGCGCCGCAGAGGCCTCGACGGCGGCGAGCGCGATGGTGCTTCTCTGATGGATCCGGGCCGACGCGGGCGATGCCGGTCATGGGTGACGGTCTCCTTCCCTCTGCGCCCTGTTCCTCGGGTCGGCGGACGAGCACGCGCGCGGCCACGGCGCGGCAATGTGCCGGCGCGATGTCGCTCGGTCGGCCCCCTTTGGCTTAGGGTGGGCCCGATGGCCGCGGGGCGTGCGCCGCGCGGCGGCTGCTGGAGGCACGACCACGGATGCGCATCGCCCGCCCCACCCAGACGATCGCGGCCCTGGCGATCGAGGCGCTGGCGATCGCGGCGCTTGCGCTCACGCTCGCCGGCTGCCGCAGCGCCATGGTGGCGACGGCGGAGGCGCAGGGGCAGCAGACGGTGGCAGGGGCGCCGCCGACCGGCCAGGCGCCGTGGCTCGCGCCGCCTGGCCCCGGCTGGGTGCTGATCGTGCCGGAGGCGGCCAACAGCACGGTGATGCTCTTCGAGCCCTCTCTGCACCGCGCGGGCGACGCGCGGAGCGCGCTCGTGCTGATCAACTTCGTCCGGCCAACGCAGCAGGTCGGCGGCAGGTTCGTGCGCAGCGAGGTGGCGCGGATCGAGGCCGACTGCGCGGCGAGCACCTATCGCCTGCTCGGCCGGCGGATCCACGAGACCCATGGCGGCACCGGCCAGCCGATCGGCGCCGTCGCGCCGGACCCCGCCGCGCCGATGCGCCCCGTCCAGCCCGGCAGCCTCGCCGAGGACGTGCTCGCCGCGCTCTGCGGCGCCAAGGCGCCGGCGCCGGAGACGTGACGGGAGAGGCCGAAGGACAGGGGCTTCCCGCCGGCGCAGGCGGCGCTACCATGCCCCCCTGCCCAGCCGGGACGGGTGAATGACCGAGACGGTCCACTGCTTCTACACGCTCTCGAGCCCCTGGATGTATCTCGGCGGCCCCGCGCTTGCCGACATCGTCCGGCGCCACCGCGCGCCGCTTCTCCTCAAGCCCTATGACTTCCTCGCCGTCGCGCCCGGCAACGGCGGCGTGCCGCTGCGCACGCGGCCGCAGGCGCGGCAGGACTATCACGCGCTCGAGCTCGACCGCTGGCGCCGTTTCCTCGGCCTGCCGCTGAACCTCCGCCCGCGCTTCTACCCGCCGGCCGACCAGCGGCCCGCCGGGCGGATGGTGATCGCTGCGCAGGCGCTCGGGCTCGACGCGATGCGGCTCTCGCACGCGATCCTGCGCGCGCTGTGGGTGGAGGAGCGCGACATCGCCGACCCCGCGGTGCGTGCCGCGGTCGCCGAGGAGAACGGGATGGACGGGGCCTCCCTCGTCGCCGCCGAGGAGGCGCCGGGGACGCTCGCCGCCTGGGAGGCGAACACCGAGGAGGCACGCGCGCGCGGCGTGTTCGGCAGCCCGACGCTGTTCTGCGGCGAGCTCTGGATCTGGGGCCAGGACAGGCTGTTCTTCCTCGACCAGCACCTCGCGCGGAGCGCCGCATGACGGGGCTTTCGGTCGCGGTGATCGGCGCCGGCGCGGTGGGTGCCGCGACGGCCTTCACGCTCGCCCGAGAGGGCCATCGGGTGACGCTGATCGAGCCCGGCGAGCCGGGAGGAGAGCAGGCGGCCTCCTTCGGCAATGCCTGCTGGATCAGCCCCGCGAGCGTGGTGCCGATGAGCCTGCCCGGCGTCTGGAGGAAGGTGCCGGGCTGGCTTGCCGATCCGCTCGGGCCGCTCACCATCCGCTGGCGCCACCTGCCCGGGCTCGCGCCCTGGCTGGTCCGCTTCCTGCGCGCGGGCTCGTCCGAGGCGAAGGTCGAGCGCACCGCGCGCGCGCTGCGGACCCTCCTGCACGATGCGGTCGAGCGGCACGAGGCGCTCGCCGCCGCCGCGGGCGTGGCGGAGCTCGTCGTCCGCAGCGGCCATCTCTACGCCTTCCGGGACCGCGCCGCCTTCGAGGCGGAGGCGCTTGCCTGGCGGCTCAGGCGCGAGGCGGGGGTGCGGTGGATCGAGCTCCCGGCGGAGGAGCTGCACCAGCGTGAGCCCGCGCTCACGCGCGACTGCCGCTTCGCCGTGCTGCTCGAGGATGGCGCGCACGTCGCCGATCCTGGCGCCTATATCGCCGCGCTCGCCTCGGCCGCGCTGTCGCTCGGCGCGATCCACCGCCGCACGCGTGCGACCGGCTTCGACGTCAAGGGCGGGCGGCTCCAGGCCGTGCTGACCGCGGAGGGCAGGGTCGCGGCGGACCGGGCGGTGATCGCCGCCGGCGCGCACGCGAGGCACCTCGCCGCCGCGGTGGGCGACCGCGTGCCGCTCGAGAGCGAGCGCGGCTACCACATCGTCATCGAGGCGCCGGAGGCTTCGGTGCGCACGCCCGTCATGGTGGCCGACGCGAAGGCGCCGCTGACGCCGACCGCGCATGGCCTGCGTGTCGCCGGCCAGGTGGAGCTCGCCTCCATCGAGGCCGAGCCGGACTGGCGGCGCGCCGAGGTTCTGCTCGCGCTCGCGCGGCGCATGCTGCCCGGGCTGCCGGCCGATCTCCCGCCCGGGCGTGTGCGGCGCTGGATGGGCCACCGGCCCTCGATCGCGGACGGGCTTCCGGTGATCGGCCCGGCCAGCGGCTGCGCCGACGTCGTGCACGCCTTCGGCCACGGCCATGTCGGGCTTGCCGCGTCGGCCAAGACGGCGGCACTGGCGGCCGACCTCGCGCTCGGCCGCCAGCCGGTCATCGACCCAGCGCCCTACGCCGCGTCCCGCTTCGGCTGACGCGGCCGGAGGGCCGGGGTGGGGCTCAGCCCGCCTTGATCTCGATGCGCGAGGACGGCTTCGGCGCCTCGGGCGGCTTCGGCAGCGTCACGGTCAGGACACCCTTTGCGAACGACGCCGTCACCGCGTCGGCCTTCGGCGCGAAGGGAAGCTGGAGCGAGCGGGCGAAGCTGCCGTAGCTGCGCTCCTGGATGTGCATGCCCTTCTCCTCGCGCGTGGCCTCGGCCTTCTTCTCGCCCTTGATCGTCAGCACGTCCTCCTCGAGCGAGATCTCGACATCGGACTGGTCGAGGCCGGGAAGCTCGGCGGTGACGGTGAGGCCCTCCGGAGTCTCCTTGACGTCGATCGCGGGCCGCCAGTCGGCCTTGAACACCGGGGTCGGCAAGGCCGATCCGACGGCGCCGAAAGCCTGCTCGAACTGCTGCTGCAGCCGCCGCAGGTCGTCGAACATCCGGTCGAGGCCGGGCTGGTTTCCGAACAGCGTTGGCAGGAGCGCCATGGCGAACCTCCTTCTCTCTGTCGTCTCTGGGTTGAGGGGGCGGGCCCGTCGGGCCCGACGGGAGATATGGAGTGCACAGGCGTGCGGCGCGAGCGATGATGCAGATCAAGCCCGCCGCGGCACGTAGTGCCAGACCGAGGCGGGGGGGAGGTTGAGCGGCGTCCAGGCGAGCCTCCGCCCCTCGAGGCCGAGCGCGGCGCGGTCGAGCGGCGAGGTCGCGCAGTAGGTGTAGTGCAGGAAGCCCCGCCCGGGAGCCACCGCCTCGATCGCCTCGATCAGCGCGCGCTGGCGGGCCTTCGGCAGGAGCACGAGCGGGATGCCGCAGACCACCGCCCCGACGCGGCCGCAGAGGTCCTGGCCCAGCAGGGCGGGCAGCGCCCAGGCGTCGCCGCAGATCACCTCGACCCCCGGATAGGTGGCGGCCAGCACCTCGGCCATCTCGGGAACGATCTCGACCACGGTCAGCCGCGCCGGCGCCACGCCGTGGTCCAGGAGCGCGCGGGTGATCGCGCCGGTTCCCGCGCCGAGCTCGACGACCGGGCCGCCGGCGGCGATCCGCCGCGCCGCGGCCGCGACACGCCGGCCGAGCGCAGGCGAAGACGGGACGATCGAGCCCATCTCGAGCGGGTTGGCGGCCCAGCGACGGAGGAACAGGAGCGACCGGGAGAGGGCGGAGGAGGAAGGGCGCGCGTCTTCGGTGCGGGTGTCGGCATGGAGCATGGCGGGGCGACTCGTCCGGGTTGGGGGGTCGATGGGGAAGGCAAGAAGGCGTGTGGAACCCGGGATACGACGACCGTTCCATCTCGGTTCGATGACGCTTCGCGCCCGCCGCCGCCGCCTTCTCACGATTTCGGGTGCGGTGTGGGCACGATCCGTTATTCTTGGCCGTGGAAGATCATCCCCCATGAGTGCCCGGATCCTGGTCGTCGACGACGTCGCGGCGAACCTCCTTCTGCTGGAGGCGAAACTCGCCGCCGAGTACTACGAGGTGCTGGCCGTGCAGGACGGGCAGCGCGCGCTCGAGGCCGCCCATGCATGGGGGCCTGACCTGATCCTGCTCGACGTGATGATGCCGGGGATCGACGGCTACGAGGTCTGCCGCCGCCTGAAGGCCGACCGCGCGACCGAGCACATCCCGGTGGTGATGGTCACGGCGCTGTCGGAGACCTCCGAGCGCGTGTGCGGCCTCGATGCGGGCGCAGACGACTTCCTGACCAAGCCGGTCGACGACGAGACGCTGATCGCGCGCGTGCGCTCCCTCGTGCGGCTGAAGCGGCTGCTCGACGAGTGGCGGCTGCGCGCGGAGACGACGCACCAGCTCGGCGTCGGCGCCGGCGCCCTGCCGCCGTCCGTGCGCGGCGCCCGCGCCCTCGTGGTCGCCGACGACGCCGACCTCGTCGGCCGGATCGGCGAGGCGCTGGCCGCGGAGGGCATCGACTCCTCCGTGGCGGCCGATGTCGCCGGCGGCTGGGAACGGCTCGTCCGCACCCCTGCCGACCTCGTGATCGTGAGCCTGCTCGGCGGCGACGACGATCCGCTGCGCTTCGCCTCGCGGCTGAGGGCCGACGCCTCCACCCGCGAGGTGCCGCTCCTGCTCGTCGCGGAGGAGCAGCACCGCCACCTGCTGCACCGCGCCTTCGAGCTCGGCGCCAACGACTACATCCTGGCGCCGATCGAACCCAACGAGCTGCGCGTGCGGGCGCGCAACCAGATCCGCCGCAAGCTCTACCAGGACCGGCTGCGCGCAGATCTCGCCTACTCGATCTCGCTCGCGCTGACCGACCCGCTGACGGGGTTGCACAACCAGCGCTACCTGCGCGGGCATCTCCGTTCGCTGGTCGCCTCCGTCCGGTCGGCGGGCGGGGCGATCTCGGCGCTGATGATCGACCTCGACCACTTCAAGCGGATCAACGACCAGTTCGGACACCCGGCGGGGGATGCCGCGCTGAGGCTGGTCGCGGGCTGCATCCGCGGCAACGTCCGGCTGTTCGACACGGTCGCGCGCTACGGCGGCGAGGAGTTCGTCGTGATCATGCCGGGCGCCAATCAGCCCGACGCGATGGTCGCGGCCGAGCGCCTGCGGCGGGAGATCGCCGCGCTCGCCTTCCGGCCCGGGCCCGACCAGGCGCTCCTGCCGCTGACCGCCTCGATCGGGCTCGCGACGCTCGCCAACCCTGCGGAATTCGACGGCGACGCGCCGGAGGAGCGGCTCCTCAGGATGGCCGACGAGGCGCTCTACGAGGCCAAGCGGGGTGGGCGCAACAGGGTCGCGGTCACGCCGGCGGGGGATGCGGCGTCCGCGGCGACCTAGTCCGCATGGGGGGCCCGGCGGCCCAGGAGGCCGTCAGGCGCCAGTCAGCCGGACCGGCAGCTCACTTGATCTTCGCCTCGCGGAAGACGACGTGCTTGCGCGCGACGGGGTCGAACTTCTTGAGCTCGAGCTTGCCGGTGGTCGAGCGGGCGTTCTTCTTGGTCACGTAGTAGTAGCCCGTGTCGGCCGTGCTCACGAGCTTGATCAGCACGGTGTTGGACTTCGCCATCGTCAGACCCTTCCGAACCCAGGCCCGGGAGCCACGGCGTCAGGAGCCGCAGCGCCCCGGGGTCAGCGCATCGTCTCGCGCCCGGCATCCGCCGGCGCGGCCGCGAGTGGCCGCAAGAGCCACAGCGCCGCCTCTATGTCAAGCGGGCCGCCGCTGGTCGGCGGGCATGACGCGCGATCGCCCGGGCGAACCGTCGCCGCTTGCCACTCCGGCGCGGCGCCCTCGGTCCGGGCGGCGAGAAGGCGGGCCGCCTCGGCCCGCGCCTCGGCCTCGCCGCGGCTGGTGCAGACGTCCGGCACCACGCCGAGGTCCTGCAGGGGCGTGCCGTCCCGCCGCAGGAGGCGCGACCAGCTGACATGGAGTTCGCTTCCGTCCGGCAGCGGGAGAACGAGCTGGATCAGCCCCTTGCCGCGCGTGGCGGAGCCGATGATCCAGGCCCGCCCGAGATCCTGCAGCGACGCCGCCACGGCCTCCGCCGCCGAGGCGGTGCCGCCATCGACCAGCACGACGATCCGCATGCCTTCGGCGAGGTCCGCCCCGCCGGCGAGCCAGGTGCGTGAGGCGTCGGGGTGGCGGCCGCGCTGGTGCACCACCTCGCCTCCCTCGAGGAACACGTCTGCCACGCCGACCGCCTGCGGCAGGAGCCCGCCGCGGTTGCCGCGCAGGTCGAGGACGAGGCCGCCGGGCCTCGGCTGCCGCGCGGCGAGCCCGGAGACGAGCCGCGCCACGACCTGCTCGGTGTCGCGGCTGAAGCCGGTGACGGAGATCACCGGCACGCCCGCCACCCAGGAGAGCCGCGCCGTCTCTGGCAGGGCGGCGGCGCGGACGATCGAGACGCGCCGCGCCGCGCCGCCCCGGCGCGAGACGGTGAGCGTGACCGGGGTTCCGGGCTCGCCGGCGAGCGCCGCCGCGAGCGCCTCCGCATCCAGGCCACGGGTCGTCGCGCCGTCGATCGCGAGCACCCGGTCACCCCGTGCGAGACCGGCGCGCCAGGCGGGTCCCTCCGGCTCCAGCCGTTCGACCAGCGCTGCCCCGGCCTCGGGCCGGAGCACGAGGCCGATGCCGCCGGTGCCGAGCCTCGCCGCCCGCAACGCCGCCGCCTCGCGGGCGGGAACGTGGCGGGTGAACGGGTCGAGGCCGGCGGCGAGCTCCGCCAGCACGAGGCCGCGCCGCCGCGACGGGTCGAGGGCGCCCAGCCGCGGCGAGGCAGCGGCGGCGGCAGCGACGGCCTGGGCCCCGGCATGGCCCCAGGCGGCGGCGTCCTCGGCTGCCGGAACGGGAAGGCTGCTGCGCGTGCCGGCGCCGATCGAGACCTCGAGCCGCCCGGCAGAAACCGTCACCGTCAGCGCCGGCTCGGCCGAGCGCAGCCCCCGAAGCCCCGCCGCCATGCGCTCGCCGGGTCGCTGGGGCTCGACGTGGCGCGACTGGAGCGCGGCGAGCGCGGCGGCGAACACCGCCTCGTCGGACGCCGCGTGGCCGTTCGGTCCGGCAGGTCCGGCGAGGGCCTGCGCCGCGCCGAGCATGGCGGCGGCGAAACCGAACAGGAAGCGTGCGGCGTGAGCCACGGCGACTCGTCGATTGCGATGGTACTCAACAGTGTGGTGCGGCACGGGCACGCTTGCGAGGCCCGACGGCCGGGAACCGGCGGCCGAGACCCGATGGCCGCGGCGCTCACGGCCGTGCCCGCCCAGCGGGCAATTCCCTGGCGCGAGGCGATGTTCACCGCCCGCTCCATCGTGCTCTACTCGATCGCCGGTGCAGGGGTGCCGTCTGGCCGGGGGTCACGGGCGCCTCGGCGTCGGGCCGCACCCGGAGCGCAATGACCGCCTGTCTCTACATCCACCCCGACGCCTACACGACTTCTGGCCCGAGGCTGATGGGCCGGAACGTCGCCGGCGCGTCCTTCCTCCGCGGCTTCCTCGCCCACAGCCGGGCCGACGCGTTCTTCGCGCTGATCGACCGGCCCGAACACGCCACGGTGTTCGAGGAGGCGGTCGCGGCGGAGCGGCCCGGCGCGGCGGCGACGGTGCTGCGCAAACGCACGCTGGGCCGTCTCGCCGAGGTCGGCGCGCTGCATGTTCCGAGCCCCGCGCTGGCAGACGACGCCTTCCGCCGTGCCATGGCCGGGGGCGTGGCGGGCCATGCCGCCTGGAGCCTTACCGGCATCACCCACACCACCGCGAGCGCCCCGGCGATGGACGCGATCGCCGCCCTCCTCGTCGCGCCGCTGCAGCCCTGGGACGCGCTGATCTGCACGAGCGAGGCGGTGAAGGACAACGTGACGCGGATCCTCGGGCGCCAGAGCGAGCATCTTGCCGAACGGCTCGGCGCCACACGATTCGTGCTGCCCCGCCTTCCGGTGATCCCGCTCGGCATCCACTGCGCCGACTTCGTCTTTTCCGATCCGGAACGCGCGGCGGCGCGCGCCGCGGTCGGCGCCGATGGCGAGACGGTGGTGGTGCTGTTCCTCGGCCGGCTTTCCTTCCACGCCAAGGCGCACCCGCTCGCGATGTACCAGGCGGTGGCTGGGGCCTCGCGCGCGACGGGCCGCCGCGCTGTGGTGGTCGAGTGCGGCTGGCACCCCAACGACGCGATCGCGCATGACTTCGCCGAAGCGGCCGCGTTCGCCTGCCCCGAAGCGCGGGTCGTCACGCTCGACGGCCGCGACGCCGCGCTCCGGCGCACCGCGTGGGCGGCGGCCGACCTGTTCTGTTCGCTGTCCGACAACATCCAGGAGACCTTCGGCATCGCGCCGATCGAGGCGATGGCGGCCGGCCTCCCGGTCGTGGTGTCGGACTGGGACGGCTATCGCGAGACCGTCCGCGACGGGGTGGAGGGGTTCAGGATCCCGACGCTGATGCCGAGGCCCGGGCTTGCGGGCGATCTCGCGGCGCTGCACGCGCTCGGCGAGAACTACGACCTCTATTGCGGCTATGCCTCCAGCCTGACCGCGGTCGAGGTGGGTCCGGCGACGCTGGCCATGACCCGGCTCTTCCGGTCGCCCGACCTTCGCAGGCGGATGGGGGACGCCGGGCGCCGGCGGGCGCGCGAAGCGTTCGACTGGTCGGCGATCATTCCTCGCTACGAGGCGCTCTGGGACGAGCTTGCCGAGGCGCGGCGGGCCGGGGCCTACGGGCCACGCCCCAAGCCGGTGTGGCCTGCCCGGCCCGATCCGTTCGAGGCGTTCCAGGCCTACCCCACGCGTCAGCTCGCCAGGGAGACGATGCTGGCGCTTGCCATTCCGGATGCCCCGGCAGCGCGCGCCCATGCCGAGGCCTGCCGAGCGCTCGGCATGGTGCACTATGCCGAGGCCGTGCTGCCCACCGCCGAGGAGACTGCCAGGATCATCTCGGCCCTGGCCGACGGGCCGCGGGCCGCGGGCGAGCTGATCGCCTTCGCCCCGCGGCCACGCCAACCCTTCCTGCTGCGTGGCCTTGGCGCGCTGATCAAGCAGAACGTCCTCGCGGTCGGGGGCTGAGCGGACGCACGAGCGTTCCCTGCCGCCGCCATCCCGGTTCCCCCGGAGGCGCTGCCGGCGCTCATCGCCCGAGCGTCGCGGTGATCGAGCCGAGCGCGCTTGGGAGGGCGGACGAGGCGCCCGACCGGAGACACGAGCGCCATACCGGCGACCCACACCTTTCGAGAGCACTGCCGTCGCGCACATGCCCTGAGACAAGACAACAAGGGGAGACGCGGCACGTGCGCGAACAGACGAGACGGCTTGGCCCTGTCAAATCTTGACACATGACGCCGCTCTACTGAGCGAAGGGCAGCCGTTTCATGCCTGCGCATCGATCTCATCGGTTGCACGTGCAGGTAGTGTGCGCGAGCGCACAGATGAAGCTTTCAAGATGACCGATAGTTAATCGAACGGACGTGTCGATCCGCGCTATGTTCACGCGCACGAATTCTTTTTCGAGGCAGACCGTATTGCCGCCCGGGAGGGGGCGCCCTGTGAAGCAGCTGGGCTCGAACGCCGCCGAGGGCCTTCAGACGACGCTCGCCGATCTCGTGCATGGGCTCGGCTGTCGCGCCGGCGCGATCCTGTCGCGGCGGGGCGGCGAGGTGACCGTCCTTGCCTCCTATGGGCTCCCGGACGATGCCGTCGCGGCCTACGCCACGACCTGGCATCGGCGCGATCCCTGGCTCGGCGCGCTCGTCGGCCCGGCCGGCGGCCGCGCCTTCCGCGGCGAGGACCTGGTCGGTTCGAGGCTCCTCAAAGGCTCCGAGTTCCATGAGCATTGGCTCGCCGCGAACGGCCTCGGCAGCGCGGGGCTCGCCGAGATCGGCCGCTTGGCCGACGCCCACGGGCTCCTCTATGTCTGGCGCGCGGCCGGGGCGAAGTCGCTCTCCGCCTCGGACACGCAGCTGCTGCGGGCCGTCGCCGGCTCGCTTGCGCTCGCGCTGCACCGAAGCGACACGGCCGACGGCGCGACGATGGCGGAGGAACTGGTCTCGCGCTCCTCGGTTCCGATCGTGCTCTTGCGCGGGGACTGCACCATCGTCTGGTCGAACGCCGCCGCCACGGCGCTCTGGAGCGGAACCGGCCCGCTGCGCCGGGTCGGCAACAGGCTGTCCCACCGCAACGCCTCGCACGCGCAGCGCTTCGCCCAACTGGTCGCCGACGCAGCCGCGCCGGCCGCCCGCGCCGCCATCCTCGGCCTGCAGAGCGAGGACGGCATCCTGCCGATCAAGCTGCAGCCGCTCCTTCTCAGGTCCGGCCAGCAGGTGGTCGCGCTCAGCGCCGGCCCGCCCCAGGCCGGGGTGCCGAACGCGGCGATGATCGCCGCCGCGCTCGGGCTGACGCGGGCTCAGGCCGAGGTCGCCGCCCTGCTCTGCCGCGGCCTCGAGACCGCAGCGATCTCGCAACGGATCGGCATCAGCCAGAACACCCTCAACGGCCACCTGCGGGAGCTCTACGGCCGGCTGCGGGCGACGAACCGCGTGCAGGCGGTCGTCAAGGTGCTCGCCGCTTCGGCCGCGCTGAGCCTGCTGTCCCCGCCGGCACCGAGCGGAAGCATCGGCTCCAGCGCCGACTGATACACGCTCCGGTT
>Ga0272446_1005562_pt1 | contig 13794 bp, 23 predicted proteins | sample YNPCB0061_FD_194587 | JGI IMG/M metagenome (GOLD analysis project Ga0272446, IMG submission 194587) | Hot spring microbial mat communities from Yellowstone National Park, WY, United States - YNP-CB-006-1 | ecosystem: Environmental > Aquatic > Thermal springs > Hot (42-90C) > Sediment | place...
TGACTGGCTGCTCTCCCAACCGGAGCTGTGGTATGCCTATGGCTCCACAGCGCCGGATGGGGCCACCGCCGGGACCGCTATCAGGGCGGACGGCACGACATACACTGTCGTGCTGTCGAAGTCCCTCCTGCTACCCAACGGGAAGCCGAATTGGCGTCCCCATGAGATGGTCAGGCGCGTTGATTCCTGACCACACCGCCTGACGAGTCCCTGGAGCGGCCAGGGACGAAACGCCCAGATCGGGCGTCGCGGATCAGCCGCAGAAGGAGGAACGAATGGAATTCTTTGTAGTGTTATTCTCCCGGCCAAGGGGATACTCGGATCCCTACTGGTACGGGGATGATGATTTCGAACAGGTCGTCCCAGCCCCCGAGGGCAGTCGGGTAGTCATGCTCGAAGAGTGCCCGTGCGGAATGCGGCATCCGCTCGGGATTCAGGACCCGATCGGCAGAGTCATTTACTGCGCGGATCACATCCGCGTGGCAAGGCCCGAGGACCATGACCGCCCCGGGCTGGGAGAGTGGTCGTAAGGAGGAACCATGAGAAGTGGACTAGAACTGATAGGCTGGGGGATCATCACCCCCAACAAGGAGGGGGAGGAGTTCCCCTCCGATACGCAGGGATTCGGCGATGGCTATGACCATCGCCAATACTGGGATCGGGGCCGGTTTCTTGGCCCGGATCCCTGGGGCGTAGTCCCCATCTACGAGGACCGCCGGGGCCGCCGCTTCCCGGCGGAAGCGGAGATGGTCCGCTGCCTCTTCTGTGGCGGGCCATGCATGGCCGCCCCAGACGGCCGTGGCGGGTATCGCCACCGGCCACTGTAGCACTACCACCGCCTGATGAGGCCCGGGATGCGGACCTGGGCCGAAACTCCCCACTGGGGAGTAGCGGGAAAACCGCAGAAGGAGGAGGAAATGAGAGTGTATACCATATTCCGGTATACCGACGTGGAACCCAAAATCCACGTCGGACCCGACCGCATGATCGCGGTCGGGGAGCCCGGTCGAGGGCGCGAGCAGGTGCTCGTGCCCGTGCCAGACGGGGTCACCATGACCCCAGAGGGCAGCGACAAAGGATATGCCCTCACCAGCGCCCCCGGCGCTGGAGCTCTGATCCTGATCCGGGATCAGAGCGGATTCCGAGGATCCTGGACCCTAGGCGGCCCGTACCGCTCTACGGGTTGCCAACAGGGGAAGATCATCCCCTATGGGGAAGGCGAGTGCCCCCGCTGCGGGGGCCGCTACGAGCACCAGGCCGTGGTGCTCTCCGATCTCCCCGCCGGGGTTCGGATCCTCGCCCAGGGCCGCTGCGCCCAGGGCATCGCAGGCCGCGCCGGTGGCGGGCCCGAGTACCTGCTGTGGGCCCCACCCGGGGCAGTGCTAGGTGTGTCCCGTAGCGGTCGGACCTACGGTGCGCCCGCCGACTACTACATCCGGGTGGCGGACGATGGGTCCGTCACCATCACCGACGTCATCGCCGAGTCCAAGAGCCGCGAGGCGGAGTCTGCCTTCGCGGCGCTCCTGCGCCAGGCGCTCGAATCCCCTGCCGAGGAGTGATCCCCGGCAGGGGATTTTCGTTTTCCCCGCCTGATGAGGCCCGGGAGCGGACCCGGGACGAAACTTCCCACTGGGGAGTAGCGGGAAAACCGCAAGGAGGAACATATGCGATACCTGATTTGCCCAATCTCAGATCCTGATCCCCAGGATCCGGAACGGGTGGAGAGTCCCGAGCTCCACCCACCCGTGGCGGGATTCTCGGATCCGTTGTCCGCGTATCACTATGCGGACGCGAACGGATCCAGCCATGATCGTGGTCTCGCGATCGTGGACACTTATGACCGCAGTGTGGATTTCGGTGACGAAATCCACTTTTACGATGAGCTCCCGGATCACTGTGATCCGCAGGGGCCCATCGTATGTTATGAAACCGAGTCCGGACGGATCGTGGGCTTCACAAGCCCCGATGCCGAGGATCGGTATCTCCGCGCCGCCGAGCGGGGAGATACAGTGCCGCTGAAGGACTGGACCAGGAATGTGGTTTGGTCCCGCCGCCGTCGCGCGGACCTGGCGGCGGAAGGAAGGCTGATATCGTAGTCACTATCAGAGAGTAGAGAGAGAGAGAGGAACAACAATGAAATATCGAGTAAAAGGTCACATTTTCAGGCGTCTGACCAGCGCCATTGAAAGTCTCAGTGCGAGCACTGACGTTACAATCAGATACCGTGGTGTAGCGGCGGATGTCGATGGCCGGTGCTCGATGTACCAGAGCCACCGGGGCGTCACATACCGCCCCGACCTTGGCGTGCCGGGAGTGTGGAACAGCAAGCACGCCTTGATGTTTGACGTGCCCGCCGAAGGTCAGGATCCGCCTTCACTGCGAGGTGCTGACTGCCGGATGCTCCGGCAGGAGTGGCACTATGTCTACATTCCGGCGTCGTTGCTGGAACCACTAGCACAGGGATTCCGGCAATACTTCGGACGTACCCCGTGGCAGAACGAGACATTGGTTCATGCTTGGGTCGCAATGCCCAAGCTGTCAGGCTGGGACGGCATGGGACGTCCCATTTACGAAGAGGCGGCGGAATCGGAACCGCAGCCGGAACCGGATGCGCCCGTGCTGCCGCCACTTGAATCTGATACTCAATAGGAGGAACGAATATGGCTATCAGTAGCATTCTCAATCTCACACAACATAATTCCACCCCAGAGCAGAAAGCCCAGGGGGTAGTGGAACCGTCCCCGGAGAACAAGCAGCAGATTCAGGCTCTGCTTACGTTCTCGGCACTGCCCACGCAGCGGGAAATCATGTCTCGCGCCACAGTGCTGGCTGAAATCGCCGACGGCTACGGCTGTGACGCGGCGATGATTGGCGGCGCTCCCTATCTGATGTCGGCGCTGGAGCACGAGCTCCGGGCGCTCGACATTCAGCCCCTCTACTCATTCACCCTACGGGAATCGGTAGAGGAACCCCAGCCGGATGGCAGTGTCCGCAAGGTGGCGGTATTCCGCCATGTCGGCTTCGTTGAGCCGCCGGAGGTGCAGGCATGACCAGGTCCGAGGTGGTTTCGTGGGCCGAATCCCACGGATGGACGCGTGATTCCTGGGGTCACTACCAGTACGAGACCCAGCAGGGGAAGCGGTATCGACTGAAGCTCAGCCGCATCGCGGCGCGGTATGAGGTGCGGACTGATGTCGGGTGGGTCCGCTTGATGAGTGGATACTACCGGGATCTCAGCATCAATGCCGACGGCAAGCTGAGCGGCATGAAGCGATAGGAGAAACCATGACGAGGGAGGAGTCGATTCTGGAGCTGCGGTCCGCAATGGACCGCATTCTCGGGCTGATGTACTATGGCTCCGGAGATGAAGCCATCTCCGACGCCATGTACGATGTCCTTATCCACAATCATCGCACGGTGCAACAGCGATTCATCAGCAACGTAGTAAGGATGCTGCTGCGCTATGCGGACGAGCATCACGATCTGCGCAATGAGGCCGCAGTGAAGCTGTGCGGCATCATTCGCGCTGCTGTGGAACGGAGCCGGTATTGGGGCCCACGCGGGCTTCCGTACTACTAAGGAGGAATATCATGTGGGCAACCATTCTGGCATGGACGGCTGGAGTGCTTGTGCTAGCGCCAGGCGCTATGGCATACCTAGCGCTAGCGCCCACAGCAGCTTTGCTGTGGGTGATGATTGAGGAAGGGGAAGCAGCACTACGCAATGCGGTTCCGGGCTTCCTCAGCGGCGTCGCAGTGTCGGCGCTGAGCATCGCATTGGCGCGGGAGGCGGATTCAGTGCCGGTAGCGATTCTGATTCTGCTGCTACTGTCAGTAGCAGTAGTGAAATCAATATCGGTATTCAGAGAGAGGAGGGATTATGACTAGCACTAGCAGATATGAGAGGAGGTATGAGTCTCCGTATGGTCGCGGAGAAGTGGTAATCACTGAGCGTTCCCACCGGGGCTGTGGTTTCGCCATTGCGATACTCGCACTGACAGCGCTCGCTGGTGTCCTTATCGCCATGGGCTACTGGCTTATTCGCATGGGAGGTGCGCTGTGAAGATCAAAAAGCGGCCATCAATGCGCACTCTCATGCGGCATGTGGAAGCCGGATCCGATTCCGGTTACTGCACTCGGTGCTGGACGCTGCATCACGGCATCGAGCCGGACGCCAAGTCCTACTACTGCGCCAACTGCGGCGCTCGCGCCGTATATGGGTGCGAGGAGCTGATTCTTATGCAGGAGGCGAATGAGATATGAGACCAGAAACCACAGCATGGGAGTCTCGCCTAGCGTGGCTGAAAGAGGTAGCGGACGCTGATTCCGGAGTCTGTATCGACTGCGGCGTCGAAGTCAGCGGCGTAGGCAAGGATGTGCTGCAGGCAAGGTGCCCAAAGTGCGGATCTGACTCCGTAGTCGGCGGTGGCGTGCTGTACCAGTCGTCGATGGTCACCTACGTCATGCTGCGGTTCTGGAGGTGAGCTATGGTGTTACAGCCGAACCGCATATTGAAAGTCGCTCCATCGAAGCTGATACTGGAGGACAATCTCCGCACAGCGGATCTCAAGGTGCAGCAGATGGTGGACGATCTCATCTCAGTGGGCTACCAGCTTCAGCCCATCGGAGTTCGCCAAGAGAAGCTTGGCTACCGCGTCGTCTACGGCCACCGCCGCGCGGCGGCGCTGCAACTGATAGCGAAAAAGAAGCTGGTTCCGGACTACTCGCCGCTGAGATCCGCTGTGGTGATGCTACTCCCTGCGGATGTGGACGCTGAGCACGCCCAGATTGCGGAGAACAGCGCCCGGCTGGATTACACACCCATTGAGATCGCCCAGATCGCCAAGCGCCTCCAGGACCGGGGCGTGCCTATGAAGCGCATTGCGGAGATGTTTGGCCGCTCTCCGGCCTGGATATCACAGCATCTAGGTCTGCTGCGACTACCGGCGCAGGTGCAGAAGTTGGTGGGGAATCAGATTACCGCGTATGAAGGCTATCTGCTGTCTCAACTGCGAGAGCAGCAGGCGATAGAGAGAGCGGAGGCCTTGTTGCGGGAGAGGAAGCTGGAGTCCACAGTGGGCGCAATCACCACCGAGGCTCCGGCTCCGAAGCCGAAAGAGAAGGTGAATTCCAGTTCTGATTCCCACCCCCGCGTCGGAGGACATTTCTCACGCACCCGAGTCATTACGGAGCTCGGTTCCGTAGCGCGGAAGCTGCCTTCCGACAGTGAAATCAGCGCCGTGGTGCGCCTTGTGATGCGTCTGCTGCGTGGTGAGAAGTCGGTTCAGGACTTCGTTTCGGACCTACGAGAGCTGGTCCTATAGTTTCGAATTCAGTGGCAATTATGGCATCCCTAACGTATCTCACATTCCGTGATGGCCGCTACGTCTGGCTGGGTGGTTATGACACCAGAGCGATACCCAAAGAGGCTGGCATGTCTTGGGACCCCAACATGCGCCGGTGGTGGACGCCCAATCCCGAGGTGGCGCTGAAATTGAAAAGCTATGCGGATGCGGCTGCAAGTGAAGAACTTAACGCCCACATCCGCCGCCAGAAGCAGGAGATGGCATCCAGCGCTGCGACGGATGCGGATATCTATATCCCGGTTCCGGATGGGCTGGCCTATCTCCCCTACCAGAAGGCTGGTATCGCCTATGCGGCCCGGAGACCGGCGTCGCTGATTGCGGATGAAATGGGACTGGGCAAAACCATCCAGGCTATTGGACTTATCAACTACGACATCAGCATCCGCCGCGTGCTGGTGATTTGCCCGGCGTCATTGAAAATCAACTGGGCGCGGGAAATGGACAAATGGCTGGTGCGGAAACTGTCCATTGGCGTGGCGTCGAGCACGGAGTGGCCGGAAACCCATGTTGTGATTATCAATTACGATATCATTGACCGTCATATCGAGCACATTCACTCCGTGCTTTGGGATTTGCTGGTGCTGGACGAAGCCCACTACGTCAAGAATCCCGACGCCAAGCGCACCAAGCTGATTCTTGGCAAGCGCACCTGGGATCCGGAATCCGGATCCTGGATTGTGCACCAGCGTCCCATCGAGGCGCGGAAGCGATTAGCGCTTACCGGAACTCCAATCCTGAACCGGCCACAGGAATTCTGGAACATCGTCGACTTCTGCACCCGGCATCTGAGCTACCAGCAGAAACCGGAGCACTTCCGCAGCCGCACTCGCTTCTACACTCGCTATGCGGGATACCGGCAAGGATCCTACGGATGGGAATTCACTGGGCCGCAGAATCTGGAGGAACTCCAGGCTGAAGCTCGACGCCTATTTATGGTGCGCAGGCTGAAGTCCCAAGTGCTTACGGAATTGCCGCCGAAAATCCGGCAGGTTATCGAAGTGCCCAGTGAGGGCTTTGAGCGCGTGCTGGATGCGGAACGCAAGGCGTACCAGAACGCCAGCAGCCGCATCGCCGAAGCACGTAGCAAGATGCTGGTGATGAGGGCCAGCGGAACCGAGGACGAATACCGCGAGGCGGTGCGGGAACTGAGGGCGGCGTATACGGTGGCGTTCAGCGACATGGCGAAAGTGCGCCACATGGTTGGGGTAGCGACGCTCAAAGCGGCGTCTGCTCTGATTGAGGAGATCCTGGACAGCGGAAACAAAATCGTGTTCTTTTGTCATCACCACGATGTCATTCACGGCCTACAGGAGATTTGCGAAAAGAAACTGGGTTCTGGCTCCACCGTGCTGTTCTATGGAGAAATGAGCGCCGAAGACCGGCAGCAGTCCGTAGATCGGTTCCAAAATGACAAATCCGTATTGGTATTCGTCGGCAGTATTCAGGCTGCGGGACTCGGCATCACACTCACCGCCGCATCCCACGTCGTGTTTCTGGAGCTGGATTGGGTGCCCGCTAACGTGGCTCAAGCTGAGGACCGACTGCACCGCATCGGGCAGCCGGAATCCGTGCTGGTGCAGCATCTGGTGCTGCAGGATTCACTTACAGCGCACATGGCCAAGGTGCTGGTGGAGAAGCAGCAGGTCATCGAAACCGCTCTGGACGGCGACTACTCCTCGCCGTATGCTCAGGAAGTAGTGGTGCCTGGGGAGACGGAATCGGAAGTGAGCACCGCTACCAGAGCCAGGATCGATGTTGAATCCGAGGGCATCACTGAGGAGCAGGTATTCATCGCTCAGAAGTTCGTTCAGTACTTGGCTTCCGTATGCGATTATGCATCGCAGCTTGACTACTCCGGATTCAACCGCTACGACGCCGCGCTGGGGCATGCGCTAGCAAGGCGGGATCCGTTTTCACGGCGGGATGCAGTGCTGGCCAAGATGCTGTGCCGGAAGTACAAGCGGCAATTGGTGGCGGAATTCGGGGAGGATGAGTACCGGCGCTTATACCGATAATCATCACCGGCACTCAACGCAGCTACCAGACCATGCTGTAGTAGATGGCATTCCCCTGCTGGTCAACGATTCTGGTTTTCCTGCCAGTGGACTGTGCTAGTGAATCCGCGTATTGCATAGCTAGAATGGGATTCTCGAACTCCCTATCGTCATACCAGTACTCCCGGTAAGAGCAGCGGTACTGCACAGTCCACTGAGCGCCGTACAGCATGGCAATATCATACTCCTAGTTCAGTACCAGGTCTACACAGCAGGCTTGGTTTTCCGTTTCATGCCCGCTGCTGGCGCTGGCGCTGGCGCTGACGCTGCTGCATCTTCCGCCGCCCAGATTTGATCCGCCGTGAAGAACTCATGCAGGAACCGCTCCCACTTCTGCGGCGTCTGGCTGACCACACTCCAGATGGGCGGGTAGGTCTTGATCATGGACGCCACCAGATCCTCTCCGAATTCCAGCACGGCGTCGTACACCTGGCGGCCCTGCGCATTGGGTCCGAACATGCCGTCATCGGTCAACTCAATCAACCGCGCGGCGAACTCCGCTCCAGATTCTCCCTCGGTAAAGGATCTGAGCAGTGGTCTCTGCACCATTGATAAGAATTGTGTGAATCGTGTCATCGTGTTCCCTTCTCCACTAGGAGTAGCACTTTCAGGAGCTGTCGCTGGCTCGGGGTTTCCCGTCATCCCCTGCGATACCGGCTGTGCCGCCTGAAGCGGATTCACTGGCGCACCCTGCCCGGTCTTACTCACCGCCAGATTATACAGTCCGGCGCTAATAGCGGTGCCAAGCGTGGTTAGTCCGGCGATGATCTGGGGCAGATAGTCGGTCCAGCTTTTGCTGGGCTTTTCCGACTCCTCGTCGAGACCTAATGCACGCCGCATCTTATCTCGCATCTCTGCCATCTCTTCAATCACTTGGGACAGCGAAGTCGCCGGTGCAGCCGGAGCCGGAGCCGGAGTCGGATTTGTGGCTGCGGCTTTCGCTACGAGTTGCTGCTCCAGCAACCGCTCCATGGCGCTGATGCGTTCCTGCTGGATCTGGAACACCTTATCCACATACTGCTTGTCGCGCTCCATGATCAGTTGGATGACGTTCTTGCTGGCCTCATCCTGCTTCGGCATCAGCTCCTTAGCCATATTCACCACGTTTCGCATCGTCTCAGCAGGGTCCGCGTTCTGGACTTTGAGCGCCTGCTCGACGCCCTGCTTCACAATGCTGGACGCTGATTCCGTAGCCACCTTCACAATGTCCAGCGTCTTTGCTACTACGCTGTCACCGTTGTCTTCCTTCTTGGTTTTGGCCAGTGCATCCGCCAGCTTGATCTTCTCGTCCGCCGCATCCAGCATCCGGTCCGTCATACGGGTCACGGTGCTGGTCAACTCCTTGACTGCTTCTACTGTTGCCACTTCGTCTCCTTTCTCTGAAACATACCCCGAATCGCCGGGAACTTGGACGCCTCTACTACGGCACCAGACCAGATAACTGCGGTTGAGCGGATCATCGAGCTCCAGCCCTTCCATATCCAGCACCGGCGGGTGCTCAGTTAACTGCCTGCTGCCGATATTGGTAATCGTGCAATTGATAGCGCCTTCGCTGCGGTCCAGAGCGTCTTTCAGCTTCAGGTTGTAATCCCCGCAGCCGTAGGCGCGCAGCAAATCCTCAGGCCCATTCAACGGCTCGAAGCACTTGTCCACCTGCCGGAAGTCCTTCTTCATCACCGGCCAGATGCGATAGACGTAAACTACGATGCGGTCTCGAAGGTCAGGGTCATTCCACAAGGTCTTCCAGTACAGAAAGAACTTATCTGGTTTGGCCCTGGGATCCTGATTCTCATCCCTGAAATGACGAGTGTATGGGCGGGGCAGTTTGGGCTTCTCTTCCCGCTTCTTGAGCTTCCTTTTGCTGGGTAGGATTACTACCCGGTCTGTGCCATCGGATTCATTCGCCTCCTGATCGATTAGTTCGGCCTCCGACTTTTCGATGTCTTCCATAGCCCTCTCGTAGGCGATTTCCGACTCCTGCGGCGGCGGCGCTGCTGTGATATCTTCCACGCCAACTGTCTCCTTTCCGGTTGTGAGCATAGCATCTGAAAGCAGTTAATGGAAATTAACCACCAAGCCGCGTGCAAAATCGCGAATTTTACGGGGACCACCTGGTTAATTTTCATTAACTGCCTTCAGTACTGATTCTCACAACCGCACTGATTATAACAACTTGCCGCCGAATTTCACAGCCAAAACAGCATTTCGCGAGCATCTTCACAATTGCTGCATACACACTTTGTAATGTCCACTACGCGCTACGAAAAATCAATAACTTAGGTGGTGCTGTCGGACCGCATAGTGTGTGTATACAGTATATGTATACTACGCGCACCCCATGGATTTTCGTTGCGTTCCATGTTAGCCTCCCCACGATGCCAAATCCACCTCCGGTGAGGTGTACATGAACCAGTTCGACCACCCTGTCCTGGGCCGGGTCAACTATTCGCTTGCCGCTGTGCCGGACTATGGAGACGACCAGACCGCAGCGGTCATCGCGCTGATGACCAAATACGCCGTAGAGGATTCCAAGTCCGCTGCGGTGAAGCAGGCGGTCGATCAAGCCAAGCTTGAGATGCCCACCGAGTCCCCGGAAGCCCAGATCTTCTACTATGTCCGGGGCCGCGTGCGGTTTGTCGCGGACGAGTCCACTGCGCTACCACTACAGCGCTGGTATCAGGATCCCATTGTGGAATCCCTCATCCGCCCCGTGGATCTACTGAATATGCATCCCATCGCGCAGGGGGATTGCGATGACTTCTCCATGCTGGTGGCGTCCATGCTGCTGGCCGAAGGCATCCCCTGCTCTTTCGTCACTGTAGCGGCGGATGATCGGGATCCACAACAGTTTTCCCATGTGTATGTGGCTTCGTACCGAGATGGGAAAAGGACTCCGATAGACGCCTCTCATGGCCTGTTCCCTGGTTGGGAGGCGGATCGGGATAACGTGTTCCGGAAACGGGAGTGGCCCATACGGGACGAGAAACAAGATCAGTACCGAGCCGCCATCCTGGCCTCGGTGCTGTTAATTGGAGCCTATTATGCAAGTCGAAACCTGTAGCCAATGCCCTTCTCTGTACGGTCTTGGCCAGAATGAATCTGGCGGCGGGTTCTGGGATTTATTTAGCGATCTCGCTAAAAGTTGGTCCAAAGCGGGGCAACAGATTCTGATCAACCAGAATCCTGCTCCGATTTACCAGACCGGCCCAGGTGGCACTACTATCTATCAGCCCACTCAGCCTGGAACTGTAGGTCCTATTGGTTCCCAGAGACCTTATACGCCAATCGAAAATGTAGCCAGTTCGATATCCACCACCACTGTGCTAGTCATCGGCGCTGTAGTTGTCATAGCGCTACTCATGTCCAAAGGAGATTAACACATGCCATTGAAGGTCAAAAACATCGACGCCGGATTTCAGGATGCGCAAGGGAGGTTTCATCCGATTCGCGCGGCTGCCGACTACGATCCCAGCGCCGTAGGAGAGAAAGCCAAGTGGAAGTCCGCATCTATCCGCAAAATCCAGCAGGCGGCAAAGAGGGCAGCTCAAATCGCGGCAGCGTCCAGAGCGGCATCCAGAGCGAAAGAGACGCCAAAAGCGAAATCAAAAGCGAAAACTAAAGCCAAGGCCAAATCCACTGCCCGCAAGCGCAATCCGATTCCTACTGGCCGCTACATCGACGCCAAGATCATGCGCACGCGCAAGGGAGACCTGAAAGTCATCATCCCGGTGAAATGATCATTCGGAATCCAGCTACGTTGAGCTTCTACCACCCGGATGTGGTTACTATGGGCCAGTACGACGAGATGGACAACTATTACGAAGCCGTCTCTCAGACCCAATATTCGACTCCTCTGTATCAGACTGTAGTCGGATCCGCTAGCCAGGTCGGCCAGCAAGCAGCCATCAGCGCGGCTCAAGGCGGTAATGTAGCTATGACTACATCGGTGGCGGCCATCGGCACCGCTGGTGAAATCGCCAGCGGAACTCTGGCCGCCACCAGCGCAGCCGCCTGGGCAGTGCCTTTGGTAGGAGCTGCTGTGGCTGGCGTCACCTACTGGCTGGTTTCCATATTCCGGCGCAATGCGCAGAAAACGGAAGCGACCAAAATTGTAAACAGCATCGAGCCCAAACTGATAGAGAACATCCAGGGATACTTCTCCGGGCCGAGAACCAAGGCGTCGCAAGCACAAGCGCTGGCGAATTTCGACGCCGCCTGGGAGGCCCTGAAGCAAGCCTGCATGAATTCTCAGCTTGGAGACGCAGGCCGCCGCTGCATTGCCGACCGGGATCGTGGATCCTGCCACTACCGCGCCAGATGCACGCGATATGACCACGGCATTTGCATTGAGTATGGCAGTGTGGATCCCAGCGGCGATTGCTGGAACTGGTTCGTGGGCTATCGGGATCCGATTGCGAACGATCCTGTCCCAAACATGAAGCCGAATCCGGTGCTGAGCCCGGATGGTCGAGTCATAGATCCGAATACTGGAATGCCGCTTGAGGATGGAACTCCATCTTTGTATCTGGTAGGCGGCATTGGATTGATTGTAGCGGCGATGATGATGGGAGGCGGTGATAGCTAAGATGGCTAAGTATAATTGGGCGCGGGATTATGACTGGAGCCAGGTGCAGAGCGTCTTCAATGAGCTCTATGGCTCCATAATGCGTGAATACTATGTGTCTGGCCAGAACAAACCGGAACAGAGATATTATTACGACCGCATTACCAAGCTGATTCCGGACCCGAACACGAATACGGTGCGTGGCACGGTAGAGACTAACGACCCGACTCCCAGCGGTTATTATCTGTTCGGGGTCGTGAGTCCCACATCCTCTCTCGATTTCGTATTGGATAGTCGAGACTGGGATCAACTTGAGTATTATGGACACACTCCGTCTACGCTTCCAGTGTGGAAGCAAATTAGTTCCGATCGGTGGGAAGGAATCATCCCTAGCGTCCAGTTAGCCATCCGTCGCGCTGTCAGCCCGGATGAGCAGCAGCGCATTCAGCAAAGCGTGCAGCAGTGGGTGTCGGCGACAGCGGAGGCGTACCCCCAGAATGTCGGACTGCCCACCACGCCGGATGTCCGCTATCAGCAGGCCACACTGAATACGCAAACCACTACTGGCACCACTACCAGCAATCAGTATCCGCTATCCGCTACGATTTCAGCACCAGGCGGCTGGGAAGTGGGAAAGTCATGGACGATTCGAGTTACGGGTCCTCCGAATCAGGATGTCACCATCGCCGCGCATCAGAATGGCCTCGATCTTGGAGAAACCCGCTACGGCAGCACCGACGCCAACGGGCTATTCATTCTCAATGGCACGTTCACTTCTGATACCGTTGGCTCCTGGTATGAAACTGTGAAAGTCGGCGGCCAGACTGCGGGATCGTTCTCGTTCGTTGTTAATAAGCCCGCCGGTCCTGCCGGATCCGCATGGCAGCCGGGAGTAGTGGATACCGGAACTGGTCCTGGCACCGGAACTGGTCCTGGCACCGGCACTGGTCCCGGAACTGGAACTGGTCCCGGAACTGGCACTGGTCCTGACACTGGCACTGGCCCTGGAACTGGCAATAACATCATTCCCGGAGTGGAAAACAAGTATCTGTTCCTGGGCGCGGGAGCAGTGCTGCTGCTGATGATGTTCATGGGTAAAAAGCAATAGGAGCACTCGTATGATGACCGGCATGGGAGACACTACCACAAACCAGATCGGTGTACATTACGCAGGTGTAATTCCCCCAGAGGAACTTTACGATGCTCAAAAGAACTCGCTGTCCAATTGGTTGATCCTAGGTGGAGCAGCGTTGGTGGTGCTGATGCTGCTGTTCGGTGGTGGAAGCAGTAGTGAGGAGTAACATGATGACCGGCATGGGAGACACTACTACAAACCAGACTGGCTTCGAAGACTTAGATCTTCGTGGTCAGGTAACTCACCCAAGTGTTGGGTATAAAGTTGATGTGCTATCCAATTGGTTGGCCCTGGGCGGATTGGCGCTGGTGGCATTTTTGCTGCTGTCCGGAAGAGGTGAAAGTGGTGAAGACAGCGAGGAGTGACAGCTATGAACCAAGACAACATGATGAAGTGGATTCTGTTAGCCGTCGGGGCGTATCTGCTACTGAGTTGGGTCAAGAACAGAGGTGCCATTCCTGATCTACACACCGGCACTGGTCCTGGCACTGGCACCGGACCTGGCACCGGCACCGGACCTGGCACCGGCACCGGCACTGGTTCTGGCACCGGCACTACTACTGCTACTCCACCTCCGGACTCAGTTCTCATGCAGGCGGCGGTCGACGCCAGCAAGGCCAGCCTCGCTGGCGATTACAGACTCAACTGGTGGCAGTGGAACTACTATCGCATGCAG
>Ga0272446_1005563_pt1 | contig 13792 bp, 12 predicted proteins | sample YNPCB0061_FD_194587 | JGI IMG/M metagenome (GOLD analysis project Ga0272446, IMG submission 194587) | Hot spring microbial mat communities from Yellowstone National Park, WY, United States - YNP-CB-006-1 | ecosystem: Environmental > Aquatic > Thermal springs > Hot (42-90C) > Sediment | place...
TGGGGCTTCGCGCACAGCAGCCCACCGCGCCCAGCTATGTAGTTCCCATCCGCTGGTGGCCTTCGAGGCCCTGAGGTGGAGGGCTTTCCCTGTACGGAATTGCTGAGATGCACCCTGGGTTATGCCGAGTTTGGGAAACAATCACCGTTCAGGAGACTGCTCACCCTCAACCAAAGGGAGCGCACCTGGCTTCACCTAAATGAGCCCCATTGAATGGTTTGATAAGCACCTCTGTGCAGACGGCGCTACCCAAGACCGGCCCAGCTCAAGCGCGGTTCTTAAGCTGGGCGTGTACCCGCCGCACCATCTCGGGAATATGTGCCAGACCCATCTCCAGCATGGCCTGGTAGGTGGCTTTGGGTACCGGGCGACCCTCCCCTGCCCCGTGCAGCTCGATGATATCGCCAGACTGGGTAGCCACCACGGTCAGGTCGGCCCAGGCGTTCTCGTCCTCTATCTGGGTCAGGTCGAGCAGCAGGCTATTGTCGCTCATCCAGCCCACGCTCACCGCAGCAAACTCGATCAGGGGCCATTCGTCCAGTTTGCCCTGGTTCACCAGCCGATCCATGGCCATGTGTAGTGCAGCATAGCCCCCAAGCAGCGAAGCCACCCTGGTTCCGCCATCGGCCTGAATCACATCGGCGTCCACCACCACCGTTTTGTTGGGCAGCAGGCTCAAATCCAGGACCGCACGAAAAGCCCGTCCCAGAAAGCGCTGGATCTCGGCCGTACGACCGGAAATTTTCTGGCGCTCACGATCCTTGCGTTCTTTGGTAGAACGGGGCAGCAGGTTGTACTCCGCCATCAGCCAGCCCTCACGGCCCGAAACATGCCGGGGTACGCCGTCGGTCAGCGAAACATTCACCAGCACCCGGGTATTCCCCAGTTCTACCAGCGCCGAACCCTCGGCATAATGTATGTAGCCCATGCGCAATTTGAGCGGGCGGAGTTCCTCGGCTGTACGGCCATCCTTGCGTTTCATCGCCCGAGACTTTACCACATGGCCCATTACCGCTAAAATAACCAGGCGTGCCGGTGTAGCTCAGCGGTAGAGCACTCGATTCGTAATCGAGCGGTCGTCGGTTCAAATCCGACCACCGGCTCCAATCCAGGAAGCAAAAACCGAGGTCGCCTGTACCTCGGTTTTCATTTTGACCCTAGATTTTGACCCAGGTAAACTTTTGATAAGAAATGTCTTAGATTTGGTCTTTTTCTGGGGCCCCCGCCTGAAGCGCGGCTAGCAACAGCCTGAAAAAAGATGGTGCCCTAACCTCTCCCTAACCGAACGATTCATACCGGATTCAAAAAGATATTCTTCAGACAAAAAGCGCTAAGAGGCTATCTTTTTGAATCCTAGAGCACACCCCTCGCTGCGCTCGGCGAAGAAAGCGTATCCCTTCGGTCGGGTTAGTTCGTCACCGTTCGGTGACGAACTAACCGAATCTGGTATCAGGCGGGGTTCATATGACCCCCTAGGCTTTGTCCCGTGGCTTCATACCCCAGCTCTCGTAATCGGCAAATCCCCAAGACTGTGTTGCCAGAGGACAGACCTCCCCTCATAGCTGTTGTTTTATCCAGGGGGCCAGGTCGGTTAGTGAGTGCATGGCCGGAACCGAGTTCGCCAGCGGGCCATAGACCACCAGGGGCACCGGATTGAGGGTGTGCTGGGTATGCCAGGGCTCCTCGGCGTTGCCGTGGTCGGCGGTGAGGATGAGTGTGGCCGTGGGGTTTGCATTCAAGAAGCCCAGGAGGAAGCGGTCGAGTTCCACCAGACGTTCGTCCAACTTTTCTGGCATGCGGTGGCCCCAGTAGTCCAGCGCCCAGTTTTCCAAAAGGGTCAGGTCGTGCCGCTGGGCGATGTGGGCAAAGCGTTCCCCTGCAGCTTCGGGTTCCGGCCAAAAAGCAGGCAGCATGGCCTGGGGGTGGTCTATGGGCAACAGATCCAAACCGGCTGCCCTGGCAGCAAAGCCAAAGGCCGACAGCAAATTGCGGCGGCTATTTAGCGCTTTTTCCAGATATTCCTGACGATAGCCGTTAGCGTGCAGAACCCGAAAACCCCGCTGGGCAGCCCAGACCTGCAAGCTCTCCTGCCTTAACAGGGTTTGGAGCTTGCTCAGGGGGTGCGGCCCCTGGTGGTGCCCCAGGAGTTGGGCCGCATTAACCCCGGTCAGCAGGGCGGTCTGGCCGGTGCCCGACTGGGGCAGGCCCTCCACCCCAAGCCGGGCATCCAGAACCCGGTAGGCTAGACTGGGTTGGCTAAAGGGCTCCTGGCTAAACCCACCGCTCAAAGCCCGCAGGGTGGGCAGGTCCCGCTTCAGGGAAGTGCGGGGGTCACTGGAGAGCCCCAGGCCATCTACAAACAAGAAAGCCAGCACGATGGCATTGTGCGCCTGGGGCCAGGAAAGGTCAAACACCATGCTCGCTGCCGGAAAATCCATGACGGCTATAGAAGCCCGAAGCCCAACTTGCGACCTGTGACACAGCCATACCGGACTTACTGGTTGCATGATAGGTGTCGAAAGGAGTGAGCATATGCCAGTACGTTCAGCCAGTGCGGTTTGGAAAGGCACAATCAAAGAAGGTCGGGGGCATCTGAAACTGGAAAGCGGGGTATACGAAGGGCCCTACACCTGGGCCTCGCGCTTTGCCAGCGGCAGCGAAACCAACCCCGAGGAACTAATCGGGGCGGCCCATGCCGGCTGCTATGCCATGTTTTTATCGGCACTCCTGACCAACAACAATACCCCGCCCGAGGAGCTAAGCGCCACGGCTAAGGTACATCTGGGGGATGGCCCTACCATCACTAAAATTGAGCTGCACATGGCGGCCAAAGTGCCCGGCATCAGCCCCGAAAGGTTCCAGGAGCTAGCCCAGGAAGCCAAGGCCAAGTGCCCCGTCTCTAAGGCCCTGGCCGCGGTTCCCGAGATTACCCTGGACGCAAAGCTGGTGTGATCTTCCCCAGGGTTATAGCCGTCCCCCCAAAAGGCTCGGCTTCGACAAGCTCAGCCGACCCTTGCGGCGAATAAAACCGAAAAGCCCGCCGAGGTGCTTGAGTATCCGTTTCACTTGAACATCTATAGCGCCAGAACCAAACGTAGTGTTGAATAGAGGCGTGGAGCCAGACATTAACCTGATGTCGCGCCTCGCCCAGGGGGATGAGCGTGCCCTGGAAGAGCTATACCGCCGCTATAGCCCCTCGCTGTACGCCCTTCTCCTGCGGATGCTCCAGAGCCGTGAGGAGGCCGAAGAGATCTTGCAAGACAGCTTTGTTCAGCTATACCGGGAAGCCGCCCGCTACCAGCCCGAGCGGGGGGCTGTGGTGGCTTTCTTGTTCACCATTGGGCGTAATTTTGCCCTGTCGCGCCTGCGCAACCGCAAGGCCAGGCCGCAGAAAGTAGAAGCACACGACCTGCACAACCCCGAGCAGGAGCTGGGCCTCTGGCGGGAGGACGACCCCACCGACCGTGTTCTGGTACGCCGGGCGCTGGGTAGGCTCGAGCCCACCGACCGCAAGTTGTTGGAAGAAGCTTTTTACGATGGCTATAGCCACAGCGAGTTGGCCGAACGACACCACATGCCCCTAGGCACAGTTAAAACCCGGCTGCGTCGGGCCCTGCTCAAGCTGCGTGAGTACCTGGGGGGGACTCCGGTCTCGGAGGAAGCATGAAAGACCTCCGCGAACTACTTCCCGACTACGCGCTGGGTCTCCTGGAAGGCGAGGAGAAAACCCGGCTCGAGCAGGCCCTGCAAACCTCCCCCGAGCTGCAAAAAGAGCTTGCCGAGCTTCGGGCGGTGCTGTTCAAGCTGCCCGAAAGTCTTCCGCCGGTCACACCCCCTCGCCGGGTCTGGGCCCAGGTGCGGCGCAGGGCTTTTCCCAGGCGGGATTTCCTGCGCTGGATTGCGGTAGCACTGGTGCTGGTGGGGCTGGGTTGGGGTGGCTGGGGGGTTGAGCAATACCACCGTTACCGGGTTTTGGCCGAGGAGCAGGCCCGGCTGGCCCGCTGGCTAAGCGACCCCGAGGTAAAGTGGCAGCTCATCAAAAACGACCAGGGCCAGGCCTTCGGCGCCATGCTCTGGCGGGAAGAGGGGCCCTGTCTGATGGTGCTGCGCGAGCCACCGCCACCCGGCAAGGTTTACCAGGCCTGGGGCCGCAAAAGTGGGGAAAAACCGGTTTCGCTGGGGGTCTTCTCGGGGCGGATTTTTGAGACCAACTATGAAGGCTTCGACCTAATGGGGGTTAGCCTCGAGCCACCCGGCGGCAGCCCTCAACCCACCCAACCGCTGGGCCGTGTGCCCACCTCTTAATCTATACCCGGTACCACCAGCGGCTGAGCCATTTAAGGGCTTTGAGGGCAGCGGTCACGATGCGCCCGTACCAGCCCCTGGGTAGCCAGGTCGGGCCGGTAACCGGAACAAAGCGCTCGATGGCGATGGTCTGCACCTCGGTAAAGCGGTAAAGCCCCTCCTTGCCGTGCCGTCGCCCCAGGCCCGAGGCCTTGAAGCCCCCCATGGTCGCGTCCATCGAGGCCCAGGCAGCGGCGTAGCTCTCGTTGATGTTGACCGTACCGGCCTGGATGCGCGAGGCCAGCGCGCGGCCTTTGCCCAGGTCTTTGGTCCAGACGCTGGCGTTGAGGCCGTACTCGCTCTGGTTGATGAGGGCAAGCACCTGCTCCACATCGCTAAACTTGTAGAGGCTGACCACCGGGCCGAAGGTTTCCTCGCTGTAGACGCGCATCTCAGGCGTTACGTCGGTCAGGATGGTGGGCTCGAAGAATAGTGGCCCCAGGTCGGGCCGGGGCCTTCCGCCGGTGAGGACTCGAGCCCCCTTGGCCACCGCGTCCTGCACGTGGGCCCGCACGGTGTCGAACTGCCGCTGGACAGTGAGGGAGCCCATCTGCGAACGGTGGTCCAGGGTAGCGCCCAGGCGCAGGGCCGAGGTTTTTTCGACAAAGCGTCGGGCAAAGGCATCAAATATCTTTTCGTGCACGTAGATGCGCTCGAGGGAGACGCAAAGCTGGCCGGCATTGGCAAAAGCGCCGTGAATGGCGCCGTCCACGGCGGCCTCGAGGTTGGCGTCTTCCAGCACCAGCATGGGGTTTTTGCCACCGAGCTCGAGGCTCACCCCAATCAAGCGCTCACCCGCCTGCCGGGCCACCTTACGCCCGGTGGGGGTGCTGCCGGTAAGGGCGATGAAGTCTGCCGTGGCCACCAGGGCCTCCCCCACCTCTGCCCCCCCGGTCACAACCTGAAACAGGCCAGGTGGCAATCCGGCCTCTTCCATCAGGGCCTGAACCCACAGGGCCGTAAAGGTGGTCTGGGGGTCGGGCTTGAGCACCACCGCGTTGCCCGCCATCAGGGCCGGAATAGGCTCGCTCACCGCCATCACCAGCGGATAGTTCCAGGGTGAAATAACCCCCACCACCCCTACCGGGTGGCGGTACTCCCAGGTCTGGGTCAGGCCCACAAAGGTGCCGCCCGTGCGCCGGGGGCGCAGCCAGCCAGGGCTACGCGTGGCGTAAAACTGGGCCACAATGGCCGAGTCCAGCAGTTCCTCCTGGGCATCGCGGCGGGCCTTGCCGGTCTCGTACTGGGTCAGGTCGAGGATTTCGGCCTGCCGCTCCAACAACAGGTCGTGAAAGCGCAGCACAATCCGGGCCCGGGCCCGGGTATCCACCCTGGCCCAAGCAGATTGGGCAGATCTGGCCCGCTCAACCGCTAGCTGGACATCCTCGGAAATACAAATCGGAATGACCCCCAGTACCCCCCCATCGAAGGGTGAGTACAGCGTTTGGGCGGCGCGTTCACCAAACAGCGAAACCCGCTGGGCCAGCTGCTGCAGCAGTTCAGGCGTGAACTGAGGGGCCTCGCGGGGAGGATTAATGAGGCTAAGTCGTCCGGTCTCGATCACCTTGAACCCATGGTGAACTTGCAGGCCAGCCGCGTCAAGACCTCGCTCAAACACCTGCACAGGCCCAGACCAGCGAGATATAAAAGCGCTTCCATAGCGACCCACAGGCAATACCTGAGCCTCGAGGGGCTTACAAATTGAGACCTTCGAGTATATGCTGGGGGCGTTCGCAAAGGCTCGTTGGTTGGGCCAATCCCAAACAACGCCCACGACGGAGGTCATTATGTATCGTTCTCCACCAGGCGCTCGAGGTTTTCTGATCGCTATTGGGTTGTTGGGGGGGGCCCTAATCGTTGCTACGCTTTTCGGGCTCCTCATGTTCTGGGCCTTGCAGGCAGCTTTTCCCAGGCCAGTAGAAGAAGGCTATCCGGGCTACCTGATCCTGATCTTCGCCACACTGGTTCTCATTCCAATTCTGGTTGTGCTGGGGCGGCGGGTTCCCTACCTGACCGACTGGTACTACCTTCTTCCGGCCATCACCTTCTTGCTGGCCTTCACCGTATTTCCCATTGTCCTGACCGTCTACTACGCCTTCACCGATTACACCGGCATTCGAAACGGCAAGCCCGACCGCTCCACCGAGACCCAGATCGTGCGCGTGGAAGGTCGGCAGCTATTTGTAGACGGCAACGCCCACGACCTGCTGCGCTGCGACCAACCCAACTGTGCAGGCCAGGCCCTAGAGATCACCACCCGAACCCAGCGCGCCCGCGTAAGGGCCGAGCAAGCCACCGAGGGCGTCATCACCCTGACTGCGCCCCCGCCCTTCACTCCTGCACTGGTCTACAAAATTAACGAGTTCCGCTTCATTGGCTTCCGCAATTTTGCCGAAATCTTTAGCCGGGCCGGCACCGTTCTGATTCCGGTTCTTATCTGGAACATCATTTTCGCGGCGGGTGCAGTTTTTGTGGGGGCCATCCCCGGGCTAATCCTGGGCCTGATGCTCAACAACAAAAACCTAGCTTTAAGGGGCTTTTACCGCACAGCCCTGATCATCTCCTGGGCTATCCCGGTGGTAATCAGCGTGCAGATTTTTACCGCCATGCTGAACGTGCAGTTTGGCCCCATCAACCGCTTGCTGGGGCTGCTGGGCGCCTACCCTATTCCCTGGCTCACCGATCCCGAGTGGTTCAAAATGTCGGCCCTACTCATCAGCCTGTGGCTGGGCTTTCCATACTGGATGACGGCTACCCTTGGTGCCCTCTCCACCATCCCGGATGATGTGTACGAAGCGGCCAAAATTGATGGAGCCAACGGCCTGCAAACCCTCACCGGCATCACCCTGCCGCTGCTGCGTCAACCTTTCATCCCCTTGTTGCTGGGATCTTTTGCCTTCAACTTCAACAACTTTGGCCTGATCTACCTGATGGGGCCCCAGCCTGGGGTCGAAGGCCGGCCTTCCACAGCCCAGGCCGCCGATATCCTGATCACCTGGGCCTACAAGACCGCCTTCCAGGCCGATGGGGGGCAGGCCTATGGTCTGGGCGGGGCCATCTCCATCCTGATCTTCTTGCTCACGGTAGCGATCAGCCTGATTAACTTCCGTTTCACCGGCGCTTTGAAGGAGGTGCGCTAATGACCGCTTTTCTGCGGTTTTCTGGCTGGGCCGCCCTGGGTTTGATGGTGGCCTGGGTGCTGTTTGTGTATTTCCCCAGCCTCTTGGCCCGCATCCAGCCCAATACCCCCCCAGGCTTCGTGCGCGTTGAAAACGGCTGGGTTTATGCCCTGGGCGGTCTTTTGCTGACAATTGCCCTGATTGTGCTGTATTCGTGGCTAGCAACCCTGATCGTCAACCGGCGTACCAACCGCAAACGTAGTTTTTGGCCCCTGGTCGGGCAGGGCCTTACGCACCTGTTTATGTTCATGGTGCTGATCTTTGCCTATTATCCGGTACTGCAAATCCTGGCGGCCTCTTTCGACCCCCGCAACACCCTGTACCGCATCCTGCCCCCGGCCAGCGACAACCTGCTGGTTCGGGCCAGGGTGCTACCGGATTTCTCCCAGCTCAGTTGGGAAAACTACATCCAGCTCTTCGATGGCATCATCATCTATCCCTATCAAGCACTGATGCTGCTGGTGGCGGCATTATGCTTGCTGCTGGTACTGGCGCTGGCTGCTTACAGGCGCATCATCGGCGATGACAGCAGCGACAGCCGCTGGGGCCGACTGCAAGGACGCAGCCTGACGGCCTTTGCCATCCTGGGTTTTCTACTGGTGGTCTTCATCTCCCCCAACCAGTTTACCGGCCAAGGTACCGAGGCTAAATTTGTACTTTGGGTGCGCAATACCCTGTTTGTATCTGGTATTACAGGCATTTTGGCGGTGCTGCTTACGGCCACGGCCGGCTATGCTTTCGCCCGCTTCGACTTCCCAGGGCGATACCCCTTGTTGCTGGTCTTCATCTTCATCCAGATGTTCCCGGGGTTCTTGGGCCTGGTCGCAACCTACATCCTGATCTCCAACCTGGGCCTGCTGAACACCTTTACTGGCCTGGTGCTGGCCTATTCGGGGGGGATTATTAGCTTTGGCACCTGGGTGTATAAGGGTTTTCTAGAAAGCATCTCCAAAAGTCTGGAGGAGGCCGCCCTGATTGACGGGGCCAGCAAGTGGCAGGTCTTTACCAAAATCCTGATGCCGCTTTCGGCACCCATGTTTGTGTTTATATTCCTGCTACAGTTCGTTGGCACCTACTCGGAGTTTATCGTGGCCAACCTGTTCCTGACCGGTGTGGAGTCCTGGACGGTGGGGATGGGCCTGCGCAACTTTACCACCGGGCAGTTCTCCACCCGCTGGGGGCTGTTTGCCGCAGCCTCGGTGCTGGGCTCGCTGCCCATTCTGCTGACCTTCTACGGCTTCCAGCGCTATTTTGTCTCGGGGTATACCGCAGGCTCGGTGAAAGAGTGACGTAGAATACGAGGGTGAATCGTGCGCCCGACTGGTTTTTACAAGCCGAGCAAGACCTGCACATGAGCCAGGTTGCCCAAGCGGCCGGACGGCACGAGTGGGCCTGCTTTGCCGCTCATCAAGCCGCCGAAAAAGCCCTGAAGGCGCTCCACCTGTGGCAAGGGCAGGAGGCCTGGGGGCACCTCACCGCCCGTTTGTTGCGCGAGCTGCCCCAATCAGCACCGGCAGAGCTCATTGAAAAAGCCCGCTACCTGGACGCACTCTACATCCCAACACGCTATCCCGATGCTTTCCCAGAAGGTGCACCCGCAGAGCACTATGGCCCTTTGCAAAGCCAGGAGGCAGTCTCGTATGCTGAAGCGATCCTTGGATACGTCCGTGCGCAGATGGCTAGGCCGGGATGAAGTCGAAAAAGCCCTGGTACAGTGGATCGATGGCCTAAAGCTACCTGGACTCCTCGCGGTAGGCTATTTTGGCTCGTATGCCCGCAACGAGCCGGGCCCTGGCAGCGACCTGGATCTAATTTTGGTGCTGGAGGAAGCCGCTTCCCCCGCCTGGGCACGGGTGCTAGAGCTTCCACTCGAGGAACTGCCTGTTCCCACCGAAGCCCTGGTTTTTACCCTGGAAGAATGGCGTTCTCTGCCCATCCAACGACCCCGCTTTGCGAAAACCCTGGCCCAGGAAACCCGTTGGCTACAACCCCCACCCTAGCTTTTTGGGCGCACCGCCTCTAGTCTTGGGCCATGCATTACCACGACTGGGAACCCTTCTGTGTAGACCCTCTGAAGCCCGAGCTGGGGCAGGAGATCACCCTACGCCTGCGCACAACGGCTAGGGCCGGCTTCCTGATCCTCGAGCGCTACGGCGAGGTGGAGCGCCGTCCGATGAAAAGGGTGGCGGGGGGGCTGGAAATCCGGCTGCCACTGTATACCTCACCCCTGCGCTACTGCTTTTTTCTGAGCGAGGAGAAGACCTACCTGACGGCAGGTGGACTGCGCGGGGCCATGCCCCGCTACGACAAGTTTTTTCACCTGCTGGCCCAGCCCACCGTGCCCGACTGGGCAGTAGGGGCGGTCTTCTACCAGATCTTTCCCGACCGCTTTCGCAACGGCAACCCCGGCAACGACCCCCAGAGCGGCGAGTGGGAATACATGGGCCGGCCCATCGTGCGCAAAGAATGGGATGAACCCGTGGGTTACGGGCCGGGGCCCATCCAGCACTATGGGGGCGACCTCGAGGGCATCCTGGAGAAGCTCGACTACTTGGAGGAACTGGGCATCGAGGCCCTTTATCTGACCCCCATTCTCCCTTCGGGCTCCAACCACCGCTACGACGCCCACGACTACCACAACGTAGACCCTCACTTAGGCGGCAATGAGGCCTTCCAAAGGCTGCTCGAGGCCCTGCACCAGCGGGGCATGAAGCTGGTGCTGGACGGGGTGTTCAACCACATCGGCAACACCCACCCCGATTTCCAAAAAGCCCTGCAAGACCCCACCGCGCCCGAGGCCAAAGAGTTTACCTTCTATGCCGACGGCTCGTATGCCGCCTTTTTTGGGGTCAAGACCCTGCCCAAACTGGATTATGCCAACCCCCTCACCCTCGAGCGCTGGATTGATGGCTACCACGCCCCGGTTCGGCACTGGATTCGCAAGGGGGCCGATGGCTGGCGGCTGGATGTGGCCCACCAGATCGGCGAAGGCGGCACCGACCGCCGCAATGCGGAAATCCTGCGTCTAATCAAACACAACAGCATGGAGGAAAACCCCCAGGCCTTTGTGTTTGGTGAGCTGTTCTTCGACACCCTGCCCACCCTTAGGGCCCACACCCTGGATGGCTCGATGCACTACGCGGGGTTTGCCAACCCCCTTTTGGAGTGGCTATCGGGCAAAAATGTATATGGCTGGGAGGTGGCAGTCTCGACCCAGGAGCTCTGGGACACCTTGTGGGACCACTACAGCGCCCTGCCGATCCAACTGCGCCAAAGCATGTACACCCTGATTAGCAGCCACGATATTCCCCGGGCCCTCTGGCGGCTAAAGGGGGATGTGGCGCGCTTCAAGCTGGCTTTGGGCCTGCTGCTGACCTTCCCCGGCGCGCCGGGCCTCTATTACGGCGACGAGATCGGGCTCGACCAGGCCAACCCCTACCACCACTGGAACGGCGACCCCATGTGCCGGGGTACCTTTCCCTGGGATCCATCGCGCTGGAACCAGGAGGTGCTGGCCTGGTGCAAAACCCTTATCCGCCTGAAAAAAAGCGTCCTCGCCCTGCGCCGCGGGGGCTTACAGCCCTTGCAGGTTTCGGAAAAACTGCTGGCCTTCAAGCGCCTGTACCAGGGGGAAGAGGTCTGGGTCTACGCAGCCCTCGAGCCCACCGAGATTGAGCTACCCCATTCAGAAAACCTGCTTACCGGCGAGCGTCTGGAGGGCCCTGTCCGGCTGGAGGGACTGGGGGTATTCCGCCTGCGCCATAAGTAACCCAGGCCGTATCCCATCCTGCGCCCTGGGCTATACTGACGCTTTGGGTATGCTCGAGGTTACCGAGTCGCTGGACTTTGACCGGGTTCGCCAGGCTCTGGCCGAGCGGGCCTCCACCTTTATGGGGCAGGAGGCCCTGCGGGCCCTGTTACCCAAGGCCACCCTCGAGGAAGCCCAGGCCCAGCAGGCCACCGTAGCCGAGGCCCTGGCTTACCCTTATCGGCTGGGGGGCATCTCCGATCTGCGCCCGGCCCTGGCAGCGGCACGGGAAGGGCTCCGGCTGGAAGGGCCCCAGCTGCGGGAGGTGGCGGCCAGCCTCGAGGCCGCCGTAGCCCTGCGGCACGAGCTACTGGACACTGGCGAGCACCTGCGTGCGCTGGCTGGCCGCATCGGCGAGCACACCTTCTTTTTGCGGCGCATCCGGGAGTGCCTCGACGAAGCCGGCAACGTGCGCGACGAGGCCACCCCAAGGCTGCGGGAGATTCGCCGGCGGGTCAACCCTTTGCGCGAGCAAATTCAAGACCGGCTGTACGCGCTCATGGATCGGCATCCAGAAGCCATCCAGGAGCGCTTCATTACCCTCAGGCGCGACCGCTTTGTGATACCGGTCAAGGCCAGCCACCAGAACAAGCTGCCGGGCATCGTGCTCGACCAGTCCGACTCGGGGCTCACGGTTTACATCGAGCCCAGCTCGGTAGTACCCCTCAACAACCAGCTCGCCAGCCTGAGGCTCGAGGAAGAAGCCGAGGTCAACCGGGTGCTCTTCGAACTGTCGGCCATCCTGGGCCACGACCTCGAGCTCGACCAAACCCTGCGCGCCCTTACCGAACTCGATGTGGCCCGGGCCGCAGCCCATCTGGCCGAAGACTGGGGGCTGGTACGGCCCCGCCTGAACCAGGAGGGGCTCTACCGGCTTATAAAAGCCCGCCACCCCCTGATTGCGAATCCTGTAAGCAACGACCTCGAGCTCACCTCCACGCACAGAATCCTGCTCATCACCGGCCCCAACATGGGCGGCAAAACCGCCCTTTTGAAGACCCTGGGCCTGGCGGTGCTGATGGCCCAGTGCGGGCTTTTTGTAGCCGCCGAGCGTGCAGAACTGGCCTTCCCGGATCGGCTTTTTGTGGACATTGGCGACCAGCAGTCCATCCAGGAAAGCCTCTCGACCTTTGCCGCGCACGTCCTCAGGCTCAAAGAGGTGCTGGAAAAAGCCACCCCCCACAGCCTGGCCCTGATTGACGAGCTGGGCTCGGGCACCGATCCCGAGGAAGGCGCGGCCCTGGCCCAGGCTTTTGTGGAGGGGCTTTTGGCCAAAGGGGTGCGCGGCCTGATCACCACCCACCTTTCCCCCCTCAAGGCCTTTGCCCAGGACACCCCAGGGGTGCAAAACGCCTCAATGCGCTTTGACCTGGAGCATCTACGCCCCACCTACCAGCTGATGGTAGGTGCGCCGGGACGCAGCTACGCCCTCTCGATTGCCCGACGGCTGGGCTTTCCGCAGGCACAGCTCGAGCGGGCCGAAGCCCTCCTGGGGCCGGAAGGAGGGCGGCTGGAGCGCCTGCTGGCCTCGCTCGAGGCCGAGCGGGAACGCCTGCGAACCCAGCGCCAGGCCGCCCAGGCCCAGCAACAGGAAGCCGCCCGTCTGCAGCAAGAGCTTTCCCGGCAGCTAGCCGAACTAGCACACCACAAAGAACAACTGCTCGAGGAGGCCAAAGCCCAGGCCGAGCAGGTGGTAAAAGAAGCCCAGGAACGCATCCGTCAAGCCCGCGAGCGCAGCAAAACCCAGGGACAGGGCCAGGCCTTGCAAGAGCTCATTCAGCTTCGGAGTCGCTACCAGCGCCCGGAGAAAGCCACCCCGGCCAGCCCTGGCTTGCAGGTAGGCGCAGTGGTGGAGGTACCCGAATACGGTGGCCGGGCCACCATAGTGGAGCTTAGGGGACAGGAAGCCGTCTTACAGATGGGGGCGGTACGGCTGACCATGCCGGTTGCAGGCCTTCAACCCAAGCACGCCCCCAGGTCCGAGCCGTCGGCAGGTCGCACGGTGCATAAAGCCAAAATTCCCAACGAACTGAACCTGCGGGGCCTTACGGTAGAGGAGGCCTTGCTGGCAGTGGACGATTTCCTCACAGAAGCAAAGGCCACCGCCACCACCCCTGTCCGTCTGCTGCACGGCAAGGGCACCGGGGCCTTACGAAATGCGCTCCGCGAATCCCTCAAACGCGACCGTCGGGTCGAACGCTTCCACGACGCAATCCCCCATGAGGGCGGGCATGGGGTAACTGTGGTACATCTGCGAGTCTAATACCAGATTCGGTTAGTTCGTCGCCGAACGGTGACGAACTAACCCGACCGAAGGGAGTGCTCTAGGATTCAAAAAGATAGCCTCTTAGCGCCAGGGCAACCGCAAAGTCAGATACCCAGTAGCCTGAGGAGGTAGGCATCATCCCAACTAGCCCTGGCCCGCTTGGTTTCAAGGCCAGCCTTGATGGACCGGTCTTGC
>Ga0272446_1005564_pt1 | contig 13791 bp, 5 predicted proteins | sample YNPCB0061_FD_194587 | JGI IMG/M metagenome (GOLD analysis project Ga0272446, IMG submission 194587) | Hot spring microbial mat communities from Yellowstone National Park, WY, United States - YNP-CB-006-1 | ecosystem: Environmental > Aquatic > Thermal springs > Hot (42-90C) > Sediment | place...
ATGACTACATCGGACCGCCGTATGCACAGGCCGATTTCAACCGCCTGGCGGCCCTGGGCGCGAACTACGTCAACCTGTCCATCCCCGGCCTGTTCACCGAGCGTCCGCCCTATCAGCTCGACACGGCGGCGCGCGATCACCTCGATCAGTTGCTGGAGCAGGCGCGCCAGGCCGACTTGTTTGTGGTGATCTCGTTCCGCACCGGCCCCGGCCGCAGCGACTTCACGTTCTACCGCGACGGGGCCGGCGTGTGGTATCCGCCGGAACTGCTGGTGGAGGATGTGTGGACGAATCAAGCCGCACAGGATGCCTGGGTGGCCATGTGGCAGTACACGGCGCAGCGATATCGCAATCATCCGGTGGTGGCCGGCTATGACCTGATGGTGGAGCCAAACGCCGACGAGGTGGCGCTGGACATTTACGACCCGAACCAGTTTTACCCGCAATACGCCAACACCACCTACGACTGGAACCGCATGCATCGGCCGATCGTGCAGGCCATTCGCGCGGTTGACACCGACACACCGATTCTGCTGAGCGGAATGGGCTGGGGGTCGGTGATGTGGCTGCCTTATCTGCAGCCGATCAGCGCCACGCGCCTGGTCTACGCTGTGCATCAGTACATGCCGTTTCTATACACGCATCAGCCGGCCAACCAGACCCCGCCCCGGCCGTATCCGGGCTATTTTGACGTGGACTGGGACAATCAGCCCGACACGTTTGACTGGAACTGGATGGCGAACTACTTCAGCCGGCTGGACACGTTCCAGGCGCAATACCCCGGCCCACAGACGGTGAATGAGTTTGGCGTAGTCCGCTGGGCGCCGGGGGCAGCGGCGTTCATGCGTGATCAGATGGACGACTTTGAACGGCGCAGCATGAACTACGCGATCTGGGTGTGGGATTCGAGCTGGGGGCCGTGGCAGACCTGGGGCAGCAAGGCGATGAACTATCTGTATGGGCCGGATCCAAACAACTTCACCGAGGCGCCGAATGCACTGATGGACGAAGTGCTGCGGGCGTGGGCGCGCAACACCATACGGCCTTCTCATTTCCGCCCGCCGGCGCCGTGAGCAGGGCGTGTTCATCGCACAGGCGCGGAGCGCGCGGATAGGGATGACGAAAACGCTTCCGCCCTGACAGGTGCGCGTACCCGTAAGGCTTCACCAATCCTTTACATTGGCGGAGTAGGATTTTTCAAGTCCGGTCGCATGCTGTTGTGGAGGCGTTGCTCGTGAAAAGGCTGCTTCTTCTGGCGTTGCTTTGTCCCGGCCTGCTCGCCTGTCATCCTAACGCGCCTGTGCCTGAACCGGCTGCGCCCCGTTCAGCCCGCTGGCCGGCGCGCGGCGCCCCGCGCGAACGCCGGCGTGTCGTGAGCGAGACGCAATCGCCCGTGGGGCGTCAGCCGGCCCCGCTGGCTGCCACCGCCCCGCAAACCTCGACCCAGCCGCGCGCCTGGTTGCCGGCAATGAGCGCTGCGCCTGTGTTTCTCAACATCCAGGTAGGCGATCCCGCTGTCAACTACGCCAACGTCGAATTCACAGCCGACAACCGCTACATGGTCTGGTTCGAGAAGACGGACGTTCAGGGCAACGGCAAGGTGTGGCATTGCGGCGTTGATCCCGATACCGGCGACTTGATTCCGCCTGACGGCAAAGGCTTTGCCGCTTTCGAGAGCACTGTGCTTGGGCGCGCCAACCCCGGCCTGGACGAGAACGGCCCCTATTACGTTGGCATGGATCGCACAGGGCAGATGCTTCTCGTTCGACCGACCAGCCCTTTCTCTGGAGTCATCAGCTCGTTGTCCACCCCGCCTGACCTGACGCGGCGCGCGATTTATCCCACCATATTGTCGGGGCAATCCGGCGGTTTTGTCTTTTGGATCAAGAACGAGGCTGTCCCCGGCGGCGGCACAAATCCGGCCAATAACTGGTTCGAGCTACAGTACATTGTCCTGCACGACCCAACCCAGGTTCATGTTGTTGAGCGGCAGGCGCGCCCGCAGCGCGGCTTTGCGCCGATGGATTCGGCGTTTGCGCGCTGGATGAAAAACAAGCCGGCCCTGACCTATGGCTTTGACGACAACGGCGTTGTGCAGGTGCGGATGCTGGATCTGACTCAGCCGAATCCCGCGCCTGAGGCGGTGACCAATGACCCTGGCAACAAGGTCGATCCCTATTCGTGGCTCCACGCCGGGCGGGAGATTCTTCTACCCGGCATCAACGCCGAAGCGCGCACGCATGTCTATACGCGATCCGGCGCAACCGGCATGTTCAGTCTGACAGAGACCATCATCCCGCCTGCTTCCGGGTTGCAGCATCCGGCGCTGGCGCAATCCAACGAGCCGATTGTGTTCGACGGGCGCGCGTACACGGTTTACCAGATCAACGAAGCCGGCGCGGACTTCTGGGACGTGACGTTTGACAAACCCGGCGAAATCTGGCTTTCGACCTTGTTTGAATCGCCCCAGCAACAATGGCGGTTGACTGACTCGCAGACCGCCAAGGCCGAGCCGGAGCCATTCGTGGGAAACGCGCAGGTGTGGGTGTTTTACAACGTGATTGAGGGCAGCAACCCGATGACTGCCCGCTGGCATCTGTATCGCGCCGAGACGCCGATTCGGCGCGCGCCCGGCCTGCCGGCCGGCGACATCACGCGCACGCTGACGCATGCCGGCCGCGAGCGGCGATACATCCTGCATGTGCCCGAATCGCTGGATCGACGCCAGCCGGCCGCGCTCGTCTTCGTCTTTCACGGTGGTTCGGGCAACGCCGAAAGCGCCATCCACATGACGCAATTCAACCAGGTCGCTGACCAGCATGGGTTTCTGGTTGTCTATCCGAATGGCACAGGCGCCCTGAGCAGTGACACCCTGCTCACCTGGAACGGCGGGGCCTGTTGCGCCTATGCCCAGGCAAACAATGTGGATGATGTCGGCTTCGCGCGCGCCATGGTGGCGGACTTGCAAACGCTCATACCGATTGACCGGCGGCGCGTCTACGCAGCCGGCATGTCCAATGGCGGGCTGCTCTCCCACCGGCTCGGCTGCGAGGCGGCTGATCTGTTTGCCGCCATCGCGCCGGTGGCCGGGACGCTCAACTTCTCGCCGTGCGTTCCAACTCGGCCCGTTTCAGTCATCATGTTTCACGGCACAGCTGATGAGCACCTGCCCTATAACGGCGGCGTCGGACCCAAATCCTTTGTTGGCGTGGATTTCGCCTCGGTTCAAGAGTCAGTCGAATTGTGGACGGCGTTCGACGGCTGCTCTCCTGAACCGCAGACTGCTGCCTTTGATGATATTCAGCATAGGGCATGGCGCAATTGCGCAGGCGGGGCTGAAGTGGAACTGTACACGATTGTCGGCGGCGGTCATGCCTGGCCGGGGGGCAATTCATCAGGCCGCCCGGGCGCCGATCAACCCACGCAGACTATCTCTGCTTCACAGTTGATTTGGGAGTTCTTTGCTGCGCACGCCAGACCGTAGCGCGGCATTTTGCGCGCCGTTTTGCGTTCGACCGAACAGCACGCGGCCCTCGCGGGTCGAACGCCTCAACAAAACAAATAGAGCGATGGAAGCTTAAAAACTTCTGCGCTGACAGCGGTGAAAAAACGCTCACCGTTGAGACGTGGAGACAACGTTGGTCATGTCTGGTCCAAGTGTTGCCTGTCTGGCGACAATGGCTTTTTGCCTGATGGCCTGCGCCTCACAACCGCTTTCGAGCGCGCTTTCGAGCGCGCTCCCGGCCTCGACTGCCCCGCCTCTGTCTGCTGCTTCTTACCGGAATCAGACTTTTCGGGAGGGGCCAACCTATGTGTTGGAGTGCCGCGACGCGCAAACGCGCCTGCAGTATCGCTACACGCCGGCCAGCGGGTCGCTCCACGACCTTGAGGTGGTCGTGGCCGACGAGCCACCTTTCCTGCCCAGCCATTACGGTGGGCCGCGCTTCGTAGTGGATGGACGAGACATCCCAATCTGGGACACCGAGCCGGCCCAGTTCACCCACACCGCGCGTCTGATTGACCAGACCAGGCTGCAAGTGGATTGGCGCGCGCAGTTCGGGCAAACTGTGATTGACTACACCTACTCCCTTGCGATTCAGGGCAAAACTCTACGTCTGGAGGTAAGCTCGTTCTCGCGCGCGATTGGGGCGTTTACGCTCGATCGTTCTGAGCAGACGCCAAACGCGCGCATCATCCAGATACCCTATTTGCCCTGGACAAACGTGCTGCTCTACCGCAGACACTTTATCTCCGCCTTTTTTGACTGGGAGCGAACGAACGCCTCTCGCCTTGAGCCGATGAATGACGCCATCTCCGGTCAGTCCGTGGCATTTGCTCAAACGGCGTGGTACCTGCCCAACACGGCTGGAGCGCGTCACCCGCTTCAGGAGGTCATCTACCTCACCGTCTCCGACCAACTGGCAGAAGTGCTGCCCGGCGCGCCGGCTGTGACTTCACCCTATGCGGCGTCCCTGGCTGGCCAGGCGCTGCTCGACCTGTGGGCGGAGCGATCGTTTGCCGAAGACGCCGGACTGATACGCGCCCTGGCGCAGAGAGGCATCCCGAATCTGATCGTCGTGCGCCACAACTGGCAACGCTGCGGCTTTGATGATTGCTACCCGTCGGTGTTGCCGGCCAATCCGCGCTGGGGCGGCGACGCCGGGCTGATTGAATTGAGCGAGGCCGCGCGGCAGGCCGGTTATCGCTTCGCGTTGCACGAGAACTACGTCGATCTTTATCCCAACGCTGAAGACTATGCGCCGGAGTGGGTCGCGTTGCAGTCCGACGGCGCGCCGGCGCCCGCCTGGTTCAACCGAACAACTGGCGTGCAATCTGTGCTCCTCAGCCCACGACTCAGCCCTCAGGTTGCTGCACGCTTTGCTCCGCAGATTCATCGCCGCTATAGCACCAGCGGCGTGTATCTGGATGTGTCCACGGCGGTCAATCCTTCCGAGAAGGTGGATTACAACGCAGCAATTCCCGGCAATGCCCAACTGCGCACTGCACTCGATGCGTATCGCCAGTTGCTGCGCGATGTGCGCCAGGCGCACCGTGGGCCAGTGATCGGCGAGGGCGGTCATCACAGCTTATACATCGGCGCGGTGGACGCTGTAGTGGCCGAAGACTCTGCGCGCCAGACGCCGGGCGCCCAGATACCGCCTATTGTTCATTTTGATTTGCTGCGCCTGCATCCGCATCTGGCGCGCTTTGGGGTCGGGTTCTACCCGTGGTACTTTGCGCAGGACGGCCAACCGAAGTGGACTGCTTACACGGACGAGGAGTATTATCGCTACATGGCCGGCGAGATCGCCTTCTGTCACGGCGCCTACATTCCCACGCCCGATTCGCTCGGCACAACTGAGCAGGCGGTGGCCTTCATCCAGCGTGAGGTGACGCTGGTGACGCCGGTGCATCGCCGTTGCGCGCTGGCCAGCCCGCGCCGCATTCTCTACCGTGTCAATGGCGAGATGAGCAGCGTCGAGCGCGCACTGATCGAGGAGCAGCCCTGGCAGGTTTTCGTGGAATACAACAACGGCTTGCAAGTGTGGGTCAACCTACACCCGACAGCAAACTGGCCGGTGACTTTGTCAAAGGCGCCGGCCTGGGCGTCTTACAGCGCGCTTGAGAACGGAGTGCGCCGGGATTTCGTCGGCGCACCGGCGACTTCATCGTTCCTCCTGCCGCCCAACGGGTGGTTGGTGATCGAGCCTTCCCCATGAAGAAAACTCACTGCCGGGGCGGTGTGGGAATGTTCAGCATGTCTGCTCCAACGTTCGAGACGATCTTGAGACGAATCGTTGACGCTCAGCCGGAGACGACTACAACGGCGCGTAGAAGTGACCACAAAGGGAGCACTTGATGGGAGAGATTGGCATCCGTGAACTCAAGGCGCGCGCTTCAGAAGTGGTGCGCGCCGGGGCCGTTGTCCCCGTCCTGCTCATGCTCGCCGTGGGCGGGTTGGCCATGTGGGTTGTGGCGCTATCGGGCCGCTCCCTTTCGCCTGAGTGGCCTGTGCCGGGGCAGGCTGGCAATTGGCAGCCCCCCGGCCTGTTCAACGCGACCAGCATCGGCGCGCAGCAAACCATCCCTGCTCAGGACTGGCCGCAACTGGGCCGCGACGCGCAGCGCAGCAACTACTCGCCCCTTCAGGTCAACTCACCGTACTGCTACATCTGGAAGTGGTATGAGGTTCCGTTCGCCTCGCGCGCCCAGCCGGTCGTCGTATCTGGGCGCTTATTCATCGGCGGGATGGATGGCGTGTTCTACGCGCGGAACGCCAGCACCGGCGCCTCGCTGTGGACCTTCGCCGGCGACGGCAGCCCGATCCGCCATTCGGCCGGCGTGCTGAGCGACACGGTGGTGTTCAGCACGCACGAGGGCAACACCTTCGCCCTGAACGCCGCCACCGGCGCGCTGCGCTGGCAGCGCTTCACCGGCCGCAGCGCCACCGCGCCGCTGATGGACGCCGCGCGCAACCGCGTGGTGGTGGCCGCCACCGATGGTCGGCTGACTACGCTCAACCTGAGCAACGGCGCGGTGATCTGGCAATACCAGTCCGACGCGCCTGTGCTCACCACGCCGGCCCTCAGCCGCGATGGGGCGCTGATCTTCGCCGGGAACGAAGCGGTGCGCGCCTTCGCCCTGAACGCCGAGACCGGCGCGCTGGTCTGGCAGAGGCAGCTCTACGGCCAGAGCCTGAGCGAGCGCTACCCGGTGGTGCTGAGCGACACCGTGATCTACCGCTCCCAGCCGCTCTACGCGCTGTGGCAACTGCTGGGCGAGGGCGACACGGTGATGAACCAGGCCGGCGCAGTGAACACCGACTGGGACGCCGACTGGAACGCCATCCGGCCGCACATTGAGACCTACCTGGCCGGCAACCCGCACAAGCAGACGCTGTTCGTGCTTGATGCGGCCACCGGCGTCGCGCGCGGGGTGGCGCCGGTGCTCTACACCTTCGGCAGCAGTGATGCGCCGGCCATGCCGGTGGTGCGGGCCGGCGCGCCCTACACCGCCTACGTGATGTACCGCGCCCGGCAGGGCGTCCAGACCACCAGCCCCTGGTCCGTGCATGTCTCGTCGCAATACGATGCCGAACTGGGCCTGATCAGCACGCAAACGCTCAGCCAGATTATCGGCCTGCGCACGGCAGATTACCCAAACTCCAACTTCAACTATGAGTTCCGCCTGACCTCTGACGAGCCGGCCATCCTGACCATGGGCGGGAACATCCTGTTGGTGGACAACTGGGAGCGCCTGGGCGCGGTCAGCCTGACCAACGCGATTAGCGGCTCGCTGGTTCACATCGGCACGGTGTCCACGATCTGGCCGGAGTGCGGCGGCGGGCCGAACTCCGGCTGCGGGCCGGCCGGGCCGAACCCGTTCTTCCCGCTCAGCGGCAATCCCAGCGATCCGGCCTATCCCTTCCCCTCGCCGCGCGTGGGCGAAGGGCACTCGCGCGCCGGCGCGGTGGTGGCCAACAACATGATCTACTGGCGCGTGATCCAGGGTGGGCTGGCCGGCATCGGCACGCGCGTTGGGAGCGCCTGTCCGGCCCCGCTGGTCTACACGCAGACCCTGCCCCCGCCGCCGACGCCGACCCCACCGGTCATCAGCACGACGCGCCCGCTCACCGACTACGTCACGCTCGACCTGACCACGCCGATCTCCAACCCGCCGGCGGACCTGGTCGCGCGCCTGCGCAGCGAAGTGCAAACGCTGATCGCGCTGACGCCCTATCCGATGGCCTATTACTACGAGCGCGGCTTCAGCAATCCAAACATGTGGCCGCACAACTCCACGCAGGGGCAGGACCCGCCCTCGGTCACCTACGGCAGCTATGGCAACGTGACCTGGCACGACTCCGGCGAGCTGCTGCTGACGCTGGCGATGGCTTATCCCTACCTCGATGCCGCCCTGCAGGTGAGCGTTACCCAATATGTCTCGAACGTGATCGCGCTGTATCCGCCCTGGGAGGCCATGCCCTATGGCGGGGACTGGATGAACAACAGCGCCGCGCGCGAGCTGTATCCGGTGCCGGCGGACATCCGCCAGAGTCTGAACAACTGGCCGCCGCCGGCCGCCAGCCCGATCTCGCTCTACGCGGTCTGGCTGTGGGCCAAGAACACTGGCAACTGGGCGCTGGTGAGCAACAACTGGGCCGGCCTGACCGCCCTCTACAACGCGCGGGTCAACAATTTGCCCTACTACGCCGACATCGCCGGCGTGATCGGCTACGCGCGCATGGCGCGCCAGCTCTTCGGACAAACCGCGCCCACCTACACGCAGGCGGTCAACGCTGCGGTGAACGCGCTGAGCGCCGGTCAGGTCATCACGCCGTATATCACCTACGCCAGGTCCATCACCCAGTACTGGACGCCGCGCGACGACCAGCCAGAATGGGCCTATTTCCAGGGCTGGTATCTGCCGGTCTTCTTCGGCCTGACGCCGGAGATTGGGCTATACCTGCGCGAGCAGACGAACGGGCTGGCCGCCGCCCACGTGCTCTCGCGCGAGACCGGCGACGGCCTGCGCTGGTGGTATCTGACGCGCGCCGGCATGCACGCGGAGGAGGGCGAGACGGCCTACACCGCGCCGATCGCCGGCTGGTCGCACTTCATGTCCCAAGCCTACATCCTGGGCGCCCCGCGCAGCCAACTGCGCCGCTGGCTGGATCGGCCCTGGGGGCGCGGCGACCTGTACTCCATCCAGAAGATCGTGGCGACTATTCACGCCCAGGACAGCAGCTCGGTGACGCCGCGCAACTGGTTGCCGATCGTCCGCCGCAACGACCCGCCGGCCAGCACGCCAACACCAACGCCGACGCCGACTAACACGCCCACGCCCACACCGACGCCAACCAACACGCCGACTCCGACGCCGACGCCAACCAACACGCCAACTCCAACGAATACCCCGACGCCCACGCCGACGCCGACCAACACGCCCAGCGGCGCGACTTACTCGCTGCGCTTCTACGGCACCGGCACAAACGATATTGACCGCGTCAAAATCCCCATGAGCAACACCGCTGGCATCTCCCTGCCGGTCAACATCGGCGCGACCGACTTCACGATCGAGTTCTGGCTGCGCTTCCAGTCAGGCCAGAACACCAGCGGCTCGTGCCAGGAAGGCGGCGACAACTGGATCAACGGCAACATCATCTTCGACCGCGATATCTTCGGCAGCCCAGACTATGGTGACTTCGGCGTCTCGCTCTACGGTAGCCGCATCGCCTTCGGCGTGAATAATGGCAGCAGCGGCGACACCATCTGCGGGAACACGGCGCTGACCGCGAACACCTGGCATCACATCGCTGTGGTGCGCCTCACAAGCGGCCAGATGCGCATCTTCGTCAACGGCAATCTCGACCGGCAATATAACGGGCCGACGGGGAACGTCTCCTACCGCGTCGGGCGCAGCATCACCGGAGGCCAGTGGTACAACGAGCCGTTCCTGGTGATCGGGGCGGAGAAGCACGACTACGACCCGAACAGCTATCCATCGTTCAGCGGCTGGGTGGACGAGGTGCGCATCTCGAACGTGGCGCGCTACGCGAGCAACTTCACTGCGCCCAGCGCGCCGTTCACGCCGGATGCGAACACGGTGGGGCTGTATCACTTCGACGAGGGGAGCGGGACGACCGTGCTGGATGTCTCTGGCGCAGCCGGCGGGCCGAGCCATGGTCAGCGCCGGGTGGGCGGGCCGAACAACGGGCCGGTCTATGATGCGGTGACGAAGCGGTTTTAAGGTTGCTGTCGTGTCAGTTGGCTCTCCCGCCAGTCTGGAACCTGGCGGGAGAGTCGCATCTGATTCTATTTGCCCGTCCCGTCCAGGATCTCCCAAACGGTCTGGATGTAGAAGCGATAGTGCTCCAGCGGCGTGCCGTTTGGAATGCGATGGTCCAGGCCGAGCACGCAGCCGCCGGTGCGAATCATCGGCGGCAGTTTATATTCCAGTTCGGCGACAATCTCGGCCTTCGAGCGTCGCAACACGTGCTTGTCGATGCCGCCCATGAAGGCCAGCCGGCTGCCGTAGTGTTGGCGCGTCTGAACCATGTCCATGCCGGCCGCCGGCTCCATCGGCCACAGCAGGTTGACGCCGGCGTCGATCAGGCTGTCGATCACAGCGTTGGCGTTGCCGTCGGTGTCAAGGCGGAACACACGCGCGCCGCGCGCCGACAGCATGTCCCATATCCTGCGGTAATAGGGCTTGACGAAACGCTGGATCAGCCGGGGGCCGATCAGCGGGCCGCTCTTGCCGGCGAAGTCCTCATGCACGTCGAGCTGATCGACCAGTGTCCGCGATGACACGATGTCCAACACGCGAAAAGCCGTCTCGCCGATCGTGTCCAGCATGTCCTGAATGAGTTCGGGCTGTTCGTAGTAGGCAACGCATAGCGCCTCTTCGCCCATCAGTTGGCGCGGCTCGTCGAATGCGCCGGGAATGCTCACGCACACCACGCGCCCTTCCGCGCGCCAGGCGTCTGCCATCTCCTGCCAGCGCGCGCCGAATCGCTCGTCGCTATACGCATAGTGATGCTTGATGCGCAACCAGTCGTCCATCGTCTTGACCGGGTAGTCCAGCGGCAGGGGCAGGGTGGCCGACGATTTGATCAGCTTGACCGTGCGGCCGTACTGATCGCGCCCGATGATGTGCGCGGCGGTCTCTTCGAGGATGGCTTCCTCCCCGCCCAGCCAGCCGGTGTTGACCGGCAGATGTCCCCATTTCGGCGCGCGATATCGAAACGCAGACAGGTCGAGTTCTTCCGGTGTCGCTCCTTGCGCCTGCCATTCCTCTTTCAGGCCAAGCAGAGGGCCGAAGGTTTCGGTGAACAGCGGTCTGAGGTTCGCCTGGAACGTGACATGGTCGAGATATTCTTCGCGCCGAACACCCATCGGGATGTTCACGGCGAGTGTGGCATGGCTGTCAAGGATGCTGCGGGTCATGGTCTGGGTTCAAGGTTGTGGGTTGAAGGTTGAGGGTTCAGGTTACAGGTTGGGTTTATGGCGGCAGCGCCGGCTGCTGGAACGGGCCATTGGCGAAATCATCCCAATACTGATTCGATTCCATCGTCCCGGCCGACCAGATGGCGACGCCCTTTGCGCCGATGCTGCGGGCGTAGGCGATGCGATTGCTGATCTCGACACTGGAGGTGATGGCGGCGCCGATGCCCAGCCAGACTTGCCGGCTGCCCTGCGCCCCGGCATGGTCGTCTGCCAGCGCGCGCCACTTGTTGAAGTCGCCGTTGAATGTGGCGCCGTAGATCATGGGCGCCATCGCGTCCAGCGCGCCCTCCTTCAGCCAGCGATGCGAGTCCTGGTAGTAATCGAAAAAGCCTTCTGTGGTTGGGAAGGTGATGTATGGCGTCTTCTTGTAGGTGAACCAGACCGCCGCCGACAACCGAACGCGCGGCTTGATCGCTTTGACCTCGGTGTAGATGCGCATGATCCAGCGCGACAGGGTGTCGCGCTGCCAGTCTGCGTAGGTCAATGTCGGCGAGAGCGTCAGCGTGGCGCTATAGGCGGCCAGGCTTTCAGGGTCAGATGAATATTGCCGGCCTGGGTACCGCACACGATCCAGGTGAATCCCGTCCACGTCGTAACGTGTGACGATGTCCTTGATGACGGCCAGGTTGTGTTCGTTGACGCGCGCCACGCCGGGGCTGGCCCACAGATATTCGCTGCACGGCACTGGCGCGCCGCTGGTCAGCACAGACATTGGCTTTGGGCCGTCGGCGGTGTCGCTGTACACACGCCAGGTCGAGCTGTAGGTGTAGGGCGCCGGCGGCGGCTGATAGTAGCCCAGCGTCCAGAAGGGATGCAAAGGCAGTGTGCTGGTTGGCGGGAACCACTTGCCGCATTCCCAGTTTGAGTAAACGTTGACGTAGGCGTGCAGTTGCAGGCCGCGCGCGTGGGCCGTTTCGATGGCGACGGCCAGCGGGTCCCAGCCGGGGTCTATGCCGAGCGTGTGGGTGGTGTTGCTGGTCAGCCGATAGGACCACGGCTCCAGACCGGGAGTGTAGTAGGCGTCGCCGGTGGCGCGCGTCTGGAACAGCACGATGTTGAATCGCGCGTCGGCGGCCTTGTGAATCAGGTATTCGAGCCGGGCGCGATCGCACGGCGGCGCGCCGCACCAGTCGAAGCGCGAGATCCACAAGACGCGCGCCTCGCGCAGCGGTTGCGTCACCACCGGCAGGAATGCGCGCGGCGCAAGCGACTGATTGGCGCCGGCCCCGGCTTGCAGCCAGCCTTCGCCGGGCCAGCGCAGCGCGCCGCCTTTTTCCCACACCCAGTTGCTGATGCTGTGCGTGTAGCTCAGCCGCCAGCCCTCGACGCTCATGGCCGAGGCGTCTGCGAATCCCCAATGCACATGAAACCAGTCCGGGTCCTGCTGCGCATAGCCGCAGGGCAGGGTGTATGTCCCAGTCTTCAGCGCTCCCAGTCGTTCTCCCTGTGACACGGCGCGGCCCACGTAGATGCTGGCATGATCCATCAGATGCGTGTAGAACAGATCGCCAATCTTGAACGACACCTGGCGGCCGGGGTCGCGGCAGACGTAATCGATGACCCCCGGCGCCGCGGCCAGCAGCACATTCGGCGCGCGTCCGGCGGCTGTGTTGCCATCTGACAGAAAGTCAACCGCCTGCCAGTTGCTGACGACCGCGCCAAAGCCGTTCGGGTGCAGGCCCAGCTCGCCGTATAACATGCTGCTGCCGGCCGGCCAGGGAAAACGCAGTTCCACTACCGGCGCTTGAGATGCGCTCTGCGCTGTCGATCGGCGCTGCCCCAAGGCGTTACTGAGGGTTGTGGAGGGCATCCGGGCGAGCAGTTTGTCAAATGCGGCGCTGCCCTGAATGGCGGCAACCCATGCGCCATCGGCTCTTTGCCGCGCCAGCGCCAGTCCAAACCATGCGCCGTGATCCTGGATGTTCCAGTGCGCCGGGCTGCCGACGCCGGCCAGCCCCGCCACCGAGATGATGCGCCAGCTTTCGCCGGCATGATCCTCCTGACGGATGTCGGTGATGGCGTAGTGCGTGGCATCAGGCGAGCCGGCGTTGTGATCGGCCAGCGCCTGAGTGATGGCTGCGCGGATCTCTGGCGGCGTCTCAACTGTGTCGGCGGCCCATTGCGCCGGTTGCGCGGCAACTGGCGCGGGCCGGGCGGCGCAAACCACACTCGCGCTGGCAGCCAGCCAGACCAGAACTGCGAGTGCCGGCCACGACAGCCACACCAGCCTTGGGCGTTTGTTCAGTCCTGTCATAGGCCAGGCGCGCCGATCCCGACAGGCATTCGGCGCCGGTCAGGATGGGAAACTCATCTCTTCCACAAACGTGTCCATGAAGCGCTGGTCTTCGTTCAGACCCACGTGGCGCATCCGGCTGCGAATGCGCGCATACAGCTCGCGCTCGTCCGGCGCAAACAGCGCCATCTTTGCGCCGAGCAGCGCCGTGTTGCCCGCGGGATGGATGATGTCCAGCGGAAAGTTGAGCAGGCCGATGCGCTGCGCGCTGGCGCGGTTGATGTAGTTGCCGAATGCGCCGGCCAGATAGAGCCGGCTCAGGTTTTCGGGTCGCTCGCCCAGGTGTTCGAGCAGCAGCCGCATCCCGGCGGCAATGGCGCCCTTGGCCAGTTGCAGTTGCCGCACGTCCGTTTGCGACAGCGCCACCGGTGGCATGATGATCCACGACTCGGCTTTGTCTGCGAATCGCCCATTCGCCTGGATGGCGCCCAGCTCCAGCCCGCAGGCCACGGCGTCCACCAGCCCGCTGCCGCAGATGCCGGTCGGCTC
>Ga0272446_1005565_pt1 | contig 13789 bp, 11 predicted proteins | sample YNPCB0061_FD_194587 | JGI IMG/M metagenome (GOLD analysis project Ga0272446, IMG submission 194587) | Hot spring microbial mat communities from Yellowstone National Park, WY, United States - YNP-CB-006-1 | ecosystem: Environmental > Aquatic > Thermal springs > Hot (42-90C) > Sediment | place...
AACATTTCCCATTTATAGGGTAAAACTTCTACACAGGTTTTGTCGGCAAGTTCAATAATGATAACGTCTGGAGAATCATAACTTTTCTCAACACCCTTTACAACACCCAGCGTACCGTTTATCCATCTGCCGAGTGTATCGTTATTTAGCAACATAACCTGTGCACCTGTTTTGAACTCGAGTAGTTCAGACGTTGGAAGGTCTTTGCTGTGAAACTGTCCTTCTATTTCACCTCTGTAACGTAATACATCGCCTTTTATCTCTGACAACTTTTCATTGTTTATGGCATCTGCAAGTTCATTTGTGGATGTAAGATAAATATAAAACTCGTTATCAGGCTCCTTAAAAGAAGGATTGTAACGTTGGTTTAGTTTTTCAAGCTGCTCATCAGTAACAGTGTTGTTTCTAATTGCATTAAGCAAGGAAATAAACTCTTCATCCTTTTGACGATATATTTTTTCCAGTTCTACTAGTTCCATATCAAAGGCGTAATTTTTATTTTCAGAAAGTTTTAACTGTGAGGTCTCAAAAACTTTAGCATTAAAAAAGTATGGACTTTTGTAGTAGTTTGAGAACAACTCTTTTTCTCTGTAAGTAACAACAGGTGGCAGTTGGTAAAGGTCACCAATGAAAATCATCTGAATACCACCAAAAGGCTCTTTCTTTTTTTTGCCATACTTCCTTAAAAATATGTCGATGCTATCTAAAAGGTCTGCCCTCACCATAGAAATCTCGTCAATCACGATAGCATCCAAATTTTTATAGACCTTCTTATCCTTCACCTTCACATCTTTTGCCGTATTTGGCGTAATGTCAGGTTTGAAATTGAAAAAAGAGTGTATAGTTTGTCCCTTAACATTAACCGCAGCAACTCCTGTTGGTGCTAAAACAACGATGTTTTTCTTTGTGTTTAGTCTAAAGTATTGAAGCAATGTAGATTTGCCTGTGCCAGCCTTACCAGTTATAAAGACATTTTTATTGGTGTTTTCCATAACGTGCAGTGCATAAGCAAATTGCGGATTTAGTTCAAGATTTATCGGCAAGCTTTGTTGCATGTTTTTATTTTAATTGTTTATTTCCGTGATATCAACCTTATTTGTTTTTGTTGTTGTTACTAATTTAAAATGTCACATTGATATGGTATCCTTCCTGCATTTTAAGGGAGGTGGGGAAAAACAATTTCCATCCCCCTTTGAAAAAGGGGATTGAGGGGGATTTTATAATTTCCCCCTTTCTTAAAGGGGGCAAGGGGGATTTTATGTTAGATTGAAATTCCCCCCAAAAACCTTTCCGAAAATCTCCCCTACGCCCCTCTTTGCCAAAGAGGGGAACACTGTTTCCCCCTTTGAAAAAGTGTTGTTACTATTTTAAAATGTCACACATAAAGTATCACATTTGTAAAGTATTCTTCAAAAAAGATTGTAGAAAGCTTTATAAACAAAATAATGTGACATTTTAAACTGGGAATTAAATGTGACATTGACATTGGTAATAACACCTTATTTGTTTTTGTGGTAAAAAACAACCACTTTGGTTGGTTATATTTTATCCAAATCAATAAAACATTGTTTTTCTTTTTCGTTTCTTGGCATATAACACACTGTTTTTATTCGAGATATCTCTAAATCTGTTTTGGCATAGCCATTGCTAAATCATACACAATCCAAGCAAAAGAGGTGCGTTTTGTTTAGTAATGATGACCAATGGAAATGGTCTCAAGCAAAATTTATTGATAATAGTAAAGATTGGAGACAGGCTAAGATTGTTACCTGCGGTATTGATGTTGGCTCTGTTACTTCAAAGGCGGTTATCTGCATTGATGGTGAACTTTATGCCTATAGTATTATCAGGACTGGTGCCGTAAGTCAAGAAAATGCCGCTCGAGCCTTTTCTGTCATTGAAAGAGAAACAGGACTAAAAATAGAAGATTGCAGCTACATAGTAGGGACAGGTTACGGCAGGATTAATATACCCTTTGCCAACAAAACTGTGACGGAGATTTCCTGTCATGGCATGGGTGCACACATAATAGGTGGCAGCAAAATAAGAACAATTCTGGATATGGGCGGACAGGACTGCAAGGCTATACATATTGATGAAACTGGAAAGGTTACAAACTTTCTTATGAACGACAAATGTGCAGCAGGAACTGGAAGAGGGCTTGAATTATTAGCCGAATTACTGGAAGTGCCAATTGAAGAGTTGGGACCACGTTCCTTAGATGTGGATGAAGAACCCGAGCCTGTTAGCACAGTTTGTGTAGTTTATGCAAAGTCAGAGGCGATGGCATTACTCAAAAAAGGCTGGTCAAAAAACAAGGTGCTTGCAGCCTACTGCAGGGCTACAGCAGAAAGGGTATCAAACCTTTTAATGCGGATTGGCGTTGAACCTGATTTTCTTATCACGGGTGGAATAAGCAAAAATATTGGGATTGTGAAACGAGTAGAAAAAATCATAGGGATAGATGCTGTAAAACCGCGTATTGACACGCAGATAGCTGGAGCTTTAGGTGCGGCTATGTTTGCAAAGCTTCTATATGAAAAGGCAAGTAAATAATGATTGCACATTACGGTTATCAGGATAGCTCAGGAGAGTATTTTATAACAATCGATACAGCTAAATGCGTCCTCTGCAGTGAAAAACCTTGTGTAAAAGCCTGTCCAAAGGGCGTTTTTATTGTATCAGAAGACGATTATGGGGATAAGATTGTAATGGTAAAGGATGAGGAAAGAAGAAAATTAAAGTATGTCTGCTCAGAGTGTAAGCCCGTGAGTAACAGAAAACCTTTGCCTTGCGTAGATTCTTGCCCCTATAACTCATTACAACATAGTTGGTAGCCTATGGATAGCAAAATTGATAGAAAGATACTGGAGCAAGAGGGGTTCGAAAAAAGAGGCGTCTATGATGAGCCTAAACTTTCTGAAATTCTCGAAATGTACAAAGAAGCTGGATTTGATGTGGTTGTTGTCGATTACGAAAAGACGCTTGATGCTGCCTGTTCATACTGTTTTGATACCGAGAGGGAAAGCAACCGCTACAAAGTAGTGTATACAAGAAAACAAAAGTCGTAGGGAGCTTAAAATTGGAAATCAATATCAGACCTTTAAAGAAAGATGATTTGCAAGCCCTTATTAGTATCGACAGGGAAGTAACAAATAAAAACAGGGAGGCTTACTACCAAAGAAAGTTTGAGGAGATTTTTGGCTCTGGCAGGCTATCGGTATCTTTAATAGCAGAACTTGACAACATGGTTGTGGGTTTTTTATTGGGGCAGGTGTATCAAGGAGAGTACGGCATACCAGAAGATGTTGCCTATATTGACACCATAGGCATTCTCCCCAAATACAACAAATTGGGTATTGGCAGTAAGCTTTTGGAACAGTTTGTTGCTAACATGAAGGCATGTAGAATCAGCAAAATATATACACTTGTCAACTTTGGAGATGTTAAACTTATCAAGTTTTTCGGCACTCACGGCTTTAATCCGTCAAAAAGATTAAATTTAGAACTGGAGGTGTTTTGATGCCACTAAGCAGAAAATTATTAAAAATAGACCTTTCAAAGAAAACCTATCACATTGAAGACATTCCAATCCAACTACGAAAACGCTATTTAGGGGGCAGAGGTTTAAACATGGCATACCTATACAACATGGTTGACCAAAACGTCAAACCTTTTGACCCAGAAAACCCTATCATTCTTGGCTGTGGCTTGTTAAATGGTATCTATTTCGGACGAATGAATATTTCTGGCAAATCACCAGAAAGCGGTTATTTAGGTGATTCAAACATTGGTGGATACTTCCCCTCTGAACTTGCACGTTGTGGTATAAGTCATGTAATAATCACAGGAAAAAGTAAAGAGCCCGTTTATCTTTTTATAAACAACGACAGTATAGAGTTTAAACCTGCATCTCACCTATGGGGAATGGATACTTACGAAACACAAACAACAATTAGAAACGAGCTTAACAGTGACGATGCAAAAATCATCTGTATCGGTCCTGCAGGAGAAAACCTTGTTAGATTTGCGAGTGTAGCCTCTGGCTACAAAAGTATGGCTGGAAGAACAGGTATGGGTGCTCTTTTTGGTAGTAAAAACTTAAAAGCGGTTGTTTGTATCGGAGATAAACCTTTTACGATAAACGATCCAATAAAGCTTAAAGATGCTATGATTTCCGTTACCGAAAAATTATTAAAAACAGGCTGGGCAAAGGCGTTGGGCAGATTTGGTTCTCCATTGCTTTTGCACTACGCAAACGAGAAAGGTTTTATAAGCTATAGATACCACCAAAAAACTTCTATAGGTAGGGATGCTGAAAGCTTAGAGGCTGAAAGTTTAGACAAATATGCAACAGGAATGGTCGCCTGTAGTGGCTGCCCTGTTCACTGTCGCCACAGATACAAATCCCATTCCAGTTTCGGGCTTTTAAAAGGAGAAGGACCCGAGTATGCATCCATCTCTTCCTTTGGTAATCAATTGGGCAACCTAAGTATGGAAGGGGTACTCCATCTTGTAGGTATTTGTAATAGATTGGGCATCGATACAATTTCAGCGGGTGGATACTTTGGCTGGATAATGACGTTATACGAAAAAGGCATCCTGACGGAGAACGATTTAGGAACATCCTTTGAGTGGGGAAACATTGATGCCATTGAAAAAATGCTTTATATGGTTTCAAAAAGAGAAGGTTTTGGAGACATTCTTGCAGATGGCGTATTTGCTGCAAACAGGCTACCCGATGAAGCAAAAAAGTATTTGATGCATATCAAAAACGTTAGCATAGAAATGACAGACGAAAGAACCGTTAAAGCCTTTGCTTTGGGGCTTGCTACCGCTACGAGAGGTTGTTGCCACATGAGAAGCAGGGTATCTATTGATGTTGTTCAGTATCCAAGAGATGTTTTAAGAAAGTTTTATGGCGGAGAGGTAGGAGAAAACTACAAAAGTTATGAAGGTAAAGCCAGAATGGTTCACTGGCACGAAGTCTTTAATGCTGTTGTTGATTCCGTAGGCATCTGTCGTTTTGCAAGTGTTTTTAGCAGTATAAATGCTATTGATTACCATGACATATCACAAATACTAAAAAGTGTTATCGGAGAAGAGTTTACACCCGAACAACTGGCAGAAACAGGTGAAAGGGTTTACACATTAGAGAGAAGCTTCTTGTGCAGAGAAGGAATTTCGAGAAAGGATGACACCCTGCCTGACCATTATTTTGATGTGCCAGTCCCAGACGGTCCTTCAAAAGGAGCCTTTATTGATCGTAATGAGTTTCAAAAAATGCTTGATGAGTACTACGAGTTACATGGATGGGATAAGGATGGTTTTCCCAAAAAAGAAACGTTGGAACGCTTAGGAATATCAGGAGGTGCAATGTGAAGATAAAAGTCTTTCCTGAAAAATGCACAGGTTGCGGACTTTGTGAAAATATATGCAGTTTATCACACTTGGGAGTTGTTGATAAAAACTGTTCGGCTGTAAAAATAAAGATGGATGACCTTGGAGAAAGTATCCACAGACCTTTCGTTTGTCAGCAGTGTAAAAACATGAAGTGTCTCGAAAAGGAGATTAAAGAGTTTCCAAACCTTGACATTGAAGCAGAGAGAAAAAAATTTATATGGTTGGATAAAAACAGGGTTTCAGATTGTCCTTTCAACGGTTGCTTTGAATATGGTGGAAAGATTTATCACTGTAATTTGTGCGATGGCGACCCACAATGTGTAAAAGTTTGTTCACAGGGTGCCCTTCAGGTTTATGAAAAATAGCAAAAAGGAGAGTTAAAAATGACAGGAAAGTATGATGACATTGTTTTTGTAAGTGCTGTAAGAAGCCCTATGGGCAAATTTGGTGGAACACTTAAAGATATGCCTGTCTATGAATTGGGAGGCTACGTTATCAAAGAAGTTGTTAAAAGAGCTGGGATTGCTCCTGAAGAAATTAATGAGGCAATTATTGGCAACTGCCGTCAAGCTGGCAATGGTCCCAACCCAGCACGAACAGCTGTTCTTAACGGAGGTCTTCCAAAAGATTTGCCTGTTGTTACAGTCAATATGGCTTGTCCAGCAGGCTTAATTTCCATAATTTATGCCATGAGGGCGATAAAAGACGGCAGCAACACAGTGCTTTGTGGAGGAATGGAAAGCATGAGCACAATCCCATACTTATTGAAAGGCGTAAGGTGGGAAGGCTTTAGAATGGGCGATAAAGTGCTTATGGATGGCTGGAGTGACAGTATAGACCCTATTATAAATATGGGTATGGGACAAACAGCAGAAAATTTAGTGGAAAAGTATGGAATTACAAGAGAAGAGATGGATAAATTTGCAGCAGAAAGCCACAACAAAGCATTGTTAGCCAAAAATAATGGCTGGTTTAAGAATGAAATAACTCCAATTCCTGTTAAAGATAAAAAAGGCAACGAGATACTTTTTGAAGAAGACGAATCCATCAGAGAGGATGCAACGTTAGAAAAAATGGCGAAAATACCGCCTGCCTTTAAAAAAGGGGGGTCAGTCACTGCAGGCAATTCTTGCGGTTTGACTGATGGTGCAGCGATGCTAATTGCGATGAGGAGGGATAAGGCTTTGGCTTTAGGACTTAAGCCTCTATTTAGTATTGTTGATTATGCACAACTTGCGGTAGAAAATGCTTATATGGGCGATGGTCCAGGCTACTCAATTCCTGCAGTTCTAAAGAAGGCAAATATGACTCTTTCAGATATCGACCTCATTGAGGTTAACGAAGCCTTTGCTGCTCAAGTCCTTGCAAACGAAAGAGTATTAAACTGGGATAGGAGTAAGGTTAACGTTAATGGTGGGGCAATAGCACTGGGACATCCAACAGGTTGTAGTGGTGCAAGAATTGTTGTTACCCTTTACAACGCTTTGAAAAGATTAAACAAAGAGTTAGGGGTAGCGGCTATCTGTGGTGCAGGAGGCGTAACTGTTGCAGCAATAATCAAAAGGGAAAACTAAGCTAAAAGGATACTCCATTTCGCATTAAAGTTATTGGAGAGACGTTACCTTTAGCATTTTTTTCTTGAAAAAAAAATATAAGAACGCTATTATTATAAATCTTAGAAGTCGTCGTTTGGGGGATCGTCTAACGGCAGGACAGCGGACTCTGACTCCGTCAATCTAGGTTCAAATCCTAGTCCCCCAGTTTTTCGATGGTCCCATCGTCTAGAGGCCTAGGACACTGCCCTCTCACGGCAAAAACGCGGGTTCGAATCCCGCTGGGACTATAACTTCTAAACTTTTTTTGACAACTTCGTTACTCTGTTCCAAACACGGATTTGATGTTTTAGCTTTTAAATTTTTGTTTTTATCAACTCTAAATATGGTACAAGCTCCATGTTTGGTTTACCTGTTTTGTCATAAAAAAGATTGATGGCAGGTCTTTTGTACTGTTTTTCCAATGCCTTTAACAAGTAACTTGATAAAGTACCAGGCATACAAAATGTTGGAGATGCGTTTACAACAGCATCAACACCTTCCTGTTCAAAGAATATTATTGCCCTGCCAATAGTGAGTATAGCCTCTCCTTGAAACTCCATTGGCAGGTACCTTGCCCCCTTTTCCATGACATCTTCTATTGGAGGCTCGAAAATTGGAAAATACTCTTTAGCAAGCTTATATAAAAAGTGCTCCCGTTGATTATAGTAGCTGTTTTTGATGAAAAGACGAAGTCGCTCTAATATTCCGTGATTACCATCCAGCTTAAGCCTTTTTTCCAGTCTCTCAGAATACAGGGTATAAAAAAACCATTCAGAAAAAGACGATATCGAAGCCTCTGCACCTAATAGCTCAACTGTTTTTATCAACTGGTCGTTCAGAAATGCGTTATTCCTTACGTATATCTCACCAACTATGCCTATCTTTGGTTTCTTAACCTTCTCTGTTTTTATCTTGCTAAACTTTTCAAGTGAAGCCTTATAGGTATTTATGTAGTCACCTTTATTTGCTATGGTGTCTGATAACTTCTGTAAAATTTCCTCGTATAGGGCGTCAGTCTCTCCTTTATTAACCTCATAAGGTCTGGTGATTAACACTATCTTTCTTAAGATGTCATTTATGATTATTGTGTCAAAAAATGTCATCCTTAATTTTAAAGGCAGCCCACTGTAAGCGTTCTCGCCACTTGGGGCTACAATGTCTGTGTTTAGATTTAACTTCTTTAGCACAACATCTTGTAAAACCGAATACTGCCCAAATCTACACGGACCTGTCCCAGTCGGCATAAAATAGGCTAAACTTTCTTTCCCGTTATTTCTTAACTTTTGAACTACTGCTCCAAGCGTTGAGTGAAAAGGAGAACATTCGTGCCCTAAAGAGTGCTTTAAACCTTCTTTAAAAGAGATACTTGATTCATGAAGCACCTCAGCATCCCATCCCTCTCTTTTAAAAGAAGATGCCACAAGTCTTGCTCCTTCAATATCCATCGGTGGTATCAAAACCTTTTTACCATTCATTTTGCCATCTGGCACCTTATAAGTTGTTCGACTTAATTTACCCTCAATATCAAGAGAAAGGTAGTTTTTAAAGCTATCTATGGCAGCCTCTATACGTGTAAGATACCCCGTTGCAGCACTATGTCCGTCAAGCTGTAAAGCTAAATATGGCTTTTTAAGAGCCTCCATCTCTTTATAAAAGTAGTTCAGAATAAAAGAGTCGGGACCACAGGAAAAACAGGTAAACATTATAGGAAATAGTGTCCTTTTCTCGGAAATGTTTTTTAACGCAGATAGAATAATCTGACCATAATTCCAGTACATATGAGGGAAATAGTTACGTAAAAACTCGTAATCAACTTCAAGATAGTTGACAGGTAAAGCTTTCACACCATAATCTTCCAAAGTGTCGATAAGCTTATGGTTGAGGTGATTGTTATACAAAATATAAGGTCGCCCAATAACAACTGTAGCAATATCATCCTCTTTTAAATCTTCCAAAAACTGCTTGCCAACCTTATACCTTTTTTGCTTGAGCAACTCTTTGATATTATAAGCCTTTTCTAATGCCTGTTTGACATCATCTAAGTGAACATCGTAATGTTGCTTTAAGCTGTTATATATCTCAATAGCCTGTCTGTCATAAGGGAGATGTTCAAATATCTTGGGCGATAAAAATGTCTTTTCTGGGAAAAGAGTTTTTAACACAGATGGCATTGCCTGTGTCAATGGACAAAGATGACACTCAGACAATCCCTGAGGCACGTTGTTTCGCAGAAAATGTGGCATAAAAACAGGTAATTCGTTCAATTTAGAAATCGCACCAAAGGTAATGACACAAGGTGCACAGATTTCGTGTAAAACACGTTTTCTGCCTTCAACGTAATCACTTTTCTGTGGTTTAATAACGACAGGCTCTATACCTATCTCGGTAAGAAGAGTGTGAACAAAATCCAGTTTTTCAGCATTTGCGAGGAAATCGGGCAGATATATTTTGCCTTTAGGGTAAAACTCAGTTTTTGTAAGTTCTTTATCCCGTTCGGCAATAAAAATGTTCTTATGGTGCTTTTTAGGTGTGGCATCTTTATAATCTCTTCCACACTTCATGCCCCATGCAACCTTATCATTTTCAGTAGCAATTATCGAAAGGGCACATTTGTTAACACATAACGGACATTCCTCTTTTCTTATCTCCGTCTTTTTTTCACAAAAAGAAAGCCCGCAAAAAGCAGACTTGGCAAGATTTTTTTCTCTTATATGTAAAGCACATCCCAAAGCACCTGTAATATGACAGTATGGGGATACGTAAATTTGCTGTCCCAATCTCATTTCAAAGGCAGCTACAAGCGAACGGTTTCTTGCCGTAGCCCCCTGAAAATATATCTTGTTACCCATTGGAACGTTACCAACAACCTTGTTCAGATAGTTGTCCCTTACAGAAATGAGCACTGCTGCTGCAATATCCTCTTTAGAAACTCCTGCTGCAACAAGTAAATCTATATCCTTTTCCATAAATACAGTGCACCTATCTGATGTCGGTGGCGGTGTTCTGTTGACAGCTATGTCTGCGAAGTCATTAATTCCAATACCAAGCTTTTCTGCCTGTTCTTCAATAAAAGAGCCCGTCCCAGCCGCACAGACGTAGTTCATCACAGAATAAGTTACGATACCATTTCTTAAACGTGTAAATTTGGCATCTTGGCCACCTATCTCAATTATTGTATCAACATCTTTATCAATAAAAGCTGCAGCTATCGCGTGGGCTGTAATTTCATTAATAGCGTCATCTGCAGAAATCACCTCTTTAATCATTTTCCTTCCCGAACCAGTGGTGGCAACACCATTGAACTTAAACGTTAGTTCATTCTCTTTTTCAATACTTCTTAAGGCTTCAAAGATAAGTTTACATGCCCCTATGGGGTCTGATGCGGTCTTCCTGTAAACTGAAAGAATAACCTTTTGATTGCTATCTATTAAGCAGATTTTTGTACTTGTTGAGCCAATATCAATTCCCATAAAGACGGACAATGTCTGTTTTCTTGCCGATTTTAATAAGCTGTCTTCATAGATGGTTATTTCGTTTTGCTTTTCATCTACACGATAAATAAAGGCAGAGAAGTCAGGATAATTACTTGTTTTTAGTGGTATCTTTTCCGTTCTTATTGTATTCTTTTCGTCTTCTAAAAAAACATGAAAAGAAGCTCCCTTGTTTGCAGTTTTTCTGTCGATTAAAGATGCCCCCGTCGCAAGGGCTAAGTGCGGTTGATCACAATAAAAGCTGGTTTCTTCAAGTCGGCTTTTGAACGCCTGTAACAACGCCTTGTTTTGAAAAACACCACCTGCAAACAAGATATTGCCTGCAGGCTTTGCACCTTTGAAAAGATTATCAATAATATTCTCAGCAATACTTTTGCACAATCCTGAGGCTATCTCCTCTTTTGTATAACCTTCCTGTTGAAGATGTATAAGGTCTGTCTTTGCAAAAACAGAACAACGTGTGGATATTGCAGGACTTACCTTTGCTTTTAAAGCCTTTTCTCCCAATTCTAAAGCGGTATAACCAAGTCTTCGTGCCTGAAGATCAAGAAAAGAACCTGTTCCAGAAGCACAAGTTGTGTTGGAAATGTGGTTTATATAGTTTCCTCTATCGTCAAGGTTGATAATAAAATAGCTACTTGCACCAACGTAAATTATATGTCGCACCGATTGAAAAAGCCTTGAATAACTGATTAAAGAAAAGAAGGGATGATAACCTCCCAGCTTGTAAGAGTTTATACCTGTATAAACAATTTTCTCTTCTGGCAACGATAAGGAACTTAAAACTTCTTTGTAGTTTCCTCTGTGCGGTTTGTAAAGAATAGCCTCGCTCTGACTATTTTCAGTCTTAACAATAGCGACGTAAGAGGAGCCTATATCTATGCCGATGGTTTCCATACTTACTTTTATAAGTTTAACAAAATTTACAATGTTGTAAAGAGGTTATGAAAAAATTTAGTCAACAAGCCAGATAGTTACACCCTTTGTAAGACGAGAAACCTTTTCAGCTGTGCTTCCAATAAGGTATTCACTTATGATACTATCTCCCTTTTTGCCTAATACTACTGTTTTGCAACCATGTTCCTTTGCTTTATCAATAATCATCTGGGCATAATCTCCCGACTCTTCAATAACATCAAAAATTATCTGCTCTTTATCTATACCGCTTTCTGTAAGAATCTTTGTTGCCTTTTCAAGTATTGTTGATGCAACTTTTTCCCTCCCCTCCTTACAAAGCTTTTTGTTTCTTCTCAACTCCTCTATCTTTTGTAATAAAATATCTCTGTCAAAATCCTCATTTAAAATTTCATCAATAGTGATACAAGCCTGTTTAATATGAAAAATTACAATCTGAATATCCTTTCTGTTCTTTAGCTGAAAAGCAACATATTCCAAAACCTTATCAAGGTAAGCAGAATTATCTAATGCCAATAAAAATTTTGTCATAACCAACCTCTTTTAAATCCATGATTTTTTCCATCTGAAATAATCTTTTAAAATCTTCTTGTGGTCAAACACAATATTTTCAGGAAGTTCTTCTTCTCTAAACACTTTTGCTCCTATTGCATCATCACCTGCCACTATTCCAGCTTCTCCTCTCGCTGTAGCAAGATAAACAATCGAAACAGTATGAAAGCGGGGATCACGTTTTGGATCGGAATAAACACCAAAAAGATGTAAATTCACTGCATCCAAATTTGTTTCCTCCTTCGCCTCCCTAACAGCAGCCTTCTCAACTGTTTCACCATAATCTACAAAGCCTCCCGGTAATGCCCACCCATGAGGTTCATTTTTACGCTCTATTAGCAGAACCCCATCACCTATCTCAAAAATAATATCAACAGTTAAATATGGATTTCTTGGAAAAATTTCAGCTTCGCAATTAGGGCATTTCATTGCTAAGACTCCTTTTTTGAAGGTATGATAAATACAGGCAGTTCAGAATGTCTAATCACATAGCGGGTATTGCTCCCCAAAAAAAATCGTGCTGCTGCACCTAATCCCCTTGTGCCCATAACAATTAAGGTAAAGCGGTGTGCCTTTGAATAATCAACTATCTCTAAATTAGGAATGCCGTGAAGCACTTCACAAGTTGTTTTTACGCCTTCAAACACAGAACAAACATCTTGCAAACGCTTAATATCAATCGCATCTAACTCCTGCATATCAAACTCAATTGGCTGCTCTAACATAATAGGTTCTTGTACATGAACAACATGAATTTTTTCAATATACTGCTTCATCCCTCTTAAAAACTCAATAGCAGCCTTATTTTCAGGAGAAAAATCCGTTGGGAGAAGGACGTTTTTAAAAAGATGGGAGACCTTGATCATACAGCTTCTCGATTTTGCAGCATTATCAAATAAGGACATCCTCACAACGAGCAAAGGAATTTGAGCCTCTTCAATTAGTTGAGAGGTAACACTGCCTAATACAATTTCCTTTGCGATACTTTTTCCATGAGAACCAACTATTACAGCGGAAACACCATTATCTTTTGCAGACTTTAAAATCTCAATGTGAGGCACACCCTGTTTTAAATCAGTAAAAACAGTTAAACCGTCTTCTGTGAGAATTTCTGCCTGTTTAGCTAAAATATTCAGCGATTCGTCAATAAGTTTTTGAGGAACTGTTAGGGCATATTTTAGATCTATAACGTGTTGAAGTATTACTGATTGAACACCAAAAAGTTTCAGTTCTTTAAGACAATTAATCAAACTAAATGAACTCTCGGAAAGATCTGTGGCTATAAGAACCTTTTTCAACATAACCTACCCCCTATTTGATATTTTAATAAATCTCTAATTTAAATTAAAGCAGGAAGAAAAAATATAGCAAGAAATAAAAATAAACTGCCAGTACTGACGTCATTTTTTAATTTGCTGTTGTGCCAAATTCAAGCCAGCCAAAGCCTCATCCTTGTAGTAAGGCGTGGATAAAACTAACTTAAAACATTCAACAGCAGTTTCTGTTTTGCCAGCATTAAGCAAAGATTTGCCCATATCAAGTATTTCCTTTACCAGATTTTCTTTATAACCAAAACTCAAAGTTTTTTTTAGCCAATTCAAGCCTTGCTGATACTCTCCATTTGCAAAGAGGGCTCTTGAGTAATAGACATAATAAAGAGGGTAAAATGGGTTAAGTGACAATGCCTTTTCTAAATAAATTTTTTGTTTTACAGGCTGGTCTCTATAAGTATTTGCAAGATTTACCCAGACCCTTGCTTTACGAGGACTTTTTTCCGCAATGTCATGCCATAAGCTTTTCTCATCCATCCACACTTTATTTCTGAGGTAAGTT
>Ga0272446_1005567_pt1 | contig 13783 bp, 15 predicted proteins | sample YNPCB0061_FD_194587 | JGI IMG/M metagenome (GOLD analysis project Ga0272446, IMG submission 194587) | Hot spring microbial mat communities from Yellowstone National Park, WY, United States - YNP-CB-006-1 | ecosystem: Environmental > Aquatic > Thermal springs > Hot (42-90C) > Sediment | place...
TGAGCAACATGTTAAACACTATTGCGGAGGTAAATGCCAAAGAAGCAGACTTACGCAATCAATACAGCACTTTGGCATCAAAGCGTCAACAAGCATTCAGAACAGCCCCTGATTCTCTACAAAAAACCGTAACACTTGTTCTTAATGCTGTAAAAGCACAGTATGGCAATAAATCCAATGAATACGCTACTATCAATACAATCGCTAAAACGACAAGAGCAATTCACAGAAAAGAAGGAGAAGAAAAAATTACAGAACTATCTTACAACAGTTTAATTGACTCATTCAAAAGCATGATAGCAGAGATAGAAAACTTCTCTATCATGTATAACCCTACCGTAGAGCAGGTAAGTATAGAAGAACTCACTAAAAAGATAGAGGATTTGGAAAAACTTCATCAGGAAGTAGAACAGGTATTAGAAAAACTGAATGAAATAAAAGCTCAGCGTCAGGAATTATATAATGGCAAAAATGGATTGTCTGAACGGGTAAAGAGAATAAAATCGTATATTAAGGTTCAGTATGGAATTAACTCCCCTGAATACGAGTCTATCAAGAGCATCAAAATTTAAAGACTACGACAAGTATGACACGCTAAGTCTGTCCAAGTGTTTGTTAGGCAAAGTATTGGTTTCCTGCCACGAAGGGCATATCACTGCGGGCATGATTACCGAAACTGAAGCCTATCTGCATGATGACCCGTCTTGTCATGCGTACATGAATAAAAAAACAAACCGTAATGAAGCCATGTTTATGAAAGCAGGTACAGGTTATGTATATTTTATTTACGGTATGCATTATTGCTTTAATGTGGTTAGCGGGGAAGAAGGATTAGGTGAAGCGGTTTTAATTCGGTCTTTAATGCCTTTGTACGGTATTGAAATTATGCAGCAAAGAAGAAGTACCCAAAATACTAAACAACTGTGTAATGGACCAGGCAAGTTATGTCAGGCATTAGGTATAGATATTTCCTACAATAAATGCTCTTTGCAGGGAGATGCTTTATACATTCTGGATTATATACAATTGAGCGAAAATGAAATCATTTCTACACCACGTATTGGCATCAGCAAAGGGAGAGAATTTTTATACAGGTTTTGTGTAAAGTAAACCAACCTTGTAAATATTTAGGTATTCTTGTTTTTATTGGCGTGTCCCTCACTACGTTCAGGTCGGGCTATCCGCTGATAGAGACGTGGCATGCCACGTCTGTACTTCATTCGCTACGCTCATTGTGGGCTTTTCGCTGCTATCGCGCGTACATACACGTTACGTACCCGCGTTAGGCATGCGGAGGGCATGCGTCAGCATGGTGCAACGCACCGAAGCGATAGCGTAGCCCGTAGCACGCCGACTGCGCAGCAGGAACGCCCAAAAAAATCAGTCTGCGATAGAATAGAGCGTTAAAATTCCGTTATAACTTCAACCTCGCATTCAAGAGTTGAAGGTGATTTTCTAATTCTTGTGCGGAAATGCAGTATGTTTGTTCCACTTTGCCCTCTTTTACAAACATAAAACCCGAAGAACCACATAATTGTAATTCTTTGAATTTACCTGTATTTTGTTCTATAAATACATTCTTATACCGTACATTGAGGTATGGAGATATATCCATGTGCGCACCTGTGGCAGTAACAACAACCCAGATTTTATCATGATCTAGTGCTTTTTTCTGTATCCAGTTAGATAAACTCACATTACAACCTTTACATCCTACATCATCTAATATGATTATAGTATGTACGGAAGCAGGCAATTCCATCTTAAATTCTTGTCTGAAATACCATTTGAGGTCTTTTTTAACTTGTTTAGGTTGGCAGGCAACAAGGTAAAATATTCCCAAAATCAAAATGAGATACACTTTTTTCATAATTTTATTCTGTAAGCTGATAAAAATTAAGCGTAACCTGACGGGCATTTTTAGTCTTGCTTTGGGTAATAAACTGTTTTTTAGGCAAAAAGGCAACAAACTTTTCTTTTTCAGGCAGTAGGATTTCTTTTTGTTTTTTCCATTGCTTATCATAAATGATGACTGAATAGCGAGTTTCAAATCGGTCAGGAGGAGAAATCATTTCTTCTTTTTCAGGAAAGGGAACTTCATGGCGTAACAAGACTAAATGTTCATTATTTTTATTGTATACTTGTAGTATAGCCCCTTTGTACATAACCACATACATTTGTCTTTTTTCAGTAATTTTTTTCTTCTTGTATTCAAGTTCTGTGTAGTCTGAATAAATTGGGATTTTGCGTTCAAAACTTAAATCTTCAGAGTTGACAAAATAGATATGTTTATCATAACTAAAATAAAAAGTTATCTTGTCTTCTATATATGTATATGAGGGAAAAACAGGATGTTCTTCATCCTCTTCTCTGATTGTTTTGTTTATCCAATTAGCATCATGTATTACCCTAGCACTACTATTTAATACATTTTTTATTTGAAGTAGCTGAGGTTTTTCGCGTAGGTACTTATTGTTATATAAAAGTATTTCGGTCATGTTCTGAGAAGCAGAAGGACGATATAAAGTATCTATTACATGAATAACAGTCAGCAAATTACCTTTGTGTATAATATCTCCAAAAGAATAGACTTCAAAATGCTTACATTTTCCTTTATTGTAGATTGTTTGATGGTAAAATAGGCTATCAATAAGTATTTTTCTTATAATTAAACCATTTTTATTCAACCAATATAAAATAGCAGGTTCTTTGTTCAATACATATACACTATCAAAACTATGTATTTCTACTTTAATTTTGTCTGTAATTAATTTTCTTAAATCTATACTATGAATTACTTTCCCATTTTGATTCAGTATATCTATATTTTTGTAAGTAGGGTAGTTATGCGTGTAAAAATACAAACTGTCTTTTTCATAAAAATACCCCCAAGTACTCGGTATGTAAGGTAATTCAAAAGAAACGGTTTTTACTTTTTGATAGGAGGGTTTTTTAACAGTACTGCACCTTATCAGCAATAATGCCGATAAGGTACAGATAACAAAACATGCTTTTCTTGTCTTATTCATTTACAAATTTTAATTGGTATGCTATTTCAGTAGTATTTTCTCGTTTGAATATCAAAAAATGGGTATCTATACTTGAATTATAACGGTGTGTTACATTAAGTTCTTGGCTTATTACACCATCTACATCTTGTGTTTCAAGGTAATTCGCTAAGAAGTCTCTATTTTCTTGAAAAGAATTGACTATGTTAGTGGTGTTTCCAATTTTTACTACACTAAATATATTCTGCATAATCTGAATGTTTGCCGCACCGTAAACATATACTACATTAGTGCAATTGCCTTCTATAGGAATACAGCATATCACAGGTTCCTCCATTAAATAAAATGGATACATTTGTTCTCTCGCATTAGAACGAGGATTTTTCACTTCATTTTTAGCAACGTTGGAGGGGTTGCTCACTTCATTTTTTTGGCATGCCACAAAGGCAATGCTCATGCACAGTACTGCGCTGGCAAGTAGTGTGCGTAACGTGATTGGTTTTTTCATACGGTTTGTAGAATTAAAGTTTAAGATTAGTTTTTTTGTTTTCATGAAAACGTTGCAAATTTGTAAAAAAAAAAAAATACATGTCAAGTTTTTCGTCAGATATTTTTTCAAAAAATTTATAACTCATTGAAAAACAATGCATTATTTTTATAACTGATGTTATACCTTTTTGCTTCGGATAGCCCTCACGCGGATACGCGCGTACATACACGTTACGTACCCGCGTTAGGCATGCGGAGGGCATGCGTGCAAGCACGCATGGTGCGTCCAGCACCGAAGCGATAGCGTAGCCCGTAGCACGCCGACTGCGCAGCAGGAACGCCCAAAAAATGGCATTCGAGCAAGGTAAAGAGTTACCCAATCTTGTTTTCAGTGCCATATACTTCTGTTTTTGTAAAACCGTTCTATAAATTCTCTTCTACCCGACACAGCATACCGAAGGGATAGAAACAAAGAAAACAAGGTAAAAACGCTGATGAATAACACTAAATAGACAGAACGCCCAGAAAAAGCAACTATCAATCCTATCCACAAAGCACTTATTGCCAAAGGGATAAAAGCTAATCCCAATAACACAGATTGGAGAGGTTTAAAGTAGTGGTTTGCTTGCTTTAACTGCCCCATAACTTCCAAACCTGCATATCCAAGTAAAAGTATGCCCAACATCACAGGAAAAAATCCCGTACCTCTGAAAAGTAGTTGAAAAGCAGGAAAAATAAACAAAAAACAAAGTAAGTGAAATATGCCCGCCTTGTAATGCCCCATATAAAAACGATGCAAGCCCAACGTGCCTCCCAAAAAGGCTAAAACAGCAGTTACCCACTTGTTTTTACTAAAAAGTTGTAGTTGTTCAGAAACAGCATATAAATCTATTGTTTCTATACTGTTTGTTGAATAAAGTACAGAACTGTATGAACTTACGAGGATAAATACGCTTATACTCACAGTATTTCTTTGTCTTGTTGCATTTGAGTAATTTGTTCTAATATGCGGTTGAGTTCTTCCTCTGTTTCGTAATTGATTTTTATTTCTCCTCTGCCTAATACAGTATGATTAAGAATAACTTTGGTTTTAAAAATAGAACTTAATCCTTCCTGAACCTTACGAATGTGTATTTCTAAACTGCTGGGGAGTTTTTGCTCATCTTTTTTATTGAGTTTTTTCTTTTCCTTGTTTTCGTCAGCGTGATTGAGTTCTCTTACAATTTTTTCTACAGCACGCACAGAAAGCCCTTCGTCTATAATTTGCTTATAGATTTTGAGTTGTAAATCTATATTTTCTACCGTAATCAAAGCACGGGCATGCCCCATACTGAGCAGATTATCTCTCAACCCTACTTGAATATCATACGGTAGTTTTAATAACCGCAGGTAATTGTTTACGGTGGAGCGGTCTTTTCCTACTTTTATACCCAAACTTTCCAAATTCAATCCACATTCTTCAATCAAACGTTGATAAGCCAAGGCAATCTCAATGGGGTTTAAATCCTGACGTTGGATATTTTCAATCAGTGCTAATTCCAGCATCTGCTCATCATTGGCAGTACGAATGTAAGCAGGTATTTTCGTCAGACCTGCCATTTTTGAGGCTTGCAAGCGTCTTTCTCCTGAAATCAACTGAAATTTATCTTCTCCTATGCGTCTTACGGTAATGGGTTGAATGATGCCTTGTTCTGCAATGGAATCTGCCAATTCTCTTAAAGCAATTTTGTCAAAGTTATTACGGGGTTGAAAAGGATTGGCTTCTATCTTTTCTACATCAATTTCGCCAATAAGTTCGTATTTAATTTGTTTTTGTTCCTGTTGTTTTTCTTGTAATGTTTCTTCTTTCTCTTTATTGGCATCACTTAAAATAGCGCCCAAACCTCTGCCTAATGCGTTTCTTTTTGCCATACTTATTATACTCCTTTCGTGATTATGATAAATTGATTTTAGATAATTTTTCTTTAATTTCTTTGTCCTCGTCTTTAACTTCCAGATTGTTTTTCTTTAATAATTCACAAGCAAGACGCATATAGTTTTCTGTTCCTTTTGAACTTGCATCAAATAAAATGATAGGTAATCCAAAACTTGGTGCTTCACTTAACTTTGTATTCCGCTGAATAATCGTGTCAAAAACCAACTGCTGAAAATGTTGTTGCATTTCTTCTACTACCTGATTGGACAATCTTAAACGGCTGTCATACATAGTCAGCAGAATACCTTCTATTTCTAATTTTGGATTTAATCTTTGCTGTACAATTTTAACCGTGCTTAACAGTTTGCCTAACCCTTCCATAGCAAAAAACTCACATTGAACAGGAATAATGACAGAATCCGCACTGGTGAGTGAGTTGATAGTAATTAAACCCAAACTGGGACTGCAGTCAATGATGATAAATTCATAATTTTTGTCAATTTTCTCCAATACGCTTCTCATCACACGCTCACGGTTGGGCATATTGACCATTTCTACTTCTGCACCTACTAAATCAATATGAGAAGGTAGTAAATCCAAAAAAGGAAGTTGTGTTTTGAGTATTGTAGTAGCAGGGTGAATGCTGTTATCCACGATACATTCATATATGCTGTTCTCTACTTTTTCGGGGTCAAAACCCAGACCACTCGTGGCATTGGCTTGCGGGTCTGTATCTACTAATAACGTTTTATGTTCTAAAACGGCTAAACTTGCCGCAAGGTTAATGGCTGTTGTGGTCTTGCCTACCCCTCCTTTTTGATTGGCTATTGCTATTATCTTTGCCATACGCTAAACTATTTTTGTGTAAAAGTACAATAAAGTTTCACAATACAAAAATAAATTTGAGTAAAATTTTCTCATTTCATTGAAAGATAGAAAGTTGTAATGTTTCACAATGTTTCACATAAACACGCGCAGTGTATTCTGTACAGAGGTGTTATCTGTGTTTTTAGGTCGTAACTATTTAGGTCTGTTTAACTTTTTGGGCGTGTCCCCTGCGCTTGCGCTTCGGGGTCGGGCTATGCGCTGGTAGGGACGTGGCATGCCACGTCTGTACCTCACTTGCTACGCAAGTTGCGGGCTTTTCGCTCCTATCCCTCACGCGGATACGCGCGTACATACAAAATAAGAAGTGTTTTTTACCTCATTTTTACTCGTGGGCGGGTGGGCGGGTAAACCCGAAAACCCCCATAAAAAACACTTCTTTTGCGTTAGGCATGCGAAGGGTACGTAGTAGAGACGCCGCATGCGGCGTCTCCGAAGCGATAGCGCAGCCCGTAGCACGCCGACTGCGCCGCGAAGCAAGCAGGAACGCCCAAAAAAATCTACATTCGCATAATGGAAATAGTTAGTTCGGGTCAATAAATTATTATTTTTGTGCCAATGACAAAAGAAGAGATAATTCAAAATTTTAATCCCAATAATGTAGCTACCAAAAACGCACAGATTTTTGGGTTACCTTTTACTCAGGAACAATCTGATTTGATTATATTTCCCGTATCTTGGGACGCTACGGTATCTTATCGTGCAGGTACGCACAAAGCACCCGAAGCTGTTTTTGAGGCTTCCATGCAAGTAGATTTATTGGATAAAACTTTTCATGATTTCTGGAAAAAAGGAATATTTATGCTTCCTGTATCTGAAATGTGGCAGAAAAAAAATCAGGAAACCCGAAAAAAATGTGAGTCTGTTATCCGACACCTTGAAAAAGGAAAACCAATAAAAAAAGATAGTGCCGTCTATAAAACCTTACAGGAAGTAAACGAAACTACTGAAAGTCTGCATCAATGGGTAGAAAATGAAACGTTATCCCTTCTCAAAAAAGGTAAAAAAGTAGGTTTGCTTGGCGGCGACCATAGTACGCCTTTGGGGTTTATCCGAGCTTTGGGAAAAATTCATGACAGTTTTGGTATTTTACAAATAGACGCTCATGCAGACCTGCGCAAGGCGTATGAAGGTTTTACCTATTCGCATGCTTCTGTCATGTATAATGCTTTGCTTATACCGCAAGTAAGCAAACTTGTACAAATCGGGATTCGGGATTTTTGTTTAGAGGAGTTTAACATTATTCAGGAGCATGAGCGCGTTACTACTTTTTTTGATGAAGATATTAAAGCAGGGTTGTATCAGGGTAGAACATGGAGCGAATACTGTGATGCTATTATTCAAGAACTTCCTGAAAAAGTATACATCAGCTTTGACATTGACGGATTAAATCCCGTTTTGTGTCCGAACACAGGCACACCTGTAACCGGCGGTTTTGAATTTGAGCAAATTGTATTTTTGCTTAAAAAACTGAAAGACGCACAGAAAACCATCATAGGTTTTGATTTGAATGAAGTTGCTCCTTCCAAATCCGAGTGGGACGCTATTGTAGGCGCAAGAGTTCTATTCAAATTGTGCGGTTTACTGTTAAGCTAATTATATGGCAACACAAGCGGCATATCAGAATTTAAAGGCAGTTTACTTGAAGCGCCTGTACATCAATATAGGTTTAATTGCTTTTTCTCTTTCTTTTGGAATTTTCGGTTTTGCTTTTTTGGAAAACTATTCATGGGTAGATTCAATTTACATGACTATTATAACCCTCTCCACAGTAGGTTATGGTGAAGTAGAAAAGCTAAGTGACCATGGAAAAATATTCGCTTCTGTTTTTATTGTGTTAAACATTGGTATCTTTGCTTATGCTTTATCTACTATTGTCAGTTTTATTGCCAGTGGAGAGTTTATTGCATTTTTCAAAGATTACAAAAATTTAAAGAGAGTAAATATGTTACAAAATCATGTTATTGTTTGCGGCTATGGTAGAAACGGCACACAAGTATGTATGGAATTAGAAAAGGAGAAGTATGCTTATGTAGTTATAGAAATCAATGAGAAGGTTATCAAACAACTGCAAGAACTGAAAATCCCGTATATAGAAGGAAATGCTGTTGATGAGAATGTACTCAAACAAGCCCGTATAGACACCGCTTGTGCTATCATTACCACTTTACCCGAAGATGCAGATAATATTTTTGTAGTATTAACCGCAAGATATTTGCGAAAAGATATACTGATTATCAGCAGGGCATCACAAGAAAATGCTGAAGTCAAACTGAAACGTGCAGGTGCAGATAACGTAATTATGCCTGAAAAAATCGGAGGTGCGCAAATGGCTTCTTTGGTTGTAAAACCTGATGTGTTAGAGTTTATTGCACACCTTTCAGGACAAGATTCAAACTTTGGTTTGGAAGAAATACCTGTGGATAATCTCTCTGAAAGTTTTCATTATCAAACCATCAAAGATATAGAACTCCGAAAAAATACAGGCGCGCATATTATTGCCATACGTACCGAACAAGGTGAATACGTTATCAATCCTAATCCTGAAACAGTAATTCAAAAAGGTAAAAAAATTATTTTACTCGGCACCAAACAAGAATTGGAACGGGCAAAAGATTATTTAACAAGAAACTGATAAGTCGTTTCACAACTGAAATTTTATTTATTTTGCTTTTTAATGGCAGATATTTATCCTTTACACGCATGGCGCTATAACACAGCACAGTTTAATAACCTGAATAAACTTTGCTCCCCTTTGTTTGATGTCATCACACCTGCACAAAGAAAACAGCTCTATGAAATCAGTCCTTATAATGCTATTCATATTTCCGTACCCCGTACTACCCCCCAAGCCTTACAAGCTACCATTCAGGAGTGGAAAAGAGATAACATTATACTCCGTGATGTATTGCCTTCTATTTATGCGTATTATCAGTATTTTTCTTTGCAAGGCAAAATACATATCCGAAAGGGATTTATTGCCAATCTCAAATTAGAAGATAGCCGAAAAATTGTGCTTCCGCATGAAAACACCCTCCGAAACTCTGTAACAGAACGTACAGAGGTTTTGAGTTATACGCAAATGAATGTCAGCCCCACACATGGTTTATATTCTGACCCAAACAATACATTGGAGTCTTTGTTAGATAAATACATGCAGTATCCTGTGTACCGTTACGTGGATTATCAAGGAGTAGAGGACAGAATGGCGGTTATTCAAGATGCCAAAGATATTGCTGTCATTATGCAACATCTTAAAGATAAAGTAATTTATCTTGCAGATGGGCATCACAGGTACGAGAGTTCCATGCAGTATTATCAGGAGCAAAAAAGAAATAACCCCAACTTTACAGGTACAGAAGGATATAATTATCATCTGATGTATTTTACTGCTTTGGAAAGCGAAGGAATTAAAATACTGCCCACACATAGATTGGTCAAGAACATAGACGTTGCTGCACTTTTGCAAAAAATGGAGTCTTATTTTACGTTGCAGGAAGTGGACGGGTCTATACTTCTATCTTCCAAAATCAAAGGTCAAAAATATTGCTTTGGCGTGGTTACACAATCCAAGAATTACATTGCCCAACTGAAAACCTCTATTCATGAAATTATCCCCCAAAATCTTGACTTATCGGTCAAAACATTGGATTATACGTTGTTGCATTATGGTGTTTTTGAGAATCTACTCGGTGTGAATACCGAAGCCCAACGTACATGGCAGGATTTATCTTTTCTGCGTGATGAAAAAGTAGTTCAAAACAAAGTAAAACAAGGAGAAGCCGATATCGCTTTTATTATGAATACGGTAACTACGGAACAAATGAAACAGGTATGCGAATCAGGACAGATTATGCCTATGAAATCTACCTACTTTTACCCAAAAGTAATTTGTGGCTTCGTGTTTGGTTCTATTGAGGAGCAGGATTGCAACTCCTCTTTTATGCATCAGTTTCTGCTATAAAAACGAAAACCTTGGCAGATGTGTATTTTAATTGCTGTACCGTTTCTTTGAGATTATCCCTCAAAAGAAAGGTGTCAGGAGTTTGGATATTTATTTCTGATTGCCTGCTGACAATGTATGTTGTAAATCCTGAATAATGCCAGTTTGCATCTAATTTGAGAACTTCCTGATAAGTTTTTCGCCCCATAATGATAGTGCTAATCTTGTTCAGAAGTTCTGTATAACCGTAATCTCCTCCCGAAACAGGAGGTGGTGTACAAGTAAGCCAGTCTAAATTACCGTTAGGTCGGGCAATAAACCCATTAAGGCTAGTTGGAATGTATAGAATAACTTTACCCATACTGCAAAAATAACAGTTGCCCCACGCGTATAATACAACGTAGGGCAAAAAAGTGACTTATGGAAAAATTTAGTTTACAAGCAGATACTAATGTACGATATTCACCGTTTTGTGATAGTACACATTGTTTTTGTCTTTTACTATCAACTGATAAATACCATTTGAAAGGTGGGTTGTATTAAAAGTATAATTTTGTGCCTGTAATGTGCCCGTGTATAATACTGTACGCATTCCCAGCATAGACACCAATTCAATTTGTGCATCAGCCACAGGTAATACAAACTGAATATTTAACATTTCTGTTACAGGGTTAGGATATGATTGAATATTGTCTTGGTTGAACAAAGTGTTTTGAACGCTTACAAGAGGACTGATAACAATGGTGTCACTGGCAACAGGTGTGTTGAGTGCGCCGCTTACTGCATTAAGTTTAGTTGTACCTGGTGTATTAAAAGTAAGGTTGCTGAATGTGGCTACACCACTTACAGCCATAGCGGTATTATTTACCATAGGTAAAGAAGCGGTATTGGTAAGAGAAACCATAAGCGCGTGGTCTAAATCGCGGTTGTTGTTGGCATCTGTACTTTCTACTACGGGAGACACTGCCAAAGGTGTTCCTTCTACTCCTGTGTTGGACGGTTGAGTAATAAAACGAAGTTTAGAGGCTACTACACTAATTGCATTGTTACTACCTCCTGATTGAACTGCCGTATTAAAGGGCATCATGTAACTGCCTACAAGGTTAAAACTGGAATTATCAATCTTGAAAGCAATGTTTAAGTTATCCACTGTGGTAGGAAGTGTTCCGCCAAGACTCGTTTTAAGCCATATTTTTACCTTGATAACATTGACAGAGTTATCTGTTATAGTAACAGGTAGCATAGTAGAGAAAATCAAAGAATCGGGTTTTATAGTTAAAGGTAAAGCGGTAGAAGAACCCGCAGGCACAAAAACGGCTTCTTGGATAAGTTGTGTCCAATTGGTAATATCGTTTCCTGTACCCGCTGTAATAACAAAACCGCTTAAAGTACTTGGAGTGGTATTAAAATCAGGGCAGTCGCCATCTTCACGTAAGACAAAATGGAAATTAAAAGGCGCAGAAGCACTGTCATTTGCCGTAGAACTGATACTTACAGGAGGTACAAAAAATGGGTCTAATGAAATAGTATGTCCTGTATTTAAGAGAGAATTTAAGTATGTAACTGTCGTTCCTGTGGTCATGTTTACGGTGTTAGCACCCGAATTCCATATACCATCACTGTCTACAATAGCGGCAATGATGTTACCTGTGTTAAACGCCCTGTATTCCACCCTTCTGATACCATTTGCAAGGTTATTAGGAATAATAACACCATATTTGGCAGTTTGCCCATCAACTTCAGTTTTATACCATGTAACGATTTGAGTTACAGCACCAAGATTTAAACCATCATCTTCTACAATAGCCGTAGCGACAGGTTTGCCTGTACCTGCCACATTATCATACAGATAAACCATAGTTTTTGCAGGAGCGGCAACACTGTCTTTTACCGCAGAACCGTTGGCAGTACCTGTACCATAGTCAATAACTTGGGTGGTATCATTAGCGGCAACACGGTTAGCAATAGCTGTTCCACCTGCACCATCATTAAGCATAATTTTAGGGATAAGTTTTTTACCTGGCGTAAACCTAACATTGCCTGTACTCTCCATCATGAACCAGCCCGAATATTCACCTGTACTTGATGCAGTAAACGTTTCATAATTACCCGCAGTAGCTAAACTAGGTCCAGTGGTACGAGTGATAGTGGCGCTTGTCATGTTAATAAGATAAGGATTACCTGCACCTGAATTAGTAATAGGGCTTCCTACTGTATCCATTTGATTGAAATAACGATACGTTGCACCAGGAGTCAATCCTGAAACAGTTCCCCAAAAGACAAAGGGAGTACGGTTGTTGTTTGTACCATTCAACCCTTGTACATACTTAGGAAGCGTGGTGGTAAATGTAATTTGTGCAGTCGCAGTATGCAGGAAAGACACAAAGAACAAGAAAAGAAGACTAAACAAACGTTTCATAACTTTTTAATTAGATTTTGCTGTAAATATATGGTGTTATATATTAAAGAAATGTAAAAAATAAATTAAGTAACCTGTTAATTGTTTTACGTGATTTGTTCTTTATTTAGGGCGTGCCCCCTTCGCTATCGCTTCGGGGTCGGGCTATACGCTACAAGTCCTCATTCGCTTGCGCTCATTGCGGGCTTTCCGCTGCTATCCCTCACGCAAGGTAAAAAACCTGTTGAACAGCAAAAGACAAAATACCAAAGTAAACTTTCTTAAATTTTTTCTCTTTGATAATGAGCAGTTTATAGATTTATTTAAACATTTTTCTTGACAACGGGGATTTAGATGTTATACCTTTAGAGTCTTAAAATTTCAACAATTATGGCAGATTTTAAAATTTCAGGTCGTATGACCGTCAAGAACCTCAAAAAACAATTCAAAGATGCTTTTGGCTCTACGCTACGCGTGTATAACGGGGCTAAATTTGCTGATGACGATGCAACGCTTGCCTCTATCCGTAAAGGTGATTCCAAAGGCGGTGAGTTGGAAGTAAAAGGCAATATGCAAGTAGGTAACTTCGAAAAGAAAATGATGGAACTGTACGGCATCAAAGTACAAGTTGCCTCAGGCGACGACTCTAAGTTGGTAGATAATAGCGTTACACTTTCGCAAAGTGGTAAGTAATCTTCTCTATTTGATAAGTCTTTAAAGGATATGAGTACAAAAAATTATTATCAAAATCAGATTGATAGCATCAAGACTGATATAGGAAAGCTAAAAGCTGAAATTGCATCTAAAAATGCCAGAATCAAGGAATATCAGAAAGAAAAATCTGAGGCTCGGGCTTATTACCAAAGGCAAATTGCCTCGACTTCGAACAGCGGTTCAAAGGCAGTATTACGAGGAACGATGAACTCAAAGCTAAGTAGCATTGATAGTTCTATTGCTTCTTTGAGAAACCAAATAGATAATATCAAAAGACAAATAGCCGCTAAACAAACTTCTCTCAAACAAGCACAAGCTAATAAGAAAAACGCTAAAAAATAAGTACTATGGGATTATTCAACAATTTACTAGATCGATTCAACAAGGCAGAGTTTTCAGTTGCTCCTAATAAAAAGCTAAAATCAATTTCA
>Ga0272446_1005568_pt1 | contig 13781 bp, 16 predicted proteins | sample YNPCB0061_FD_194587 | JGI IMG/M metagenome (GOLD analysis project Ga0272446, IMG submission 194587) | Hot spring microbial mat communities from Yellowstone National Park, WY, United States - YNP-CB-006-1 | ecosystem: Environmental > Aquatic > Thermal springs > Hot (42-90C) > Sediment | place...
CCGGTTGCGGGATGCGCAGATCGGCGCTCCGCCCGGTCGGACCGCCGATCCGACCCTCGTCAGCGTCGTCGTCCCCGTCGTCGACGCGCCGCCAACGGCGGCATCCGGTTCCCTGCTCGAGCAGTCCATCGAATCGGTCCTGGACGGTCTCCACGGGGCGGTGGAAGTCCTCGTCGTCGGCGAGGCGACCGGCCGGACCGGGCCGCCCGCCGATCGGCGGGTGCGCTGGCTCGTCCCGCCGGCGCCGACCGGGGCCGGCGACCGCTGGGCCCACTGGGCACGGGCCGCCAATCGGGGGCTCGCCGCAGCCCGGGGGGCCTGGATCGCCACCCTCGAGCCGGGCATCGTCTTCGCCCCGGAGCACCTCGCCCTCCTCCTCGAGGTCGCCCGCGACGAGGGGTTGGAGGCCGTCTACGGCTGGCTCGCCGAGCCCGACGGGCGCCGAGCCGGCGGATGGCCACCCGACCCAGAGGACGTTCCGGCCGGCTGCGAGCTCGTCTCGGCGATCCTCTCCTTCGTCCGCTTCGACCCGCGCGCCCACCTCCTCGGACGATCCCCCGTCGCCGAGCGCTGGCGCCGCCTCGTCGCCCTCGGGGCCCGGGTGGGGAACGTCGAGACCGTCGTCGCCCGACGGCTCCCCGATGCGCCGAGCCATCAGGATTCCCATCTCGTCGCTGCAGGGAGCCGCCGATGATCCGCCGACCGACCGATCTCGACCTCGACCGCTTCTTTGCCGGCTTCGCCGCCGCCGAGCGCTATCGGGGCCAGCAGAACCTTCGTCTCCACCTCGGTCCAGGACCGGTCCGGCTGCCGGGCTGGATCCGCGTCTCCGCCGACCCGGGGGTCGGCGACCTCGATCTCGACCTCCGCCTCGCCCTCCCCTTCGACGACGGCGCCGTCGAGCTCATCTATGCCCCCCAGCTCCCGGATACCCTCGGCGAGGATCTCGTCGCCTTCGTCGTCGAGGCGGCGCGGGTCCTTCGTCCAGGAGGCCGGCTCCGCCTCGTCGGCCGCGATCGGACCCGGGTCGAAGCCGAGGTCCGCCGACTCGCCCTGCAGGGGGTCATCGACCTCGATCGCCTCAAGGCGCTGCCGGTCTGGTCGGCGGTCGACGTCATCGCCCTCTACGGCGAGGCCGGCTTCGACTCGGCTGCCGAAGTCCCCCTCGACGTCAGCGACGAGGCGCTTCTGGCGGGTCTGGAGACCCAGATCGGACTGACCGGCGACGGCCCGGGCTGGTTCGCCGTCGAGGCGGCCCGCTAACGAACGCCGCGCGGTCCGGACCGAACGCCGTCGACCGACCCTACGAGCCCCCGCCGTACCCGCCCAACTCCCGCAGGGCCCGGCGCACGTGCGGGGCACTCGCCGCGGCCGCGGTCGTCTCGGCCGTGACGGCGGCGAGGAGCTCCGTCCGAACGACGGGCACCGTCGGCGGCGCGGCGACGGCGAGGACGACCCGCCCGGCGCTGACCCGGACCACGGTCAGCTCGATCTCCGCACCGATCCGCAAACCCTGGCCCGGCCGGCGGGTGAGGACGAGCACGGCTAGCCCCTCGAAAGGGGCGCCCGGACCGGGAAGGCCGGGTCCTCGACGACGACCTGCCGACCCCGGCCGCCCTCGTCGACGACGATCGGCCCGGCCAGGTTCGCCGTCACCATCGGCGGCTCGCCGTGGGCGGCGAGGAGGACGAGGACCCGCTCCTCGGGGCCGGCGAACCCGAGCTCGACGAGGCGCTCGCGGAGGGACGGCTCGACGGCGGCGAGGTCGGCCGCCACGACCGCGAAGCCGCGCTCGTCGAGGCAGCGCAGCTCGCAGAGGGCGGTTCCCGGAAGCGCCCGGAGCTGGAAGCGCCGCAGATCGGGCAGGCCGACGAGGCCGGCCGGGATCTCGATCCGGGCGGGCAGCGGGCGGTGACCCGAGGCGCCCATCGCGAGCGACGGCACCGGAGCCACGGCTGGCCGGAGGAGCGAGCGGACCATCGTCAGCGCAGGTAGTCGACGAGGCTCGTCGAGAGGACCCGGGCCGTCACCCCGAGGGCGGCCTGGTAGGTCGCCTCGCGACGGCTCAGCTCGGTGACGGCTTCGGCCAGGTCGGCGTCCTCGACCATCGAGCGGAGGCGCTCCGTCGCGAGGCGGGCGTCCTCGAGCGCCGTGCGCCCGAGCTCGAGCCGGTTCTGGCGCGCCCCGACGACGGCCCGGGCGTCGACGACCGCCGAGCGGGCCGCATCGAGGCTCGTGAGCGTGGCGCCCGAGACGGGGCCCCCGGCCTCGAGCTCCGTGGCCAGCGCGTCGAGGGCCGCCAGGACGGGCCCGAAGGCGGCGCTCCCGACGACGTTGACCGGAAGGCTCGTGGCGGGCCCGATCCAGGCCAGGATCGCGCCGCTGTCGCCCTGGTAGGGGCCCGTCGGCGAGGCATACGGCGGGACGTCGGTCCGCAGGCCGGAGAAGATGTACGCGTCGCCGGCCCGAGTCGCGGCGAGGCCGACGACCTGCTCGGCCAGCTGGCGGACCTCGGCCGCCATGGCCGCCCGATCGGCGGCCGAGAGGGTGCCGTTGGCGCCGGCGACGGCGAGCTCCCGGGCCCGGCCGACGATCTCGCTCGTTCGACCGAGGGCGGTGTCGGCGAGACCGAGGAGGCGGTCGCCGGCATCGACGTTCCGGAGGTACTGCGCGATCTCGGCCTGGGCGTCGGCGAGCTTGATCGCCCGGCGGACGTCGGCCGGGTCATCCGACGGTCGGTTGAGCCGTCGGGCGGTGGCGACGCGCTCGGCGGCTCGATCGAGGCCCCCGAGGTTGGCGGCCAGGGCCCGGAGGGCGTTGGCGTGGAGCATCTGGTGGGTGACGCGCATCAGAGCCTCCCCGATGGTCGGTCGACGGTGGGCTGGCCGGGCTCGGCCGACGAACGGCTCATCGCCCGACGAGCCCCGTTCGCGAGATGAGCGTGTCGAGCATCTCGTCGACGGCGGTGATGAGCCGGGCGGAGGCGGCGTAGGCGTGCTGGAAGCGGATCATGTCCGCCGCCTCCTCGTCGAGCGACACGCCGCTGATCGCCTCCCGCCGGTTGCGGAGGTAGTCGACGACGAGCGCCTGACCGTCGGCCACGTCCTGGGCGCTCCGGCTGTCGGCCCCGATCTTGCCGACGAGCCCGGCGTAGAAGTCGGCCGCCGTCTGGGTCCCGGCGGCGAGGATCCGGGCCGACCGGAGCTCGGCGATGGCGGCCGCGATGGTGCCGTCGCCGGGCTGGCCGGGCGCGGCCGCGGCGGCGACGCGGCGAGGATCGGCGGCGACCGCGGCATCGACGGCCAGGGTGGCCGCCGCGTCGCCGCTCGTGTAGCTGAAGAAGGCGCCGCCGGCGGCACCGGTGGCATCGAAGCCGGTTACGTGGAGGGCATTGACGGCGTCGGCGATGCCGGCGGCGAGCTCGTCGAGGGCGGCCCGATAGGCCGCCAGCGGCCCGTCGCGGAGCTCGACCAGGGCGGCGAGACGCCCCGTGCCGAGGGCGATCGGGTCGCCCCAACTCCAGCGCGCCTCCACGTGGCCGGCGCCATCGGTCCCCACGACGACCCGACGGGCGCTGTTGCCAGAGACGAGGTCGGTCCCGCCGACGAGGACGGTGACGGTACCGTCGGCCTGGCGCTCGACCCCGACGGAGACGAGCTCCGAGAGCTCCTCGAGGAGGCGATCCCGGGCGTCCTCGAGGTCGTTCGCCCGCTCGCCGGTGACGACGACCCGCTGGATCTGGGCGTTCAGGGTCGCGATCCGAGACGCCAGGTCGTTCACCTCCCCGATCCGGTCGCGGAGCTCCCCGTCGAGGGAGGTCGAGAGGTCGGCGAGCTGCCGCGCCACCCGATTGATCCCACTCGCCAGGGTCGCCGCCTGCTCGACGAGGGCGGTCCGAGCGGCGATGGAGGTGGGCTCGGCGGCGACGTCGTGCCAGGCCGCCCAGAAGCGGGCGAGGGCGCTGCCGAGGCCAGCCGTCGACGGTTCGGGCAGGATCGTCTCGACCCGGGCCAGGCCGTCGCGCCGGGTCGCCCAGGCCGCCGAGGCGCCGACCTGGGTCCGGATCTCGGCGTCGAGGAAGGCGTCCCGGACGCGCTCGACGGCGGCGATGGCCACCCCGGTCCCGAGCTGGCCGAACCCGGAGCGGTTGAAGGCCGGGTAGCTAAAGGGCGGCGCCGCGACGAGCCGGACCCGCTGCCGGGAGTAGCCGACGGTGCTCGCGTTGGCGGTGTTGTGGGCGGCCGTCTCCAGCATCGTCTGGGCCGCCCGCAGACCGCTCAGACCGATGGAGAGTCCGAACCAGGCGCTCGTCATCGGCGATCCTCACGCCCGCCGCTCGAGGACGAGGGGCTCGCCGGCCGGACCCCGGACGCCGCCTGGCGCCAGCCACCCGCCCGACGGGTACGCCGACGGGCCGTCGGCCGCCCCGAGGCAGCGGGCGAGGAGGACGAGGGCCGCCGCTTCCGACGCCCAGGCCCGCTCGATGAGCCCGGCGGCCAGCCGGGCGCTCGCCTCGAGGCGGCGGGCGAGGCGGGCCACGAGGGCCTCGTCGAGGGGCGCGCCGCGGGCCCCCGCCTCGGGATCGAGGCCGTCCGCCGCGAGCCGCTCGATCCGGGCGACGAGGTCGGCGGCCGTCGCCGTCGCCGCTTCGAGGGCGGCGGCGTCGTGCCGGACGACGGCGGCCGCCAGGCTCTCCATCGCCCCGACCAGGGCCTGGAGGGAGCGATACGGCTCGACGGCGAGGTCGGAGGCGGCGCCGGCGGCGGGCTCTGAGTCCGCCGGCGGCGCGGCCAGAGGCGGCCGCGGCCCCGGCTCCCGACCGGCCAGGTCGCCGATCACGGCCGCCGCTCCAACATCGCCCGGGCCACGGCGACCGGGTCGACCCGGTACGTGCCGGCCTCGAGCTCGCGGCGGACGGCGGCGAGCCGCTCGGCGCGGAGGTCGGGGGCCGAGCGGGCCGCAGCCAGGATGGCGGCCAGCTCTCGACTCCGGGCCGACAGATCGACCCGGACGGCGGGGTCGCCCTCGGCCGGGGCGCGCCCGGACACGAGGGACGGGTCGAGACCCGACCGCGCCGCCCCCCGACCGGCCTCGACGGCCGGCGCCGGCGCCGGACCGAGGGGTCGCGGATGCGTGTCCTGGATCTTCATCGTCGACCTCCGCTCATCGCCACGAGAGGAATCGGTTCGTCACCGGCCAGACTTGAGCTCGCCGGGGACGCCACGGGCGCATCGAGACGGCGTTCATCCGCGGAGCCTCCCGATCCGGATCGCCTCGTCGATCGTGCCGTCGCTCACGGACCAGCTCCGGGCGCTCAGGGCGAGCGAGCGCTGGAGGGCGATGAGCTCGACCATCGAGCCGGCGAGGTCGACGTTCGATCGCTCGAGGACGCCCTGGCGGACCCGGCCGGCGGCCGGCGTCGTCGGCCCGTCGATGGCGAAGAGCGAGCCCCCGAGCCGCCGCACCCCGCCGGACGGCCAGGCGACGAGGGCGAGCCGGCGGCCGGTCCCCTCGATGGTCCCGTCGGGGCCGACGACGAAGGGGCCGGGCGGGGCGACGACCGGCGCCCCGTCGGCGGCGAGGACGAGGGCACCGTCGGGGGTCGTGAGGCGCCCGAGGGCGTCGAACCGGAACGCGCCGGCCCGGGTGTAGGCGCGGGAGCCGTCGGGCCGTCGGACGACGAAGAGTCCGTCGCCCTCGATGGCGAGGTCGGTCGGTTCCCCCGTCGGCTCGAGTCCGCCCGGGCTGAGATCCAGGAAGGGCCCGTTCGGAACCGTCGCCGTGCCGAGGCGGCCGAGGCGGCTTCCGTCGGCCCGGGCCAGTTCGGCCCCGAAGTCGAGCTGGCGGGTCCGGCTGGCCCGAAAGCCGGGTGTGTTCACGTTGGCGACGTTGTCGGCGACGACGTCGAGGCGGCGCAGGGCGGCGATGGCGCCCGACAGCGAGGTGTACCAACCACGGATCATCGACCGTTCCTCCGGCTGCGTCGGTGGGGGCGAGGCGCCGCGTCGGGGCCCAAGAGGCGGGCCCGGAGGGCGAGGACGGCTTCGGTGTGGATCTGGCAGATCCGCGATTCGGTGACCCCGAGGAGGCTGCCGATCTCCCGGAAGGTGAGGCCATCCTGGTAGTAGAGGCCGAGGATCGTCCGCTGCCGCTCCGGGAGCCGCTCGATCTCCCGGGCGAGCGTCTCGATCTCGCTCTGGCGGAGGGCGGCCTCCTCGGGATCGGGGGCGTCGAGGTCGACGGCTGCATCGAGGGGGCTCTGGCCGTCCCCGTCGGGGGCGCCGGCGAGGCTGTCGAGGGAGATGGTCGTCAGCGAGGCGCTGGCGAGCCGCTCGCGGTACCGCTCGACGGAGAGGCCGAGCCGGGCCGCCACCTCGGCCTCCGTCGGGCTGCGCCCGAGCTCGGCCTGGAGGGCGGCGATGGCGGCCCCGATGGAGCGGGCTGCCTCCCGGCCGGCTCGGCCGACGACGTCGAGGGACCGCACGGCGTCGAGGATGGCGCCCCGAATCCGGACGATGGCGTAGGACTCGAAGGAGGCGTCCGACTCGGGCCGATAGGCGTCGATGGCCCGCAGGAGGCCGATGGCGCCGACCTGCATGGCGTCCTCGTGATCGAAGACGCCGGGCACGACGGCCCCCAGGCGGCCGACGACGTACTTGACGAGGTGGCCGTAGCGAGCGATGAGCGCCTCCCGGGTCGCCGACGCCGTCCCCTCGGCCGGCGGCGCGGGCGTCGCGCTGGCCACGCGGCTGGGGAGCGCGTCGGGCCGGATCCGGCCGTCGGTCCCGCCGTCGGACCGGCCGGGCGCTCGGGACACCGCCTGGCTCGTCGGCCCGCCGGCGGCGGCCCAGCTCGACGCCGCTCCCGCGGCGCCCCAGGGCAGCGGCGGCAGGCTCAGCGGTCCCGGTCGGCTCGGATGGGGCGTCGGCGTCATCGGGCCGTCCTCCCGTCGGCCGCCTCAGCAGGACGATCCGATCCCTTCGCCGATCCCTTCTTCGCCCGGACCCGCTCCCGACGGGCGCGGAGCCGGCGGAGCCGCTGCTCGGGGGTCTCCAGGAAGCCGATGGCGACCCGCCCGGCCGTCGTGAGGACGGCGGCGGCGAAGGCGGCCCGAAGGGTGGCATCGAGCGGTCCGAAGCCAGCCTGGAGGCTGAGGCCGCCGACGGCGAGGGCGCCCAGGAGCGCCAGGCGGACCGTCCAGTTGGCGACGAGGAGTTCCATGGCCTCCACCTCCGGCTAGATCTCGACCTGGCCGTGGACGACGACCGCCACGCTCGACACGATCTCCTCGTAGGCGACCACGGCGAGCTGCGGGAACTGCCGCTCGACGAGGGCCCGGAGGGCGGCCCGGGTCCGCGTCCGCGCCAAGAGGAGCGGCGGGTAGCCAGCCTCGGTCAGGCTCTTGACCGCCGCGGCGATGGCTTCGAGGAGGGCCCGCGATTCGGTCGGACCGAGCTCGAGGCTGATCCGCCCTGGACCGACGACGACGGCCTCGGCGAGCCGGGCGTCGGTGGCGGGCGCCACGGCGACGGCGTGGATGGCCCCGTCGGCTGCCCGGTGGCGCTGGGAGATGACCCGGGCCAGGGCGTGGCGGGCGGCCTCGACGAGGAGGGCCGGTTCCTTCGTCGAGCGGGCCGCATCGGCCGCCGCGGCGAGGATCGTCACCAGGTCCCGGATCGGGACCTGCTCCCGGAGGAGCCCGGCGAGGACCCGCTCCACCTCGCCGACGCTCAGGATGTTCGGGACGACCTCCTCGACGATCCCCGGCGCCTCGCTCCGGACGAGATCGAGGAGCCGGTTCGTCTCGGCCCGGCCGAGGATCTCGCCGGCGTGGCGACGGATCGTTTCGGCGAGGTGCGTCGCCACGACCGAGGCGGCGTCGACGACCGTGTAGCCGAGGCTCTCCGCCCGCTCCCGGTCGGCGACGCTGATCCAGGCCGCGGGCACGCCGAAGACCGGGTCCGTCGTCGGGATCCCGTCGACGGCCAGCTCGCCGCCGCGGGGATCCATGACGAGAAGGCGGCTCGGGTCGACCCGTCCCCGGGCGATCTCCGCGCCACGGAGACTGATCGTGTAGGTATCGGGGTCGAGGGTCAGATCGTCGCGGAGGCGGACCGTCGGCACGATGAGGCCGAGGTCGCCGGCGATCTGGCGGCGGATGAGCCCGATCCGCTCGACGAGGCCACCGGTGGCGTTCGCCGCCGAGCCGTCGATGAGGCCGACGAGGCCGTAGCCGACGGCGAGCTCGAGGGGCTCCACCCGGAGGCTGTCGAGGACGGCCTCGGCCGGCGCCGGCGGGGCGGGTGCCGGCTCGGGGAGGGAGGCGGCCGCGGTCGTCGCGGGCCCAGCGCGCCGGTCGCCGACCACCCAGCCGACGCTGGCGACGAGGAGCCCGGCGGCGACGAAGATGAGGGTCGGGAAGCCCGGCACGAGCCCGACGACGACGAGGATCCCGCCGACGACGAGGAAGAGGCGAGGTCGGGTCAGGAGCTGCTGGGCGAGGTCGGTGCCGAGGCCGTGATCGGAGGTTCCCCGGGTCACCAGGATCCCGGCCGCCACCGAGACGAGGAGGGCGCTGATCTCGTTGACGAGCCCGTCGCCGACGGTCAGGACGGTGTACGTCCGGAGCGCCTGGTCGAGGCTGAAGCCGTGCTGGAGGAGCCCGATGGTCAGGCCGCCGACGATGTTGACGACGATGATGACCATCGCCGCGATGGCGTCGCCCTTGACGAACTTCGAGGCGCCGTCCATGGCCCCGTAGAAGTCGGCCTCCCGTTCGATGGCCCGCCGCCGGAGGCGCGCCTCCTCGGCCGTGATGAGCCCGGCGTTGAGGTCGGCGTCGATGGACATCTGCTTGCCGGGCATGGCGTCGAGGGTGAAGCGGGCCGCCACCTCCGAGACCCGACCGGCGCCGTTCGTCACGACGACGTACTGGATGACGACGAGGATGAGGAAGACGACGATGCCGACCACGGTGTTGCCGCCGACGACGACGTTGCCGAAGGCGTTGATCACCTCGCCGGCGTGGGCCTCGAGGAGGACGAGCCGCGAGGCCGAGACGTTCAGGGCGAGCCGGAAGAGGGTGGCGATGAGGAGGAGGGGCGGGAAGGCGCCGAACTCGACGGGCTCGCGGACGTTGAGCGTCAAGAGGAGGATCGTGACGCTGAAGGTGATGTTGAGGACGATGAGGACGTCGAGGAGGAGCGGCGGCAGCGGGACGATCATCATCGCCACGATGGCGACGACGGCCGCGGCGAGGACGAAGTCGCTCCGCCCCAGGATCCCGGCGGCGCTCCGGCCGGCGACGCCTGGCACCGACCCGCTCAGGCCGCTCATGACGTCCTCCCGTCATGGGGCCGCGGCCCGCCGGTCGCGGCCCCGGTCGTCGGGCCGGTCCCGGCCCCGGTCCCCGGCCGCGCGCCCGCGGCGCGCGCTCCGGCGAGGATGCGCGCCCGCGCGACGAGGACGAGGATCCGCGCCACGGCCCGGTAGAGGTGGGGCGGAACCTCGCTGCCGAGCGGCCGGGGAAAGAGGGCCCGGGCGAGGGGGCGGTCCTCGACGATCGGGACTCCGGCCCGCCGGGCGACCTCGCGGATCCGCTCGGCGACGAGGCGCTGGCCCTTGGCCACGATCCGCGGCGCCCGCATCGTCGCCGCGTCGTAGCGGAGCGCCACGGCGAGATGGATCGGGTTCGTGACGACGACGTCGGCCGTCGGAACGGCGTCCATCATCCGGGCGAAGGCGAGCTGGCGGGCGCGCCGGCGGCGGATCCCTCGCAGGAGCGGGTCGCCCTCGGTGTCCTTCGCCTCGCGCCGGACTTCCTCCTTCGTCATCTTGAGGGCCCCGAGGGCACGCCGGCGCGACAGGACGACGTCGGCGGCCGCGACGACCCCGAGGAGGATGGTGACCGTGATCCCGAGCTGGAGGAGGGCGCTGGCTGCCTCCGCGGCGATGGCCCCAGCCGAGGCCCCGGTGGTCCCGAGGAGGCGCCCCAGTCGGCCCTCGACGGCGAGCCAGACGGCGGCGGCGAGGACGGCGAGCTTGGCCAGGGCGATCCCGAGCCGGGCGAGCGCCTCTCGGTTCGCCAGCCGCCGCAGCCCACGGATCGGGTCGAGGCGGTTCCACTCGAAGCGGACCGAGCCCGTCGAGACGATGATCCCGCCCGAGGCGAGGTTGGCGAGGACCCCGGCGACGAGGACGGCCCCGGCGAGCGGCGCGACGAGGCCGAGGGCGAGGCCCAAGCCCCCGCCGAGGGCCGCGAGGCTGCTCGTCGGCTCGGGCCGCGCGGCGAGGCGCTCGACGGTCCCCCGGAGGGCCGAGCCGAGGGAGGCCGTGGCGGAAGGGACGAGGGCCGCCAGGACGAGGACGCCGACCCCCAGGGTGGCGGCCATGGTCAGCTCCTGGCTCCGACCGACGGGTTCGCCCTTCCGGCGGGCCTCCTCGAGCCGGCGCGGGGTCGGGGCTTCGGTGCGCTGGTCGCTCATCGGATGCCTCCCGGGATCGCGCCGGCCGCCGAGACGAAGTAGCGCCCGACGGCGGCCGCGCTCGAGGCGAGCTGCGGCAGGGCCGCGGCGAGGATCGCCAGGCCGGCGAGGAGCTTGACCGGCAGGCCGAGGAAGAAGACGTTCACCTGGGGGATGGCCCGGGCGACGAGGGCGACCGCCACCTCGGCGAGGAGGAGGACGAGGGCGAGCGGGAGGGCGACCCGGCCGCCGAGCTCGAGGGCGACGGCGGCGAGGCCGGCCGCGTACTGCCCGAGCCCACCCGGCCAGCCACCGCCGAGCGGCAGCCGCTCGACGGAGGCGCCGAGGACGCCGAGCATCGCCAGGTGGAGGTCGAGGGCGTAGAAGAGGAGGGCGGCCAGGATCGCGAAGAAGGGATCGATGGCCGAGCCCGTGTCGCCGCGGACCGGGTCGAAGACCGGCGCCAGCGAGAGCCCGAGCTGAAGGGCGACGAGGCGGCCGACGCTCTCGACGGCGTGGAAGCCGAGGCCGACGATGAAGCCGAGGCCGAGCCCCACGACGAGCTCGAAGGGGGCTGCCAGCCAGAAGGCGACCGGGCTCGGGGCGATGCTCGCGCCGCGGGCCACCCCGACGGCCAGGACGGCAGCGAGGCCGGCCTTGACCTGGCCCGGGACGGCCCGATGGCCGAGCAGCGGGGCCGCGACGACGAAGCCCGTGCAGCGGAGGAGGACCAAGAAGAAGGTCGCCACCTCGCCACCCGACAGGTTGGCGACGAAGGTGGCCCCGCCGCCGCTCACCGGGCCACCTCCGCGACGGCGAGGAAGATCGAGCGGGTGAAGTCGACGAGGGCGCCGAGCATCGCCGGTCCGAACAGAACGAGGACGAGGACGACGGCGCCGATCTTCGGCACGAAGGTCAGGGTCGCCTCGTGGACCTGGGTCGCCGCCTGGAGGACGGAGATGACGAGCCCGACGACGATGGTCACGGCGAGGATCGGACCACCGGCGACGAGGGCCACGACGAGGGCCTGCTGGAGGGCGGCGACGACTTCGGCGGGCGCCATCGGATCACCCGAAGCTGCGGACGAGGGAGCCGACGACGAGGACCCAGCCGTCGACGAGGACGAAGAGGAGGAGCTTGAAGGGGAGGGCGATCTGGGTCGGCGGAACCATGACCATCCCCATGCTCATGAGGGCGGAGGCGACGACCAGGTCGATGACGAGGAAGGGCACGAAGAGGAGAAAGCCCATCGTGAAGGCCGTTCGAAGCTCGCTCGTGACGAAGGCCGGGACGAGCACCTCGAGGGGAACGTCGGCGGCCGTCGCCGGACGGGGGCTGCGACTCAGCTCGACGAAGGTCGCCAGATCGCTCTCCCGGGTCTGGCCGAGCATGAACGTCCGGAGCGGCTCGGTCGCCGCGGCCAGCGCCGCCTGCCCATCGATCCGGCCGTCCAGGTACGGCTCCACGGCCTCGTGCTGGACCCGCCCCCAGACGGGCGCCATGACGAAGAGGGTCAGAAAGAGGGCGAGGCCGAGGAGGACCTGGTTCGGCGGCAGGTTCGGGATCCCGATGGCGCTCCGGAGGAGCGAGAGGACGACGACGATCCGAGTGAAGCTCGTGGCCATGAGGAGGATCGCCGGGACGACGGCGAGGACGGTCAGGGCGACGAGGAGCTGGAGCGAGAGGGCGAAGGTCCCGCCGCCTCCGGCCGGCGTTCCGTCGCCGATCTGGACGCTCACCGATGGCGCCCCGCTGCCGGAGCAACCGGCGAGGGTGCCGGCGACCAAGACGAGCCCGACGGCCGCCCGACGGCCGATCATCGGCCCGCCTCCCCGCTCCCGGTCTCGAGCTCGCCAAGCCCGGCCACCCCAATCTCGAGCTCGTCGGCGGTCAGCTCGGTCAAGCCGACGATCCCGGCCGGCGACTCGCCGACGAGGATCCGCCGCTCGCCCACGGCCACGAGGTGGAGCGCCGCCTTCGGGCCGAGGGGCCGCGAGGCGAGGACGACGATCGGGCCGCCCCGGACCCCGGCCGGCGCGACGAGCCGGCCGAGCAGCCGGAGGGCGAGATAGAGGAGGAACCCGACGAGGGCGAGCTTGGCGCCGATGTCGAGGGGGTCGACGACGGCGACGCCTGGGCTGGGCGGCGGCCAGCCGCCGCTCATCGAGGCGGCCGCCGACGCGGGGGGTTGCCCCGCGGTCGGCGGCGCCGCGGGGCCCAGGTCCGCGATGGCGCGGCCGACGGCGACGAGACCGACGAGCGCGGCGAGGGCGGCGACGAGGAGCCAGCGGCGCCGCGGCCAGGCGACCCGTCCGCTGAGGAGCGTGCCGACGACGGCCGACGCGGCGGTCGGAGCACCGGTCGCCGTCGCGGCGACGAGGGCTCGACGGGTCGCCAAGAAGCGGCGCCCCGGCCCGCGGCCGAGGGCGGTCGGATGGGCCATCCGACGCGCCGCCGGCTCCGCCGGTCGGGCGGGCGACCGAGGCAGGCCGAAGCGGAGGGCGAGGCTCATGGGGTCCCGTCCGCGGAGAGGATCCGCCGCTGGCGAGAGACGACGTCGGTGATCCGGACGCCGAAGTTCTCGTCGACCACGACGACCTCGCCCTGGGCGACCGGGTGGCCGTTGACGAGGATGTCGGCCTTCTCGCCGGCGAGCTTGTCGAGCTCGACGATCGAGCCGGGCGCCAAGGCGAGGACCTCCCGGATCGGGAGTCGCGCGCGCCCGATCTCGACGCTCACCTGGAGCTGGACGCCGAGGAGCAGGTCGATGGACCGGGCGGGCTCCGCCGATGGGGGCGGAGCGCCGAAGCCACCCAGGTCCGGGAAGGCCGCCGGCCGGATCGCCGGACCGCCGGCGACCGGGGCGGGCCCGCCGTCCCCGCCCGGCGCGGCGCTCGCGGGGGCCGGCATCGACCCGGCGGCCGGCTCGGTCGCGGACGTATCGGACCCGGCCTCGGTACCGGCGTCGGCCTCGGCGTCGGCCTCGGCGCCCGCGGCTTCGAGGGCCCGCAGGGCGGTGACGTGGGCGGCGAGCTCGGCCACGGCTGCCGCTTCGGCGGCCAGGATCAGCGCGCCGGCCGGCTCGCCCGCCGTCTCGAGGCGGAGGCGCAGGGCGACGAGGTCGGCGCCCTCGGCGACGGTGGCCCCGTCCGCCGGCCCGAGGCCGAGGCCCTCGCCGGCGACGGCCGCGACGGCCTCGTCGACGGCACGGAGGACGAGGGGCGCTATCGTCGTCGCCTCGACGGCCGAGCCGTCGGGCGCAGCGGCCGGCGCCTCGGCCGCGGCGAGGACGAGGCGCCGCGGGGCCCCGACGAGCTC
>Ga0272446_1005569_pt1 | contig 13781 bp, 8 predicted proteins | sample YNPCB0061_FD_194587 | JGI IMG/M metagenome (GOLD analysis project Ga0272446, IMG submission 194587) | Hot spring microbial mat communities from Yellowstone National Park, WY, United States - YNP-CB-006-1 | ecosystem: Environmental > Aquatic > Thermal springs > Hot (42-90C) > Sediment | place...
CCGGCTGATGTCGGAGACGGCATCGAGGGTGACAGCAAGAAGCTGGTTGGGTCGCAGGGCATCGTCTGCTTGCGCGTCGGCTGCCGGGACGAACCGGTCGGCATGGCGACAGTCGGAGAGATGCCCAAGGTCGTCGTCCCAAAAGAGCCGATCGATGGAGGTGCGGACCCGCTGTGCCAGATTTTGCCAGGTGGAGCGGTGGTCTTCATCGATAGCGGCCATCCACTGGAGGGCTGCGTGCCACAGGGCCTGAATCTCGATGGGATACCCCTGCCTGGGGCTGCAGGCCGGATGGTTCGTATCCATCCAAGTGAAATGCGCCGGGCTGTATATCAGCCCGCTTCCCGGATCCATTCGGATGCCGTTGGGCGTTCCCTCTTGGTACGCCTGGAGGATGGAGATGAGAACGGCCCGAATCGTTCGCTGCCCGCAGGGGGCGTCGAGGAAATCCGGTTTTTGGGATGCTGTGATGCAGTCGCGCACGGCGATGACAAACCACAGCGGCGCATCGGATGTGTCCCGGTTCGCCGGATGTTCTCCGGCGATCATGTTCGGCAATGTGCCATGCTCTTCGAATCTGCCGAATTGGAGCAGGACTTTTCGTGCAATGGTCGTTTGGCCTGCTGCGGCAAGCCCCCGCACGAAGATGAGGCTGTCCCTGCCCCAGTCCAAAAACCACGGGTATCCTGCAATAATGCTGGAATAAGGCTTTCTGCGGACAATGTAGGCCGAAAGCCCCTGTGTCATCAGCGTCGACGGATCAGGACGGGATGCCTCGTCAAAGCGAATTTCCGAAATCGACGGGCGCTTTTTCCGATCGGGGGGGGAGCAGGCGGCTTCCGTCGCAGCAGGGGATGGCGATGCCGTCGATCGGAGTGCTTCTGCAACGAGAAGCCTCTCCTCTCCGCCCCGGAGCACGGTCGTGAAATATCCGGGGCTGAAGAGATCCGAATGGGGATCGAGACCTCGCTCGGCTTCCACCGGGCGGTATACCATGTACTGCCATTGCGGTTCGATGTGGAATTCGCCTTCGGAAAGGGTCAGCTCCAAGAAATGGTCCGACTCGGGATGGAAACGAAACCCTTCCGGGATGGGGGTGACGCTGGACGGAAATCGAAATTCGGGTCCCAGATAGGCCTTGGTGGTTTCGTGAAAACTGCGGTCTTCGATGTCGGGCCGCAACACGAGTTGAACGGGTTCGGTATCGGGGAGCGTGCTCCTTCTGCCATCCGCCCGGTTTCGGAAAAAGGAGATCTCGATCCGGTTTTCTCCTTCGATCATCCGAAGTCCGACGGTCAGCACAATGTGCTCTCCTTGACCGGAAGGCAGATGAAACCGCCAGTATCCCGTTCCATCCACCACGCGGAAGGCATCGAGGCTGTCGACGCAGATTTCTTGGGAAAACCCTTGAAAAATCACCCAACCCCTGCAGCGGGTGAAGAGCATCCGTCGGTCTTCCGGAACGTCCGGATGGAGGTTGGCTGCAAGCAATGCATCGTAGCGGCTTGGAAGGGCGGTCCATGCCACGGATGCCCGGCACATGCCGCCCCTGCCGTTTGTTGCCAAAAAGAGCGGCGGATCGTCGACGATGTCTTTGCGATGAAGAACGGCCGGGATCCGTGTGGCCTTCCCGTCGGATAGACACAAGATGTCTGCGTCTGCATGGTGGACGGTGCTGCGTTCGTACACCGTCATACGAAGGTGCAACGTTCGGCTGATTTCTCCGGGTGCAATGGGCAAAACGGCAAAAAACGCCCCCTGTTCGTTGGGAATGCCGTTCTTTTCGAACAAGGTTCTTTCTCCCAGCTGCAACCGGACCCGAAAGGCATGTTCCGAACGCACCCAGAGTCCATGGCCGTGCGGCACCAGGACGATGCGGTTTCGGTCTTCCGGCCAGTTCCAGGGAACGAGGATGGGTTCTTCCCCCCTGCCGGCCACCCGGGTGCAGTAGCCCGACGGATCTGCGGCAAGCATCCGGATTTCCGAATCCAAATCCACGGCATGAACGTCCTCGATTCCGCGCAGCCAGTGCCGGATGTCGAGGGCCAGCGCCTTGAGCGTCTGTCTGCGAAGGGTGTCGTCGGGATCGACGGGCGCATCGATCCGTTTCAGGTCCTCTGCGTCGGTGCTTAGGCACAGCACCTGAGCGGCAGAAAGAACCAGCGCCTGGTGGTCTCCTTCCTCGAGTATGTGCTGCCAGGATCCGCTCAACAGGTCCACCGCCTCCTTCCCGTTCAGGCAGTGTTTCCATTGGGCCTTGACCGGGTCGGTGTCGGAGAGGTTGACCACGACAAGAAGCCGCTTTCCACTGGGTTCGTGCACCCGAAGCAGAGCCGCATGGTTTCCTTCACCCGTTTGAACCAGCTGCAGCCGCGTTTCTTTGCGAAAGGTCGGATGGTTTTTCAGAATGCGGTTCAGCCGGCGGATCCATTCGATCTGGTTGACGGGATTCCCCCAATTGAGGGAGGGGGATTCGTGGACGATGATCTTCTCCGTGGCAAGCCATTCGACGCCGTTTGCAAAACCGAACCCGCCCATGTGGGAAAAGAGGGCGCACAGGGCGGTGCGCATGTGGGCCCAGGCATGGGAGCGCGCAGCCAGACGGTTGTTGTCGTGGGTTTCGGCGTAGTGAACGAGAAGGCCGTCGGTTTGGCTGATTTCGATGGCTCCTGGGAGGTAGTATTCGATCTGAGACCGGTCGTAATTCTGAAAGAGCTCGGAATAGGCCCAGTCGAAATTGGCCACGTTTAAAATGTCCCGGGCGACCGAAATCTTTCCGCCGAGACCTTCCAGCAGAAAGATCGTGTCCGGATATTGCTCCCGAACGACGGCCACGATAAAGCGCCATGCCTCCACGGGGATCATGTAGCCAGCATCGCACCGGAATCCGTCCACCCCCCGTCTGCACCACGTCAGAAAGACATCGGCCATATAGTCCCACAGCTCCTTGTGGGAGTAGTCGAGCCGGGTCAAATCTTCCCACCTGACCCCCCAGGCGCCCGGCACTTCGATGTTTCCTCCGGGATCGCGGGCAAGCCAATGGGGATGGGTTTCGTGCAAGGTGGCCGCCCATCCGGTGTGGTTCGGAGCGATATCGATGATGAGTTTTCCGGATCGGGCATGAACGGCGTCGACCAGCTCGATGAACTGATCGAGAGGAGTGGCTTTCGGATCGAATTGGGCAAGCGCCGGATCGACCGCCGTAAAGCTCAACGAGGCATAGGGGCTTCCGAATCGCCCCATGCGAGCGTAGGTGGTGGGGGTGGGGTGAATGGGCAGCAGATGCAGGATGCGGCAACCCAGGGTGTGAAAAATGAAATCGAGTTCCCGGATGAGGTCCCGAAATGTGCCGGATTTGGGAATGACCGTGTATTCGAGGCTGTCCAGCCGAGAAACGCAGGCGCTTTCCTCCGGCGTGGGGGCTGCCGATCCGTCCTTGTTTGGGCCGAATTGCCGAACGAAGGCATTGTAAATAACGTTCGAGCCGCACAGCTCCGCCGGTTTCACATTCAATACGGTGTTTGGACCTTCCGGCCAGAGCGGATCGAAGCGGTCGGTTTCGAGGTAAAAACATTTGGCCTCGAAATGACCGACTTCCGAAAGCGGCAGGGTGATCTCGAATTCCCGCTCCGAAATGCGGCGCATCGGGATGTCATACCAGTCTTTCCCGAGGGCGGGCCGATCGAAGCGTACTTTTTCGATGATTTCCCTGCGCGTGATGGCTGCATGACCGACATTGGTTCGTATCCAGGCCGCACCGTTTCCGGGTCTCGTGAGGGTGAGGCGGAAGCGCCGGGTATCTCCCGGGAAGGCGATGATTCCGGCACCTGGTGCAGGGTCCTGGACCAGCTCTCCGGATACGGTCATGCGGCAACCACCAGAACGTTGTTGACGGTTCCGAAGGGATTTTTGGCCACCTGGGGGTTCTTGGGATCGGTCATCCATTTGCCGTCGACCAGGAACTTGTATTCATATCGTCCTGGAGCCAGGTACACGGCCTTGCTCCAGAGTCCCTTGGCGCTGCGTTTCATGGGATGGGAGGTCGTGCTCCATTGGTTGAAGTCTCCACAGAGTGCCACTTCCCGGACATCTGGAAGCAGGAGGGAAAACGTGACCTTGTTTTTTTTCGGTGTAACGACAGCTCGGCTTGGTGCCATGATGGAACTCCTTTCCTGATGAAAAAACGATCGAACCGGTTCTGAAAGATCATGCCGCAAGAGGCATGGTTGGGGCACGTTTGAAAAACGAGTGCTGGGATGTGAAAATGGGTTGATTTTCGAGGAGGTTCCAGTATAGGACGAAGTGAACGGATTGCATTCCCTCCGTCCGGAGTCAATCCGCCATCGTGTTGTATTTTTCTAATCCCGATTCGGGCTGTTGTCAACGGATTTCGATGGGATAAAGGGTGTTGTGCCGATGAAAACGATGTTTCTCTGCCGGAACAAGGTCATGGGCTGGGTCGGCGTTCTGGTCATCCGGCTGATGCTATCCGGAACGGCCCTGGCCGATCCGGCCGGTGCGGAAGTGATCGCCCCCAAACTGCAACTGGTCACAGCCGTCATGTGCGAGGACGTCGTCAACAGGCTTCCCTATAACGAAGCCGTCGTCTTTTCCATTGCCGGCGGAAAGGTCAGTTGCTTCACCCTGTTCGATCCCGTCCTCGAACGAACGGCCGTCTACCACAACTGGTATTATCGGGATAACTTGAGCACCAAGATCAAATTGCTGGTCAATCCGCCGAGATGGGCCACCTACAGCTCGATCCAGCTTCGGGAGGCGGACAAGGGGCCCTGGCGGGTGGAAGTGACGGACAGCGAAGGAAATGTGTTGCAAACCATCCGGTTCAGCATCACAGACTGAAGGGACACCCAATCGGATTTATGGAAGGATTCATTCAATTTTTCAGAGAGATCCGCTGGCAGGATGTCGTCGACATCGGTTTGAACAGCTACATCCTGTTTCGGTTCTATATTCTGTTCCGAAGGACGAATGTCTTCAAAATCCTGATCGGGGTCGCCCTGCTCTGGGTGCTGCAGCAGGCTGCAGGCTATCTCGGGCTCATTGTCACCAGCTGGGTGGTTCAGGCCATCACCACCATTGCGGCGCTGATCATCGTGGTGGTTTTCCGGAACGAAATCCGAAGTGTGCTGCAGGCCAAAAACATTCGATCCATCCTGTGGGGGGTGAGCTTCAAGCAGCCCCAGACGCCTGTTCAGGCCATTGTAGAGAGCGCTTTCGATCTGGCCAAGCGCCGTATCGGCGCCATTATCGTCATTCAGGGCAAGGAGAGTCTGAGCGAGGCCGTTCAACAGGGGATTCCCTGCAATGCCGTCATTACCAGGGAGATGATCACCAGCATTTTTTGGCCCGACAATCCGGTGCATGACGGTGCGATGATCATCGAAGGGGACAGAATCGCAGAGGTCGGTGTGGTGCTGCCGCTCAGTCTTCGCCAGGATTTGCCGTCGTATTACGGCACCCGGCACCGGGCGGCCATCGGCATTGCCGAGATGACCGATTCGCTCGTCGTGGTCGTTTCCGAAGAGCGCGGGACGATTCTGGCCATCCGCGGCAATCACATTCAGCGGGTGCTCAGACCCGAAGAGCTGACGGATATCCTCAATGCCCATACCGGAACCGAAGGCCAGCAGGATGCCGCAGAGACCAAAAAGGCCCGGCTTGAGGTTGCAGCTGCGGCGCTCATCTCCTTTGCCGTGATTACGGGCGCATGGTTCAGCATCACCAAGGGGCTTGAAACCCTGACGACCCTCGATATTCCGATCGAGTACATGAACCGTAACCCTGCCATGGAAATCATCGAAACCTCCGTCAGTGCCGTTCGCATTCAGTTGAGCGGCTCCGATACCCTGATCCGCTCCGTTCGCCAGGATCAGGTCCGGGTTCGGATCGATCTGGACGGGGCGGTGGTCGGAAAAAACAGCTATACCATCACGACCGAAAACATCTCCCTGCCGCCCGGGCTTTTCATCAAGAGCTTTCAGCCGGATGTCGTGGAAGTCACCCTCGATACGCCCGATCGGAAGGAAATCCCGATTCAGGTAGACTGGACCGGAAAATTGCCGGAAAACCTGCGCATCGAATCCGTCCGAATCGAACCAGCCAGGATACCGATCGTCGGCGGCGGGCGGATCCTGAGCAAGATTCAAACGGTTTATACCGAAAAAATCCCTCTCGATACCATCCTGTCCTCCCGCATGCTGACCGTCAACCTTGCCCTCAGTCCTGCCTCCCTGAAGGTGGGACCCGGTTATCGGGAAAAGGTTCTGGTGGAAATCACGGTCAAACCTCGGGAAATCCGGAAGGAAGGGCCGGGGCAACCCGCTTCATCGCAATGAAAGGAGGTCCCATGCAGCACTCGATGAAAGTTTTGATCGAAGAAATCGGCCATCGCTATCACGATGCCATCGATCCGCAAAGCCGTTTCTATGTGGAAGTGGATTTGGGAAAGGAGGCTGCAAAGGCTGGAATGGAAGAATTGCAGCGGCAATGGCAGGGAGTCCATGCCATTGTTCCGGTGAAGTCGGACCGTCCCGGCATGAAGGTGCTCATCGACGGCCGAACCTTTGTTCATTATGTACAATTCGCCAACGGCGTCGTCGTTCCAGGATATGTGGCCGAAGCGGTTCCGGAGCTGGAAAGGCGACCCTATACCGCACACGAGGACATGATGTTGATTTTTTGATCGGATCAAAGCCGGGAAGGGGGCCGGCATCCATCTTGCTTCCGTTTCCTTTTTGAGGAGATGTCCATGAAAGTCAAGACAGCCGATCTGCCGGGAATCGGTAAACGCTATTCGCTCGATCTCGCAGAAGGCGATCACCTGGTCATCATTCTGCATCAGAACGGGTATCGAGAAATCTACCATTTCACGGATCCCGATGCGGACGAACCCGACTGGACGGTCAAGATGACGGACGAGGAGGCCCGGCAGATCGGTGCCATTCTGATGGGCGCCGATTACCAGCCGGTTTCGGACGACCGCATGGAAATGCTCCTGAAATCGATTCGTATCGAGTGGCTTCAGGTCAAACCGGACAGTGAGTTGGCCAATCGCAGGATCATCGACTCACAGATCCGGACACGAACCGGCGCGACGATCATCGCCATCCAGCGGGGAGACCAAATGATCGGAAGCCCCGATGCTCAGGAGACGATTCTTCCCGGAGACGTGCTGATGGTTGTTGGAAGCCGCATGCAGACGAAGGGACTCGATCAAATGTGCCACTCCTGCATCCTACACATGCCGGAGCGGGGTTCACCCCCTTCCCCCAGTTCTGTGGGTTCTTCATGATCGAGTTGCCTTTTCTGCTGATCACAGGCTTGATGCTCTGCGCCTTCTTCACGGTCGGCTATGCTTCCCAGCGGCTTCGATTTCCTTCCGTTCTCGCCTATATCCTGATCGGCGCTGCCGTTTCCTTTTGGTTTGCAAAGAACCCCCTTCTCCACCTCGCTTCCGAAGTCGGCATCGTGCTGATGTTCTTCGTTCTCGGTCTCGAATTTCCATTGGCGCGCATGGTGGCGATTTCCAAGAAAATCTGGCCTTCGGGCCTTCTCGATGTCTTGTTCAATTTCTGTGGAACCTTTGCCATTGCCTGGAGCTTTGGATGTGACCCGATGACCGCCTTCATGGTGGGTTCGGTTGCCTATGCCACCAGTTCGTCGATGAGTGCCAAAATGCTCGATGAACAAAAACGCCTGGCCCATCCGGAGACGGAATTCATTCTGGCGCTTCTGATTTTCGAAGACCTCGTCGCACCGATCCTGGTTTCGGTCATGGCAGGCGCAGACGTCGGTGAAGGGTTTACGCCGATCACCCTGCTGGTGTTGCTGCTGAAGTTGGTCGGTTTGACCGCAGGTGCCATGGCTTTTGGGCTGTATGGATTTCGGCGAGCCGCTTCTTTCGTGGAACGGCACATCGATGACGACTTCATGCCGCTCTTTTCGGTGGGCATTGCGCTCGGCTATGCGGGGCTTGCCGTCTTCCTCGGGTTGTCGGAGATTCTCGGCGCCTTTCTGGCCGGTATGATGCTGTCTGAAACCGGACGATCGAGAGAACTGGAACATTTGTCGCTTCCGGTTCGGGATCTGTGCCTGCCGTTTTTCTTTTTTGGGTTCGGTATGTCGATCCGATTCGAGGAAGGAATTTCCGATCTTGGCTTGATGCTTATGCTGATTTTGTGGGCCGTCATGGGAAAGCTCGTCTCCGTCTATGTGGGGGGGATCCTGTTCGGGTTACGTCCGAAACATGCCTGCAGAGCGGCCTGCTCGATGGTACACCGAGGGGAATTTTCGGCCGTCATCGCCAGCCTGGCACCGCCGTCTTGGCGGGTGTTCGGCGGCATCTATATCCTGGCGACCGCCGGAATCGGCATCCTGCTCTTTGGGAAGGCACCTTCGATTGCCAATTGGTTCGATGGGCAGCGCAAACGGCTGAATACACCCAAGAGGTCGGAACGGTCTTCGAAGTCAATGATTCGGGGAGGGAACGTTTCGAAGGAATGAAACTCCGATCGGCATTCTAAGCCCATTCCGGCAACCGGATAGAGAACGCTGCCGTACCTGACGGTCCGCCTTCGTGGGGAAACGTTTCAGCGAACTGCAACCCAACCCGCCTGTCGGATTCCCCGAAACACGAGAGGTCTCCTTGTCGACCGGAGGTCGCTTTCGGGCTCCAGGTGTTGCAACTTTTCCTTGACTTTTTCCGCTCGTTCGGTTTAATAAACCCATATTTCGACAGAGTTGTCGCAAATGCCACGGGCACAATGGGGTGCCCTTCACGTAAAAAAGACAAAGGCGTCTTTGCTGGATGAAAGATGCCTTTGTCTTTTTTGTTTTGTAACCGGGTAAAACTAAAGAAAATGGAGGAAAATCAATGAGTTTTCTGCAGGCAAATGCAAACGAAGCGCTCCAGACGGCAAACCGATCCCGAAACGTTTCCCCGCAGTCCGGTATATGCAGCCGCTGTATCGACGGCTGCAGGGGCAATTGCGACATGTTCAACGCGACCTTCCGAGGTCGGGAATTGCTTTATCCCTCGCCGTTCGGAAGCATCACGGCCGGTGCCGACAAAGACTACCCGGTGGATTACACCCATCTGAACATCATGGGATACGCCCTGGGTGCAAAAGGCGTCGATGCCGATCCCGACAAGGCGACCTTCCCTGCGGTGAACACGGAAACCCAATTCGGAACAACCCATCCGGTGAAAATGCGGGTGCCGATTTTTACAGGTGCCTTGGGCAGCACCGATATTGCCCGCAAGAACTGGGAACACTTTGCGATCGGCGCAGCGATCAGCGGCATCGTCCTGGTTTGCGGGGAAAACGTCGTCGGCATCGATCCGGGCCTGGAACTCAAGAACGGAAAGGTGTCCAGATCTCCGGAAATGGAACGTCGGGTCAACGAATATCGACGGTATTACGACGGGTACGGCGATATTTTCGTCCAGATGAACGTAGAGGACACCCGAAACGGTGTGGCCGAATACGTGGTCGAGAAATTGGGTGTCGAAACCGTCGAATTGAAGTGGGGGCAGGGCGCCAAATGCATCGGAGGGGAAATCAAGGTCGATTCGTTGGAGAGAGCCCTGGAACTGCAGAAACGCGGGTATATCGTGACCCCCGATCCCTCCCTTCCGGCCATTCAGGCAGCCTATAAAGCCGGTCAGATCAAGCAGTTCGAACGGCACTCCCGCCTTGGGTTCATCAATCAGGAAGGGTTCATGAAGGAAGTCGAACGAATCCGCAAGCTGGGCGCCAAACGGGTTACCCTCAAGACCGGCGCCTATCCGATGCGTGAGCTGGCCATGGCGATCCGCTGGTCGAGCGATGCAGGCATCGACCTGCTCACCATCGACGGCGCACCCGGCGGAACCGGAATGAGCCCATGGCGGATGATGTGTGAATGGGGCATCCCCTCCATCTATCTGCATTCGATGGCCTATGAGCTGTGTGATCGCCTGGCGAAGCGCGGCAAACGCGTTCCCGATATCGCCTTTGCCGGTGGCTTTTCCTCAGAAGACCATATCTTTAAGGCCCTGGCGCTTGGGGCGCCCTATTGCAAGGCGGTGTGCATGGGCCGTGCCCTCATGATTCCCGGCATGGTCGGCAAGAATGCCGAAAAATGGCTCAAGGGCGAAGACAAAGGACTTCCGGCCAGTGTCGCCCGCTATGGAAGCACCAAGGAAGAGATTTTCATCAACTACGAAACCTTGCGTGAGAAATACGGTAAGGAAATCGATACGATGCCGCTTGGTGCCATCGGCATTTACAGTGCAGTCGACAAGTTGAAGGTCGGACTGCAGCAGCTGATGGCCGGCTCGAGAAGCTGGGAAATCAAGTACATCAGCCGTAACGATCTGGCATCCCTGACCGAAGAATGCACCAAGGTGACGGGGATTCCTTACATCATGGATGCCTATCGCGAAGAAGCCCTGGCAGTCATTGATGCATAAGTGTTGATCCCTTCGGGGGCGATGCCGCCCCCGAAGGCCTTTCTTTGGTTTTTGCCTCCATCGGAAAGGGGCGCATCCCGATGCGTTGTGCCCCTTCAGCCTCCTTGCGATCTCTCGTCTTCCTGCGCTTCCCCCGACGATTTTGATTGACCCCGAAGGGTGGACCATGACAAGGATAAAGTGACGGAAAATCGTCGCTCAAGCATGCCTTCTTGCCAAAAAGGTCGGTCGCCCATGGTCCAAAACCCCTCTGAACTCCCAGCGGAATTCTATTCCCAATTCAAGCTCTTCCATGAGCTCATGGCCCACAAAATCCGGGAAATTCTTCTGGTTGCAAGCCCTTATGACGCTTATGTGATCGAAGAAGACGGAAGTCTCGCTACCCGGATCATCACGGAATACAGCGGCCTCAATCTCAGCATGCCCCCACGGGTCACCCGGGTTTCGACCGGAGCCGAAGCCATCGAGAGGCTTCAGACGAAGGTGTTCGACATGGTCATTACCATGCCCTTCGTTCAGGACATGGACGGTCGGACGCTGGCCGGGGGGATCAAGCAGGCGCACCCGAAGCTTCCGGTCATTCTGATGGGGCACAACCTTCGAACCCTGTTTCCAGGCGGTGCGATGGAGAAACCGGCAGGTGTCGAGCGGGCATATGTCTGGTCCGGAAATTCCGATCTGCTTCTGGCCATTGTCAAAAATACCGAAGACCGGTTCAACGTGGTTCGCGATACGACCCGAGGCAATGTCAGGGTTCTTGTCTTTGTCGAGGATTCTCCGCTCTATTATTCGATGCTTTTACCGCTGCTCTACAAAGAGATCGTCCAGCAAACCCAGGCCGTTCTCCATGTCGGATTGAACGAGGAACACCGCCTTCTTCGGATGCGTTCCCGGCCGAAGATCCTTCATGCGGAAAGCTTCGAGGAGGCACAGTCGCTGATCGACTGTTACAGAAACTATCTGATCGGCGTCATCAGCGACACCCGGATTCCACGATCCGGAAAACTCGATCCTGAAGCAGGCATTGATCTGTTGAGCGCTGCAAAAGGCGACAATCCCGATCTGCCGGTTTTGTTGATGAGCTCCGAGCCGAGCAACCGGAAACGGGCCGAATCGATTCCAGCCGTCTTTCTCGACAAGAATGCGCCAGGATTGTCGGCAACGCTTCACGGCTATTTTCTCGAATATTTGGGGTTCGGGGATTTCGTTTTCCGAATGCCGGACGGGAAGGAGATCGGTAGGGCGGCCAGCCTAAGGGCGTTGGAACGCTATGCGAGGGAAATCCCGGATGAATCCCTGATGTATCATGCCAGTAGGAACCACTTTTCCAACTGGTTGATGGCTCGAAGCGAATTCGCACTGGCAGCTTCCTTTCGAGCAGTCCGAACGGCGGATTTTCCGGATACGGTATCTTTGCGCCACTTCATCGTATCGGGTATCCGAAAACTGCGTCAGTTGCAGCAGAAAGGCATCGTCATCCAATTCAAGCCGGAATCCTTCGATCCGGAAGTCCTCGATTTCGTCAAGATCGGGGAAGGTTCCATGGGCGGAAAGGCCAGAGGGCTTGCGTTCCTGTCGTTCCTGCTGAACCAGCATCCGGATTTGCTGCAGGCATATCCGGAGGTGACGATCCGCATCCCCAGGAGCCTGGTGTTGACCACGGAGGTGTTTGAAGCCTTCATGCAGCAAAACACCCTGAACCGATGCTATGCCTGTGAACAGACGGATGACGAGATCGCTCGGCTCTTTCTGCAAGCACGGTTCCCGGATGTCTATGTGGAGTATCTTGCGGTCTACTTGAGCCAGGTGAATTGTCCGCTGTCGGTGCGCTCTTCGTCTCTTCTGGAGGATGCCCATTTCCAGCCCTATGCCGGCCTCTATCATACCTACATGATTCCCAACAACGATCCGGATCCGGCCGTTCGACTGCGGCAGCTGGTTCAGGCCATCCAGCTGGTGTATGCCTCCACGTTCACAGAAGACCCTCGGGCATACAGGCGAAGCACCCTCGGAGAGGCACAGACGGAGGCCATGGCCGTCATCGTGCAGGAAGTGATCGGGGAGGCATATGGCAGCCATTTTTATCCGGCACTCTCCGGGGTTGCCCATTCCTACAATGTTTACCCTTATGGCCGCATGCAACCGGAGGACGGCGTGGCGAGCATCGCCCTGGGCATGGGCAAAACGGTCGTCGACGGAGAAGCCTGTCTTCGATTTTGCCCGAAGCACCCTGGCATTCTCCCTCAGTTTCAGACAGTGGCCCAAATGCTCGAACACGGACAGAAGCGGTTCTATGCCCTCAGAATGGACGGATATCCGGAACATCTGCTCTTCTCCCAGAAAACCAATCTCGAGCGGCGCTTGATCGATGAAGCCGAGAAGGAGTTTCCCGTTCGGCTGCTGGCCGGCCGGTACGACCCGGAGGAGGAGCGTATCCGGGAGGGGGGCTGGCATACCGGCTACCCGGTCATGACGTTTTCCTCCCTGTTGCATCAACATATCTTTCCGCTGCCGGATCTGTTGGCCGATGTGCTCCATTTCGGCAGCAGCGGGATGGGGTGCCCGGTCGAGATGGAATTTGCCGTCAACCTGGGGACGGAAAGCCATCGAAAGAAGGAGTTTGTGTTGTTGCAGATCCGACCGCTCATGACGGACGTCGATCGGACCACGGTTTCCATCGGGGCTGCGGAAGAGAAGGATGCGCTGCTGATTTCCTCGAATGCCCTGGGGAGCGGCATCCATCGGTTTTCGGATGTCGTTCTCGTGCGTTCGGAAAGCTTTCGGGCCGAAGTGACGGAAGACATCGCTCGGGAAATCGGTACGCTCAATGCGGGGTTGTGCGCATCCGGGCGGCGGTATCTGTTGATCGGCCCCGGTCGATGGGGAACTGCGGACCGGTGGCTCGGGATACCGGTCAAATGGCATCAGATCAGCGGAGCAGGCGGTATCGTGGAGATTCGGGACGGGCGAATTCAGGCCGATCCCTCGCAGGGATCCCATTTTTTCCAGAACATCGCCTCTCTCGGCATTCCGTATATCACGATCGATCCCATATACCGTGGGGATCGGTTCGATGAAGATCGACTCGAAGCCTTTGCCGTAGAAAACAAAACGGCTCATGTATGGCATCTCCGAGTCGATCCCTGCATCGAAGTCCGAATCGATCGGAAGAACAATCGGTGTGTGGCGGGGATTTGGAAGGAAGGGACGTAGGAACGAGGCGGAAAGGGGAGAAAAAAAGGAAAGAACGTAGGCGATCGAGATGCGGGCGCAAGATGCCCATTTCAAGTTGAGAACTCTCGTCATT
>Ga0272446_1005570_pt1 | contig 13778 bp, 9 predicted proteins | sample YNPCB0061_FD_194587 | JGI IMG/M metagenome (GOLD analysis project Ga0272446, IMG submission 194587) | Hot spring microbial mat communities from Yellowstone National Park, WY, United States - YNP-CB-006-1 | ecosystem: Environmental > Aquatic > Thermal springs > Hot (42-90C) > Sediment | place...
TCCTTCTCTATACGTTGCACAACTACTACCACAATCAAACATCGGTTAATGGTACAGTGGTGTACAGAAGGGATCGTGATATGTTTCACGATGTGCCGAGAGGAGGTAAGCGCCAATGGAAGTCCCAGCGTACGTTACAAATGAGAAGCTCATACAGTGGGTCAAGGAGATGGCTGACCTGTGCAAGCCTGACCATGTGCACTGGTGTGATGGATCGCAAGAAGAGTATGATGCACTGTGTCAACACCTTGTTGAGGCCGGGACATTCATCAAATTGAATCAGGAGAAGTGGCCCAACTGCTTCCTGGCACGTTCCGACCCGAGCGACGTCGCGCGAGTTGAGGATCGCACCTTCATCTGCAGCATCAGCCGCAACGACGCGGGGCCAACCAACAACTGGATGCCGCCCAGGGAGATGAAAGAGACGCTGCATGGTCTTTTCAATGGCAGTATGCGTGGCCGCACCATGTACGTCATCCCCTTTAGCATGGGACCGATCGGCTCGCCCATTTCCCAGATCGGCATCGAGATCACCGATTCGGCCTACGTGGTCGTCAATATGGCGATCATGACCCGCACGGGCAGGCGTGTGATCGAGGCGCTTGGCGACAATGATTTCATTCCCTGCATGCACACGGTGGGTGCGCCACTCGAACCCGGCCAGAAGGACGTTCCGTGGCCCTGCAATCCAACCGTCAAGTACATCGTTCACTTCCCCGAAGAACGTTCCATCTGGTCATACGGTAGCGGCTACGGCGGTAATGCACTGCTGGGGAAGAAGTGCCTTGCGCTGCGTATTGCGTCGGTCATTGCGCGCGACGAGGGGTGGCTCGCCGAGCACATGCTCATTCTGGGCGTCAAGGATCCGAGCGGCAAGAAGACATACGTTGCCGCCGCGTTCCCCAGCGCCTGTGGTAAGACCAACTTCGCCATGCTGATCCCGCCGAAGGCATTCCAGGAAGAAGGGTGGGAGGTCACCACGGTCGGCGACGATATTGCGTGGATCAAACCCGGCCCCGACGGCAAACTGTACGCGATCAACCCGGAGAGCGGTTATTTCGGTGTTGCACCCGGCACATCCTATGAAACCAACCCCAACGCGATGGCGACACTGTCGCGCAACACCATCTTCACCAACGTCGCGCTGACGCCCGATGGTGGTGTCTGGTGGGAAGGCATGACGAAGGAACCACCGCCGGAGGCGATTGACTGGCAGGGGAACCACTGGACCCCGGCGAGCGGTAAGAAGGCGGCGCACCCGAATGCCCGGTTCACCTCGCCGGCATCGCAGAATCCGGTCATTGACCCGGCGTGGGATGATCCAGATGGTGTCCGGATCCGCGCCTTCATCTTCGGCGGTCGCCGCAGTTCGGTCGTCCCACTGGTCTACCAGTCGTTCAACTGGATGTTCGGCGTGTATCTCGGCGCCACGATGGGCTCCGAGATGACGGCCGCCGCCTTCGGCAAGATCGGCGAGGTGCGGCGCGACCCGATGGCGATGCTGCCATTCTGCGGCTATCACATGGCCGACTATTTCAATCACTGGCTCCAGTTCGGCCGCACCATCCCGAACCCGCCACGGATCTTCGGCGTGAACTGGTTCCGCAAAGATGCCGACGGCAACTTCCTCTGGCCCGGCTTCGGCGAAAACATGCGGGTACTGAAGTGGATCGTCGAACGCGCCAACGGCCGGGCGGTCGGTATCGAAAGCCCGATCGGCTGGATGCCACGCTATGACGATATTGACTGGCGCGGCATGGAGGACTTCAGCGAGGCGAAGTTCACCGAACTGATGTCGGTTGATCGCGACCAGTGGGCGGCAGAGCTTCTGCTCCACGAAGAACTGTTCATCAAGCTCTACGACCGGCTGCCCAAGGAGTTGCGCTCGATCCGTGACCTGAAACTCTCGACGCTCTGGCGCTCGCCGGAGCACTGGGACCTGCTCGATAGCGGTCACTGAGGCACGTTACGCCAGGTAGCATTCGATCGTACCGGCGGTACCTATCGTCTCTGGTGGCGTGGTGCAGTGGGCGAAGCCGCCGCACCGCGCCACCTTGATTCGGGAACACCTGGTCGCTGCAGCGTGTACCGCTGTGATACCTTGCCACCGCAGCACTCATGTCGCTGGCGGACGTGGTCCGGTCGGCTGCGCCGCACAACGCCCAATGCGCATGACGATCGGGCCTGCCATCGGCTATCACCTACCGGCTCTGTTCACGCTGGGCAAGCGCAATGGAGAGCAACCATGACTGACACCGTTGTCCGTTTCGGCGTCGTTGGTGCTGGCAGCGTTTCCGTTCGCGGGTTACTGCCGCACCTCAGCCAGCCCGACCTGCACGACCGCCTGCGCCTGGTGGCGGTCTGCGACCCGGCACCCGGGCGCGCCGAGGCTGCCGCCGCGAAGTTCGGCTGCCAGTATGCCTTCACCGATTACAGCGACATGCTGGCCGCCGGGGTCGTCGATGCGATCACGATCGCCACGCCCATCGGCCTGCACTACGAGCAGGGGAAGATGGCGCTCGACGCCGGCGTCCATATTCACTTCAACAAGACAATGACCACAACCGCCGCCGAGGCCACCGACCTGATCGAGCGCGCTGCCACTCGTGGGCTCAAGATGGTGGCGTCACCCGGCGAAATGCTGCGACCGCACAATCAACGCGTCAAAGAGCTGATCGCCGCGGGCGCGATCGGCACGCTCTGCTGGGCTGCCTGCGGCGCGGCCTTCGGCCGGTATCACGAGGAAGAGCGCGTACGCGGCGGCGCCGACCCGTTGAGCAATATTGACCCGACCTGGTATTATCGCAAACCGGGCGGCGGCCCGCTCTATGATATGACGGTCTATAGCCTGCATGCCCTGACCGGCATCCTTGGCCCGGCGAAACGTGTCACCGCCATGTCGGGAGTGCGCCTGCGCGAACGTGAGTTTGCCGGCAAGATGCATCCCGTCGATGCCGATGACAACACGCTGATCTTGATTGACTTCGGCGATAATCTCTTTGCGCTGGCATATGGCACGCCGGCTGGCCGGCTCACCGAAGGCTTCGCCGGTAGTTACTTCGGCACGGCAGGATCCATCGTCGGGCGTAAGCTGAACGGCGAACCATTTGACTATCCCGGACGTGACGAAGCCGCAACGCATTCCCAGGGCGATCAGATCCTGCTGCCGCATGTCGTCGGCGTGCACCGTGACATTGAGGAACAGCATGTGTGGGAAGACATCATGCAGCTGGTCGACTGGATCCGTGACGATACGCCAACGATCGTTACCGCCGAGCATGCGCGCCACGTGATCGAGATCATCGAAGCTGCTTATCGCGCCGCTGACACCGGTCAGGTGCAAGAACTGGCCACGACGTTCTGAGAAATTAGTACTATCGGTGGCATCCGGCATAGTACTGTTGTGTACGGGTTAAAGAGACTTTCGCGTTATTGCCCGCAGCATCCGTACCTGGTACACTTGGTGCGAAGCTGGTCATTCGAGCGAGCAATCACATTCGCCGGCTTCAATGGGACACTCAGGCTCACGAGACCAGACGAACACGTCACAGCACAACATCGCACCCGGCATCCTTGCCAGTCTCGTGGAGACGCGCACGCCCGCCTTACCAGGCACCAGTACGTTGCTACGCAGCGCAGAAGTCTGAGGACGAACCAGACGAGAATGGCCCTGGCAGATGCCGGGGCCGTTCTCGTTGGATGGCGGTCACCGGACCACCGGCAAGCCGGGGACACGCGTGCGGATGCGATAGAGCGACGTGCGCGCCGTTATGTAGAGAGTCTGGCGATCAGCGTCACCCCAGGCACAGTTCGCCGGGCGTTCCGGCGTGACAATCACCCCCAGGCAGGCGCCGTCAGGCTCGAAGACCCAGACGCCGGTTGCACCGGTGACATACAGGTGCCCCTCAACATCAATCTTCATTCCATCCGGCGAGCCAGGTTGCGGATGATCCATGTCGGCAATGATACGCGAGTTTGCCAGGCGCCCGTCGGGCAACACATCGAATGCCCGAACATGGCGCCGGGGCGAGTCATCAATATACAGCGTCGTTTCGTCCGGTGAGAACGCCAGTCCATTCGGCCGATCAAAATCATCCACCAGCAGTTCAATCGTTCCATCCGGCAGAATGCGATAGACCCCGTTGCATGGCTGCTCGCGCTCTTCCGGCTGGATGCCGTACGGTGGATCAGTGAAATAGATCGTCCCATCCGACTTCATGACGACGTCGTTCGGGCTGTTGAGGCGCCGGCCGCCGTAGCTATCCGCCAGGGTCACCGGCGCAGCGCCTGGCTCGGCGCGCGAGACGCGCCGGCCACCATGTTCACAGGCAATGACGCGGTTCTGCCGGTCGAGCGTGAGACCGTTTGAATTGCCGGTTGGCTCCCGCCATACGCTCACGCCATCGCCCGGATGCCAGCGGTACTGGCGATTCGCCGGGATGTCGGAGAAGATCAGAAAGCCCTCCGGGTGCCAGACCGGGCCCTCGGTAAACTCAAAGCCGCCGGCGATCCGCTCAGGATCGCCCGGCTCCACCAGCGATTTCAGCTTCATGGCGCGCTTCCTCTTACTGACGCGGACACACCGGTATCGTAACACGAAAATCTCCACACTCCCGGAAGTTGTGCAAGCGTGACCATTCACGGTTGGGATAAACGATCCTGCCAGTCGCCCAAAACGGGAGTTCGGGGAGGCCCCGAAATGAAGGATCGGCGGCGACATGGCTGCCGCAAGCGTCGAAGCATATCTTCCCGCCGACAGGAAAACACCATTCCCAGGAGAAAAGTGAGCAGTTACGTGCAAACAGGCACCAGCACCTGAACTTGCATGAACTCGTTCCAGCGAGTAGACTCTGGCATAACAACATCGCACCAGGAATACCAGCACCGTGACCGGGTTCGCTCCTGATCCAACAGCCAGCCTCCAGCAGGAACTCAACACGCTGCGCGCCGCCCGCGAGCGCGAACTGGGTGTGCTCCGCGTGCTCCACGATGTAAGCATCGCCTGCCTGGGACAGACCAGCGCCCGCGCGATTTTTGAGGCCATCTATCGCGCGCTGGCGACCGTTTTCCGCTTCGATGCGGCGTATATCGCCCTCTGTAACTCACGTCGCCCGGATACGTTCCGCGCTGCGTTGTTATACGACCAGGGGCGTGTCGAGTACCTGGAAGATGAGCCATATGGCCCGCTCACCGGCATTCTGGTGCGCAACCATGTGCCGTTGTTGTTTCAGGATCTTGCTGTCGAACACAGTGCACTCGATATCACGCCTGAACAGTTCGGTGATTCAACAAAACGGTCGCGCGCGTGGATGGGTGTGCCGCTGCTCCTGGGGAACGAAACGGTCGGTGTGATCTCATTGCAAAGCTACCAGCCGGGAATCTATGATCACGACAGTCTCGCCTGGTTGCAGCGCATCGGCGACCTGCTCGCCGTGGCGCTCGAAAACGCCTCGCTTGCCGAGCAGCAGCGCACGCTGAGCAACGAACTGGCCGGGCGGGTCGCGGCGCGGACGCGTGAACTGGCAACCCTGGCCGCCCTGACCGAAGAACTGGTCCTGCAACGCCCACTTTCCGAGCTCCTCGATCGCTCCCTGATGCTGCTGGTGGAGCAGCTTGGCATGACTGGCGGCGTAGTACGGCTGCTTGTGCCCGAATTGAATGAACTGGTACTTGCTGCAGCGTATGGCCTGCCGCCAGAATATACGCAAGGATTAGGGCGTGTCCCCGTCACCGGCAGCCTGGTGGGCAGCGTGGTGACCGAACGCCGCCCGGTGGTCATCGGCGATCTGGCGCACAATGAGCGCTGGGCGCGCCTTGGCCTGCACTATCGCGCACTCATCAGCGTGCCATTGCAGATCGGCGAGCGTGTGCTCGGCACACTCACCCTGGTTGATACCCGGTCCCGTGTCGTGAGTGATCCCGAAGTCGAGCTGGTGCGCATGATTGGCCATCAACTCGCGCTTGCCGTTGAAAATGCCCGATTGTTTGCCGAGCGCGAGCGCCAGGTCGCTGAGCTCTCGGCATTGAGCGATATCAGCCAGACGGCAAGTACGACACTGGAGCTCCGCACCCTCTTGCGCCATGTTGCCCGTGCCCTCGCGCGCTTTATGCGCGCCGATGTCTTCTCCGTCGTCGTCTACGACGCGGCTCACGGCCTGGTGCGCGATGGCCTGACGATCGACTCCGGCCAGGAATACACCTACTGGCAGCGTCAGCCGCCGCCGCCCGGCTCACTCACGGCCTGGATCTTACAGCATCGCCGTCCATTGCACTTCGGCAACTTACCGGAAGAGATCGGGAGATATCCCGATCTGGGATGGCATGTGGTTGGAGATGAACGCCCGGCCGTTTCATGGCTTGGTGTGCCGCTTGTCGGCCATGAGGACATCCCCCTGGGTGTGCTGGCGGTCCAGGGATATACACGCAACGCGTTCGATGCGCGTGATCAGCGTTTTCTCGCTGCGGTGGCGCGCCAGGTGGCGCTCCACATACAGAATGTGATACTGTTCGCCGCCGAACAGGAGGCGCGCCGCACCGCCGACACGTTACGCGAGGTGGCGCGCGTGTTAAGCGCCGCCTTCAGCTCCGGCGAAATCCTGCATGTCATCCTGCGCGAACTGAACAAGGTCATCCCTTACGACAGCGCGACGATCATGCTTCTTGAGGGCCAGATATTGCGCGCCGCGGCCATGGCCGGCTGGGATGCGGCTACTCCGATGGAGCACATGCACCGCCCGCTCAACCAGCCGGGCGCTGCGGTGTGGGTCGTGCAACACAGGCGCCCGCTCCTGATCGATGATGTGAGCCAGTCACCATTCTGGGCGCCTGAACCGTATATCGCCACCATCCGTTCGTGGCTTGGCGTTCCGTTGCTGATCAAAGGCGAGATCCTGGGCGTATTGAACATCGACTCGAGCCAGCCCGGGCGTTTCACCCGGCGAGATGCCGAAGTCGCCCAGATATTCGCCGGAAGCGCAGCCGTAGCTATCGAGAACGCGCGCCTGTACGCCGAATCGATTGCGCGGCGCGAGCAAGAGCTGGAGATCGCCCGTCGCATCCAGGCCAACCTGTTCCCGCGCACATTGCCGCACCGACCCGGCATAGCACTGGCGGCGCGCTGCCTGCCGGCGCGCGAGGTAGGCGGCGACTTCTACGATTGCTTCCTGCTGGGTGAGCGGCGCGCGATCGCCATCATGATTGGCGATGCCTCGGGCAAAAGCGTCCCTGGTGCGCTGCTCATGGCGATTGCGCGTTCGGTGGGGCGCGCCGAGGCGATCGATCATGAGGAGCCGGCGCTGGTATTGCGCGAGACGAACCGGAGCGTGGCCCACGACGTACCACGCGGTACCTTCGTGGCGCTCTGTTATACGACGATTGAGCCGACGGGAAAGCTGTCGGTCGCGAATGCCGGCCAGTTGACGCCCGTGCTGGCGCGCCCCGACGGAAGCGTGACATACCTCTACCCACCGGGATCGACCCTGCCACTTGGTATTTTCGCCGAGATTCCATACCAGGCGCTGAATGTCGATCTTGCGCCCGGTGATACCGTGCTCTTCTTCACCGATGGGCTGGTCGAGGCACACGACGCAACCGGCGCATTATTCGGCTTCGAACGCCTCGACGCGCTCCTGGCGGCGCATGTCGGTCTGCACCCTGAGGCATTGATCGAATGCATCATCACTGCGGTCATGGCGTTCATGGGCGATACGCCGCAGCACGACGATATTACGCTGGTGGTAGCGCAGGTCGAGCAAGATGCGAGGTCGTGAGTCGTCAGTGTTCAGCAGAAAGCGCGCGATTCCGCGGCCATGGACAGAAGGCTGGCAGGGCACCAGTGGCTCATGGCGCCAGCCAGCCTTTGCCTGACAGGCTATCCTGCAGCGAAGCATTGCCGCATTCAGGTTGCCGCAAGTTCGACCGCCCGCTCCTTTCCCGGTGCACCGTTTACCACGCGGGCAGGCTCCGGTTCATACTGCGCATTGATCAATTCCTTCGCCCACCCGTTGACTGGCTGGATCGATCGGATTTGCAGCACTTGCGTTATCGACTTCGTGTTGCAATACCGGGCATCACGATAATCCTCAATCTCACCACGCTCGAAGGCTGCAATCACCTGACGTATGCCGGCTTCGACCGTCCAGCGCGGCACGTAACCAAGCATGCGGTGGATCTTGTCGAAATTAACCCGGTAGTTACGGCGGTCGCTTCCACTGCCCTGCTCGATGATCTCGGCGCCAGGCACAAGCGAATGGATCAACTCGCCAATCTGGCGAATCGTGTAATTCTGACGGTTCGAGCCAACGTTGAAGATCTCGTTCCGAACCACGGCGAGAGGTGCCTCGAGGGCGTGGAACACGCCAAGTGCCGCATCCTCGACGTGAACGAAGGGACGCCATTGATCGCCGCCAAAGACTGTAATCTTCCCTTCCGTGATAGCCTTCGCGGTCAGTAGATTGATCACGAGATCGAAACGGTTGCGCCCTGAAAAGCCATAGACCGTGCCAAAGCGCAGAATGACCGGTGCGAAACTTTCGCTTGCCAGCTCAAGCAGCACGCGCTCAGAGGCAATCTTGCTCCGCGCGTAGAGCGAAACCGGATTGAGCGCCGAGCACTCATTCAGAACTTCGTCACTGGCGCCATAGACTGAACAGGTGCTGGCAAAGATAAAGCGTTCGACGCCTGAACCGCGGGCAACCTCGGCCAGCATGCGTGTGGCCATCAGATTGACCTCAATCGTCAGATCCTCATCAATGGCGCAGGCAGGGTCACCGACAATCGCGCCGAGGTGAATCACCGTATCAATGCCGCGCATTGCCTTGACGGCCTGATCGACATTGCGGAAATCCGCCCTGATGAGCTCGAGATTGGGATGGCCAAGGCACCCCTTGATTGGCTCGGTGCCAAACAGAAGGAGATCGAGCAGGCGAACCCGATAGCCGCGTTCGAGCAGCATCGGCAGAAGTGCCGAGCCAATGTAGCCGGCACCACCAATAACCAGGATAGTGCGCCCATCACGAGCGGTACGTACCGTACCCGCCAGAGGACGCTGCTCGGAATGCAGCGCCACACGTTCCCAGATCTTCGACCAGAAGCGCGCCCCGATCAGCAACACCAGCGATATCAACCAGGCACTCAGCAGCGCGGCGCGGGGTACAGGAAACACCTGCGGCAACAGGTACGAGAGAAAGCCAAACACCAGGTAGCCGGTGCTGACCGCCTGCGCGATGACCAGTACCTTGTATCGACTCGCGTACGCCCGGTTGCGCGTGTAGAAACCAACCAGCGCAAAGATTGGCAAACAGATGATCAATAGTGCCGGAAGCCCGATAATGAATGAACGGAAGAACGTGTCCATCAGCTGTGGTTGCGAGCCGGTACCGGCCATCAACACGAACCATTCAAACTCGAGCGTGAGAGCCAGAAGATAGGCGCCCGCCAGCATCAGGCCGTCGGCAATCACCCGGACGACTATTTCAGGGCGCCAGTGGCGTACATCGAATAGCGACCCCACCATGATGAACTCCTCCCTGTGCTACGAGTCCGCCATCATTGGCAGATGTTCCAGACGCCCTGCATCCGGTGATCATGCACCACGCAGCGGACGCTCGACAGCGGTTACGCCAGCAATGCGGATACGCCGGCAGCAACCAGATACCTGCACATCGATCGATCTTCCGGCAAAGTTGCCCACGACCCATCACTTGCCACACTCAACCTTCCCGGAAGGTGGTCAGGCTTCCAGAGAGATCATTCCTGGACGAGATCTGCAACTGCAGCAATCACATCCTCCAGATCATGCTCACTCATCAACGGATAGAGCGGCAGCGACATGCTACGGTCATAGATTGCCTCAGCCACCGGCAGATCACCACGCCGGTAACCAAACTGCTCGGCATAAAAAGGATGCAGGTGGACCGGGATAAAATGCACACTGGTGCCAATCTTCCGATCGCGCATCGCCTCGGCAAAGGTGGCGCGCTCGATGCCGGCACGCGGATCAAGCTGAATGACGTAGAGATGGTAGACATGATTGCGGTCACTGTGACGTGTCAGCATGCTGACCGCAGGCAAGGCGCCAAAGGCCTCATCGTAGCGCGCGGCATAGCGCTGGCGGATGGCAGTGAACTCATCCAGACGGCGGAGCTGGTGCAGGCCGAGCGAAGCCTGGATGTCAGTCATATTGTTCTTATAGCCTGCAGCAATGACCTCGTAGTACCAGGAGCCAGCACTGGTGTAGCGCTTCCAGGCATCACGACTCATTCCGTGGAGGCTGAGCAGGCGCATACGCTCGGCAAGGCTGGCATCAGCCGTGGTAATCATCCCGCCTTCGCCGGTGGTCAGGTTCTTCGTCGCATAAAACGAGAAGACGGTTATCCGTGTCAGACCTGCCGGCCCCAGCACATCGGACCCGATCTTCTTACCGCGATAGATGCTGCCAGCAGCGTGGGCAGCATCCTCAATCACCGGCAGACCACGCTCCAGCGCAATATCATAGATTGAAGCAAGATCGCAGGACTGCCCGGCGAAATGAACCGGAACGACCGCTTTCGTACGCGGTGTGATGGCCGCCGCAATCGCCTCCGGCGTGACATTGCCGTCAGCGCCCACATCCACCAGGACTGGCCGCGCGCCAAGATGCACAACCACATTTGCAGTGGCACAGAAGGTGAGAGTCGGAACGATCACCTCATCGCCCGGGCCGATTCCCAGAGCCGTAAGTGCAATATGCAGGCCAGCGGTACAGGAACTGACCGCGATGGCGTGTTTCGTTCCCACGTAGGCAGCAAAATCAGTCTCAAAGCGTTTGACCTTCGGGCCTGTACTGATCCAGCCTGAACGCAGCGAGTCAACCACTTCGGCAATCTCTTCGTCGCCAATCAGAGGCAGGGCATAGGGCAGGAACTGCTCGCGAACGGGGCGCTTCTGGCGCATCAATGCGCTCACTCTAGACCTCCTTAACGATTTGACGAATAGAAACAAACGCTTCGGCTGCCGGCACGCCGACATTCACGCCGCGCTGCCATGCATAGATCCGGGTCGCCTCGATTGAACGCGGGTGTGGGAAAGGTCTCACCTCGCTCTGATGCGTCTCGGCATAGGCTGCGGCAGCGCGCAGTTTATCCTCGAGTGTGGCCGTGATCTCCACGAAGTGCGTTGGTACGAAGGCCGTTTCGGCAAATGGCGCGCCCCATTCAGTCGAGGAAGCGACCTCATAACTGTATGCCTGCTCAACCGGGCAGGCGCTGGTCGGGCGAATCGCCACCAGGGTCGCCGCGAAGATCGCCCGGTGATCCTGGTTGGCATCACCGCGGTGATGCGTGTAAACGATCTGGGCACCCAGTTCATTGATCACCGCACTGATTGGCCGGATCAGATCCAGGAGCGGCAGCGCATCGAGGCGCTGGTCAGCCAGGCGACCAAAACGCACATCTTCGACCCCGAGAATCGCACAGGCTTTCAGGGCAGCAGCCTCTTGCGGCGCCGTCACCGTATGCCGTGCCGTTACACCGTCGGTCATGATCATGACCGTCACCTGGTCGCCCTGGCGAACATGGCGGGCAATCGTTCCACCCATCCCATACGTTTCATCGTCTGGATGGGCAGCGATAACCAGGACTCGTTTCGTCATATGCTGCTCCTCATTGAGATACTGGCGCGGTCGTGCCACGCGGCAACGCCGGATCTACACAACACCTTCCTGAACACTCACGTGCGCATTTGCCATACTGAGGATCACAAGGCTATCCGGGCCACAATTGAACAACAGGTCAATCGCAGACATCGCCGGCACGAAATCACCCCACTGCTGCGGATAGACCGGATGCTGAAACTCCTGATAGCGCACGGCGATACCATGCTCGGCGAAGGCCACCTCGTCCAGGTACGTGCGTCCCGCTCTGCCTGAAAGGTAGGTTGTTGCACCGACGGCGCGGCAGATCGCCAGATTGACCCTGGTCGGCCCCCGCTCGGTGATACCCAGCTCGGACGCACGCACAAAGCGCCCACCAAGGCCGAATTGCTCAGCCAGGTACGTAATGATCGTTATGTTGAGCTCAACCAGTGATTCCCAGCGGCGGTTGTAGAGTTCGGTGAAGAACGGCTTATGGGCCGCAAAAAAGGGCGCCCTGGCATAACTCTGCGTGATCAGCGCAAGACACTGTCGGCCCCAGGCACGGTCATTACAGATCTGGGTATCCATAATCGTCTGTTCGGAACGACCGGCCTTATACACCGGAACAGTCAGCCACGCCGGGCCCCGTGCCGTCTTGATGCGATTACGATTCTGGAAATCATCCTTGGCAAACTGGCATGTATCGAGCAGGACGAAGAGATCGGCCTGGCGCAATTTATCGAAGAAACCAGTCCAGGGTAGATGTTCAGGCTGATGGATCGTTACCAGCATACTGTTGCTCCTGACCGCTTTGCGGCACACGGCGACCCGGGCGGGCGCCGCCGCGGCGTCCACATCTCTGAAGCTCGAATAACCGTCTGATCTACACTTCCGTACTCATAAGCCGGCGCCGCGGCGGCGCCCAGGTATGAACCACGATGCAAACAATCACCTGCACCATGACCTGCAGATCGAGGAGGAGTGACTGGTGCTGGATGTAGCGAAGGTCAACCGCCAGGCGTGCGGGCAGGTGACGGCGCAGATAATGTTCCTGCAACGGCACTCCTGGAGGAGGCGGATCATGGTAGGTAAAGTCAGGATACCAGTAGACATCCGAGGGCGCCGCGAGGCCCGGGCGCACGCTGAGGGTGCGGCGCATCTCGGGTGTATAGTACCGCTCCACGATATCCCAGTCCTCCGGGCGTGGGCCAATCACCGACATATCACCACGCAGCACATTCCACAGCTGCGGCAATTCGTCGATGCGCAGGCGGCGCAGCCAGCGCCCGACGGGGGTGATCCGGTCGTCATGCTCCTCGGTCACGCGACGATTCACATCATCGAGGCCGACGCGCATGGTACGAAGCTTATACATCGTAAAGGGCACACCGTGACGCCCGGCACGCCGCGCCCGGTAGAAGGCCGGACCAGGTGACGTCAACCTGACTGCCAGAGCGCCTGCCAGGATCAACGGCCATGTCAGGGCCAGGCCGACTCCGGCGATGATGAGATCAAACAGGCGCTTGCTCATCGAAGCGTTCCTTTCGCAACACAGGGGGCAGGTGCTGCTGTTGGGCAGGTTGTCGGCCCTCCAGATAAAAACGAAGCAGTCCTTCAGCCTTGCTGAGGGTCACGCTCTCAGGCCTGGCCTGGAGCATCCGCCGGATCACCTTGTGAGACAGCGAGTTCATCAGGGGAGCAACGATTCCGTTGAAGCAGACGCGCTGGCGTACTGGCCTGGCTCTATACCCCATCAAGAACTTGAACTCATCAACGCTTGGCGGGGCATCGAGCGAATGGGTGCTGTAGAACACGGCGCGCACACCCGGCCGGCTCAGCACATCGCTACTCACGGTAAAGCAGAGTGCGTTGTTCACGTAGTGGTCGAGATAGGCGCGATGACTCTGGGACGTGAGCACCGAGACGACATCATCAACGCGAGCGATCAGCATACTGGCCGCGAGCTCATCGCCAACATAGGCGCCCCATGCCTCGAAGCCGGGCAGATCATGCGCCGCACGGCACAGCGCCACCCATTCAGCCTGCTTCATACTCTGCGACCTGCCCTGGCGTTCAAGCGTATCGCGCTGCAACAGCCAGCCCTTGTGAGCAAGGTCGTCGAGACTGATTGGCGCCACACGACTCGCGCGCAGCCCGCGGCGCACCT
>Ga0272446_1005571_pt1 | contig 13777 bp, 12 predicted proteins | sample YNPCB0061_FD_194587 | JGI IMG/M metagenome (GOLD analysis project Ga0272446, IMG submission 194587) | Hot spring microbial mat communities from Yellowstone National Park, WY, United States - YNP-CB-006-1 | ecosystem: Environmental > Aquatic > Thermal springs > Hot (42-90C) > Sediment | place...
CGTGGTTGCAGTGTAGATGACATTGTAAATACTACTGCAATAAATGTTTTAATGGGTTAAAGATTTTATGGTAATAGATTGGCCTTTTCGCCTTCTAACAATTAAGTTCGGTCGAGGCAAGCCTCGACCCTAAATTTAAAATTTTAATTAAAACTTTTCTGTTTCTTCCAGTAACTTTTTGATTACATCAACTGAAGAAATACCTTCGGCTTCAGCAGAGAAATTCGTGATTATACGATGACGAAGTACAGGAAGCATTGCAGCTTTTACATCATCAATATTCGGAGTGAATCTGCCTTGAATTACAGCACGACTTTTTGCAGCAAGAATTAAATATTGTGAAGCTCTTGGTCCAGCGCCCCAGGTAATCCATTGCTTTATGAATTGAGGTGAATTGCCGTTAACCGGTCGTGTCATATTAGAAACCTTCACTGCAAACTGAATAACATTATCGGCAACCGGAACTCTTCTTATTAAATCCTGAAATGTCAAAATCTCCTGAGCAGTTACAACTTTATTTAATTGCGCATTATAGCCGCTTGTAGTTGTCTGAACAACTTTTATTTCTTCTTCATAGCTTGGATAATCGAGCCAAAGATTAAACATAAACCTGTCAAGTTGGGCTTCTGGCAAAGGATAAGTTCCTTCCTGCTCAATTGGATTCTGTGTGGCAAGTACAAAAAATGGTTCGGGTAATTGATGAGTAACTCCAGAAGCAGTTACTTTGTGTTCCTGCATTGCTTCGAGAAGTGCTGCTTGTGTTTTTGGCGGAGTACGATTTATTTCATCAGCTAAAATCATATTTGCAAAAATTGGTCCGGCAATAAATCTGAAATTTCTTTTCTTGCTCAATTGATCTTCTTCAAGAACTTCTGTACCTGTAATATCAGAGGGCATTAAATCAGGTGTGAATTGTATTCTGCTGAATTTCAAGTCCATTACTTCGGCAAGAGTTTTAATCAAAAGAGTTTTTGCCAAACCGGGAACTCCGACTAAAAGACAATGTCCTTTCGACATTAAAGCTATAATCAGTTGATCAATAATCTCATCCTGACCAATAATTACTTTAGCAATTTCAGATTTTACTTCTGTAATTTTTTTATTGAGCTTTTGAACAAGCTCAACATCATTTTTATTTTCAATTGAAGTCAATGTAATTCCATTAGTTGTTATTAAATCAGATTCTAACTTCCCAATAAATTTTTTGTTTTAGTTCTGCAATCCATTTCTGATATTCTTTCTGTCGTTTATATTCGGTAGCGAGTCTTTTCAATTCATCAAAATCAAGTTCCAAACTTGCTTTATGTTCAGGAACTCTGGATTTAAGATACACAATATGGTAACCATAAGTACCTGGAGCGTATTCTAATCGTCTCGGAAAACTTATATCACCTTGTTTTAATTTACCGATTGCATCGAGCAATGGCTTATCAAGTTGATTTCTGTAGAATGTACCAAGTTCACCACCAAATACTGCTGTTTCTTTATCTTCACTATATTTTTTTGCAAAGTCTTCAAATGTTCCGAAGCCTTTAAGAATACTATCCCGAACCGCGGTAAGAAATTCGATTGTCTGTAAATCAGCATCTTCATCAGCTTTAACTTTAATAAGAATATGTCTTGTATGAATTGATTCACCTCGTCGTTCAATCAATTGAATAATATGGAATCCGACAGGTGTTTCAACAACTTCAGAAAGTTCACCTTCCTTTAAACGGAATGCTACAGATTCAAACTCGGGATAGAATACTCCCTTTTTCACAAATCCAAGATCACCGCCAACTGAAGCACTGCCAGGGTCTTCAGAATATTTTTTTGCAAGTTCTGCAAAATCAGCTCCGGCTTTTATCGAGTCTAAAATAGCCTGTGCTTTCTCTTTAAATTTTTTCTTGATTCTTTCACTAGCTTTTGGATTTTGAAAAATGTGATAGATTGTAACTTTCTCGGGAATCATTCCCAGACTGTCTTTGTAAGTATTAAAAAATTCTTCAACTTCAGGATATGTAACTGTTAGATTTCCGAAGTTCTTTTCCTGAAGACGCTGAACCATTACATTCTTTTTTACATCGTCGCGAAGTTCTCGCCTGATTCGGTCAATGCTCATTCCGTATTGCTTTTCAATATTTGAAATTGAACCAAGCTGTTGAGTCAGAACTTTTATCTGATAATCAATTCTTTGGTTAATTTCATCTTCAGTAACAATAATTGAATCAAGCTCTGCCTGCGCATAAATTAATTTTTCCTCAATGAGCGAATTAAGTATTTGCTGTTTAAGTCCCGGAGTATTTGGATCAATTTGTCTTTGAGAAGCATACATTATCGCCTGAAAATCAAGCTCACTTTGAAGGATTATTTCATTATCAACTACTGCAACTACTTTATCTAATACCTGTTGAGCAAAAGTTAAGTTGAATAGAACAAGAAAGGTCACGATTATTTTTAATTTCATTTCAATACCGTTCTTTAATTATAATTTCACTTTTAGAGTAAAGTTCTTTTAAAAAGTTCTCGAAGTACTTCGATTTTTGTTCTGCTACAAATCTTTTTTCAACTTCGCGTTGAATAATATCAAATGGCAACTGCTCGTAAGCCGGAAACTTCTTTACTAATTGTACAACATTGTATTGTACTTGTTTATCTCTTATTACAATACTGATTTCTTCAGGGAAAAGATATCTGACAGCATCAGAAACTTCAAGAGGATAAATTTCGTATAGAGTTTTAAGATTTCCGGATTCAATAAATACTACAGAGTTATTTTTTTCAAAAAATTGTTTTGCTTTTTCCCAATTGCTCTCAAGAGCTATTTCACGAAATTTTATCGCTGTTAGTTCATCCTTAAATCTTGCCTGATTAATTAAATAAGTATCATCAGGATGAATGAAATAATTTTTATTCTTTTCATAATAGGAAATTAAATCAGAAGTCTTGAATTCAATTTCGGCCTCATCATAAACTTTTTGCATCAGCATTGCTATGGCAAGTTTTCTGTAAGAGCTCTGCAAAATTTTATCAAAGTTATCATCTTCAGTAATTCCTTCATCAACAGCTTTCTGATAAAGAACTTCGTTATAAATCCAATCTCTTATTAAAGTGTTTTTTTCGGAAGCATCGAGGTTAGATGTATCTGCCAGGGAAGCAAGTTCTTCCCTGGTCAGATATGAATCATTAACTTTTGCAAGATAGCTTTTCTGTTTTTCTTCTTTCGAACAATTTGTTAAAAGAATTACCAAAGACAACAGCAATAATTTATCAGCTCTGAGCTTTAAAAGCTTTTGGAAGTTCATCATAAAAAATAACAGGATTATATTTTCTTTTTAACGAGCTTATATACTCATTTTCAAGTCGTTTACTTTCTGCTTCCTGAAAAGCGCCAGTAACCTCAGCTCTTGCTTCTTCAAATGTTTTAAGTCTTGCAGAATCTTTTGCATCAAGTCTCAGTATGCAATATCCACCTGCTTGCGGAAATACTTCAGTGAAATCACCAATATTTTTTAAATCTGCAGCTTTTCTTGAAAGTTCGGAATTGTTGATTGGAGTTAATTCGTACTTTCCGCCTTTTTCTTTCATTCCAAATCTTTCTGTGTTTTTAGCAAGTGAATCAAAATCAGCTTTACCTTCTTTCAATAGTGCATAATAATGCTTTGCTAATGAGTCGTTTCTAACCCAGATTTCTGTGAACGCGACTCTATCTGGCCATTTGTAATTTTCTTTTGTCTTTTCATAAAACTCAAGGAGCTTAACACTATCAATCTGAACTTTATTCCAGACTTCTTCTTCCTGAAGTTTGAAAATAAAAATTCCGTTTTTGTAATCTTCCATCAATTCAGCAAACTGAGTATCAATTGTATCAAGTCCTAATGCTTTGAATTCAATTAATTCATCGTTGCTGTATTTGGTAACAGCTTTGCTCAAAAGATTTTTATCGAATTTCTTTCCGGTAAATTCAGTATCTCTTTTCATTCTGTCATAAAAAGGAGCGAATGTTTGTTTAACATTTGCATAAGAATAAACTACTTCATTTCCTACCTTGTCAAGATTTGGATAATCAGTTCCAATTAAAACTGAATCTGAGTATTCAATTATTTTATCGAAAACACTTTCGTTAACAGTGAAGTTAAATTCTTTCTTTAGATTATTAACATAATCGTTGTAAATGTCCTGATATCTTAAACGCTTGAGAATATTTTTAAGATTTTCTTTATCCTGTTCAAAAGAAGGAAGTTCTCCTCTTTCCAGAAGTTTAATAATGTGATAACCGAATTGAGTTTCAACAACATCTGAGATTTGTCCCGGCTGAAGTTTAAATGCGGCTTCATCAAATGGTTGAACCATCATTCTTCTTTCAAAGAAACCGAGATCGCCGCCTTTATCTTTTGTTCCTGTATCATCTGAATATTGTTTTGCAAGTTCAGCGAAATCTTCACCGGCTTTAAGTTTTGTTAATACAGTATCGAGTTTCATTCTTGCTGCAGCAGAATCAACCTGTCCATCCTGATTTGCGAAGCTTATCAGAATATGAGCAGCGTGTATTCTTGGAATTCTTGGTTTAACATCTGTTACTTTAATAATGTGATAACCAAATTTTGTTCGGACAACTTCAGGGTAGATTGAATCTTTCGGAGTTTTGTAACAAGCATCTTCAAACTCATAAGGCAGCTGACCAGCGGTAAAATAAAAGATATCGCCGCCTTTATTCTTTGAGAACTGATCTTGTGAATGAACTGCTACTAATTCTTCAAAAGTTTTTAATCCTTGTTTAATACTATCCAGCAAGCTTTGCGCAAATTGTCGTGCAGCTTCATCACCACCGGATTGTTCAGGTCTTATCATTAAATGACTTGCACGAACTTCTGTTTTTCTTCTTTCATAAAGTTCTTTAAGATTTGGTTCTACAAGATATTTTTCCTGAATATAAGTTGAACCAACTTTTTTCTTGTAATCCGTTAATTCTTCTATCAGAGATTTATCTTTATCGTAGCCTCGTTCGTAAGCATCTTTCAATTTCATTCGGAAGTTCATATAAAGGTCAATAAAATTCTTATAATTGCTGATGCTGTCATTTGCAGCGCGTTCATAACTGCCAACATTCTTCGCGTAAGCTTTTTCAAACTCACCCATTGTTATTTTATCATCATTAAACTTTCCGATAACTATTTCGGAATGTTTTGTTGAACAGGAAATGAATAATAAAGTCAGGACAAAAATTGAAAACAGTTTAAACCATTGATACATAATGCACTCCTTATTTTTTACAATTTGAACATAAAAATTTGTTTAACATATTTATAAAATCAAGGTAAATAAAGCTGAATATGAAAAGATTTATTTCATATAAAGCATTTTGATTTGTTTCTGAATTGTACCCGATTTAAATACTAACAGATAAAATCCGCTTGATAAATTAGTTGGATTAAATTCCATTTCATATTTACCAGCATCTTTGTATTCGTTTATTAATGTAGCAACTTCATTTCCAAGCAGATCATATAATTTTAATGTCTGCTGACCACTAACTGGTGATTGCCATCTGATAATTGTACTTGGATTAAATGGATTCGGATAATTCTGATAAAGAACAAAATCTTGCAGAGTTGAAATATCAACTTCAACTTCATTTGAATATGTTTCATCTCCATTAAAATCTATTTGTTTAAGTCTGTAATAGACTCTGTTTGATTTTAAATCATTGTCTTTATAAGAATATGTAACACGATTAGTTGAAGTTCCTGTCCCTGGAATGAAAGCAATCTTTTTATACTGTTCACCATCATATCTTTTCTGAACCTCAAAACCAAAATTGTTTGTTTCGGTTGCTGTAATCCAATTCAACTCAACAGCATCATTTATGTAATTTGCGGTAAAACTAGTAAGCTCAACAGGTACAGTAATAAGATTGATTGCATCAAGAGCTTTGATGATTCCCCACCCATAAAAATTATCTGGGTTATTGCTTCGTGTAGAAGTTTGTCTGAGAATATTTCTGATCTGAATTGGGGTAAGATTAGGATTTGATTGCAAAAGTAAAGCAACAACTCCTGCAGAGAGCGGACAACTAAACGAAGTTCCGCTTACATAAGTATATTGAGTTTGATTTGATGAACGCGCGGCCCAAACATTACTTCCCATTGCCATAAAATCAGGTTTAATTCTTCCATCAACTGTTGGTCCGAATGAACTGAAGCCGGCACGAAGTCCGGATGCATCAACAGCTCCAATTGCAAAAACACTGTCGCCATCAGCTGGTGCTACTAAAGAATTAGGTGTTGAACGCCAGCCTTCATTGCCTGCAGAGTTGACAACCACAATTCCTTTTTTAACTGCAAGATCACCTGCAATAGTAATTATGGCAGTATTGCCATTCATATCCTGCCAGGTGTAACTTGTAAAAGGCGGATCATATTCAAGATAACCAAGTGAAGTAGATGTAACATCAACACCAATACTATCAGCCCATTCAAGTGCTGCAACCCAATTGTCTTCTTCAACAGGTGTTTCACTATCAGTATTCTCAGTTTTAGCAAGAATATAATTTGAACGATAAGCCGGTCCGATAAGATTTCCAGGTGCATAACCACCAATAACAGATAAAGTATTAGTTCCGTGTGAACCTGTTCCCATATCACCTTCATCACCAACATTTGGATCGCCGTTAACGAAATCCCACATTGCAATTATGTTCATTGAATCAAATGCTACATGAGCAAGATTGTTAAATCCTGCATCCATCACACAAATTGTAACACCGGAACCATCATATCCCAAATCGTGAACCGCAGGAACCTGCATTAAATTTAGCTGTGCGAATGATTGTCCGTAATTGAGAGAATTTATTCCTTCCGGCTGAGGAGGATATTGGGATTTTTCAAATTCTGTTTCTTTAAACTCAAGTTCTGATTCAGTTTTCTTAAAAGTTTTTACAATATCAAGTGATTTAACAAAATTTCTTTGTGCTAAATTTTCGATGGTCGATTTATCAGCATAACCGCTAACAGCATTTAACCATTTTGATTTTTGTTTAAGTTGAAATCCTGATGACTGTAATTCTTCGATATAATTTTGATTGATTGGCAAATCAGTAAAGTCAATCAAAGATTCTGTTTGAAGTTTAGCTCTTCTCTGAAGAGATTTCTCAGACACAACCAACTCAGGATTGCTGAAATAATTTTCTAATGAATTTCCTTTATCAGTAAAGTAAATCCAAACGAGAATTTTTTCTGATGAATTTAATGAATTTAGTTTTGTCTGAAGTTCCGGTGAAAATTTTTCAACTACAGATTGGGGATAGATTAAAATGCTGGCAAACAAAACCAACATTAGAAAAATCTTTTTCATATAAGCCTCTGTTTTATTTTACTCTTGTGCCATTTTTAACTTTTTCAGGTACAGTTAAAACATTAAGACTGCCATCTTCAGCTTCAACTGCAAGAATCATCCCCTTTGATTCCAAACCCATTAGTTTTGCGGGCTGCAAGTTAGCAACAATCACAACTTTTTTCCCAACCAAATCTTCGGGATTGTAGCTTTTTGCAATTCCTGCAATAACTTGTCGTTCTTCATTCTCTAATTTTACTTTTAACCGAAGAAGTTTTTCACTCTTCTTAACTTTTTCTGCTTCAATAATTTCAGCAACACGAAGCTGCACTCTCATAAAATCATCGTAGGTGATAAGCTCTTCTGCTTTTGTTTCTTTCTGATTTGCACCAAGTTTATTTACCTGAGCTTCAATTTTTTCATCATCAATTTTCGGGAAAAGTATTTCTGCCTGATTTAACTGATGCCCGGCTTTTAATTGAGGCTTACCACAAGCATTCCATTCAACTGGTTTAGCATTCAGCATTTTAAAAATTTTCTCTGATGAAAAAGGAATAACTGGTGAATATAATTCTGCCAGAGTGAAAATGGTTTGTAAGCAGATATTTAATGTTGTACCGCATCTTTCTTTATCTGATTTAACCGTCTTCCAAGGCTCAGTATCATTAAAATATTTATTTCCTTCTCGAGCAAGATTCATCAATTCATTCACACCATCTTTAATCCTGAAGTGCTCAAACAAATCAGAAATCTTTTGAGGATAAGATTCAATTGATTTCAACATCTCTTCATCAATTTTTTCGAGCATACCAAGTGAAGGAACTTTCCCATTAAAATGTTTGAAGACAAAAGTGAATGTACGATTTATAAAATTTCCGAGAATATCAGCAAGCTCACTATTATTACGAAGTTGAAATTCCTTCCAATAAAAATCAGTGTCGCGATTTTCCGGAAGATTTGCAGCAAGACAATATCTTAGTGGATCGGCTGGAAATAAATCAAGAAATTCATCTACATCAATTCCCCATCCACGACTTTTGGAAAATTTTTTCCCTTCAAAATTTAAAAATTCATTTGCAGGAACATTCTGCGGCAAGCAATACTTTTCTTTGTTGCCTTCATTCCATGCCATAAGGATTGCGGGGAAAATTATTGTATGAAAAACAATATTATCCTTTCCTATAAATGCAATGTACTTCGTCTGTGAATCTTGCCAATACTTTTTCCATAAATCCGGTTGGTTTAGCTTTTGTGAATATTCTTTTGTGGATGAAATATAACCGAGAACCGCTTCAAACCATACATAGATTACTTTTCCTTCTGCACCATCAATAGGAACTTTAATTCCCCAATCCAAATCTCTTGTAATTGCACGATCTTTTAATCCATCTTTGAACCAACCACGGCAATACTGAAGTACATTTTCTTTCCAGCCGTACTTTTTATTCATCTCATCAATGTACTTTTCTAATTGAGGTTGATACTTACCAAGTGGAAAATACCAATGAGATGTTTCTTTCAGTACAGGTCTTTCACCGCTTACCTTACTAACCGGATTGATTAATTCTGATGGATCGTAAAGTGAACCGCAAACTTCACATTCATCACTTCTTGCTTGCTCATTTCCGCATTTCGGACAAGTACCTTCAACATATCTATCGGGTAAAAACATTTTCGCTTTTTCATCATAGAACTGAAGAGATTTTTTTTCAATCAGCAATCCTCGTTCATAAAAATTCAGGAAGAATTCTCTTGCAGTTTCGTGGTGAATAGGTAAACTTGTGCGTGAGTAATTATCGAAGCTCATTCCGAATCGCTCGAATGCTTTTTTATTTTGCTCGTGATAGCGATCAATAATTACCTGAGGAGAGACTTTTTCTTTATCAGCACTGATAGTGATCGGAACTCCGTGTTCATCAGAACCACAGATATAGATTACATCATCACCATTTAATCTTTTGTAACGAACATAAATATCTGCCGGAAGATATGCACCGCTCAAATGACCGAGATGAATCGGTCCGTTTGCATATGGTAAAGCAGATGTAACAAGAACTTTTTCTTTAGCCAAGTTTCTATCCGAATAAATGTTTTACAGAATTTGGAGAAGAAATATAAGGAATTTTACGAGGAAAATGATTTGGAAATTATTGAATCGCTTTAAGAACTTGTTTAACAATTTTGGGGTGCAAGATTTTCGTGCCATGAAACGGAATAACTATTCTTCTCTCTCCTTTCACATAAATTCTATGACTTCCCTTTGTTCTAATTAAATTAAAGCCATTGTCTATCAATAATTTCTCAGCTTCAGCAGCATTTAGACGAGGATCTTTAGACAATGGAAACCTCATAACTTGTAGTAATTATTTCACGTGCTGTGAGATTAAGCTTATCCTTTTCGGAAAGTGTTTCAAGATAGAGTTCAATTGCTTCTTTAATATTTTCAGTAACTTCGTCAAGACTTTCTCCTTGTGTCTGACATCCTTCTAGATCAGGACAGTAAGCATAATAACCGTGTTCGTCTTTCTCAATTATTATGTTTAATCTTTTTGACATCATTTTATCCTTTTGAAATAATTCAATATAAAATTAACAATATTTTAGATTAAATTCATTGGAAAACATATTGTGATTATTACAGTCAATTTTTCATCTGATAAAAAATCCGTTCTATAATTTTAATTGAACCATGGTTTGCTTCAGAAGGAATTTCAACGGAGCCTTCAATTTAAAGCCGATACTATTTCTGGAAAACAAATATTTGAGACAGCAATAACTGAATCGCTTAGACAGATTTTTTGCTCTCATCACTTCCCGATTTTTCAATAAATCGTTTAATAAAAGCAGATGAGCCAAAAAATAATCTCACTTCTCTCTTTCTTCCAAAATAGCAGAAGATAAATTTTTACCCTTAATTACTAACCTTAGTGCAGATTTCTTCAAGGGCTTTTCAGTCTTTTCATTAATATCAGTTGAAACAATTTTAGCAATTGGCTTGCCGTGTCTCATTACAATCACTATCTCTTCCTTTTCAGCAGCTGATAAAAATATCGAAGCGTTATTTCTAAACTTAGTAAAACTAATAATTCTCATAAGTAATTCTTGTTTATTATTTATATAAAAGTACTGAATTAATTTTGTATAAAAAAAATATTCAATATCACATTTTTTGTAGTTTTACAATACTAATTAAAGGATTTAATATGAAACACATCAAAATCATTCTAATTATTACTCTTTTTTCTTCCATTAATTGTTTTAGTCAAACCCATCCCCTATTCATTACTGATAGTCTTGATGTCTATGTTAATCGTGGACTTCAACAATGGCAAATTCCTGGTGCCGCAGTTCTTGTTGTTAAAGATGGAAAAATTATTGTCGCAAAAGGTTACGGTATTAAGGAACTTGGAACAAATGATAAAGTCGATGAGAACACTTTATTTATGATTGGTTCAAACACAAAAGCATTTACAGGCACTGCGCTGGCATTGCTTGAAAATGAAGGTAAACTAAATCTTGATGATAAAGTTGTAAAATATCTTCCTGACTTTAAGATGAAAGATGAATGGATTACAAATCATCTTAATTTGCTTGATATCGTTTCTCATCGGATGGGATTTGAAACATTTCAAGGTGACTTTATGTATTGGACTTCCGATTTAACTGCTGATGAGGTGATTGAAAAGTTTGGAATGTTAACTCCAAAATATGATTTCAGAACAAAATATGGTTACACAAATGCAGGCTATGCCGTTGCGGGAAAAATTATAGAAAAAGTTTCCGGACTTAGCTGGGCAGATTTTATCCGGGAAAAAATTTTCATCCCGCTTGAAATGAAAAGAACAGTTCCATTGTCAGAGGAATTTATTAAAGCTTCCAACATTGCAAAGCCACATACTTTAGTTAATGGAAAAATGTCAGTTATACCAATTCAGAATATTGACAATCTCGCGCCTTGCGGAAGTATTGGCTCATCTATAAATGATTTATCTCATTGGATTATAGCACAATTAGATAGTGGTAAATTCAATGGTGAAAATGTTATTCCCTTTTCAGTTATACAAAAAACAAGACAACCGCTTTCTATAGAGAGAAGAGTTCGTCATCCATATAATAAAACTCATTTTTCTCTTTACGGAATGGGTTGGGCTTTTCAGGATTATGAAGGCAGAGAAATTATTGCACACACTGGCGGAGTTAATGGATTTGTCACATCTGTTACATTAGTTCCTGAAGAAAAACTTGGTATAGTGGTCTTAACAAATACTGATCAAAATGCTTTCTTTCAATCACTGAAATGGGAAATTCTGGATGCATTTCTGGGACTTCCTTACAGAAATTACGACGCAACTTTTTATTCGTCATTTATGAAAAGACAAGAAGCAAATACAAAATGGCTAAATGAAGTTAAAGATTCTGCAGCAATGAACATCAAACCAGAAATCAGCTTAAAAGAATTTGAAGGTAAATACAAACACGAAGTTTATGGTTATGCTGAACTTAAAATTGTTGATAACAAACTTGAAGTATCACTCGAACATCATTCAAAGCTAAAAGGTAAGTTGGAATACATTGGTAATAATCGTTTTCTTTGTACTTACTCCGATCCAACTTATGGTATCAAAGTATTTCCGTTTGAGATTGAGAATGGCAAAGTAAAATCATTCGATCTTTATGTTGATGATTTTATTGATTATCAACCATACAGATTTGTGAAAGAGTAGTTGAAACTATTTATGTCTGGATTCTAACTCTTTAACGATATCTGTCAGGTTCAGTTCGTTATCTGAAAGCATTACAATTAAATGATAAAGCAAGTCTGCAGTTTCATAAATGATCTGCTGCTTGCTTTTATTTTTTGCAGCAATAATAACTTCTGTTGCTTCTTCACCAACTTTTTGAATTATCCGATCAGAACCCTCTTTAAATAATTTTGTTGTGTAAGAATTTTCAGGCAAATCTTTTTTTCTTTGATTTACCAATTCACTTAACTTCAGAAGAAAATTTATATTTTCATTTGGAATATTAAAGCAGGAATAGTTACCGAGATGACAGGTTGGTCCTTGTGGTTCAGCATAAATAATTATTGTATCATCATCGCAATCTGAAATTATTTTTTTGATTAAAAGAAAGTTTCCTGAAGTTTCTCCTTTAGTCCACAATTCGTTTTTTGTTCTGCTGAAGAATGTAACTTTTCCTGATTCGATAGAAATGCGTAATGCTTCTTTATTCATAAATCCCAGCATTAAAATTTTATCGCTCGAATCATCAACAATTATTGCAGGTATCAGTCCATTCAATTTTGAAAAGTTAAGTTTTGATATGTCCATCATAATCTTACTTGTATGCCTTTCTGTAAAAGATATTTTTTTAATTCTGAAATTTTTAGTTCCTGATAATGGAATAAACTTGCAGCAAGACAAGCATCAGCGCCATTATTAAAAGCTTCAACAAAATGTTCCTTGTTTCCTGCTCCACCTGAAGCAATGACCGGTATATTAATTTGTTTTGTTATGTTCGATAAAAATTCTATGTCATAACCACTTTTTGTTCCGTCTTTATCCATTGATGTCAAAAGAATTTCACCTGCACCTAATTCTACTGTTCTTCTGCACCAGCTAAGTCCTTCTAAATCTGTTTCTTCTTTTCCACCCTTGATAAATACTTTATAATTATTCTCAACTTTTTTAACATCAACAGCAGCGACAATTGCCTGTGAACCAAATTGTTTTGCTGCTTCTGTTATTAGCTCAGGATTTTTCACTGCAGATGTATTCAGTGAAACTTTATCAGCTCCGGAATTTAGAAGCAGAGAGATATCTTCTAATTCTGAAATTCCTCCGCCAACTGTAAATGGAATTCTGATTACGCGTGCAACTTCTTTAACAAGCTGCACTAATGTTTTCCTTTTTTCTATTGAAGCTGTTATATCGAGAAAGACTAATTCATCAGCGCCCTCATAATAATATCGTTCAGCAAGTTCAACAGCAGAACCAGCATCGTTCAGATTTATGAAGTTAGTTCCTTTAACAACTCTTCCATTCATTACATCCAAACAAGGAATAATTCTTTTAGCCAGCAATTTCTTTTAACTCCTTCAGACTGATTTTCTTTTCGTAAATCGCTTTGCCAACAACAACAGCGTAAGAATTAATTTTTTTCAGATTAATTAAATCATCATAACTGCTGATTCCACCAGAAGCAATGAAATTAAGCGAAGGATAATTTGTAATAAGTTTGCTGTAAAGAATTATATTTGGTCCTGAGAGCATTCCATCTCTTTGAATATCTGTAACCAAAAAATTTTTTATCCCGACTGAGCTACAGTAATCAATATGATTTTGTAAAGTAAGTTCTGAGTCAACTGTCCAACCTTTAATCATTACTTTTTCATCTTTAACATCAACAGCACAGATAATTTTTTGTTCACCAATTTCTGATATGATTTTTTCAAACTCGTTTT
>Ga0272446_1005573_pt1 | contig 13772 bp, 13 predicted proteins | sample YNPCB0061_FD_194587 | JGI IMG/M metagenome (GOLD analysis project Ga0272446, IMG submission 194587) | Hot spring microbial mat communities from Yellowstone National Park, WY, United States - YNP-CB-006-1 | ecosystem: Environmental > Aquatic > Thermal springs > Hot (42-90C) > Sediment | place...
GCCGTCGGCGTTGACGGTGGCGGGGCCGGCGGCGCCGCCCAGCCGCGGGTGGCCCGCCCACGCCGCGCGCAGCTGCGGATCCGGCGCCGTGCCGTGGCTGCCCAACGCCGCCGCGGTGGCCTCGTCGATCGCCCCCGTCGGCGTGAGGCCCCAGTCGCGCTGCAGCTTCTCGACGCCCTGCTCCGTCAGCTCGCCGAAGCGCTTCCCGTAGCCCGAGTTCTTGTCGAAGTTGGCCGGGAGGTAGCCGCGCTCCATCAGGTTCTTCTGCAAGGTCTCGATGCGCGCGTCGCCGGGCGCGGCCTTGTCGCCGCGGTGCAGGCCCACCAGCGCGGCGGGATCATCGACCGACGGCGGCGGCGGAATCGGCCGGCCCGCCAGCGCGGCCACCGTGCGCTCGTCCACCACGCCCGACTGGGGAATGCCCGTCACCGCCTGGAACTTCCGCAGCGCCGTCTCGGTGATCGGCCCGAAGTGCTGGCCGAAGCCCTCGTTCTTCTCGAAGTCCTTCGGCAGGTAGCCCAGCGCCATGAGGTCGCGCTGCAGCTGCTCGACGCGCGTGTCCGAGGCGCTCGTCTTGAAGTCGTTGCGCTTGAGGCCCAGCAGCGCGTCGGCCTTCGGGTCCACGAAGCGCGTCGCGGGTGGCGACACCAGCGTGTTCGGCTTCGACGCGGCCGCGTACGCCGAGCTGGGCGGCACGGAGGCCGCCAGCTTCGTCACCGGCGGCGTCACGGCGGCCGTCGTGGGGCGGGTCAGCGCAGCGCGGAGGCGGGAAGCGACGTCAGTTCGAAGGAGAGCCATGCCGGGTTATCGCTGGAACACGGCCGCTCCTCTTTCGGACAATCTGTAGCGTCGCGTGACAGTTACTGGCCGCGGCGCCTCGAGTTTCGGTCCCTTAGACCCAGGCTTCGGGGATGCGGCTGGGCTTGAGGTCGCGCAGACCTTCCGTGAGGAGCGGGAGCAGGCGGTCGGCGGCGGCGGGGCGAGGCGTGGTGCCGGCCAGCTTCTGCTCGAACTGGGCGATCTGCGCGAGCGCGTCGGCGCGGGACAGCGCGGCGAAGTTGGGCGGGCTCAGGCCCAGCGACTCGTAGCCCGCGCGGATGGTGGCGGCGTGGGCCTCGTTGAACTTCGGCGCGACAGTCTTCGAGTAGTACAGGAGCCGGATGGTCTGGTCTCGCTGCGCCTCGAGCGGGGCGTGCTCTGCGCGCGGCAGCTCCGGGTGCTGCAGGAGCCGCTGGAGCTGGTTGTAGAAGTCGCGCAGCCGGCCCGACTGGGGATCGGGGACGGCCTCCTGGCCCGAGCGGAAGCGCTCGAAGGTGGGCTGGGCGTTCTGCACGGCGGCGCGGACCTCGGCGAGCGGCGCGGGCGGCCGGCCGTCGTTGTAGCCGTGCTCGATGGTCCACACGGCGACGTTCTCGCCCTTGCGGGTGTGCTCGGCGATGGCGCGATCGAGATCTGCCTTCGTGCCGCGCGTGGCCGTCTCCCAGCGCGACTGGTGCGGCACGGCGCCGCTGTACGAGCCCGGTGCGCTGCCCGAGTACGCCCAGATCGTCTTCACGTTGGGGAACATGGCGCGGTACTTCTCCATGAGCGGCTGGCCGCCGGAGTAGCAGGCGGCGAGGTGCAGGTCCTCGACGCTGCGGGCGGCGCGGGGCATGGCCTCGGCCAGCTTGCCGATGGTGTCGAAGCGCAGCATGCCGTTGTCGTCGCCCCACACGCCCGAGCCGACGTTGTGCCCCGAGAGCATCAGGCGCGAGGGGATCTGCCCGCCCTTCTCGGCCTTCGACCAGGCCTGCGCCAGCTGTGCGAGCTCGTCGCGGGCGTCGGTGCCGGCGTTGTGGATCGCGTCGGCGATCTTCGCCGTCTGTTCGGCGGGCAGGCCGAGCGTGAGCGCAAAGGAGGTGGCGCCCTCCTTCGTGGAGAGATCGTACGTGACGCCGCCCGCGGTGACCTGGTCGTTCACCTTCGTGTCGCCGATCAGCGTGACGTTGGCGCCGCGGCTGCGCAGCTGCTCGGCCTCGTACTTCGCGGTGGCGTTCATGCCCACCATGAGGATGTCGTTGTTGCTCTTCGGGGCCCAGCCCTGCGCCGGCGCGGGCGTGGTGGGCTGCGGCGGCGCGCTGCCGCCGGTGGGGATGGTGAGGGACCAGCCGACCTGGATGCTGCCGGGGTTGGTGGCGAGCGTCGGGTAGCGCGCCTTGTTCGCGTCCACCAGCTGCTGCACCGTCACGCCGCTGCGCTGGGCGATCTTCGACAGCGTGTCGCCGGACTGGATCCGGTAGCTGCCTCCCGAGGCGGGCGCGGCGGGGGTGGGCGTGGTAGTCGGGCGGTTGCCTACTGGGCCGGGCATGTCTGGCTCCCCTGGGGTTGAGTTAAGGCGGGCGGATTATCGCAAGGGGTATGGACGAGTCGCGTCCCCGGCAGCAAAAAAACAGCGCGTGGGTCCGGCCGGGACGGCGCGGTGGACAACGGCGACGCGCTGGGCAACAACGGCGCGGTGGAGCTCCGGCGCGTCAAGGTGTGGGACCTCGTGGTGCGCGCCACCCACGCCTCGTGGCCGGTGCTGGTGGCGGGAGGCATCCTCACGTCGGGGCGCCAGGCGTCCGAGCGTTTGCACGTGCGCCTCGGCCTGGTCCTGCTGGGCGTCGTCGTGCTGCGCGTCGCCTGGGGCTTCGTCGGCTCGCGCCACGCGCGCTTCTCCGAGTTCGTCCGGCCCCCCCGCGAGGTGCTCGCCGCGGCGCGCCAGTGGGTGCGGGCAGAGCCCCACCACATCGTCGGGCACAATCCGCTCGGTGGGCTGATGGCGCTGACGCTGCTCGCGGTGATGGCGGCGACGTGCGTCACCGGGGTGCTGATCGCCCTCGAGGGCCGGGCCCCCGCCACCGGCCTCGTCGCGCGCGTGCACGCGTCGTCGGCGCTCGTGCTGCCGGTGTTGATCATCATCCACGTCGTGGGCGCGCTGTTCTCGTCGGCGCTCGAGCAGCAGAACCTGGTGCTGGGCATGGTAACGGGCTGGAAGCGCGCACCGGTCGACGCGGCCCTCGAGCGCGAGCCGTCGGCCCTGGGCCGCCTGGCAGGCTTCGCGGGCGCGGCGGCCCTCGCGATCGGCGTGACGGCCTGGCTCTGGCGCCGGCTGGGCGCCTGACGGGCCCCGCTACGACGCCGGGTCGCCCCGCGCGGGCCCGGCGAGGCTCGGTGTCCCTGCTGGCGCGCGCCAGCAGCGCCACCCCGACGAGCAACCCCACCAGCACCAGCAGGAACGGCGGCGGCCGCGCGTCGACGTGCGCGCCCGTTACCGTGTGGCGATCACCGCTGGGGCCGCGCGGGGCGGCCACGCCCGTCGCCTCGACCGGGCGCCTGGCGCTCGGCCCGCGCGCGCTCTGCGGGCGACTCCGGCGGCACGAGGCAGTCCGCTCCGCGGCCGATCAGATCCGTGCGGCCGGCCTGCGTCAGCGCCTCCCGCACATCGGGCCACCACTCGGGGTTCCAGTAGAGGAGCAGCGACTTCTGCAGCCGTTTCTCCTTGAGCCCCTTCGCCGTGTAGACCGGCGTCATCGTCAGCGGGTCGATGCCGGTGAAGTACATGCACGTGGCCATCGACATCGGCGTGGGGATGAAGTCCTGCACCTGGCGCGGGCGGCGGCCGTTCTTCTTCAGCCACAGCGCGAGCTCGATCATGTCGCCCAGCGTCGAGCCGGGGTGCCCGCTGACGAAGTACGGGATGTCGTACTGCTCCTTGCCGGCGTCGCGGCTCGCGCAGGCGAACATGGACTGAAAGCGCTCGTAGCTCTCGATGCCGGGCTTCTTCATCTTGTCCAGCACGCGCTTGCTGACGTGCTCGGGCGCGACGGACAGCTGGCCGCCGGTGTGGTGCGCGGCGAGCTCGGTGACGTACTCGGGGCTGAGCTCGGCCAGGTCGTACCGGACGCCCGACGCGATGAAGACGTGCTTCACGCCCTCCTCTTTGCGCGCGGCGCGCATCAGCTCGATGAGCGGGCCGTGATCGGTGACCAGGTTCTCGCAGACGCCCGGGTGCACGCAGGACAGCTTGCGGCACTTCGACTCGATGGCCTCCGAGCGGCACTTCATCTTGTACATGTTGGCCGTCGGGCCGCCTAAGTCCGTCAGCGTGCCGCGAAAGTCGCCCATGCGGCGGATCTCTCGGATCTCCTTCAGCACGCTCGTCTGCGAGCGGCTCTGGATGACGCGGCCCTCGTGCTCGGTGATGGAGCAGAAGCTGCAGCCGCCGAAGCACCCGCGCATCAGCACCACTGAGTGCTTCACCGTCTCGAACGCGGGGATGCCCTCCTTCCCGTACATCGGGTGCGGCGCGCGGACGAAGGGCAGGTCGTACAGCTCGTCCATCGGGACGGAGTCGGGGCCGTCACCGGCGCCGTCGTCGAGGGGGAAGGCGGGCGGGTTGAAGTACACGCCGCGGTCGCCGTGGCGCTGCACCATGGGCCGCGCGTTGCCCGGGTTCGTCTCGAGCTGGAAGTCGTGCGACATCTTCGCGAAGGCGTGCGGGTCGGCCACCACCTGCTCGAAGGACGGCAGCACCACCGTCCTGCGGTCGGCCGCGCGCGTCGCCGGGTCGGCCTCGTGCTTCGCCAGCTCCTCCTTGCCAATGATGTACGCGGTGCCGCGTACGTCGCGCAGCTGGGCGACCGTCTCTCCGTCGCGCAGGCGCCGGGCGACTTCCCACACCGGGCGCTCGCCCATGCCGAAGATGAGCAGGTCGGCCTTCGCGTCCATCAAGATGGAGCGGCGCACCTTCTCGCTCCAGTAGTCGAAGTGGGCGATGCGGCGCAGCGACGCCTCGATGCCGCCCAGCACGATGGGCACGTCGGGGTACGCCTCGCGGCAGCGCTGCGCGTAGACGATGGTGGCGCGGTCGGGCCGGCAGCCGGTGCGGCCTCCGGGGCTGTACTGGTCCTCCGCGCGGTTCTTCTTCTGCGCGGTGAGCCGGTTCAGCATCGAGTCCATGTTCCCCGCGGCCACGCCGAAGAAGAGGCGCGGCTTGCCGAGCGCCTTGAAGGGCTCCGCGGAGTGCCAGTCGGGCTGCGGCAACAGGCCCACGCGGAAGCCGCGGCCCTCGAGGAAGCGGGCGATGAGCGGCGGGCCGAAGGCGGGGTGGTCGACGTACGCGTCCCCGGACACGATGACGATGTCCACCGAGTCCCAGCCGCGCGCGTCGAGGTCCGCCCGGCAGGTGGGCAGGAAGGCGGACGTGGCCTTCGGACTCTTCAGCGGGATGAGCGGGGCGGCCATCGCGGCGTCTCCCCTACCCCGTCCCGTGACGCCCGGGCAAATCGCCGCGGAAGTCAGCCTTGGCCGGTGGACGCGCGGCGTGGCGGCGACCGGGGAGTCGGGCCGGCGGCGCGGCAGAACATCCTCAGCCAGTACGACGCGAACGGGAACGGCCTGCTGGACAACGGCGAACGCATGCAACTCCGCGCGGACCGCATCGCGACGTGGCAGGCGACGAAGGCGCAGGTGGTCGCGCGGTTCGACGCGGACGGCGACGGCGCGCTGAACGACGCGGAGAAGCTGGCGCTGAAGCAGGCGATTCAGCTGCGCATCATCGAAGGCAGGGACGCGGAGTAGCCTCCCCGCAGCGTCGATGCCTCGGGCGCCCACCGGCGAAGCGTCGGTGGGCGTCGTCGTGTCTGGACGTCAACCCAGGAAAAAAAGCGAAGGACAGCGACGTGGCGATAGGATAACTTTGGTCGTCATGGGCGATGAGACTCCGGGGCGAGCGGGCTCGGCAGGTGGAATCCTGGCTGGGCTCACGGTCTTCCTTGCGTGGCCGCTGTCCTTCTTTGGCCTGGCGCTGGTCTCGCGCGCTCATGGGCTCGAGGAAGACGGGCTGGCGGCGAGGATCGGCGAGAGCTGGATCGAGGGCGGCGGGGGCATGTACGTCGTGTCCTTCGCTGCGGCGCTCGCCGCGGTCGCCGGCGCGTTGGCCCTCTTCATCAGCACGACCCGTGGGCGCAGTGCGATGCTGGTGCTCGCGCCTCTGGCCGGTCTCGCTGCGCTCACCGGCGCCGTGTTCTCATGGGACAGTGTGTCGCAGGCCGCCGCTGCGGCCGTGCACGCCCACCCGGCGGACCGCGAGTCCATCATGGCGGGCTCGATTGGCGAGACGCTCTGGTCGACCATCTTCGGGTTGATCTCGACGAGCGCCCTGATGCTGGCCGGTGGGCTCGGTGGTGTCGTGGGCGCCTGGTTCCGTCGCGGCAAGGGAGGCTTTCCGCTGTGGTTGGGGTCCCTCCTCCTCTTCGCGTTGGCCCTCCTTCATGCCGCACCGGTCGGCCGGCTGGTGAGCGTGGTGGACGTTTTCTCTTTCGTCGCGCATTTGCCCCCAGCGGCTCGTCCAACCATGCTCGCGAACGGTATCGACGGCTCCTGGGGGGCCTCGGCGTCCTCGGCCGGATTGACGTTGGGACTCGTGCTGTTCGGTGCGACGCTGGCGGCGGGCCTCGTGGCGACCCGAAAGACCCCGGCGGTGATGCTGCTCTTTCTGTCCTTCGGCGTCGCCGGGTTGTTGGGCATGACGAGCATAGTCCTCGGCCGGCGCATGTCGTCGTCGCTCGTGCACGAGCGGTTCGCCGCGCTCGAGGCGCCGGTGGCGCGGATGGCCTTCGAAGGGCCGGCGGCGACCGCGCTCCCGGTCTTCACCGTCAAGGCCGACGGCGTGTGGAGAGAATCGGACTCGTGGGAGGAGCCCGACGCCAGGCTGCTGACGGGGGAGCAGCTCGAAGCGGCCGTGACCGAGCAGGCCGCGAACGAGGAGCGGATGCTGGCGGTGGGGCTGGGGAAGGATGCGCAGCCCGCGGCGCTCGCCGAGCTGCTCTCGCGCGCCGTTCGGGCCGGCGTGCGAGAAGTCGAACTCGTGGGAACCTGGCGCACCGACATCACCGGCACTCCGCCCGAGCTGGAGCCGGTCGCCTGGCTCATGCGCGATGTTCCCCGAGGCGCGGTGGTGGCGGTCGACACCGAGGCCGCGCGGTGCGGCGAGCCGTGCGTCTTCACGGCCATCGACGCCGTCGAGGCGTCCAAGGCGGAGCCCGTGCTCGTAAAGGCCAACCCGGCCATCAGCCCCGAGGCGCTGGTGAAGGCCGCGCTCCGCGCGCAGGAAAAGGGGCGCCCGCTGGTGCTCGTCTTCGCTGCCGGCGACGCTCCGAGCGGAAAGTAGGCTCACTCGCGCTTGAGCTGCGCGCCCAGCCACGCGCGCGCCCAACGCCACTCCTTCTCCACCGTGCTGGTGGACACGTCGAGCTCCCGCGCCATCTCGGGCACGGTGAGCCCCGCGAAGTAGCGCAGCTCGACGATGCGCGCCTGCCGCGCGATTGCGACGCACATCGACGTGCGCCAGCAGCTCGTGCGCGCCCCCGCTCAAGGCTTCCTGTTCAAACCGACGCCAAGTGACGAATTGGTCGCGCCGGCCTCGTCCGACTTGCCCATCATTCTTGGGCGAATCGTCGTAGGTGCCCATCCGGGCACTGATCGAACGCGGGTCCAGGCGCTCATCGACGCGAAGGACTTCACGGTCCAGTAGCGTCGAAGCCGAGTACACCTGGCTCAAGGGCGACGTGGTGTATGCGCCGTCGCCCGCGTCGAAACGCTGAGCCGGAAGACATGGCCTCTCGTCCTTCGCGTCTCACCCGGCCCCGCGGTTTCCCGGTTTGAAGTTCCTGTTCTTTCACGGTGAACGCGAGGGACACCGTCGTCGGCAGCCTCTCGGGCGGAAGCCAACTGTACGTACAGGGCACGGCCCGGGCAGAGGTGAGCGCCTCGGGCGGCTCCCAGGTGTTCCTGGTCCATTGACGCGGCCTTCGTGACGCCGCGGGCCGCGACGGGCGCTGCACCTTCCCGCAGTCGTTCCGGCGCGGTGAGCCGTAGGCTCGCGGCAGCGACGCTCACTTCCGCGCGGCGAGCTCCTTCTTGAGCCGCATGACCTCCTGGAAGAGCGCCTTCTGCTCCGCGCGGATCTGGTTGCCCGCGGCGTCAGCGCCCGGCGGCAGCGCGACGAGCTCGTCCTGCAGCGCCTTGTGATCCGCCTTGAGCGCGTCGATGGACGCCTGGAGCTCCTCCTTCGACAGGCCGGAGAGATCCTTCGGTGGGTGCCGCACGTCGCCCGCGGGCGCCTTGGTGCCCACGTACTTAGCGATGGCGGGACCGATGCCGGCGCGCCAGTGGGTGCCGTCGTCGCTGAAGCGCACGTAGCCCTGCTTCTTCATCTCGGCTTCCCAGGCGGCCGAGTCCATGCCGTTCCACTTGCTCGACGCGGCGCCCGAGTACTTTCCGCCGTTGCCCACGGCGAGCTGCCAGGCGTCGAAGAAGTAGAATTTCCCCTGGTACGGAATGCCGAGCGAGCCGTGGTCGGCGTTGGGCGTCGGGAGCGACGAGTCGGCGTCGGCGGTGATCATGCCCATCGACTCCTTGATGCCCATGCCGCGGAACACCGCCTCGAGGTTGTTGGCGTGGTCGCCGCACGTCCACTTCGACGCGTCCCAGTTGCGCGCGAGGCTCTGCAGCCGCGTCCACAGGTTCGAGTTCACCGGCACGTCGGCCTTCGCCAGCATGTCGCAGTACTTCGCGAAGCCGTAGCGCGCCTTGTCGATCGGCGAGCCGCTCTGCACCGCGGGCGGCGCGCTCTTGAGGATCTCGGCGCCGAACTCCTTGAGGATCTGCGCGTCAGTCTTCTCGGCGAGCGCGGCGAAGGCGATCAGGGTGACGGCGACGGAGAGGAGGCGGGCCACTCGGAGCATGGGCGCGGGGCGTTGCCATCGGCGTGCCACCGGCGGCCCCGGGGGCGCCCTGGCCTCACCTGCAAACGTTGCGGTGCGCGGTCGGCACGCACGCATTTCCGCCGCCTGCACGGCCCAGTCATTCGTGGATGCGCCGGCGCGGCCCGCTGAAACAGCGGAACGGTCCGCCCGTATGGAGTCGGTGTCTGCCCGGTCCTGGAGGTCCCCGCCCATGCGTACCCATCGCCGCCTGCCCTCGCCCGTGCCGGGCGTCGTTCTCCTCTTCCTGCTGACTGGAGCCCCCGCGATGGCCATCGAGACGCCGAAGTACGAGGTGGTGAAGGCCTTCGGCGACTTCGAGGTGCGACGCTACGCCCCGTACGTCGTGGCCGAGACGCGCGTGGAGGGGGCACAGAAGGACGTGGGCAACGAGGCCTTCTCGCGCCTCGCCGGCTACATCTTCGGGAACAACCGCGGCGCCCGGAAGATCGCCATGACCGCGCCCGTCGCGCAGGCGCCCGCCGAGGGCCAGAAGATCGCCATGACGGCGCCGGTCACCCAGGCGCGCGCGGCCGGCGACACCTGGCTGGTGCAGTTCATGATGCCCGCCGAGCTGAGCCTCGACACGCTGCCCGAGCCGAAGGATCCGCGCGTCTACCTGCGCCTGCTGCCGGCGCGCACCGTCGCCGTCGTCCGCTACTCCGGCACGTGGTCGAAGGCGAACTACGACGAGCACTTGGCGATCCTGAAGGCCGGGCTGGAGCGCGAGGGCCTCGTGGCGAAGGGCGAGCCGGTGTGGGCCCGCTACAACCCGCCCTTCACGCCGTGGTTTCTCCGCACCAACGAGATCCTCGTCGAGGTCGACGCGGGCTGATCCGCGCGCGGCGCTCCCGGCTCAGCGCTCGTTGAAGCCCCGCCCGGCGGCGACGTCGACGGCGCAGCGATCCACCCGGCGCTCGCGCGTCTGCGGCTGCTTCGCCCCGGCGACGTGGAGAATGTGGCTGCGCCGGCGGCCCGGCGTGAGCGCCTCGAACGCGCGCCGGAGCTTCGCGTCGGAGGCCAGCCGTCGCGCGAGCTCCGGCGGTATCGCCTCGGGCGCCGCGCCGGTCATCACCTTCACGCCCTTCCGCTCGAGCACGATCGCCTACGCGACGAGGCGCCGCACCACGGCGCGGCGCGCGGTCACGTCGGCCAGCGAACGGAACTTCACGAGGCGCACCTGCTGCGAGCTCGGCCCCGGTCGCTCCAGCACGCCGGCTTCGTCGTCGAGCGCCGCGCCCTTGAAGAACTGCAGCGCGCAGTGCTCCTTGAACGAGGTCAGCATCACCACGTTCTTCCCGCCCAGCGTGTAGCAGGGCGAGCCCCACTTCATCTCCTCGACCAGCTCGGTCGAGCGCAGCAGCGCGCGCAGCGCCTCGAGCGGCGCCGTCCACAGGTGTACCTTGCACGCAGGCGTCTGGTACTTGTCGCAGCGGCCACAGCCGTCGCGGAGGTAGGCGTCGACGCTCGTGGTGTTCATGCGGGCGCCGACGATACACGCGCAGGGCACGCGCCGACCTCGGAATGCGCGGCCCCGACACCGCGGTTAAGCCGGGTGCATGGGAGGGCACATCGGCCGCGCCTTCGCGACCGGAAAGGAGCCCGTCATGGAACGCGTCGAGCGTCTCCGCGGGTGGCTCGAGGCGCACCGCCCGAGCCTGTTTGAGTGGCTGCGCGTGTACCTGGGCCTCGCCTTGTTCGTGCGCGGCGTGGCCTTCTTCACCTACCCGTCCGCGCTGGCGGGCCTGCTGGAAGGCCGCGGGCTGCCGGGAGAGCTGGTGATCGAGAACGTCGTCGGCCTCGCGCACCTCGCCGGAGGCCTGCTGCTGGCCCTCGGCGTCGTCACGCGCCTCGCGGCCGCGATGCAGCTGCCGGTCGTGCTGGGGGCCGTGGCGGTGCACGCGCGCGAGGGCCTCTCGCTGGCGAATCCGAGCCTCGAGCTCGCGCTCCTGGTCGCGTTCCTCCTCGTGCTGGTGATCTTCCACGGCGGCGGGAAGTGGTCCGTCGACGCCTGGCTCGCCCGCGAGTACCGCGCGCACCACCCGGACCTGCCGAGCGGCGTCGGCCCCTGACGCCGGGCGGCGTGCGCGCGGCGAGCCCCAGCGACCGCTGCCCGTGCTTCACTGGCTTCCCATGACCCTGCCGTCGTCCCTCGCGCCATGAGCCCGCGGCCCGCCCGCCGCGTCCGCGCTGACGCCGCCGTGCTGCTCCTGCTCGCGGGCGGCCTGTTCCTCGTGCGCCACGCGGTCCTTCTCCAGGTCGGCGTGTGGCTGGCGAACCACCGCGCGCAGGACCGGCTGGAGCCCGCGGACCTGGTCACCTTCGACGTGCTGCCCGGGTGGACGTCGATCGTCCGCACCGACATGGACGCGGCGTGGAAGCCCCTCGCGCGCGGCGGCGCCAACAGCTTCGTCTTCGGCGACGCGACGTCGGCCCTGTCGAGCAGCGCCTCGCGCGAGGACCCGATGGACGTGCGATACCAGGCCTGGTTCGGCGTGTACTCGGTGAAGCTCAAGGGGCCCGACGACCTGGCCCACGCGACGGAGCCCGAGCTGGTGGCGCTGGCCGACGAGCTGCTCCGCTACGACGCCCTCGGGTGGGCGAAGACGATGGGCGACCCGGCTCCGGCAGCCGAACTGCGACGCCGTGCGCCCGCGGGGCAGCTCAAGTTCCTGGGCCACGACGTCACGCTCTACGAAGGCGCGATCGCCACCCACTCGGACCTCGGTGACGGTGACTCGACCTTCGCGACCTTCCTCGGGCGCGCCGACGGCTGGCGCACGCACGTGAATCCGTACCACCCGGTGGTGCTCGAGGGCTTCGTCGCGGTGTGGCGCGACGCGGAGCGCCAGCGCCTCTACATCGCCTGGGGCAACGGCGTGCGCTTCACGGACGCGGCGGCCGTCGAGCTGCAGACGTGGCCGGCGGTGCGCGACCAGGTGTTGATGATGGCGCACAGCGCGCGGATCGGCGCGGCGCCGCACACCCGGTGACGTGGAGACCGCTCAGTACTGGCCGCGGAAGTAGCGCTCCGCCGCCTGGCCGCGCGCGGGGTTGATGTACGCCGGCCGCTCGAAGTACCGGCAGAAGGCCATGCCCGCGTCGTAGGCGCTGCCGGTCGCGCGCAGCTTGCTCAGCGCGTAGCTCTCGCCGTGGTTCAGCTCGTACCAGAGGTACTCCAGCTGGCCCTTGAACGAGGTGCTCGAGTAGCCGTTCGCCTGCGTCCACTGCTTCATCGCCGCGCCGCGCCCGTTGTGCCACTGCGCGATGCCGAAGGACGTGCCGCCGTCGCCCACCGCGCTCGGGTCGAAGCCCGACTCGTACAGCAGGTTCCCCGCGATGCCCGCCGCCTGCGCACGGGTGAGGCCCTTGGCCATGAAGAACTCGATCGTCTGCTGCGCGTTGCCGCGCACGCCGGGCCGGTTCTCGATGCCCGACACGCTGCCACCGTTCGACGGCGCGGGCGTGGGCGCTGGCGTCGGGGCCGGCGTGGAGCCACCACGCCCGGGGATGGTCAGCTGCTGCCCGACGTAGATGAGGTTGGGGTTGGCGATGCCGTTGGCGCGGGCGATCGCCTGGTAGCTCACGCCGAAGCGCGCGCCGATCGCCGACAGCGTGTCGCCCGGCCGCACCGTGTACCGCGCTCCACCGCCGCTGGGTGCCGGCTGGAAGCTGTCCGAGGCGCCGGGGAGGGTGAGCCGCTGCCCCGCGTAGATCAGGTTCGCGTTGTGGATCTGCGGATTCGCCCGCATCAGCGCCGCGACCGTCGTGTGGTACCGCGCCGCGATGCCCGACAACGTGTCGCCCGACCTGATCTGGTACGACATGACCGCTCCTCCGTGTTCCCCTTTGCTGCAGCGGGCGCACCCGCACTGTCATTGTCTCGGACAGGCGGCTGTCGTCTTTTGGGAGAACCGCAAAGAGCGCTGACAAATCGGCCGGAATTTCCAGGGGAATTTCCGCCGGGCCGTCCTGGGGCAAAGCGACCAGCTCGGAGATGTCGCCTCGCACTGTCCGACGCGGCGGCGGCGGGGAGCCGTCTTGCGGCTTGAGGACCACCATCAACCCCCTCTTCGGGGCGAGGGCGATGCCGTGCATGCCGCGGCTCACCTCGGCGCCTTCCACCAGTTCGACGCGGAAGCGCTGGAGCACCATGGGCAGGACGGTGCGCAGCAGCAGGTGGGCGAGCGGCGCGCCCAGGCACATGCGCGCGCCCGCGCCGAAGGGCAGGTACTCGTAGGCGCTCGGCGACAGGGACTCCCAGCGCTCGGGGAGGAAGCGCGTCGGCTCGGGGAAGCGCGCCGGCGAGCGCTGGGTGACGAGCGGGCTCAACACCACCGTCGTCCGGGCGGGCGCCGTGTGCGGCCCCAGCTTGGCGTCCTGAGTCGGGACGCGCATGAAGAGCATGGGCGCCGCGGGCAACAGCCGCATCGACTCCTTGATCACGCGGTCGAGCAGCGGCAGCCGTGGGAAGTCGGCCGGCGACGGAGGCGCGCCTCGCAGCACCGACAGCTCGTCTTGCAGCGCGGCGAGCACCGCGGGGTGCTGCGTCAGCAGGAACAACGTCCACGCCAGCGTCTGCGCGCTGGTGTCGTAGCCCGCGACAAACAGGCCGTTGCACTCGCCCACCAGCTCGTCGTCGCTCAGCGTCGAGCCGTCGTCGTCCTTCGCGAAGAGCAGCAGCGACAGCGCGTCTTTTCCGCCCTCCCCTCGCCCGCGCCGCGTCCGGATGACCTCGCGCAGCCGGGCCTCCACCTTCGCGCTCTGGCGCAGGGCGGTGCGGAAGGGCAGCCCGGGCAGATCGAACGGCAGCGCGATGGACAACGGCGAGCTGAGCGCCTCGAGCAGCGACGCCTCCATGTGCGCGAGCTCTTCCTTCTCGTCGAGCGCGTCGAGGCCGAACAGCGTGCGAATGGCAATGGCCGCGGTCAGCTCGCGGATCTTCGCGGCGACGTCGAGGGGCCTGAGCGTGGGCCAGCGCGCGAG